>Ga0194112_10000010_pt1 | contig 311411 bp, 282 predicted proteins | sample TA2MahC400mmetaG_FD_146191 | JGI IMG/M metagenome (GOLD analysis project Ga0194112, IMG submission 146191) | Freshwater microbial communities from Lake Tanganyika, Tanzania - TA2015016 Mahale Deep Cast 400m | ecosystem: Environmental > Aquatic > Freshwater > Lake | place: Tanzania: Lake... | reverse complement strand
AGGGGTCCCGAGTTCAAATCTCGGCGTCCCGACCATTTTTAGGTGACGATATGGGCTCAATCGCCGGCTCAGACGCCTATCTCATTTTTGCCATTCAATCGGCGGTTCTCGCTGTGGTTTCGCTCGGCATTCTTTGGAGCGCGCGCGGGACTGCGGTCTACCTGTATTTGTCGAGCGGGCTGTTCGCCACGCTGTACTACGCGGCATTTCTAGTTGCCGAGGCCGGTGAGGCGGGATTTGGGCTGATCGGTTCGCTGGGCGTTTCAATTGGCGCGATCGGTGGTGCGTGGTTGAAAAATGTCTCGCTTGGCCTGCTCGAGAGTCCAAGCTTTCCGATATCGGGCTACCTCAAAGGCAGCGCGCTCATCCTCGTCGGGATGCTGTCGATTCCGTTTTTGTTTCCCGACCCGGCAGCGTTCTCGTTGATCCTCGGTCTTTCCGTCGTCGGAATCTTGGCGCGAGCCATCATGTTGGCCTACCGCATCGGCACGCGAATCCACTCGCTGGCGGCAAAGCTCTTTGTGACCCTGATTGGCCTTCAGTTGTTCGGGGTGTTCGTGAGTCTCCTTGCGGCGCTCAGCACCGGTACCCACCTCTTGAGTTTGCCTCTGGCGTCGCAGTCCGCCGTTTCTTTTTCGTTCACGCTCGTTATCGGCCTAGTTAACTTTGCGCTATTCATCGCGCTCGTTCTCGATATCAGTATTCGTGAACGAGATCTCGCCCAACGAGAGAGGGTCGTTCTCGAGGTGTCTCGGTCGCGAGCTCACGAACGCGAGATGCTGTTGGCCGATATTCATGATGGGCTCGGTTCTCAGATCGCCACAGCTCGTTTACGCGTGGAGCGCGGCGAGATGAGCCAGGCCGAGGTGGCGCATCTATTGCGCGAATGCTCCTCGGATCTTCATCTGATGGTCGATACCTTACGCGAGCAAAACGACAGCCTAGAAGCTGCGCTCGTCGACTACAAAACGCGTATTGAAAGACGAATCATCGAGCATGGCATCGGGCTGTCGTGGACCGTGCAGCTGGGCGGTGCGCCCTCGATGGCGCCGAGGCGAATGCTCCAGGTTCTTCGAGTCATCCAAGAAGCGATCAACAATGCCATTCGGCATGCGGGCGCCCGGGAAATCATCGTCACGGTCCGGTATATGGGTGATCGCGAGTATGTCATCAAGGTCGAGGATGACGGGGCGGGGATCGCCGACGATGTCGCTCCAGGACGCGGGGTATCGAATATGCGACGCCGAGCGCGTGAGCTCGGCGGAACATTCGAGATTCGTCGGCGAGCGCAGAATTCGGGCACCGAGGTGTACTTGTCTTTCGGCGATCGACCAGTCTGAGGACCCTGCGGGCACAGGCGTCCGGGCATAATCCCTGCTCCGGAGTCGGGAATACATGACCGCTCGAACGCTTTTCGAAAAACTTTGGTCTGCGCACCTCGTTCGTGAGCTCGACGGGGACTCCGCGCTCATCGCCGTTGATCGGGTCTTCCTCCACGAGCGTACCGGGTCGGTTGCGCTCAAGAGCCTCGCGCAGTCGGCCCGTCGCCTCGTTGACCCCAGTCGTGTCTTTTGCACGATGGATCACATCGTCGATACCCGTCCCGGACGCGGGGACGACACGTTGCTGCCCGGCGGGAGAGCCTTCGTCTCGGAAACTCGCGCGGCCGCGAGAGCGGTGGGGATCCGTCTTTTTGATGTGAACGATCCGTTGCAAGGCATCGTCCATGTCATCTCGCCAGAGCTTGGCATCGTGCTGCCCGGGGCGACGGTGGTGTGCCCCGATAGTCATACCTGCACCCAGGGCGCTCTGGGCGCATTCGCGTGGGGAATCGGCTCGACGGAAGCCGAGCATGCGCTCGCCACCGGCACGCTGCGAGTCAAAAAGCCGAAGACGATGCGGGTGCGCTTCGAGGGTGTTCGTTCGTCTTTCGTGACGGCAAAGGATCTCGCGATCGCTTTGATCGCCCGTTTTGGCTCAGTCGGTGGCAACGGTTATGCCGTCGAGTTTGCAGGTGCGGCGGTGGAAGCGCTGGATATTGAAGAACGCCTGACGCTCTGCAACATGGCGACTGAGTTCTCGGCGGTCACGGGATTCATCGCCCCGGACGACAAGACGTTCGACTATTTGATCGGCAGGCCCTACGCACCCCGTGGGTCGGACTGGGAGCGCGCGCTGCACGCGTGGAGAGCGCTTCGCAGCGACGCGGGCGCAGTGTTCGACCGAGAGATCGTCATTGACGTCTCAGCGCTCGCACCCATGGTGACCTGGGGTACGAGTCCTCAGCATGCCGTACCCGTATCAGGCGTCGTCCCGGCAGAGTCGGAGAGCGGCACCTCCGCCGAGTCGTATCAACGGGCGCTCCATTACATGGGGTTGTCATCGGGTATCCCCCTGCGCGATCTCGAGATTGGCGCAGCCTTCATCGGCTCTTGTACGAACAGTCGCTTATCAGACTTGCGACGCGCCGCCGAGGTGCTGCGCGGGCGACGCGTCGCGTCGGGCGTTCGCGCGATTTGTGTGCCCGGGTCAATGTCGGTCAAGCGAGCCGCCGAATCGGAGGGTCTCGACAAAGTCTTCCTAGATGCGGGCTTCGAATGGCGCGAGTCGGGCTGTTCGATGTGTTTCTTCGCTGGTGGTGAGAGCATCGGTGCGAAGCAGCGTGTGATTTCTTCGACAAACCGGAATTTCGAAAGTCGTCAAGGTCCTGAAACCCGAACCCACATTGCGAGCCCCGAGACGGTTGCAGCGAGTGCGGTGATGGGTCGTATCGCAGGGGCCGATCAGCTGCCTGCTCAGGTTCGCGCATCATGACCGAGCCGGTTCGACAACTGATCGCGGTCGCGGCGCCCCTCATCCGAGCCAATGTCGATACGGATGCGATCATTCCTTCGAGAGAAATGAAAACCGTTTCGAAGACTGGCCTGGCTGACGGTCTGTTTGCCGGTTGGCGCTATACAGCGATCGGGAGTCGAGAGCCGAATCCGAGTTTTGTTCTCAATCAAATCGCTTACGCGAAGGCTCAAATCTTGTTAGGTGGTGAGAACTTTGGGTGCGGCTCGAGTCGAGAGCATGCCGTGTGGGCGTTACACGAGTTTGGCATTCGCACCGTGATTGCGCCGTCCTTTGCGCCAATTTTTTTCGGAAACTGCGTGCGCAATGGCATTGTGCCCGTACGACTGGCTGCCGCAGCGATTCAAGACATCGCATCGTGGGTCGGCATCGATCCGCAAGCTCATCGCGTGAAGGTCGACGTCGAGGCGCTGCAGGTTGCCGCGGGCGAGGGCGTGAATTGGCGTTTCGAGCTCGATACCGAATCGCGAGAGATGCTGCTTGAAGGGCTGGATGCGATCGATCTTACGCTCAGGAACAAACCTGACATCGACGCGTTCCTCGAACGAGACCGCATCGTACGCCCGTGGATCTACCGTCTTTCGGAGCACACATGAAAATTCTGGTGAGTGAGGTGGGGCCTCGCGATGGACTCCAAAGTATTCAGTCCATCATGCCGCTCGACGCTAAGAAAAAGTGGGTGACCGCTGAGGCCGCGGCGGGCGTTACAGAGATCGAAGTGGGCAGTTTCGTTTCGGCTAAACTCCTTCCGCAGCTCGCCGACACCGCAGAGTTGGTTCGATTCGCAAGAAGGATTCCGGGTCTGACGGTGGCGGTGCTGGTGCCAAACCTCAAGGGTGCCGAGGCGGCTGTCGAAGCGGGTGCCCATAAAATCACGATCCCCATTTCCGCTTCAGAGAGCCACAGCCTCAAAAATGTTCGTCGCACGCATGCTCAAATGCTCGATGAGGTGAAGGGGATCGTTACGCTCCTGAAGGACGTACCCGCCGATCGACGACCCAAATTCGAGGGGGGATTGTCCACGGCCTTCGGTTGCACGCTCGAGGGCGTTGTTCCAGCCGATACCGTCGTGGCACTCGCCGACGCGCTGATGTCGGCAGGCTGCGACGAGGTCGGTTTGTCCGACACCACGGGCTACGCGAACCCTGCCCAGGTGCGTGACCTCGTGCGGCGGGTGAAGTCGGCAGTGGGCGAACATGCACTGTCGGGTTTGCATCTGCACAACACGAGAGGGCTCGGGCTTGCCAACGTGCTTGCGGGACTTGAGGTCGGTATCACCACCTTCGACAGCTCTCTCGGTGGACTCGGTGGATGTCCCTTTGCTCCGGGCGCCTCCGGAAACATCGTGACCGAGGACTTGGTGTTCATGCTGGAAGCGATGGGGCTTTGGACCGGAATCGATCTGCAACAACTCATGGCGGTTCGACAGGTGCTTCGAGAGGCACTGCCCTCTGAAGATCTCTACGGATTCACGCCCGATGCGGGACTGCCGCTCGGGTTCTCACAGGAGGCCGCCCCATGAGCCCCAAGGTCAATTCGGCGGCGCAGTCTCTGCGAGGCATCAAGATCGTCGAGTTTACGCACATGGTCATGGGGCCTGCCGTCGGCGCGATCCTGGTCGAGCTTGGTGCCGAGGTGATTCGCATCGAGCCGATCGGGGGTGACTCCACTCGGAAACTCGTCGGCTCCGGTGCGGGTTACTTCCCAATGTACAACCGCAACAAGAAAAGCATTTGTCTTGATCTCAAGTCGACAGAGGGTCTTGCGATCGCGAGACGACTCTGCGACGCAGTGGATGTCGTAGTCGAGAACTTCCGCAACGGGGCGATGGAAAAGCTCGGGCTCGGCTACGACGATTTGGTGAAGACCAACGGACGCCTGATCTACTGCTCTGAAAAAGGTTTTCTATCGGGGCCATACGAAAACAGAACGGCACTCGATGAAGTCACTCAGATGATGGGTGGCCTCGCCTATATGACGGGTCCGCCGGGTCGCCCGCTTCGCGCCGGGACGTCGGTGATCGATGTAACGGGTGGCATGTTCGGTGCCATCGCGATCTTGGCGGCTCTTCAGCATCGTCACGTCACCGGTCGCGGGCAGAAGGTGAGCAGTGCGTTGTTTGAGACGACGGTTTACCTCGTGGGTCAACATATGGCGCAGATGGCCATGACCGGGCAGCCCGCCAAACCTATGCCGGTGCGTATCTCGGCCTGGGCGATCTACGACGTCTTCGAGACGCGTGATACAGAGCAGGTATTCATTGGCGTCGTCTCCGATGGTCTTTGGCAAAAATTCTGTTACGCATTTTCATTGACCGAATGGGCGGCGGATGACTCTCTTAAAACTAACGCGCAGCGTGTCGCTCAACGCGAGGCCTTGTTGCCGCGAGTTCGCGATCTCATCAAGCAATACACGAAGTCGGACCTCATCCCGATCCTCGAGCGGACAGGGTTACCCTTTGCACCCATCGGTAAGCCGGAAGACATGTTCGACGATCCGCATCTTGCCGCGAGCGGAGGGCTCGGTCCGACGGTGCTGCCTGATGGGCGCGCCACTCGGTTGCCGATACTGCCGATCGAGATGGATGGGCATCGACCGAGTCAGGGCGGTACACTTGCCCGGCCGGGCGAACACACCGACGAGGTGCTCTCGGCAGTGGGGTTTTCCGTCGAACACATTCGCGATCTGCGGTCGCGTCACGTTGTCGGCTGACCTCAACGTTCACATCACGGAGAGTACGGCATGACGAATGAGGGGCTGGACATCGTCGGAATCAACGACGAGCTTCAAGACGAAGAACGTCTTGTTCGCGATTCGGTCGCACGTTTTGTCGATGCCGAGGTGTTGCCCGTCATCGGACGGCATTTTGCCGATCATAGTTTCCCTAAAGACTTGATCGCGCCGATGGCGCGGCTCGGGTTACTCGGCTCATCGATCGACGGCTATGGGTGTGCTGGTCTCAACGCGGTGAGTTACGGGCTCATTTGCCAGGAGCTCGAACGCGGGGATTCCGCCATCCGTAGCTTCGTTTCCGTTCAGTCCTCGCTTTGCATGTATCCGATCTTTACCTACGGATCGGAGGCCCAAAAACTGCAATGGCTTCCGGGCATGGCGAAGGGCGAGCTCATCGGGTGTTTTGGTCTCACTGAGTCTCACGGTGGTTCCGATCCACTCAACATGAATACGACCGCTCGGCGACGCGGGGGCGATTGGGTGATCAACGGATCCAAGATGTGGATCACCAATGCGCCGATTGCGGATGTGGCGATCGTCTGGGCGCTCACCGAGGAGGGAGTCCGCGGGTTTTTGTTGGAGCGTGGAATGCCGGGATTCACTACGCAAGAAATCGAGCGAAAGTTTTCGTTGCGTGCGTCCGCGACCGGCGCGCTGTTCTTCGACAACGTCGTCGTGCCGGAGGCGAATTTGCTACCGGGCTCATCAGTCGGGCTCAAGGCACCGCTGTCCTGTCTGACCCAAGCTCGATTTGGCATCTCGTGGGGTGTTCTCGGTGCTGCTCAGGCCTGTCTCGACGAGGCGCTGCGTTACACCAAAGAACGCGTGATGTTCGGACGATCGCTCGCCGCGACCCAGGCTGTACAAATTCGTCTCGCCGAAATGGCTCGCAAGATCGCCGTTGGACAGACGTTGTCGCTGCAACTTGCGCGTCGAAAAGATCGTGGGATTCTGACGCCCGTCCAAGTATCGCTCGCCAAATGGAACAACTGCCGTGCGGCGATCGACGTTGCCCGAGACGCCCGCGACCTACTGGGCGGTGCCGGCATCCTTGCCGAGTACGCCCCCATTCGCCATGCCCTGAACCTCGAAAGCGTCATCACGTACGAAGGGACCGAGACGGTGCATCAACTGTCGCTCGCGCGGGCGTTGACGGGTCTCAACGCATTTTAAAAAGTCACGCGAGATCACCCATCATAAGCCGACTTTCCTTTGCTGCAGTCGTGGCCTCCGCGGTGAGCGGGATCGCGGCGGAAGGGTGGTCTAAATCGGCGGAGGGCGATACCGCACGGTCCTGGAATCTCACGCTCGGCTATACCTCAGACTTCTGGCGTAATGTCGAAGGGGGTCTCGCGACGGGAAGCGCTTTTATCGGGAATGCTGAGATGATTCTCGTTGTCGAGGGCAGTCCGGGCGGTTTCCGTTCGCGGATCCATGCGATCTACAACAACGGCAAGAGCTTCAGCGAACTCGTGGGCGATACGCACGTCGTCAGTAACATCGAGGCCGATCGAGCGAGTCGCCTTCTTGAAGCCTGGATGGAATACGCACCGTTCAGCGACGACCGCAGTCTCAAGGTCGGTCTCTACGACCTCAACACGGAATTCGATGCCAGTGAGGTGGGCGGGGCGTTGATCAACTCGACGTTCGGGATCGGACTCGATGCGGCCCAGTCTGGCGTCGTCGGTCCCTCGATATTCCCGTACACGGGCCTCGCGCTTCGGGGGCGTTGGCGATTCGACGAGAGATGGCTGCTGCAAGGGGTTGTCATCGACGGTGTCCCCAACGATCTCGACTCTCCTCGCCAGTTTGCGTCCCTCAGGCTCGATGCTGACGAAGGCGAGCTGTGGGTCGGCGAGCTGGAGCACCGGACCGGGCGGTGGCGGACGGTCGTCGGCCATTGGCGGTATTCGGCGGCCTTCGACACCTTGGATGGGCTGACGGACGGGACGCCTCGCGCTGCTCACAATAATTCTGGCGCGTACGGATTCGTCGAGGGTCCGGTTTGGCAGTCGGGTGAAAGGCGGTTGTTGGCGATGCTGCGGGTCGGCGTCGCAGAGCCGCGGTTCAATCGCGTCGAGTCCACTCTTCAAGCGGCGCTCGTGCTCGAGCGACCGTGGTTGAACCGGGAGGGGGAGCATGTGGCGTTCGGTGTCGCCTACGCCCGAAATGGGCGTCCCGCTCAACGACTCGCCTCGGCAGACGGTGACGCGCTATTGCGCGAGGAGACCGTGGTGGAGCTCACGTGGCGGGTCCCGGTCACGCCGCGCATCGTGCTGCAGCCAGATATCCAATACATCCTCAACCCTGGAAGTGCTCCGGGGTTAGACGACGCGCTCGCGTTGGGGTTGCGCCTCGAGCTCGATCTGACCCCGCACTGATCGGGCGATGACGTTCCTCGAGCCGTTCTGGGGATCACCCGCCGCCGGATTCGTGGTGGCGTTTGCCGTCGGCCTGCTCATTGGGGTCGAACGAGAGCGTCGGAAAACCGATCCATCCGTCGGTTCATCGGGCGGCCTCCGCACACACGTCATTGTTGCCCTGGCGGGGGCACTCGCCGTGCAGTTTCCCGGGGTTTGGATTGTCGTGGCCGGTGCCGTATTCATCGGCGCGCTCGTGGTGATGGCGTAGTGGCGTAACCGAAGCGTTGACCCCGGGCTCACCAGCGAAGTGACGCTGTTTACGACGTATCTGCTGGGCGCATTAGCGCCTCAGTTCCCGGAGCTCGCGGGCGCCATTGGCGCCGTCATCGCCTTGGTTCTTGCACTGCGACCTGCATTGCACAAATTGGCGAGTAAAGCGATGTCAGATCGCGAGGTGCTCGATCTCCTGCTGCTTGCTGCCTCGGGTCTCGTGATTTTGCCTTTGATGCCCGATCGCGCGGTGGACGAAGCCGGATTTATCAATCCTCAAAGAATTTGGACGTTGACGCTGCTGGTACTCGTGATGAACGCCGTGGGATACCTCGCTCTTCGAACTTTGGGCCCGGCGCGCGGTTTACCTCTGGCCGCTTTTTTCGGTGGATTCATCTCAAGTAGCGCCACGATCGGCGTACTCGGTGCTCGGGCGGCCGCCGAACCCGATAAATCGTTGCTGACGGCGGGCGCCGCGATGGCTTCATCGGTCGCGACGCCGCTGCAGTTGTTGATCCTGCTCGCGGCCGTTGACCCAGCGTTGTTCATGATGTGGCTGTTGCCCGCCCTGACGACGATCATGGTCGCGGGCGGCACCACGCTGTTCTTATTGCGCCGAGACGGTGCCGCGGCGGACGACGCCCTCGAGTCGTTCAAGGGGCGAGCGTTTCAGCCGCTGCAGGCGATCGTTTTTAGCGTGACGGTCACAGCCATGCTTTGGAGCGCATCGTGGTCGGCTCGAACCATCGGCTCAGACGGAGCGGTCACGGGTTTGATGCTCGGCGGTTTTGTCGATGCTCACTCGGCCGTCGTGGGCGCAGCCAGCCTCGTCGAGTCTGCAGAGTTTGGAAAATCTGCGGGTGCGCTCGCCATTCTGGGAGCGCTCGGCACCAACACGATTGGAAAAATCGTCATGGCGGGCGTGACGGGAGGGCGCGGTTTTGTCCTCCGACTGGCCCCGAGCTTGATTTTGATGTGGGCCGTCGCAGCAGTCACGCTTACCCTGTCATCGTCGATGGGAACGCCATGAGTTGCGCGCCCCGACTGCGGCGCGGAATTTTGGTCTGAAATCGTCCGGGTTTGATCACGAGAACGTCGCACGTCAACGAGTCGAGGACGGCCTCGGCGGTGTTTCCGACGAGGAGGCGCTTGAATCCCGAGCGCGACATCGCGCCCATCACTACGAGACTTGCCCTCTCTGACTTCGCGGCGGCCGGTATGGCCTCGCGCGGGGAACCTTGTACGACAGACAGCCGATGCGACGGTAGGGGATGACGCGCCACTTCAGAGACCAAGGCTTTGCGCGCTCGCTTCACGGCCATCGATGTCTGCTCGGTGTCGACGATGACGGGAGAGGCGGTCCAGTTCGCGGCGATCAACGTGGCCGGGGCGACGCAGTGCATGATGTGTAGGCGACCGCGAAGCAAGGAGGCTACCTGACCGCCCCCTTTCAGCAGCGCCGCATCGAGTCGGGCCGGCTTGGCGTTTTCATGGAAGGGATCGATGGCGGTCAGAACGACGGGACGGTGATACGGCTTAGGCAGTTTCACGAGAAGCACGGGACAGGGCGCTTGGCGCAAAAGCTCCCAGTCGGTGTACGTCAACATCCACTTGGCCACATGCTTGGTCGCGTGGCGCTCGGCGACGATGAGGTCGGCTTTTGATCGAAGTGCGCGCCGCACGATCGCCTCCGCCGGCGGATAGTCCCACTCGGCCGCGCAGGTGACTTCAATATCGTGTTGCCGCAGGCGCTTGGCGATCACCTCAAGCCGATTGAGCGTTTGGGCGAGACGTTGGGTTTCGAAATCCTTGAGGCTCACCCGACGAGCGTCCAGCGCTTCGACGAGGATCGTATCGGAGAGCGAATGGAAGCGCTCGAGAGTCGCCGCACTCGCCTTGGCAAGTTGAGCCGCCTTACGGACGGCAGGCATCGATTGGGCGTCAAGGTCTTTGATGGCGACGAGGATTTTCTTAAGGGGCTGCATGGAGTTTCCGGGTACCCGATGAGGCGAAGGTCATAGGTACAAGTTTCCGCGAGGTGTGTCGAGAGCGGATCCGTACGTTCACGTATCATTGGCGGGATCGCAGGAGGTATCGACCTTGGCCGCTCAATTGGAGTTCAACACCTCTCCGTTTGCAGGATTCCCGTCCGACCAGATCCTTCTGTCTCAGGAAGAGCGTCAGGCGTACTCTGGAGACGTCTATTCGCTGGGGGTGACCGCGGCGGCCGTACTGTGTCCCAAAGATCGACCGACGTGTGCGGCCATGGTGGCCGCTGCCTCGCGAGGCGGGTACGCCGTCATCCCGCGCGGAGGCGGACTATCCTACACCGGCGGATACCGCCCACTCGTCGAAAAGAGCGTGATCCTCGATACGTCGAGGCTCAATCGAATCCTCGAAGTGAATGTCGAAGACATGTACATCACCGTCGAAGCGGGTGTGACCTGGAAGCAAATTCACGACACATTGACGCCGCTCGGATTGAGGCTTCCTTTCTTTGGAACGTTTTCGGGGGCGCAAGCGACGATCGGAGGAGGGCTCTCGAATGGTGCGCTGTTTTTCGGGACGGCCCGATACGGCACGGCGGCCGATCATGTGCTCGGTCTTGCGGTGGTGCTTGCCGACGGTCGGGAACTCAGAACGGGGCAGCGGGCATTCGCCAACGCCGCGAAACCGTTTTATCGAACTTGCGGCCCAGATTTCACGGGACTTCTGACCCACGATTCGGGGAGCTTCGGGGTCAAAGTCGAAGCGACCTTCAGAGTCATTCAGGCACCGGGGTTCACCGGGCATGCCTCGTTCGTGTTCGACGGAATGGCAGCCGCCGGGGCCGCGCTGTCGGCGGTCGCGCGCTCCGGGGCCGTTGAAGAGGCGTATGTGTTCGATCCTGAATCCACGCGTAAGAACCTCTTGTCCAAAGGCGTACGCCATGATGTCGGGGTGTTTTGGAAGGTCGTGAGAGGGGAGCGAAACCTCTTCAAGGGTCTCGCTGCGGGTCTCACCCTCGCGTTCGCGGGACGTTCGTTTCTGCCGCCGAATGCCTTTTCGTTGCATATGACCTGCGCGGCACGATCGAAGGCGGCTCTTGAGGCCGACCTCGCTCTCTGTCGATCGATCTGTCACGCCCAGGGCGGAACGCAGATCGCGGAGTCCATCCCTCGTGCCGTTCGAGCGGATCTGTTTCCCGCGCCGGACGCGGTACTGGATCCCGATGGAGACCGTTGGGTCGCACTCAACGCGAAGGTTGCTCATTCGGATGCGTCGCGCATCATGGCGGCCGCTGAAGCCACGCTGGCGCCGTATCAGTCACGCATGAGGGAGGCGGGGGTCTGGATGAGCCATCTGCTCATCGCCATCGGACAGTCGGCTTTTAGCTTTGAGCCAGTCTTTCATTGGAAAGACGAGTGGCTTCCGGTGCACGCCCGATCCTTGTCCGAGGCTGCGAGGGCTCGACTGACCCCGCCCGATGCCAACCCGCAGGCGAGGGCGCTGGTGGAGGAACTAAGACAAAAGCTTGTTGCGATGTTTGCGGAGTTCGGTGCGGCCTCTAATCAGTTGGGCAAGACCTATCCCTACCTTGACGCACTGCGGCCAGAGTCCGCCGACCTCGCGCGGGCGGTCAAGCGCGCGCTTGACCCAGAGGGACTGATGAACCCCGGGGTGCTTGGTCTGAAGGGCAAGTAAACGGTATTCTGCGCGCCCTTTTTGACCTTTCCGCTTAAAGCGGGTCCGGAATCTCATGCCTGCCTCCAAGCCCGTGCGTACCAGCGAGAGCCTCGCCAACGTCAAGTATGAGATTCGGGGCAATCTCGCTCGACGCGCTCTCGAGCTGTCCCGAAAGGGCTACGAGATCATTTCTTTGAACATTGGTAATCCTGCGCTCTTTGGGTTCCGAACGCCGGAGACGATGCGCCTCGCCATGATCGAAAACTTTCCCGACAGTGAAGGTTATTGCCACCAGAAGGGCATCTTTCCAGCGCGGGAGGCGATCGTGATGCAGCAACAGGGGCGAGGCGTGTCGGGCGTCACGGCGGAGGATGTGTTCATCGGCAACGGCGTGTCAGAGCTCATCGACATCGCGTTACGCGCGCTGCTCAATGAAGGCGATGAAGTCTTGGTACCGAGCCCTGACTATCCGCTCTGGACGGCAGCGGTCAATCTGAATCGCGGCAAGGCAGTTCATTACCCGTGTCGTCCCGAGAGGGACTTCGTGCCCGATCCGCAAGAGATCGAGTCTCTGATCACGCCTCGTACTCGGGCGATCGTGATCGTGAATCCCAATAACCCGACGGGCGCCGTTTACCCACGGGAGGTGCTGACCGCGATCGCGCGACTCGCGGAGCGTCGAGGACTCGTTCTTCTATGCGACGAGATCTATGACCAGATCACCTATGACGGCGCGGAGTTCGTACCGATGGCCACACTGGCTCACGATACGGTCTGCGTCACGATGTCCGGGCTGTCGAAGGTCTATCGTGCGTGCGGTTATCGAGTTGGGTGGGCGATCGTCTCCGGAGACGTCGCTGCCGCCAAAGACTTCATCAGCGCCATGGAGCTCTTGGCGTCTTTACGTCTCTGCAGCAACGTTCCGGGGCAGTGGGCCGTTCAAACGGCCTTGGGCGGCTATCAAAGTATTCGCGAACTCACGTCACCGGGTGGCCGCCTCTACGAATCGCGAAAAGCGATCGTCGACTCAGTCGAGCGCAATCCGTCGCTTCGACTTCGCGCGCCGGCGGGCGCGCTGTATGCATTTGTCGGGGTAGGAGACGATCTTCCCGGCTTCGACGATCAAACGTTCGCACTCGATCTGCTCGAGAAGAAGCATGTGCTAGTCGCACCCGGCGTAAGCTTCAACGTCCCCTACAACACGCACTTCCGCATCACGAATCTTCCGGATGCCTCAACGCTACGCACCGTATTCAATCGAATGGGCGAGTTGTTGGACGACTATCGGGCGAATGCCGGCGCGCGCGCCTAAAGCCGACCCTCGACATCGGCCTCGATCGGGATTCCGGCGGGGAGCCCAGGCAGCACGCCAGCGACCCGCGGGAGCACCCGAACTTGGGCAGTGAAGGCCCCAGGCGCAACCAGGACAACTGAGGCGTTGAACTCGAGCGGTCCCCCACGATCGCGCACGGTGCCCGAGCGGCCATCGAAACGACCGAAGATCGGCCCAAAGTGCGCGCCGGACTTCAGCAAGGTGGCCCGAGTGAGCGTGGCCTCACCGTGAAGGGCCGAAAGTCGTCCTGTATCGAATTGAAGGCGTAACCCCGAGGCGTCAAGCTGTCCGTCTACACCGGCGAGCGGTCCGAGGAAGACGTCTGCGGGCAGCGCATTACGTAGCGATTCCAATTCGATCGAAACCGATTCGAGTTCAAGCGAGGTGGGCTCGAACAACGCAGCCTGCAACGTCCCCTCGGCGACGGACGAATCTTTGGTCCATCTTAGACGTACGGGGAACGTCAACGGACGCTGGATGGAGAGGCCCAGCGCCCAAGCGATCGATCCCGATCGACTACCTCGAATGCGTAGGTCGTCGCATTGACCGCGCCAAACCGTACCCCTCAACACGCCGCACTCTGCAGAGGGCGGCAAAAGCGGTTCAATGATTCGCGCCGGCAACCAGAGGAGGGATCCGAAGACGAGGCCCAGCGTCAGCAGGGCCATCAGCAATCGACGACGGATCACGGTGATGAGGACTGAAGATTCCACTCGACATCGACCCGTCCGGAGTCAACCGAGGTCAACGTACCGCGTCGGATTGAGACCGAGGCCGCCTCGAAATCTCCGAGGCACTCGATCAACGCGTCAAATGCCGCCGCGTCCGCACGGACGCGAACGGAAGAGTCAGGCTGAAGGTCGACGGTCGCTTGGACACCGTGCCGCTCGAGGATGCGCTTCACTCGCATTTCGAGCGAAAGCGACATCTCGGATCCCATTCGTTGCGCGCGTTGGCTGAGGTCTCGTGCGGCCGGTAGATCGGCAAGCAGCCGCCGTTTCGCCTCGACACGCTGAAGCGTCGCCTGGTTTTCGCTCACCACGGTCGCGACGCCCGAGATCACGAGGAGGGGGGCCAAGACGATCGTACCGAGACGAAGCGCCCGCCGATCCCGGTCAGACATCGCCTCGAGACGATCTGCGAGTTGCTCGCGGAGCGACGTCACGGCGACACCTCCAGCTCGATGAGCGTCCACTGTGCGCGTCCCTGGTCATCGACGCTGGAGTCGACGCGCCACCCTAATGCTTCAAGCGCTCTAGCGCTTGTTTCAACGGCGTTCGCGTTGCGAAGTGTCACCCGCACCACATTCTCTTGGTTAGCGATCGATACGATCGCCCCATCACGCACGCCAACCTGTGCGAGATCCACCAGGGCTCGACGGAGTCGCGAGGGCTTGATCGAACCATTCGAGGCCGATAGATCCCCCGCTTGAGCAAGTGTCTGATCGAGCGCCGATTCCTCGATCGCCGCAGAACGCCAGGTATTGCCGTAATCGATGAGCACCAGCGCGAATAAGATCGCCGCGAGCGCCGCCGCCCACCGCCAACGCGAGACAAGCGCCTCCGTTCGCGGTCGGGGCTTTCGCTCACCTTGCAAGAGATTGATGGGCTCTGCGATCGATCTCTGAGCCACGAGCCAGTCGAGTACGGGACCGTCGGACCGGGTCACCTGAACTCGAGCGAAACGTGCCTCCAAGGCCTCGATATCGAGGTCGATCGAGGACTGATCGGACAGACCGACGAGTTGTAGCCCTAAGGTCGAAAACGGAGGGTCCGACTGAAGAAAATCGAGGCTCATCGGCATGTCCTTGGCGCGACAACGTAGTCCGACTCCGACAGGCGAGCGCAAAAACACCTCCTCGCCCTGCACCCAGGCAATGACGTCGCCTGGCTTCGCCGCAATCAAAGATTCATCGAGATACAGCGCGGAAGGGTCGAGGCCTACGGATCGCAACACCTCGAGATACTGGTCGAGCGTCTCACGCCGGATGACGACGACCGGAACGTGTAGACCCGCGCGTGACGAAGACCCTGAGGTCGAGATGGGACGACCCATGGCGAAGTGTTGCTGATCGAGGTCGCCCGCAATCTGCTCTTCCAACGCAAAGGGGAGCATTGTCCTGACTTGCCCCGAGCTCACCTTCGGCAACACCGCGACGGTGCTGAGCGCTGAAGAACCGGGAACCAGTGCTACGACCGTGACGGCCGAATTCGCGGCGGACAGCGCCTCGAGTGTGCTGGGGAATGCTGCGCGTAGTGATGATCCGTCCGAGGAAAGAAGCGCTGCCATCACCGGCTGCGCAGGATCGGGCGAGGACAGATGGATGAAGAGCGTGTCGGTCATGATCGCTACTCGTCACTCCGCCGTGTGTCGCCAGAGCACCCGGATACCGGGGGGCGAGGGCGGCGTGCTTTCATAGCGGAGCAGACTGTACAAGGAGAATTGCGTCGTGCCAATGACAGTCTCAGTCCGGAGTTGAAAGTATCGACTCCGCTCGCCGAGACCGACTGCACGCTCCAACCGGGCGTAGCCGGCCGCGTCAGACAATCCCGAGCGAAACACTTCCGCCCGAGGAAAGCACTCGCGTTCCCGATTGCGGGCGAGCGCATCTTCCGCCCCGACCCACTGACGTTCGTTACTCAGCGCATCCAACAACGCCGCAGTCGCTGAGCATAAATTGATCGACGCATCGCGCGGCAGTGCCGAGACGTGAGGCGCGAGTCGCGTGTATCGAGCAAGATCGAACGCCGGCAACAACATCAGTTCAGATACCGTGGTCAGCGGGCGATTAGGCGGGCGGTATCCGGGGGACAAGGTGCTGTAGAGGTCGTCTTCCGCACCCCCACTCGTCGGGACATCATCGGCATCAATCCAATCGGCGATCTTCGGCGCCCAGCTTGGCTCGAGCTCCAACGTGACGAGTAATCGCTCAAACAATTCCAGCGCGACAGGATCGATCTGACCGTTCGGATCGCGAAGTGAATTGAGGTTGAACCGTCCCTGAAGATCGACGAGCTGTCCGGTCACGATTCCCGCGTGGTCGATTTCGACGGGGCCGAGACGCGTCGACCAACGCTGGGCAGGGTGAATCGCGGACGCGCCGGTATCAAGGTCCTCCGTCAGCACACGTGCGGCGGCCGCCTCGGCGGCGCCGGCCAACAACATTGCCCGATCACGAGCGAGACCGCCTTCCGAGCGTCGAAGTAATAGCCCCGTATCAAAGAAAATAGCCATCGCAATCGCGGTGGCGATCGCGACCACGATCAAGGCAGTCAGCAATGCGACGCCGCGGCCCTTCATCGAGGCACCTCGATCACCCGCCGAATGGCTCCCTGGCTCTCTGTGATCAGCGTGAACTCGATGGCGCGCGGACGAATGCGTTGCTGGGAGATCTCGCTCTCGCCCGAAGACGGAGGCGGCGGCCAGTCCGTTCGCCAATCACCTCGATCATCGAGATACCGGAACTCGAGTGATCTCACGTCGCGCATCAAAACGCGACGCGAGGCATTCGAGGACTGGACCCGATCGAGGACGGGCCACACGAAGCGCACGAGACGACCGCCCTCGATGAGATATTCGACTCGCTGCAGGCTGCTACGCGAATGCGACGAGGTGGTCGTGCGACCGCCGCGAGTCAGACCGATTGGCGAAAGCGTGCCGGGCTCGGCCACCAGCGCCGGTGCGTAAATCCGCCCAAGTTCGTCGCGAATCGGACGCGGGTGTAATTGGCCAAGATCATCCGCGAGCACGCGAACAGCCCGTCGTAGCTCGCTCAGACTGGTCTGAGTGTTTTGGATTTCGAGGCGGTTTCGCGCCACTTCGGTCAAGGCGCCATAGCCGATCGCAAACATCACGGCCGTCACGAAGAGTCCGACCAACAATTCGATCAAGGTAAATCCGCGTGTCGAGCGACGCGTCATGGGAGCGTTCGCTCCGCGGTGTCCCAAAGTGGGTCGGCGTTCCCCTCGAGCACGAGGTTTCGTCCGCGCGCGCCGCTCATCGTCACGAGCCAGTCTTCGCTGCCGCTCGCACGGACCTCGACGACGATCTGCACGACACCGGTGATCGCCGTCGGCTGCACATCCTGCCGCCAATCCCATTCGCGATCCGCCATCCGTGCAACACCTTCCGTTCGTCCGAGCGCGGGGAACGGCGTGGCGACACGCGCCTCGGTGACTTGGTTCAATGCCACCCACTCGGCGTACGCCCGCTCACGCAAGCGATCGGTGCTCGTCGCGGCGGACAACATCGACGACATCACCGCCGATACGCCGAGTGCGACCACCACCAAGGCCACCAGGACTTCGACCAAGGTAAATCCGCGTGGAGCGGCTGAGGACGTCCGCGGACTCATCGCTCTAGCCTCCGTAAAGCAAGATCGCCGTTGTCGTCTGGGCCGAGGCGCCAGCGACCCAGCGAGTCCACCGATCCAACGCGCAACTCGAACGGGGTGAATTCCCCCGTACTGTCGACACCGATGTCTGGAGTCTCCTCGCGCGCGGACGAGGCAAGACGGCCGAGAATGATTCGGCGGCCCTCCACATCGAGCTCGAGCGCGGTCCCCGTCGCCCAGCGTCCTTGCGCAAAACGACGGTCATCCAGTTCGAGCCATCGCATCGTTTGCGAATCGTGGACGAGAAACTGATAACCGGAACTGTCGAGTCGAACGCCGTAGGCCCGATTTTCCAACTCAGCGCGCTCGCGGATATCGACCAACAGCACGCTCAACCGTTCAAGCTCCGGGGGAGCGGCATCTCGCCGGCCCATTAGACCGAGCGACAACAGGGCTCCGCCCATGACGATCGCGATGATCGCCAGCACCACGAGCACTTCGATGAGCGTAAAACCTGAGGAGCGCCGGGCCCGCACGATCAATTGCTGAGCGACCAGTTACCGATATTGTCCTGATCAGTCTCGGGACTGCCCTCGAGCCCGTCCGGACCCACAGAGTAGACATCGAACTCGGATCCCCGCGTTCCGGGCTGACGATAGCGATAAGGGTTTCCCCAAGGATCGGCAGAGACCCGAGCCATGTATCCGCCTGATCGCCAATTGCGCAGCGTGGGATCCTCGGGCTTCTGAACCAGCGCACCGAGGCCTTGGCTGGTGGACGGAAGTCGAGCCGTATCGAGACGGTACATGGCCAGAGCCGTCTCGATCGCCTGGAGGTCGGCGCGAACCTTAGTCACCCGCGCCTCGTCGACACGATCCATGACCCGCGGAACGATGAACGCGGCCAGCAAGCCCATGATGACGACCACCACCATGATCTCGATGAGGGTGAAGCCTCGAATCTTGTGTCGGCGCAAAACGGATCCTCCCGTACACTGCCGTTCGATCATAACAAAGGCCTGTTCAGGGGCTGTGACAGAGCCTAGACGTATAATGTCGGCTGAACAGGGGAGTGCAGGGATGTCCGTGGCGTTTGTCTTTCCCGGTCAGGGATCGCAGTCGGTCGGAATGTTGGGCGGGCTCGGCGAGGCCGATCCCGTGGTTCGCGCGACCTTCGATTCCGCCTCGAGTGTTCTCGGATTCGACCTCTGGGCGCTCGCCCAGAACGGACCGGCTGAGCAGCTCGCGCTGACGGAGATCACCCAGCCGGTGATGCTGGTGGCGGGTGTGGCCACGTGGCGGGTGTGGCAAAACCGTGGCGGAGCGCGACCGCAGTGGGTTGCAGGTCACTCCCTCGGCGAATTCACCGCACTCGTTGCGGCCGGGGTACTTCGCTTCGAAGACGCAGTGGCCTTGGTGCGCTTCCGCGGCGAGGTCATGCGTGACGCCATGCCGAGCGGGCAGGGAGGCATGGCTGCCATCCTCGGACTATCCGACGCCGACGTCGAGGCCGCCTGTGCCGAAGCCTCGCAGGGAGAGATGGCCGAAGCCGTTAACTACAACGGACCCGGTCAGGTCGTGATCGCCGGACACGCGAGCGCACTGCACCGGGCGATCGAGACCGCGAAAGCCAAAGGCGCCAAGCGCGCATTGCCGTTACCCATCAGCGTCCCATGTCACAGTTCTCTGATGCGTCCAGCCGCAGAAAAACTCCGCGAACGGGTGCGATCCATGGCTTTGGCGGCACCGCAGATCCGATTTCTAAGTTCGGTCGACGCCACCGAGTACTCTGATCCGGTGACGATTGCCGATTTGCTGTATCGCCAACTCGCGAGCCCCGTACGATGGGTGGCCACCGTCCAAGCCCTTGTCGGACTTGGCGTCCATCGACTCATCGAGTGCGGCCCGGGCAAGGTATTGACGGGACTCAATCGCCGGATCGATAAATCTCCCTCGCTGGCTTGCCTCGCGCTCGAGGACGTCGCGACCCTCGACCATGCTCTTTCTCCTGCTGCGGAGTGATCGATGCCCACTCACTTTGATCTGACCGGCCAGACCGCTCTCGTGACCGGCGCATCGCGCGGCATTGGTCGCGCGATTGCCGAGGCTCTCGCCGCCGCGGGTGCCAAGGTGATCGGGACGGCCACCACCGACGTGGGAGCCGCTGCCATCCGCGACTGGATCGGCCCGCTGTCACCGGGTAGCCGCGGAGCCGTGGTCGATGTCTCTCGATCCGAGTCGGTCGCCGCGCTTCTGGAGGATCTTGAGGCCAAGAACGAACAGCCGAGTATTCTTGTCAACAACGCGGGCATCACCCGGGACAACCTGCTCATTCGAATGAAGCCGGAGGAGTGGGATCAGGTCATCGCCGCAGACCTGACCTCGGTCTTCTCCCTCAGCCGAGGGTGCCTGCGGTCGATGATGAAGGCGCGCTTTGGCCGGATCATCAACATCACCTCGGTCGTCGGCGCGCTGGGAAACCCGGGTCAAACCAATTACGCAGCCGCCAAGGCGGGTATCGTGGGTTTCACTCGCTCGCTCGCCCGAGAGGTGGGTAGTCGGAATATCACCGTGAATGCGGTGGCACCTGGGTTCATCGATACCGACATGACTCGGGCGCTTGACGAAGCGCAGCGCGAGGCCTTGACGAACACGATCCCGTTGGGGCGGTTGGGCGCGACGGAGGACATCGCTGCGGCGGTGCTCTTTCTCGCCGCGCCGAGCGGGGCGTACATCACGGGCCATACCTTGCACGTCAATGGCGGGATGTACCTCGGGTAACGAGTTCCCTCCGTTTTGGAGCCGTTGGTTTTTTGAGACTTGTCGGTTTTACCTGACAAAACATTGGGTTAAGGGGAGATGCATGGCGCTCACCCCCTGCTTGGCCTAAAATGCGCGCCCGGCCTTGCCCGATGGCAGGACCGAACCTACAGGTCGTTAAGAGGACATTCCACCGATGAGCACTGTCGAACAACAGGTCAAAGCCATTATCGCCGAGCAACTGGGCGTCAAGCTGGAGCAAGTCACCAGCAATGCCTCGTTCGTAGACGACCTCGGTGCAGACTCGCTCGATACCGTCGAGTTGGTCATGGCTCTGGAAGAAGAGTTCGAAACCGAGATCCCGGACGAAGACGCCGAGAAGATCACGACGGTCCAGCAGGCCATCGATTACGTCTCTGCGCGTCGCAAATCCTGATCTCGACGTCAGACTACACCGAGGCCGGCGCGGTGCCGGCCTTAGGTTTTTTTAAGTTCCCCGAATCGCATCGCGTGAGGCTCCCGTGAGCAAGCGTCGCGTCGTCGTCACTGGACTCGGCATCGTGTCCCCAGTTGGCAGCACTGTTCAGAGTGCGTGGGACGCTGTTCTCCGTGGACAGAGCGGTATTGGTCTGATCACCCGTTTCGATACCAGCGCCTATGCCACCAAGATCGGCGGCGCCGTGCGCGGGTTCGACGTGAACGAGTACATCACGCCGAAAGAGGCCAGACGAATGGACGAGTTCATGCATTACGGCATGGCCTCGGGTATCCAGTCGGTCAACGACGCGGGCGTCGATTTCAACGCGCTCGACACCGAACGCTGTGGCGTGATCATGGGCGCCGGAATTGGCGGCCTGGCGACCATTGAGTCTGAGTATGACTCGATGCTGGAGGCTAATAGCCCTCGAAAGATTTCACCGTTTTTCATTCCCGCAACGATCATCAACATGATCGCGGGACATCTGTCGATCCGGTATGGGCTCAAGGGCCCGAACCTCGGGGTTGTCACCGCCTGCACGACCTCTACCCATGCGGTGGGGCTTGCGATGCGTGCCATTCAATATGGCGATGCGGATCTTGTCATCGCGGGGGGCGGCGAGATGTCGACCACGCGACTTGGTATTGGGGGGTTTTCGCAAGCCAAGGCGCTCTCCCAGAGAAACGATCGTCCGACGGAGGCCTCTCGACCGTGGGACAGAGACCGAGACGGTTTCGTCGCCGCCGACGGCGGTGGGGCGATGCTGCTGGAAGAGCTTGAGCATGCCAAGGCGCGCGGGGCGCGGATCTATGCCGAACTCGTCGGTTTTGGGATGAGCGGTGATGCGTATCACATCACGGCACCGCCGGAGAACGGCGCGGGGGCGGCTCTCGCGATGCGTAATGCCCTGCGGGATGCGAAGCTCGACCCCTCTGCCGTGCAGTATTTAAACGCCCATGCGACCTCCACGATGCTGGGCGACCGTGCCGAGACTGTGGCCATCAAACAAACCTTCGGCGCCCACGCGTCGCGTCTGGCGGTCAGCTCGACTAAGTCCATGACCGGGCATTTGCTCGGCGCAGCCGGTGTGGTCGAAGGCGTCCTTAGTGTGCTCGCTCTTCGTGACCAGGTCGCGCCGCCCACCATCAATTTGGACAATCCCGATCCAGAGTGCGACCTCGACTACGTGCCGCACACCGCTCGGCAGATGACCCTCGACGTCGCGTTATCCAATAGCTTCGGGTTCGGCGGCACCAACGGGACCTTGGTGTTCCGACGCTTCAACGGCTGAGGGCCGTTCGACCGGGCGGCTACGGCGATGACCCCCTCAAAGGGTTAGACTTTCCACGTGCGCGCGTTGAGAAAAATCATTCTCCTAGTCGGGTTCGTGCTGGCCGCTCTGGCGGGCGGGGCGTGGTGGCTCTCGATGGCCGTCAGCCAACCGGGGCCACATCTCGCGCCGGTTCAGATCGATGTTCGTAAGGGAGAAACGGTGAGGGCCGTCCTCGCCGACCTCGAACGCGTCGGCGCGATCGAGGATGCGGTGATCGTCGAGTGGTGGGCCCGCACGCTCGGAGACGTCCCGCGCGTGAGGGTGGGTCGCTACGGCATTGCGCCGAGAGCCTCAGCCAAAGAAATCCTGCGACAACTCGATGAGGGGCGGGTCCTTCTTGAGTCGCTGGTCGTGATCGAGGGAACTCGCTACTCGGATCTGCGTCGTCTGCTTGCCGGGTACCCCGGCGTGCAACAAACGCTCGCGGGCGTCTCCGACGCGGAGCTCATGACGCGTCTCGGTCAACCCGGTGTTCATCCAGAAGGTCGATTTTTCCCCGACACTTATCGGTTCGCATGGGGAACGTCCGATTTTGAGGTCTTGAAACTTGCCCATGGACGACTGCAAGAGCGTCTCGAGGCTGCGTGGGCCAGTCGGGCAGGGGATCTGCCGTTATCGCAGCCCGCGGAGGCCTTGATCTTGGCGTCGATCGTTGAGAAGGAATCGGCGTTGTCCGAGGAGCGCCCACGGGTCGCCGGCGTCTTCGTTCAAAGATTACGCAAAGGAATGCGACTGCAATCCGATCCAACGGTCATCTATGGCCTCGGCGACCAGTACGACGGGGATATCCGAACTCGGGATCTGCGGGCCGATACGCCGTACAACTCGTACACCCGCAAGGGCCTACCGCCGACGCCCATCGCACTGCCGGGCGAAGAAGCGCTACGCGCCGCGACACGACCGCTCGAAACGGGTGAGCTGTTCTTCGTGGCGACAGGTTTGGGGGACGGTTCGCACACCTTTTCCCGCACCTACGACGACCACCGAAAAGCCGTCCGGAAGATGCTGCAACGCAAGCGATCTGATCAGAATGCGCCGGTGGCCGGACCGTCATCATGACCCGAGGCAAATTCATCACGCTGGAGGGAATCGAAGGGGCGGGGAAGTCCACGGTCGCGCTGGCGATCGCTGACACGCTTCGAGCGCGCGGGCTCCGTGTTCGTTTGACACGCGAACCGGGGGGTACCCCTCTGGCGGAGCGTCTGCGTCAACTGGTGCTTGAACGGGGTGAGGAGTCGCTCTCCGCCGAAGCCGAAACGCTGTTGATGTTCGCGGCGCGCGCCATTCATCTCGATAATCTGGTTCGTCCAGCACTCGAGCGCGGAGAGTGGGTGATCTGTGATCGATTCACTGACGCGACGCGGGCCTATCAAGGCGGTGGGCGAGGCGTTGACGCAGTATTGATCGAACAGCTCGCCCTCTCTGTGCATCTTGGTCTCGAGCCCGATCTGACGTTGCTACTGGATGTACCGGTCACCATCGGCCTCAACCGAGCGAGATCGCGCCGTCAATCGAACGGAGAAGTGGTGACAGATCGCTTTGAAAGCGAGACCGTGCAATTTTTTGAGCGCGTGAGTAAGTCGTATCTTGAGATTGCTCGACGTGAACCGCAGCGTTGTCGCGTCATCGATGCGTCAGCGGACCCCGATACCGTCAAGTCGGCCGCGCTCGTTGCACTTCAGGGGCTCCCAGGATGACGGAGCGCGACAGCGACACAGTCAAACGAGCGCTCCTTCCCCTCGACGCCAACATCCCCTGGCTCGCAGGGCTTCAGCGTTCGTTAGGTGATGCGATCGAGAACGATCGGCTCGGGCATGCGGTCCTGATCCAGGTCGATCCGGGCCTCGGGGGAGAGTGGCTCGCGACATGGCTCGCCGCCCGGCTCTTCTGCTCGACCGATCAGTCGATCCAGCCTTGTGGTCACTGTCTCGAGTGTCGGCGTGTCGTATCGGGCGAGCAACCCGATCTGATCCGACTCAGTCCCATCGAGGACTCCAAAGAAATTCGAATTGATCAAGTTCGTGAGATGGCCTCTGAATTGACGCTGACCAGTCATGGTCGTGGTCGTAAGGTGGCCGTGATCACGCCAGCCGAGCGTCTTAATCGCAACGCTGCAAACGCCTTACTCAAGACTTTGGAAGAACCACAAGGGAGTTCACTGCTGTTGCTCGTCACGGGAGAGCCGTCGAGGTTGCCCGCGACCGTTCAGAGCCGTTGCACCCGGGTCGGTGTGCCCGTACCGCCCATCGCAGAACTTGAAGCTTGGCTGCGCGCTCACGGGGGCACCGCAACAGACTGGAAAGCGGTGATGAGCGCGATCGGACCGCAACCCTTGCTTGCGTTGCAGTCGGACGCCGAGACGATCGCTGACTTGCAGCGCGAGACGGTCAGGGCGCTCGATCAAGTCGTGGCCGGTACGCTCGATCCGGTCGAGACGGCCGAGAGTTGGGGAAAAGAATTCTTTGCGCTGCGTATCCGTTGCATCGAACACTGGCTCGTCACTCGGATACACGACTGGGCGACCGGGCAACGTCCGGCGAATACAGAAGCGTTGTTCGCTGCGCTCGACGAGGCGCGAGAAGCGCGTCAGTGGACCGAGACCCCGGTCAACAAACCGCTCGCACTTGAGCGATTACTCTGGCGGCTTAACGCAATCGCGACCAGCCGGCGCCCGGCTTGAAACGATCGCCGTAGCGAGTCGAGAGTTCTTCGAGTCGCGCGACGCAGGGGGAGACGCCACGCGTCGTCGCATCCTGCAGCGGGCCGCCACGGAACGGCGCGAAACCGCACCCGAAGATCACACCTGCATCGATCATCTCTTGCGACTCGACGAGACCCTCGCGCAAAACGGCCACGCACTCGTTGAGCAGCGACAGCATCAGGCGATCTTGCAGGTCTGCTCGCGAGATCGAATCGGGGCGCTTGGTGACCCCGGGGACCGGTGCGGCCGACGTCTTATCACGAACCGCTCGACCTTTCTCCCATCGATAAAAACCTTCGCCGGTTTTACGACCCAGCTTTTTCTCAGCGATCCGAGCATCAAGCGCCGAGGTATCGGCGACAGGTCGACCGAGCGCATGGCCGACGATGCTGCCGACGTGTCGACAGACGTCGAGCCCTACCATGTCGGAGAGTTCGACGGGCCCAACGGGCATCCCGTAGTCGGTCGCGGCTCGATCGATCTCGTCGAAGCTGAATCCATCTTGGGCGGCGTACATGGCTTCCTGCATGTACGGCGCCAGTACACGATTGACGAGAAAGCCCGGAGCGCTGCGGCAAGGCAGTGGAAGCTTGTCGATTTTGCGAGCGACGGCCGTCGCCACCGCGATTGAATCGGGGGTGGTCACCGGGGTGTGAATGACCTCAACCAAGGGCATCAAGGCCACGGGGTTGAAAAAATGCAGTCCAACGAGTCGGCCGGGCTCGGCGAGGCTCGAGGCGAGTTGAGCGAGCGGGATCGAGGAGGTGTTGGTAGCGAGAATCGCGCCGGCTTTCATGCGCGGTTCGATCGACGCATAGAGCGCCCGCTTGGCCTCTACGTTTTCGATGATCGCCTCGAGGACAACGTCCGCCTCAGCCACCCCAGCGCCCTGCAGATCACCGCGTAGTCGCGCGACGACGGCCGCACGTTTCGTCGCATCCTTCACGCGTTTTTCAAAGAATTCGTTCGCACGCGTCATACCGGCGTCGACGAAACGCTGCTCGCGATCTTGCAACGTCACCTCGAGACCGCGGAACGCGCACCACGCGGCAATATCCGCGCCCATGACCCCCGCGCCGATGACATGAATTTTTTTCGGGGTACCGCCCGCGCCCTTGCCCTGTGACTTGAGCGCATCCTGCAGCATGAACACGCGAATGAGGTTACGTGCGGTCGGCGTTGCCGCGAGGGCAGCTATGGAATCGGCCTCGGCTGAGTACGCCTTGAGACCTGTTCCACCGTGACGAACCCAGAGGTCGATGAGGGCGTACGGGGCGGGGTAGTGGGCCTTGCGTACCTTTTTGGCGACCTGCGATTCGAGTTTTGAGCGCAGCAACGGACGAACGACACCCAACCCCGCCAGACGCTGCAGCAAAGGAGGTTTGTGAGCGCCCGGATTCTCTCGAATGAGATCACGACACGCAGCGAGCGCCGACTCGTGGCTGTCGGCGAGACGGTCGACGAGACCGACCTGGAGGGTCTTGCTGCCTTTGATGTTCCGCCCGGTGAGCATGAGATCGAGTGCGGCCAGCGACCCGATCGTTTTGACCGTACGCACCGTGCCGCCGAACCCGGGGTGAATGCCGAGCATGACCTCTGGTAGCCCGAGCGTCAGCCGATCGTCATTCACGCCGACGCGGTATCGACAGGCGAGGGCAAGCTCGAGTCCGCCGCCCAGCGCAAACCCTTCGATGAGAGCGACCGTCGGGCAGGGTAGAGACTCGAGCTCCGCAAGCACCCGATGCCCACGCTCGACGAGCGCCCGTGCCTCGTCGACACTTTTGAGTGTCGTGAATTCCTTGACGTCGGCGCCCAGCACGAACCCAGATGTTTTGCCCGATCGAAGGACAACGCCGCGCGGGGATCGTTTAGCGACGGTGGCGATCATTCCACCGAGCTCTTCGAGCACCGGCGACGATAACGTATTCACCGATGCCTCAGGTTTGTCGAGCGTCAACCAAACGATGCCCTCGGCATCCGTCTCTTCACGCCAGCATCGGGGTTCTTGTCTGATCGTCACGTGGTGCAATCTCCGTCGGGGTCAACACTCTAAAATCACAGATGACAGGGCGATGATCCGAATGCTGAACATTCGGCACGCGAAAATCGATGAGCTCGATCTCTCGACTCACCAAGACAAAATCGAGTTCGAATCGCGGGATACGCGCGGGGAAAGAGGCGAGACCTTTGAGGTTGGCGCTACGAAGCCCCGTCGCTCGCATGAAGAGATACAACTCGTTCGTACCCGAAAAAGTATTGAAGTCGCCGGCGACGACCACAGGCTTCTGAGCGGTGAGCACCAGGTCGTGAAGATGTCGCAGCTGCTCCTGACGATGTCGATATTTGAGCGACAAGTGCACGAGAAATACGCAGACGTCATCGAGTTCCATTTCTATGATCAATCGCTTGATGCCGGTGGGAAAGTAATGGAATCTCTCTCCCGTGACTCGCGGGGCCGCCAGAATCGCATTCCCTTGTTTACGCACGATCGGGAGCTGATTATTGAAGGATGCAGCGCCGTACTTGCACTCATAAACGGTGTAATGACCGAGGTGCTTAGCGATGTACTCGGCCTGATTGACGAGCGCGCTGCGAACCGAGCCCGTGTCGACTTCGATCAAGCCAACGAGCTCCGGGTCTTCAGCACGAATGAACTCCGTGATGTCGTTGAGAATGCGTCGACTGCTGCGCAGATAACCCGCGCCAGGCAACGGCAAGTGGAACGCCGGTCCCGTCCCAGTGGCGTATCGGATGTTGTAGACGAGCAGTCGCAATGGAAGCTCCGGGCGTCCGAGCCCTAAGAACGTCAGTTTACGCGAAGCCGGCGCACCCGGGATTACGCCCATGAACCTGTGATCGGCGTCACGGTTACGAAACGTCAGACTGGTCAAGCGACGTGTCGCCCGTACGATCGCTCGCTATGGATGCACAGCTTTCAACGACCCTGACGATCGCGTTGGCGCGGGCCCTAGAGTCGAGACCCACGGGTCTGATCGGCGCGTCTCGCGCCGCGATCCCGGGTACGATCGAGCAGTCCACCTGGGTCGCGCCGCGGGTGGCCGTGGCGATCCCTCGTGAATCCGAAGTCACGCGAAGTCCTCTCGCGGACGAACCCGCCGGATCCGGCTCAGCGATGAACGCGGAGTCATTGCGTGTTCGGAACGCTGCAGATGGTGGCCTATGGCCGAGACCATGCCGAGGCGCTGGTGGAGTATTCGGCAGACCGTGATACGGTGCTTTAGCGCCGGGATTTCGCCATTGGGGACATCCTTGAGTGCGCATAATGTATATTATGTAAAGTTAACGAATGATCCTGATCTTATCGGCGATGCCCGAGGAACTCTCGGCCATCTCAACCTCCGTTCAGCGCCCCGCTACTCATCGTTCAGGAAGCCGTGAGGTCGTCCAGGGGCTGATTTCCGGTCAACCGGTCAGTCTGGCGTTCTCCCGCTGGGGCAAGGTGGCTGCGGCCTCGACGGCGGCTCACCTCATCACCGCGCTTCGTCCCACCCATGTGGTCTTCACAGGCATCGCCGGCGCCCTTCGGGACGATTTATCCATCGGCGATGTGGTCTTTGCACGCGAACTCTTCCAGCACGATCTCGACGCCTCGCCTTTCTTCCCGCCCACCCATATCCCGCTTCTCGACCGCTCAGGACTGCCGGCAGATCAATCCATGACCGAGGGGTTACGGGCGGCGCTCCTCAGGGCACACGGCGAGCGGGCCCCCAGAACCTGGATCGCGGACATCGCGACGGGCGATCAGGTGATCGGACGCCCTGTGCAACGCGCTCAGGTCCTCTCAGCCGTACCACAGGCTGCGTGTGTCGAGATGGAGGGCGCAGCTGTCGCACAGGTTTGCCATGAGTTCGACGTGCCTTTTGCGTGCGTTCGGATGATCTCGGATCGCGCCGATGAGTCCCTGGCCCCAGCCGAGGTGTTTGCACTGGCTCGGCGCTCGGGGGACTGCGCCACGGCGATGCTCCGCGAGTGGCTCGCCTGCGAGTTCGACTAGGGAAGCACTCCCGCCCAGCCTGCCACCCACGCGCCGCCGAACCATTGGATACGGCGGGTCACCACCTCGCCCCGGCAAGGTGCGAGGCGGCATTCATCGCGATGCGAAAGAGCGCAAACGGCAGGACCACGATGCCCCAATGCACCTCGCCCGCCACCACGGGTACCGCGAGCGCGACCAACGCGAGGGTATTCGCGGCCCGGTAGATTGTTACCACATTGGACGAGGATGCTTCGACGATTCGAACACTCATCGCCACATGATCGAGGGCACGAGCACCAGCGCACCGACCGCGGAGTCTTGGTCGAGGTTGCCCCCACGCGTCGCCACGAAGGCGCCAACGGTGATCACCGCGAGACCGATCTCGAGGAGAGGCGTCCAACGGCCGGCGGGATGACTCGACATGCCCCGAGGCTCAGCGAACGGTCTGGGCCTGGGCGCGCATCCAGCGCTCTGCCGTCGTGCGGTCGACGATGTCGGCGTAGCGGCGTCCGACGTCACGCATCGTGTCGTCGTGAGGACCTTGCTCCGCATCGCCACAGCAGTCTTCGACGACTTGAACGCGAAAGCCGAACGAAAACGCATCGACGATCGTCGCTCGAACACAGCCACTCGTCGTGCATCCGGTCACGAAAACGGTATCGACGTTTTGCTTCACGAGCCACGCGATGAGCGGTGTTTGGAAAAACATCGATGGCGCATTCTTGCAGTAAGTGAAGTTGGAGGGATCGTGGATCTTAGGATCCATCTCCGTGCATTCATGTCCATAAAAGAACTCGCGACGGACGGCTGCGACCTTCCAGAGCGGCATGTCTTTCTGACTGCAATACGCCGTGTAGCAGGCGGCGATCGGTGTCCCCGCCGCCCTCGCAACCTTCAAAAACGCTGCCGTGTTGTCACGGGCCGCATGCAAGCGCGCGAGTCCGCCGAGCTCGAAACGCGGATCCGTAAACGCCAGCTGCCAATCGACGACCAGCACCGCGGCTTTTTGGCCCATACCGATCTGGGTGGAGTCATAGCCGACATCGACGTAGGTATCACTCATGACGACGCTCCAAAAAAATCCCCGCGCCTCGCGGTGCGGGGACTTCTGCCCGTTACCCGTTGGACTCCGAACTCAGGCGGCCTTGATGCCCTTCTTGCGCATCATGGCCTCCGCCGCAACCGCCGCCCACTTCGTGAAGCGGGGTTGAGCCGGCGGATCAAAGCCGGTCTCCGCCTTACAACGACCCTTGAGCTCTTCGATCGATTCGAAACCGCGATCAAAAATTTTCTTCGGGCCGCGCTTGGCGCGTATCTTCGCACGCAGCGCCTCAGTCGCCGCTTCGTCGACCTGACCGTCCTCGTCGCAGACCACACCGTAGCGCTTGGCGCCCTCGGCGGAGACGAGTCCCGCGGCGACATCGAAGCCAACCTTCGCGCTCTCGCGCTCGAGCGGATCGCCCCATCCACCACCACCCCAAGTGTCGGCCAGCAAGAGATCGCCCGCCTCGACTTTGACGTGATCGATCTTGGACGGCAGCAACTGCTCAGACCCGTCTGCACGGACCAGCGTCTTACGGCTGCGAGCACCCGGCTCACCGCCGTTGGCACCCCACGGATAGGTCAGCCAGCGATCGTCGTGAATGGAGATTTCGCCCGGCTCGAGGAAGCGATAACCGATACGAAGTCCGTTACCTCCTCGATTCTTGCCGGCACCACCGGTATCCGCGATCGTCTCGTAGATGTCGATCCGCAGCGGGAAGTAGCTCTCGAGGAACTCGTTCGGCACATTGGTGAACGAGGGCCAGAGCGAGTGACCGTCCGGACCGTCGCCGAACGGCTTGCCTGGGATGCCGCCGAAGGTGATTTGGTAGAGCTGATACCACTCGCCGTTCTTGTCGTAACCCGAGTACATGAAGTGGGGACTATCGGAGAAGCCGGCGCCACACATGAAGTCGGGATTACCTTGCCCGAGCAAGCCCGCGAGAATGTCGAAGATGCGTCCGAGCGCATGGGTTCGGCACGACAACGCCGCGGGCTTGAGCGGCTTAAGCAGCGTTCCTGGCGGAATGCGGACTTCCATGAGGTCGTAGAACCCGTCGTTGAACAGAATCTGCGGGTCGAACACCATGATCATGTAGATACCCGCAAACATCTTGAACATCTCTTCGTTCAACAAGAAGTTGATCGACGAAATGGACTGCGGATCCGTGCCCGAGAAGTCGAAGATGCACTTGTCACCCTCGCGCCACATGCTGCACTTGATGCGGTACGGACCCATGTTGAGGCCGTCATCGCAGATGTAGTCTTCGAAGTGCTGCTTGGTTTCAGGAACGTTTTGTCGAATGAGCGCTCGCATCGCGCGCTTGTTGCGCTCGAGCATGGCATCCATCGCCGAATAAAACACATCTTCGCCAAAGCGATCGGCGATTTCGACGCAACGAGCAGCCGCCGTTCGCAGCGCCGCGGTGATCGCGTTGAAGTCCGAGAGGTTCCACTCAGGCAGACGGCAGTTGTGCAACACCACCCGCAACACGTCTTCGTTGAGCTTGCCGCCTTTGAAAATCTTGACCGGCGGCACCACGATGCCATCTTCATAGATGGTTGTACCGTCGGTGGGCAACGAGCCCGGGACCTTGCCGCCGACGTCGGTCATGTGACCAAACATCGCCGACCAGGCAATGATGCGGCCGCCTCGATAAATCGGCATCAGCATCAACCAGTCGTTGGCATGGCTGATGGCGCCATTGACGGAGTAGGGATCGGAGGTCAGGAAGATATCGCCCTCTTCCACCGTCCCTTCGTACCCTTGCATGAAGCCCCAGATGAAGGAACCGAACTGTCCGACGACCATCTTGCCGTCGGTGTTGGCGATCATCGGGAATTCGTCGTGCTGTTCGCGGATGCCCGGCGACATCGCCGTGCGGAACAGCACCGTATCCATCTCGTAACGCGCGTTGCGCAGCGCGCTTTCGATGATATCGATGGTGACGGTATCGACTTTGACCTTCTTGAAGGACTTCTTGTTGCGCTGAACGATTGTTGCAGGCATGGGTATGTTCCTCGAGATTATTTCTTGCCCGACTTACGCGGAGCGCCCTTCTTGGGAGCCTTGTAATTGTCGGGGTAAATCAGGATGCAGCCAGACTTATCGACGTGGCCGGTGTGCTTCGGCAGGATGACCGTCGTCGAGTCCATTTCCATGACGATGGCTGGCCCGGCGACTTTGTTTCCCGCCTTGAGCTTTGCACGGTCGTAGACGATGGCGGTGACGTCCTTACCTTCCATGTACGACTTTTGTTTGCCGACCACAGCGGCTTTCGGGCTCGAGCCGCCCTGGGCAAGCGGTTGACGCTTGATCTTGATGCCCTGTCCTTGGACGGCCGAGCGCAGCGTGACGAGCTCATGCTCGAGCGGCAGCGCAAAGGTGAACAGGCGCTTGTGCTCTTCGTCGAACTTATCCGAGATCGCCTTCAGCCCTTTCTTCTGCAACTCCGCGAGGTTGACCTCGACGGTGAGGCGTAAACCTTGGCCGTGGTAGCGCAGATCGACCTGATATGACGTCTTGATCTCAGACTTCTTGACGCCCTCTTCTTCGAGGCCCTTCGAGGCGTCGACTGCGAGCGTTTTCAGAATCTTGTCGATTTCTTTGGCACTCGTTTCGCTGAACTTGCGAACGTACGTGCGGGCGCGTTCGTCACGCACTGCTGTCGTGGCGTCGCCGAGCGCGCACAGCACGCCCGGACCCGGCGGGATGATCGATGGCCACGAGCCGAGGAGTCGCGAGAGTGCGTTGGCGTGCAGCGGGCCCGCACCACCGAAAGCGATCAGTGCATAGTCACGCGGGTCGTAGCCCTGCTCGACCGACACGAGGCGCAGCGCACCCACCATGTTTTCGTTGACGATGTTGTAGATGCCTTGCGCCGCCTGTTTGACATTGAGGCCGAGCGCATCCCCCACCTTCTTGACGGCAGCGTGGGACAGCGGGCGATTGAGAACCATGTCTCCACCGAGCTTCTGCATCTCTGGCAGATACCCGAGGACGATGTTGGCATCGGCGACCGTCGGCTCCGTACCGCCTCGGTTGTACGCGGCCGGGCCCGGATCAGCGCCGGCCGATTGCGGACCGACGCGTAACGCCTTGGTCAGTTCGGGAACGTGAGCGATCGAACCGCCGCCCGCACCGACGGTGCGAATGTCGACCGACGAGGCACGCACCGTGACGTCACCCACCGTCGTTTCGCGACGAAGCCGCGGCTGTCCACCCTGAATCAGGGCGACGTCCGTCGACGTTCCACCCACGTCGACGGTCAGCAGGTTCGGAAAGCCCGCTTGCACAGCCACCCAGAGAGCGCCCGTGACGCCACCGGCAGGACCCGACATCAGCAGGTTCACGGGATACTCCGCCGCCGAAGAGGCCGAAGCGAGACCGCCGTCGGAGCGAAGGATGTGCAGCTTCACATCTTTGGCGACCTGTCCGAGCTTCGCCTTGAGGTTGTTGACGTATCGGTCGACGCGCGGACGCACGTAGGAGTTCGCCACCGTCGTGACGGTGCGTTCGTACTCCTGCATCTCGGGGACGACATCGGAGGAGATCGACACCGGAGTGCCCGGCATCTCTTCTTGCGCGATCTCGCGCACGCGCCGTTCGTTTGCAGGGTTGGCGAAGGAGTTGATCAAAGAAACCGTGAGCGCTTCGATGTTCTGCGCCTTCAGTTTGCGCAGGCCGCTACGCAACGCTTTCTCGTCGAGTCGCTTGACCACTTCGCCTTTCGCGCTGACGCGCTCGTCAGCTTCGATGGTGCAAGCGAGCGGCGCCATCGGCAAAGATTTGTTGTAGATGATCCATCCGCCCAGACCACCCGGGACGTACGAGCGCGCGATCTGAAGCACTTGCCGATAACCCTTGGTCGTCACGAGACCGCAGCGCGCGCCGGTACCCGTGAGCACCGTGTTCGTGGCCACGGTCGTGCCGTGCATCACGTGATCGATCGCGCTCGGATCGATGCCCGCTCGCTCGCATACGCGCTTGATGCCGTTGAGGACGCCAATCGACTGATCGGCGGGGGTCGAGGGCACCTTCGCAGACCAGGTCTGACCGGATTTTTCGTTAACAAGCAGCAGGTCCGTGAACGTGCCGCCGACATCTACACCCAAACGATATGACATGCGCCCTCCGGGGCCTCGTTTAATCGGGAACGAAAACGGCCGCCAAGTATCGGACCACCCAGGCGGCAGCGCAATCGGGCATGGAGGAACCCGTCTGCGACTGCCATCAGGCGGCTTCTAGCTCACGCGGCGCAGGCCGACGCGTCTTTGGGGAAAACCCCCGCCTTGACCAGCATTCCCGGAACCGATCGCCCCAAGGTCTGCTGCAGCCACTCAGCCGTGCTAACCAGTTTGTCGAGGTGGATACCGGTCTCGATGCCGGACCGACCCAGCATGTAGACCAGATCTTCCGTGGGGATGTTGCCGGTGGCCGCCGGCGCAAACGGGCATCCTCCAATTCCGCCGACGCTCGAGTCGAGCGCCGAGACGCCAGCGGCGACCGCGGCATACGCATTGGCGAGGCCGGTATTACGGGTATTGTGGAAGTGCGCCCGCAGCTGGATGCTCGAGGGCAAGGCTTCCCGGGCTCGCCCGATGAGTTCACTTACTTGCGCAGGCACGCCCACGCCGATGGTGTCCGCAAAAGCGATTTCAAATGGGTCGGCTTCGGCCACGCGCTTTGCGACCTCGATCACCCTTGGGATGGGCATCTCACCCTCGAAGGGGCACCCAAAGGCGGCCGAGACCGTGACTTGGGCGCGAAGCCCCGCAGCCTTCGCCTCTCGCGCGATCGCAAGCCAGGCAGCGATGGATTCGTCGGTGCCGACACCCTGATTGCGCCGATTGAAGGTGTCACTGGCGACGACGGCCATGCCGACCTCATTGCAACCCGCCGCGAGTGCCCGCTCGAATCCTTTTTGATTGAGGACGAGTCCGATGTAACGAACCTGGTCGCGCTTGCGAAGTCCCGCCAGCACGAGTTCGGCGTCGGCCATCTGCGGAACCTTTTTGGGGTGGACGAAACTCGTGACCTCGAGACGTCGAAGGCCCGAATCGATCAGCCGTTCGATCAGTTCAATCTTGGCGGCCGTCGGCAAGACACCGGGCTCACTTTGCAGGCCGTCGCGCGGCCCGACTTCAACGATCTCGACCTGTCCTGACATCTCGATCTCCTGAAGACCCTATGGACTATCGTCCTCACGTCGCATTCTAGCAATCGTGGTGTCGGGGGCCGCTCAACCTTGACCCGAGGAAGGACGGCCGGTACAAGTTTCGCCGGTTCCCCTACACGCTCGGCCGAGGTTCTTGCATGTCCGGTGATTCGACTTTCAAACGTGGCCCACTGTCCGATCTCCGCGTCTTGGAGCTCGGGACCCTGCTCGCCGGACCGTTCTGCGGGCAGTTGCTCGGCGACATGGGTGCAGAGGTGATCAAAATCGAGCCGCCTGGTCAGGGCGATCCGATGCGCGTTTGGGGTCGCCAGAAAGCGGGGGAACCTTCCCTGTGGTGGCCCGTCGTGGCCCGCAACAAAAAAGCCGTGACCCTCGATATGAGACAAGAAGAAGGTCAGAGTGTTTTCAAGGATTTAGTAAAGAATACTGACTTCGTACTTGAGAATTTTCGCCCCGGCACCATGGAAAAATGGAACTGCGGGTACGAGGAGCTTTCGAAGATCAACCCGAAGCTGATCATGATTCGCGTATCCGGGTACGGTCAGAACGGCCCGTATTCTCACCGAGCGGGATTTGGCGCGATCGGAGAAGCGATGGGCGGGTTACGCTACGTGTGCGGCGATCCCTCGACCCCGCCCTCGCGGATGGGCATCAGCATCGGCGATGAGCTGGCCGCCACCTTTGCGTGCGTCGGCGCCTTGGCCGCCCTGCACCACCGGGACAAGACCGGCCGAGGGCAAGTGGTCGACTCGGCGCTCTACGAGGCGGTGCTCGCGATGATGGAGTCGCTTATCACTGAGTACGACAAAACGGGTTATATCCGAGAGCGCACCGGCGCGATCCTGCCGAACGTCGCCCCCTCGAACGTATACAAGACGAGTGACGGCCTGGTGCTGATTGCGGCCAACCAAGACACCGTGTTCAGCCGACTTTGCGAGGCCATGCAACAGCCGACCTGGCCGACCGATCCTCGTTTCGTGAACCACCAGGCTCGAGGTGCCAACCAAAAGTTACTCGATGGCCTGATCGAGGCGTGGACCCAGACCCTGCCCACCAAAAAAGCCCTCGAGGTCATGGACGAGTATGGTGTCCCGGCAGGCCAGATCTATCGCGCGCCGGAGATGCTCGAGGACCCACACTTCAAGGCGCGAGAGGCGATCATCACGACGAAGCACCCCTACTTCGGCGATTTGAAGATGCAGAACACGGTTCCAAAATTTTCCGCGACGCCCGGCGGCGTCCACAGTCCCGCTCCGACCGAACTCGGTCAACACAATGACGAGGTGCTCTCCGGGCTATTGGGATATGGCGCTGAGCGCCTCGCGCAACTGCGCGCAGCGAAAGTCATCTGAGCATCCCGAACGTGGAGGAATCACTCGGAGAGAATTACTCGCGCGGAGGTTTCGGCAAGGCACTTGTACCAGGTCATCGCCCCGCCTTGCTCGTCATCGACTTTGTGCGCGCCTACCTCGTTCCGAGTTCCCCGCTGTACGCAGGCGTCGAGCAAGCGCGTAGCGATTGCGAGACGTTGCTGAAGCGCGCACGGCGCGCTGGGATTCCCGTCATCCATACCAACGTGGCGTATCAGCCCGGCGGACGTGATGGCGGCGTGTTTTTTCGTAAGGTTCCTGCGCTTCGGTGTTTTGAGGTCGGCGCGCACCCGGATCTTGCCGCCTTCGCCGAGGGGCTCGAACCGATCACCGGTGAAACGGTGATTTCGAAACAGTATGCCAGTGCCTTTTTTGGTACGACCTTGGCGTCGACGCTCACTGCGCTCGCCGTCGACACTGTGTTGATTGCCGGACTCTCGACGAGCGGCTGCGTTCGCGCGAGCGCCGTAGACTGCTGCCAGCACGGATTCATTCCGATGGTGGTTCGTGAAGCCGTCGGCGATCGAGCGCCGGGACCCCACGAAGCAAACCTTTTTGATCTTCAGGCGAAATACGCGGAGGTCGTGTCGTTGTCTGATGCGCTGACCTACCTCGACTCCCTTAAAGCAAGAGCCTGACTATGCCCTCCATCGGACCGATCTCCTGCGTCACGATCGCTGCACCTGAGCTGCAGCACATGATCGACAGTTATCGCCTGTTCCTGGGGTATCAACTCGTGGACCACGGACGAGTCAGCGACGCGCAAGCCAGTCTGTGGGGACTCCCTAGCCTGACCGGCCGCCGATATGCGCTCATGCTGCCGGAGGGCGACGGACAAACGTTTCTGAGATTCATTGAGAGCAAGCCGTCACCTGATTACCTTCCGTTCAAGCACATGGGATGGAACGCCGCCGAGCTCATGGTGCAAGACACCGATCGCGCGGTCGCCCGTCTGGCAGGCTCGCCGTTTCGCATCATCGGTCCCCCGGCCAATCTGTCGATCTCAGACAAGATCCGTGCAGCACAAGCGTTGGGTCCATCAGGAGAGGCTCTTTATCTCACCTCGTTTTCCGAGAAGTTGCCGCAGTTTGATACGCCTGACGCGAAGCATTTCATTGATCGGGTGTTCATCGTGATCCTGGGTGGCCCCTCGGTACAAACCGTGAATGCGTTTTACAAAAAACATTTCGGCGTGGCCGATGCAGCCGTGGTGCCCTGTGTGATTTCCGTCTTGTCCAACGCCCACGGCATGCCGCCTGATACGCGGCACGACTTGGCGGCTCTGCCGTTACAAGGGCAGTCGTACATCGAAGTCGATCGAATGCCCGAGGGTACGGCGTCTCGCGAGGCGCGCGAGGACGAGTTACCCCCCGCGATTGCGATCGTCAGCTTCGGCGTCACCGAACTGCCTCGAAGCGTCGAGTGGATCGCCCCACCCCGTGCACTACCCCAGGCGCCTTATCATGGTCGAAAAGCCGGATTGTGCCGTGGCGCGGCGGGTGAACTCATCGAGGTGATTGAGACCAGCGGTTGAGCCACGGACTGTTCAACCACCTTTCGGACACCGCGTCGGCACTGCGCGGATCGACGAGCGTCAATCGGTAGGATTAATACAGCTCAACTACAGCCCACCGGCCCCGCGGAGTGGTCTCGATGCCCGCCTTCAATCGACATGCCATGCAGCCTGTTCCCAGTCTCGACGAGCAAGCTCGTCAAGACTTTGTCTGCTCCTTGCGCGCTCACCTCTCTGGTCGTCTGATGCCGGGCGCCTACAAGGTGTATGAACATCGCGTTGAGCCGAGTTTTCGGGCGACGAACGGGCGAAATCCGCAGGACCATGACGAAGTGCGCAAGGCGATGACCCTCGATCCGTTTTATCAATTCTGGAGCGCGATGCAACGGCGAAGCCAGGAACTGCTTTGGGAGTCGGTGATCGACCCGACCGAAAGACAGCTTCCTGACCTGATCGAGACCTCGAAGTCCCTTGCGCGCTCTGCCAACCAGTCGGGTCGCGGAACGCTACGACTCGACCCGGCGTTACCACTCCCGCGATATCACGCCGCAGTGGATATTCATCTTCAGCCCGGTGGATATCACACCGAATTCACCGAGGACGACGTGGCGGCGGGCGTGGTCTACGACAAGGGCATCAATCTCTACATGGGTGGCGCGCTCGGTGCCGAGAACAACCTGATGGGAGACATCCTGCTCGCCTACCTGAGGGATAAACACCCCGACTTCCGACCAAAGAAAATTCTCGATCTCGGCTGCGCCATCGGGAACAGCTCGGTCGTTTGGGCACGCGCCTTTCCAGACGCCGAGGTCTATGGGATCGATGTGGCCGCGCCCGTCTTGCGCTACGCCCATGCTCGCGCGGAGGCGCTCGGAGTGCCTGTTCACTTCAGCCAACAGAATGCAGAGAAAACCAATTTCGATGAGGGAGCCTTCGATCTCGTGCTCTCCCATATCGTTCTGCACGAAACCTCGAAGTCAGCCTTGCCACGGATTCTTGGGGAGTGCCACCGCGTGCTACAGAAAGGTGGACTCATGCTGCACCTCGAAATTCCACGAGGCAAAAGCATCATCGAAAAATTCATGCATAACTGGGAAAGCTATAACAACAACGAAACCTTCAGTCGGTTCATGACGGGGATCGATCTCAAGGCCGAAGCCCTCAAGGGCGGCTTTGTCGATCGCGATGTGCTCGTGGATGAGTTCGCGCCAAAACTGGACGTCGCCCAGATGAACTACGCCGAAAATTTCTTCTGGAAAATCTTGGCTGCACGCCGATGAGCGATCCGATGAGTAAGCCAGCTTTGCCAAAATCTCGACTTGCGCGCGTCGCCAAAGGCAAGCGTCCGCAATACTTCAGCGATCCTGCGACCGACAAATTGCTGTCCATGACGCTAACGCTCATGGAAGAGCTTTCCGTCACAAGAGAAAGACTCGATAGTCTTGAGCGTTTGCTGGCGTCCAAGCAGGTGCTCGCTCAAGCCGAGCTCGAGAGCTGGGCGCCCAGCGCAGAGGCCGCGCTGGAGCGCGCCGCAGCACGAACCGCCTACGTCGAACGAATGATGCGAGCCATGCACGCCGAGCTCGAAGAAATCACCCGACGAGGGACGCCAGCGAGCGACATCGATCCGCTCGATGCCGTCGGTTCATAACCCCCAAAACGAAGGCTTTACTTCGTCTTCAGAGTCCAGAGCCGGGCGACACGCTGAAGGGTTTCATCACCCTTCACCGCGGCGAAGGTTGCCGCCGCAGCCTCTTTGTTTCCGGCCTTCAGCTGGGCAATACCGAGATTAAGCCGTGCTTCTTCGACATTTTTGATATTGCCCTTCGCAAAACCACGCTCATACGCCGCTACCGAGCGCTCGAACTCCGCGTAGCTCAGAAAGGCCAACGCAATACGGGCATCGACTTCACCGCTCTTTCGACCGGCCGCTTCCTTGTCTTGGGCAAGCAGCGTCGGCTTGTCCGCCAACGCTTGGGCCTTGGCTGTCCCGAGAAGACGGGTCGCAAGCTCAAGATTCGACTTATTGGTGAAAATACCTTTTTCCTTACCCTCTTCGATGACCGACTGGGCTTCGCCCGGCAGACCTCTTTCCAGTGCAAGCTGCGCCATCTCGGTGTACTCCTCCCCTCGAAGCAGTCCACCCATTTCGCGCGACAAGCGAAACACGTTGAGCGTGTTGGTCTCTCCGCCCGCGCGGAGCATCAGCAAGGTCAGGTTCGGCCAAGTTTCCTTCTTCGGGAAGTACTTGGCCTGCTTCTCCAGGGCGCGAAGCGTACACGCGTCATCATCCTGTTTGATACAGGAACTGGCGTACAACTGCAGCGCCATGTCCGGCGGCGTCTGTCCCGCTGACTCCATCGACGCCACATACGCGGCGGACATCGTCTCCGCACCTTTGAAATCGTTTTGCAGATAGAGCGATTGGATCGTTAGTAAGTGCACCGCTTCGTCAGCAGTACCGAGTTCGATCAAGCGACGACCATAGGTGACTGCACCCGAGTAGTCTTTAGCCTGGTAGGACAATTGCAAAAGCCCTTTTCGCAAAGTCGCTGAGCGCGTCGCTTCCGCAAACTCGGAATCGACGACTTTCGCCCAGGAGGCGATCGCCAGCGCACTATCGTTCGCGCGCAGCGCACAGAAACCCAGAATGTCGTTGATGACATAGTTGTCGTACGGCGCATTCGTCGGCTGACCATCGAGCGCCTTGAGCTGGGAAATACACTCGGCCCACTGCTCCTTCTTAGCGGCCTCCTGAGCCGCCGCGAGAGGCTTGAGCAAAGGCTTACTGACCGTGGGCCCTTTCACGGCGGGAGCGTTTTTCTGATTCTTTACCTGCTGTGCCATCGCGCCGACCGGAAGAGCCAACGCGAACACTGCTGCGATCACAACGACCCACACATTACGCATGATCAAACCCCCATCTCAAAACTGACGACGGACTGTTACTGGGCCCGAAGGCTCCAAAGCTTCGCGACACGCTGCAACTCAACGTCACCCTTGATACCCCGGAGCACGCGGCCTGCTTCGGCCTTGTTGCCCGACTTGAGCAACGCAATACCGAGCACCAGCTGAGCCTCCGCCGGATCGGTGGCGTTCCCCTTCGCGATCCCGCGCTTGATAGCCGTCACCGCGGGCGCAAACTGCCCGTAGCTCATATACGCCTGGCCAACTCGAAGATCGGCATCAGCGCTTTTACCCGCTGCGGCGTCTCGATCTTGCTTGGCAAGACCAGCACGATCAGTCGCTGCTCGCTCCTTCGCCACGGTGAGAAGTCGAGTGTTACGGTCGATGTCGCGCTTGTCGGTAAAGACTTTACGCGCGAACGCGGCCTCGAGCGTCGTAAGCGCTTCCCCGGGCAGGCCCTTCTCGATTGCTCGCTGCGCCATTTCGGTGTAGTCGTCGCCGGTGCGCATCGCACCCACTTCGGTGGCGAGGCGGTACGCGTTGAAGGCTGCGGCTTCGTTGCGCGATGCAAAGAGCGACTGCATCAAATTCGCCCAGCCCGCGGGGTTCGGATAGTAGGTGACCAGTTTTTCGAAACCGGCTGCCGTGCAGGCCTCGTCTTTAAGACGCATACATGAGGTGACATAGATTTGGATCGCGTTTTCGCGAGGACGTTGCCCGCGCTTTTCCTGGTCCTTGATCCAATTGCCGACAAACTCACGCGCGTTACGGAAGTCGTTCGTTTGGTAATACGACTGCGCGACGACGAGATAAGTGTCCGCATCACCATAACCCTTCGCGATCGCATCTCGACCCACTTCTATCGTCTTTTTATAGTCGCGCGCATTGAAGTAAATCTTGGCGAGATCACGCGTACGTTGGGCGATCTTGTCCGCCGCAAAGGGCGACGAGAGATTAGCCTCATACGCACGAGTGGCGGTCGCCACATCGTTCGAGCTCAGTGCGCAGAAGGCCGTCAGCTCATTGATGATGAAGCTGTCATAAGCGGTCTTACCTGCCGTGGCATCGGCTGCTCTGAGGTTAGAGAGGCATTCGGCCCACTTCCGAGCCTTGCTTGCGTTCTGCGCCGCCTGAAGCGTCTTGGCTACCGCAGGGCTGACCTTCTCCGCGTTTGCAACGGCGGAGAACGTCAAAACCAACGCAACAGACACTGCAAGCAATCCGACTGTCGTCCTCATGATTTCCTCTCTCGACCTTATTCCCTGGTCCGATAAAAAAATCGCCGCATCACCCTAGGGGCTGCGGCGACATGGTGTGATCTAATGAGCCAATCTCGTCTCGACTTGCCGCCCTCAGGCGGCTTCCTCATTCACCGAATTCGGAGACGTTGACGAACCCGATTTTCTTCATGCGATTTCTCTGCGCCGAAGCGAGAATTTTAGCGACGGTGTCGTACTTGGCACGCTTATCAGGGCGCAAATGCAACTCAGGCTGCGGATCCTTCTGCGACTCGACACGGAAGTACCGCTCGAGTACTTCGATGTCCTGGATGGGTGTGCCATTCCAGACCACCGTACCGTCGAAATCGATTTCGATATCGATGACTTCCGGTTGGACCGGCGGCGGCGGAGCCCCCGTCGGGCGCGGCATGTCGAGCTTGACGGCATGCGTCATCACCGGAATGGTGATGATGAACATGATGAGGAGCACCAACATGACGTCGATCAGCGGCGTCGTGTTGATGTCACACATCGAGCCGCCTTCGTCTCCACTTCCAACATTCATTCCCATCGAAGTGCGCTCCTAAAAACTCAGCGCGAGCCGCGGATGCCGCGATCAGGTTCGGTGATGAACCCAACCTTGACGATACCGCCACGCTGAATCGAGTAGATGACGGCGCCGATGTCTTCGAAACGGACATCGGAGTCGCCGCGAATGTGGATCTCAGGCTGAGGGTCTTTGACTGCCTCAGTCTTGATCATCTCGATAAGTTGAGCGCGGTCCGCGACCTGCTCGTTATTCCAATAAATGTTGCCGCGAGAATCGACCGCCACCGTGATGTTCTCGGGCTTCGTCTGCGTGGCGATGTTCGCCGCCTTCGGCAGCGACACCTTCACCGTCTTGGTGATAACCGGAATGGTGATCAAAAAGATGATCAGGAGTACCAACATGACGTCCACCAACGGAGTCGTATTGATAGTCGAGTTCAGCTCGTCATCGCCGCCGCTGGATCCAACGCTCATCGCCATGAATCTAAACCTCGTGTGGTCCCGGTTCGGGAGCCGTCCGGCACATGTCCGGACGGCTTCCCCCAGAGGAACCTAAACGAAACGCCTTACTTCTTGGCAGCCGCCGGGGCCGCCGCCGGAGCCGGCACCGCCACGCGCGCGCCGCTCACCAGGAATGAGTGCAAATCGGAGGTGAAGTTACCCAGCTCCTCCTGCACTTCCTTGTTGCGACGAATCAGCCAGTTGTAGCCCATGACCGCCGGAACGGCGACCGCGAGACCGATGGCCGTCATGATGAGCGCCTCACCAACTGGTCCTGCGACCTTGTCGATCGACGCCTGACCGGACACGCCGATCGCGACGAGGGCGTGGTAGATGCCCCAGACCGTTCCGAACAGACCGACGAACGGGGCGGTGGAACCAACCGTCGCGAGCCACGGCAGGCCGTCGGTCAACGCCATCGAGACGCCTTGATTGGAGCGCTGCAGCGACATCGTCACCCACTCGTGAAGCGCGATGCGCTCGCCGAGGCGGCCTTCGTGATGTTGCGACGCGCGCAAACCGTCTTCAGCGATCTGACGGTAGACGTCGTTCTTCGGGAGGCGCTCGATCGCTTCGCGAATCGAACCGGCACTCCAAAACTTCTGCTCAGCGACCTTCGCGGAGGCGCTGAGCTTCCGCTGATCGAGCAGCTTCATGATGATGACGTACCAAGAAGTCAGCGACATGATCACCATGATGATCAGCGTGCCCTTGGCGACGAAATCGCCTTGTTCCCACAGGGCCCCAAGGCCATACGGGTTTTCGACGACAGCGGTGGCTTCAGTGTTTTCCATGTTTTCCTCAGGGAATGAAACGCTTTACTTGATCTCGAACTTCACGCGGAACGAAACGCAGGACTCCGGCAATGCCTCACCACCCGACGTGCCAGCCTGATAACGGCCGGCACGGGCGAGCTTAACCGCGCCCTCGTCGAGTCGAGCGAAGCCCGACGACGTGACGACGGTGGGATTACCGATGATCTTGCCCTTGTTATCCACGCAAACTTTGACGGTGACCGAGCCCTGCTCCTCAGCGCGCTTCGAGGCCGCCGGGTAGTAGTCTTCACTCGAGGGCATTCGGCCGATCTTTGCTGGGGTGCCCACCGCGACGCGCGGCGGCGGAGCGGGCGGAACCGCCTTGTCGGTCACGTTACTGATGGCGGTCGTGTTCGACTCCATCGGAATGTCGATGGTCACGTCGGGCGGCGGCACCTGAACCGGCGGCCGCTCAATCTGAGGGGGTGGCGGCGGAGGCGGTTTATCCTCCGGCTTGATCTCTTCTATGATGTCCGTGACGAGTGGCGGCGCCACGACTTCAACGACCTTACGGGCGAGTCCGCTCACGAGCGCATACCCGATCAGGACGTGTAATCCCACGATGAACCCGAAAATCGCCATACGGCGGGACTGGTTCTGTTGTACGTACGTCGCCATGTTCTCTCGTGGCAGTTGCGTCTATTGCGATCGACGGGGACCGGAAACTACCCGGCTCTCCTTTCAATCGCAACCTCATCCCCCAAACCGCCGCCCACCCATCGATGGTTACGATTCGAAGACCCTACACCCCTTAACAAGTCACAGCCTCACCATGCCGACCGGCGGCGAGTCGCAAAACCTGAACAGAGTGATTGGAGGACTGCATTCCCTAAAGCGAGTTCCAAACCAGCGCGAAGCCGTGCATTTCTGAACTTGCAATCCCTTGCGGGCCCCCAACCGGGCCCAACTCTACCCGCCCGGCGTGACCGATACAACCGTGCGTCGTTGTTCGGAAGGCGCTAGTCGGTCACGGCCCCCTCCGATGCACTACTGACGGCCCGAGCGTACTTTGCCAAAACCCCTCGAGTGGCGTAGGGCTTCGGCGCTTTCCATACGCGACGGCGACGTTTCATTTCAGTGACAGGGACGTCGACATCTACCCGCTTGCTAAGCGTATCGATCCGAATTCGGTCTCCATCTCGAATAAGCGCGATCGGGCCGCCATTCGCCGCCTCAGGGGAAATGTGTCCCACGACGAATCCGTGACTCCCTCCAGAGAAGCGCCCGTCTGTCACCAAGGCGACTTTGTCGCCGAGACCGAGGCCCATGATGGCGCCCGTCGGGCTCAGCATCTCGCGCATCCCAGGACCGCCGCGCGGACCTTCGTACCGAATCACGATCACATCGCCTGCCTTCACCCGCCCACCGAGAATCGCTTGCGTGGCGCGCTCTTCGCCGTCGAACACTTTCGCTCGTCCAACGAACGACAGCCCTTCCTTGCCTGTGATCTTCGCCACAGCGCCTTCGGGCGCCACATTGCCGCGAAGCACCACGAGGTGACTGTCCTTTTTGATCGGGTCTGAGAAATCACGAATGATGGTCTGCGATGTCGGGTAGTCACGAACGCCCGATAAATTGTCGCGCAGGGACTTGCCTGTGACCGTCAGACATTCTCCGTGAAGGAGACGTGCATCGAGCAGCCGCTTCATCAGCGGCTGAACGCCTCCGATGGCGACCAACTCCGACATGGCGTAGCGCCCACTTGGCCTCAAGTCCGCCAGCACGGGCACGCGACGTCCGATTCGGGTGAAGTCATCGAGCGTGAGTTTCACATTCGCCGCACGCGCGATCGCCAGCAAGTGCAGTACCGCGTTGGTCGAGCCGCCAAGTGCGATCGTCACCGTGATTGCATTGTCGAATGCCTTCCGCGTCAGAATCATCGACGGAGTGATGCCGGCTTTGATGAGTCGAACCACTGCTTCGCCCGCATGATACGAATCGCTTCGCTTTTGCCGACTGATGGCTTCTTGCGCGGAGCTTCCCGGAAGCGACAAGCCGAGGGCCTCCATCGCGGACGCCATGGTATTCGCGGTGTACATGCCTCCGCAGCTACCCGGGCCCGGAATGGCGGTACGTTCAACCTCGGCGAGTTCAGCATCGCTGACCGTACCGGCTGCATGACCGCCTACGGCCTCAAACACGGACACGATATCGCGACGCTTCGCGCCCGGTCGAATCGTTCCGCCATACACGAATACGGACGGACGATTCAGTCGCGCCATCGCAATCGCGCAACCCGGCATGTTCTTGTCGCACCCGCCGATCGCAACGAAGCCGTCGAAGCCCTCGGCGCCGACGACCGTCTCAATCGAGTCCGCGATAACTTCTCGAGACACCAATGAGTAACGCATACCCGGCGAGCCCATCGAGATGCCGTCCGACACGGTGATCGTGTTGAAGAGGACGCCCTTGCCTCCCGCCGCATTCGCGCCCGCCTCGGCCTCGGCAGCCAGAGCGTTGATGTGCATATTGCATGGCGTAAGATTCGCCCAGGTCGATGCGATTCCGACCTGAGGACGTTTGAAATCTTTGTCCGTGAATCCTACGGCCCGAAGCATCGCCCGCGACGGCGTTTGTTTGGGGCCGTCGACGACCTGCTTCGACCATCGACGGGGGTCAACTTTCTTTTTCATTGTCCGAAACGCTCCAAGATCAATCGATCTGCAAGACGAAGACATTGAGCCTCTGCACCCACGGGACGCCCGGGGCGCTCGCGCGCATTCCAGGCGTAGAGGTCGAAGTGCGCCCAGGATTGGGTCGAGGAGATAAACCGTCTCAAAAAAAGAGCACCAAAAATGGCGCCGGCAAATGCCGAGCTCGAGACGTTATTGAGGTCGGCCACGCGGCTGACTAACTCCTCGTCGTACGGATCCCATAGGGGCATCGGCCAAACAGGGTCCGACTCCTGTTCGCCACAGCGTCGAATCTCCTCAACTAGCACGGGGTCGTTGCAAAAGACAGCTGGCAGTTCAGGCCCCAGCGCGACCCTCGCCGCGCCGGTGAGCGTCGAGAAGTCGAGAAGCAACGACGGGCGCTCGCTATCGGCCTCGGTCAGCGCATCCGCTAAAATCAGGCGACCCTCGGCGTCCGTGTTTCCGATTTCGACCGTCAGCCCTCGACGCGATCGAACGACATCACCCGGTCGATAGGCCGTCCCAGAAATGCTGTTCTCCACTGCGGGAATCATTACGCGTAGCCGAATGGGTGCCTGGCGCGCCATTAGTGAGCGCGCGAGACCGAGCGCAATCGCCGCACCCCCCATGTCTTTCTTCATTAAGGCCATTCCGGCGGAGCCTTTGATATCGAGCCCACCGGAATCGAAACACACCCCTTTTCCCACCAACGTGACGGTCGGATGGCGAGGGTCGCCCCAACGAAGATCGATCAGCCGAGGTGCCCGCGAACTCGCCCGACCCACCGCATGGATAAGAGGAAAGTTTTGGGCGAGAAGCTCGTCGCCCTCCAGGCATCGAAACTCCGCAGCAAATTCGCGCGCCAGGTCCGCACCCGCGGTGGCGAGTTCCTCAGGACCCAATTCATTGGACGGCGCATTGATGAGATCTCGCGCCCAATGCAGGGCCGAGGCCTGTCTGACCAGTGTGCTGCCATCGACCCCGATCGGGCACGCCAGACGGGCACGCGCAACGGCCGGCGCCGCCGATTTGAACCGGCTGAGCCGATAGCTTCCATGGAACCAGCCGGTCAGCACCTGCTGGAGGCACAAGGACGGCAACTCGCTTGCCAGACGAAAGTCGCGGGCCGGCAGTCGATCGGGCAGCCCCGAAACGTGCCACCACGCGAGTTGGCCCCACTCGGCGATCGTTCCGAGGCCGACGATGGCGCCCGCGATCTCGCCGCGAGCCCCCGGGACGACGAGGACACGATGCCTCTCCCCCGTAAACCCATTCTGCTCGATCCAACTCGCCAGCTCCGGATGGGTCGCCTTGAACGCAGCGAGCTCTCTATCGCGAACCAACCAGAGGGGCAAGCACGTGGCCTCGTTCGGCCAGATCGACGCATCGTGAGACATGGGGAAATAGTAGCTGGAAACAGGCTCCGGCCGACGGCACCGTTGACAAAAACCCGTCGTCCATGCTCGTATTCACCCATGTTCCGCGCCTCAAAGCTGTCCTCGATCGGCCCGTCGGCATTCGCCGCGATCGCCCTATTGCGCAGCCTAGCGCTACCCCTTGCCGGTAGCCGGAGCGGGTCGTTCCTTCGTTTTTTGGTCTAACGCCAGAACTCAAAAGCGGACGAGGATCAACACCAAACCCCGCACCGGCACCAGCCGATGCGGGGTTTTTTTACGCTCTAAGTTCTAAGTTGGTTCGAGATACGGACCGGGAGTAGCAGAGATGAAATTGTTCGGACAGAAAGACGTCGATCATAAAGCACTTCGTGGTGCCCGCATCTGCGTGCTGGGCTACGGAAGCCAGGGCCGCGCCCACGCACTGAATCTCAGGGATAGCGGCTTCGATGTGGTCATCGGCGTACGCAAAGGTGACAGCTGGAAAAAAGCGCGCAAAGACGGACTGTCGGTCGCGTTACCGGTCACAGCGGTCAAGGACGCGGATCTCATCGCGATGCTCGCACCGGACCTCGCTCAGAAGGCGCTCTACGACAGCGTCATCTCGAACGTCAAGAAAGGAGCTTCGCTCCTCTTCGCCCACGGATTCAATATCCACTTCAAACAAGTCAAACCGCGGAAAGATCTGGATGTCATCCTGATCGCGCCGAAAGGACCCGGCGACCTCGTTCGTCGGCAGTTCGAGCAAAGTCGCGGCGTGCCCTGCTTGCTGGCGGTGTTCCAAGATTCGTCGAAAAAAGCTTTTTCGAAAGCTCTGGCATACGCCCACGGCATTGGCGGCACTCGCGGCGGCGTGCTCAAAACCACCTTTGCCGAGGAGACCGAGACCGATCTCTTCGGTGAGCAGGCGGTGCTGTGTGGCGGCGCCACCGAGTTGGTCGTCAAGGGCTTCGAAACCCTCGTCGAAGCCGGCTATCAGCCCGAAGTTGCGTACTTCGAGTGCATGCATGAACTCAAGCTCATCGTCGATCTTCTTCACGAGGGCGGCATTTGGAAGATGCACAAGTTCATCTCCGAAACCGCGAAGTACGGCGACCTCACTCGCGGTCCGCGTGTGGTCGACGCGCGCACTAAAGCAGAGATGCGGAAGATCCTCAAAGAAATCCAGCAAGGCAAGTTCGCCAAGCAATGGATGCGCGAGAACGCCACGGGTCGCCGGAAGTACGACAAGATGATGAGGAAAGATCTTGATCGACCGATCGAAAAAGTAGGGTTTGCTCTTCGTGCACGCATGCCGTGGTTGGACCAAGGACGCTAAGCGACGGACACCGAGCCGATTTATTGACGGAGCATTTTGCCATGACTTCGAACACCGATCGAGTGATGATCTTTGACACTACGTTGCGCGATGGTGAGCAATCGCCGGGCTGCAGCATGACGCAGTCCGAAAAGCTGCGAGTCGCGAAAGCCCTCGCAGAGCTCGGTGTCGATATCATCGAGGCTGGATTTCCCGCCGCCTCGCAGGGCGACTGGGACGCCGTGAACGCCGTCGCTCGGGAGGTTCGTGGGCCGATCATTTGCGGGCTTGCGCGCTGCGATCGTGCAGACATCGAAAAGGTAGCCTCCGCACTCGCCCCGGCCGAGAAGCGACGAATTCACGTGTTTCTCGCAACCAGCGCGATCCATCGAGAATTCAAACTGAACATGGCCAAGGATGAAATTATCCGACGAGCTGTCGAAGGCGTCAGGATCGCTCGCGAGTTTTGCGATGACGTGGAGTTTTCGCCCGAGGATGCCTCGCGCACGGAGGTGGAGTTCTTGGCGCAGGTGGTCGAGGCTGTCATCGACGCAGGCGCCACCACGGTGAACATTCCCGATACGGTGGGCTACACCGTCCCACACGAGTTCGCGGAACTCTTCCGATATCTCCGCAAGAACGTGCCTAATATCGAGAAGGCTCGCCTCTCGGTGCATTGCCACGACGATCTTGGCATGGCCGTCGCCAACAGTCTCACCGCAGTCGTCGCAGGCGCACGGCAAATCGAGTGCACCATCAACGGTATCGGCGAGCGCGCGGGAAACTGCTCGCTCGAAGAGATTGTCATGGCGCTGCGCACACGAGAGACGTTCTTTAACGCGACGACGAACATCCAATCGCAGCGTCTCTATCCGACGTCCCGACTGGTCGCAAGCATTACGGGCATGCCCATCCCGCGCAATAAGGCGGTGGTCGGCGAAAATGCGTTCGCACATGAGTCGGGTATTCATCAGCACGGCATGCTCAAACATGCGAGCACCTACGAAATCATGCGTCCGCAGGATGTCGGTCTCGCTCGATCGAGTTTGGTTCTCGGTAAGCATAGTGGACGTCACGCACTACGTGAGCGCGTCAAGGAATTAGGTTTCGAGCTCGAAGAAACAGAATTCGAGCGCGTCTTCACGGAATTCAAAGCTCTTGCAGATAAAAAGAAAGAGCTTTTCGACGGTGATATCGAGGCCCTCGTGCTGCGCGCAGAGGGTACCGAGTCGGGTCCTTGGACATTGTCGGTCTTGCGCACGACCTCGGAGGTCGATGGCGGCGGAAAAGCCACGGTCGCCCTGCTCAACGCTGATGGCGCGAGGATCGAACGGAGCGCTTCAGGAGACGGACCCGTCGATGCTGCGTTCAAGGCGATCGAAGAGGCGACGGGAATCAAGCCTGCCCTGCAGAAGTTTGAACTGCGAAGCTTGACCGAGGGCGAGGATGCCCAAGGTGAGGCGGTGGTCTATGTCAACTTCAACGGGCGAAGCTACCGCGGCGCAAGCGCCACCACCGATATCGTCGAGTCTGCGACGCGAGCATTTCTTGAAGTGATCAACCGCATTGAGCAGTCGCAACGCGCTCAGGTCGCTGCCTGATCATTGGGATTTGATAAGGAAGAATCGATGACCTCCGCGAAAACCATGTTTGAAAAGGTCTGGTCTGCACACGAGGTGGCTCCTCAAACCGCAGAGACACCGGCCGTGATCTTCATTGATCTGCACCTCACCCACGAAGTCACCTCACCCCAGGCGTTCACCGTGTTGCGAGAGCGTGGCTTGAAGGTTCGACGACCTGACCTCACCCTCGCCACGATGGACCACTCAACGCCCACGCGGACCGAGCAAGTGTTTGGAGGCGCGCCGATCTCCATCGAGTCGGCAGCGAAACAGATTCAACAACTTGAGATCAATTGCGCGGAGTTCGGCGTTGAGTTGTTGGGTCTGCAAGATTCGCGGCGAGGCATCGTTCATATCATCGGACCGGAACTCGGTATAACCCAGCCCGGAAAGACCATTGTGTGCGGAGACAGTCATACCTCGACGCACGGGGCATTCGGTGCGCTAGCCTTCGGTATCGGGACGACCGAAGTCGGCCATGTGTTGGCGACCCAGTGCTTGTTACAAAAGAAACCGAAAACCTGCGCCATCGAGGTTCGAGGAAGACTGCCCGCGGGCGTCACACCCAAAGATCTGATTCTGGCGATCATCGGCAAGGTCGGTGTCTCTGGCGGAACAGGTTATGTATTCGAGTACCGAGGTGAAGCCCTTCGCGCATTATCGATGGATCAGCGAATGACGATCTGCAACATGTCGATCGAAGCGGGTGCCCGCGCAGGAATGATTGCGCCGGATGAGACCACGTATGAATACCTCAAAAATACGCCGCGCGCGCCGAAAGGAAAGGCTTGGGATGATGCCCTCGCCTATTGGAAAACACTGCCAAGCGATGACGGCGCGACCTTCGACAAGGTCGTCGAGATCGACGCCTCGTCACTCGAACCAATGGTCACGTACGGAACGAATCCCGGCATGGTCGTATCGGTCACCGGGCGAATTCCAGACCACCGAGGCGATGCGGTGTTCGATGCCGCAATGAAATACATGGGACTCTCGCCGGGTCAGCCCATTGCCGAGGCCCCGGTAAATGTCGTATTCGTCGGTAGCTGCACCAACGGACGCCTCGTGGATCTTCGCGCGGCGGCTCAGGTGTTGAGCGGGCGAAAGATCGCAAAGGGCGTACAGATGCTCGTCGTCCCGGGATCTCAAGAGGTCAAGCGCCTCGCGGAAGCCGAGGGTCTGGCTGACGTGTTCAAGGCGGCTGGCGCGGAATGGCGCGAGTCCGGATGCTCGATGTGTCTCGGGATGAACGGTGACACCGTCAACAAAGGTGAGTACTCCGTCAGCACGAGCAACCGAAACTTTGAGGGCAGGCAAGGTATCGGCGCGAGAACTTTACTCGCGAGCCCGGAGACAGCTGCCGCCTCCGCTGTGCTGGGTCGCGTCGCCGACCCTCGTCAATTCTTGCGCGCCTGAGCATCCAACATGACCATCACCACTATTCGTTCGCGTACCGTTGTCATGTCCTCGACTAACATCGATACCGATCAGATTGTACCGGCTCGATTCCTGACCACCACGTCGAAGGAAGGCTTGGGGAACGCCCTGTTTGCCGATTGGCGTTATGACGCGGGCGGTCGTCCACGTCCCGAGTTCGTCCTCAACAAGCCTGAGGCACAGGGATGCCGCATTTTGGTGGCGGGTCGCAATATCGGCTGCGGTTCATCGCGCGAGCACGCCCCCTGGGCGCTGGTCGATTACGGATTTCAAGCGGTCATCAGCAACGAGATCGCAGATATCTTCAAAAATAATTCGCTTAAGAACGGGCTGCTGCCAATTGTGGTAGACGACGCCACGCACGCGTGGTTACTCCAAAATCCCGGTGTTGAAGTCGAAGTCGATCTCCGCGCCTCGACGCTGACGGTACCCGGTCGACCGGCGGTAGGCTTTCCCATCGACCCTTTTGCGCGTGTGTGCTTGATGAACGGCGTCGACGAGCTGGGCTTTCTCTTGTCCAAGAACGGCGAGATTGAACAGTATGAGGCCCGTCGCCGAGCATGAAAGCCCACATTGCGATCCTCGCCGGCGACGGCATTGGACCTGAAGTAACGGCTGAGGCCGTACGCATCCTTCGAGCGGTTGCCGAAAAGTTTGGGCACGCCTTCATCCTCGACGAACTCCCCTTTGGGGGCACCGCGATCGACGAGTTCAATGACGGCTTACCCGTTCACACGCTGAAGGGCTGCCTCGAAGCCGATGGAGTACTACTCGGCGCTATCGGCGGACCCAAGTGGGGGCCCACCGCTCCGGTTCGTCCGGAAACGGCCCTGCTGCGACTCCGCGCAGAGTTGGGCGTGTATGCGAATCTCCGACCGGTCGCGATTCAGCCTGCGCTGCTCGAGGCGTCCCCGATCAAACGAGAGTACATCGAGGGTGTCGATCTCGTCTTCGTGCGGGAACTGACTGGGGGAATCTACTTTGGGCGGAAAACCAAGCACGAAGATCGCGCGACAGACGAGTGTGCGTATTCCGTCGCCGAAGTCGAGCGGATCACGAGAGTGGCCGGCCTACTGGCCAAGAAGCGTCGCGGTAAAGTTACGCAGGTCGATAAATCGAATGTCCTGGAGACCTCGCGTTTGTGGCGCGCCGTTAGCGAGCGAATCATTCGAGATGAGTTTTCGGGGGTTTCTATCGAGCACATGTTCGTCGACGCGGCCGCCATGCATCTCATTCGAAATCCGCGAAGTTTTGATGTTGTACTAACCGAGAATCTGTTTGGCGACATACTGACCGACGAGGCCGCCATGCTCGCCGGATCGCTCGGCATGCTGCCCTCTGCCGCATTGGGGGATAACCGTCGGGGGCTCTACGAGCCGATACACGGATCAGCCCCCGACATTGCCGGTCGTGGCGTTGCCAATCCTTGTGGGACGATTTTGAGCGCGGCTTTACTGCTGCGTCATTCCCTAGACCTCGAAACAGAAGCTCGGGCAATTGAGGCGGCTGTCTCCAAGGCTTTGGCACATGGCGCCAGAACCGCGGACATCGCCCCGCGTGGCGCCTCCGCACTAACCACCCGCGCGATGGGCGATACAATTCTATCGGCGCTCTAATCGAGGCTCAGTGAATCGCTTTTAAGCCCTGCTCGAGATCTCGCCGAAGATCCGACTCCGCTTCGATTCCCACCGACAGCCGCAGTAAACCATCGACTAATCCTGCGGTCGCTCTTGCTTCCGGCTCCATGGCCGCGTGAGTCATCGTGGGAGGGTGCGCGATCAGGCTCTCCACGCCGCCCAGCGACTCAGCAAGCGAGAACAACTCCAGCGACGAGACGAAACGTTCGACCGCCGGCGTCCCGCCATCGAGTTCGAGGGTAATGATGGATCCGAACCCTTTTTGCTGCCGTCGCGCGAGCTCGTGTCCGGGATGTGTCGCAAGCCCCGGGTAGTAGAGCGTCCTGATTCCTGGCCGTCGTGCGAGCCATGCCGCCAATGAATTCGCGTTCGCCTCGTGCAACGCCATTCGCGCGTGCAAGGTACGGAGTCCCCGAAGAGTCAAGAAACTATCGAAAGCGGAACCCGTCATACCAAGCGCATTCGCCCACCACGCAAGCTGCTGCGCGACATCCGCCTGCGCTGCGATCACCGCACCACCGACGACGTCGCTATGACCATTGATGTACTTGGTCGTCGAGTGAACAACGATATCCGCCCCCAGTTGAAGAGGATTTTGGAGGGCCGGAGACAAGAAGGTGTTGTCCACCGCCACCCGCGCGCCCGCGGCATGCGAAAGCTTGGAGACGGCCTCGATGTCGGTGATTCGGAGAAGTGGATTGCTTGGGGTTTCAATCCAACACAGTGCGACCGGTGTGTTGAATGCCGATTGCAGGGCCTGAGGGTCGCCAAAGTTTACGAAGTCGACGACAAAATCACCGCGGCGGTGCCAAGCCGAAAGCAAGCGGAACGTCCCGCCATAACAGTCGTGCGGCGCGATGATCCGCGAACCGCGAGGGAGGAGTTGCCCCACGAGCGCAATGGCGCCCATCCCTGAGCCGGTGATGACGGCGCCTTCGCCGCCCTCAAGCCCATTCAAGGCTTCGGCAAGAAGATCGCGTGTGGGGTTGCCCGAGCGCGAGTAGTCGTAGCGACCCTTCTCTCCAAAACGCGGAAACGCATACGTGGAACTAAGATGAACCGGCGGAACGACGGCACCCGTCAAGACGTCGGTTTCGAGGCCGGCCCTCACCGCCTGCGTTCTCGGATCTTTTTGACTCGTCATAGTTGGATCATCCCCGAAATCATTTACGCGGTTGGCGGCAGCTCGGCGCTGAAAATCGCTTTAAGTGCATCATGTTCTTTTAAAAACGCGTCATGCCCGAATACCGACGAGATCTCATGAACGTGTGCGTTCGGCAGTCGCGAACACATCGACTGTATATCGACCGCCGGCACCAACTGATCTTGCTTCACCGCAATGGCAACCACCGGAACTGAAATCTGATCGGGGTTGATTTGATGTAGATCAATCGATTCTGAGAGTGTCAGGAAGGAATCGGGTTGATAACGACGAGCATAGTCGACGCCTCGTGCCATCAGATAGTCCTCAACCGGAAACACAAAACGTCCGTCGCGAACCTCTGCTACCCCGGCGAACCGACTCGAAAACTCTTCCGCACTGCGGTAGGTCGACATGGCCAACGCCCGCGCAAGCTCGAGTCCCCGCTCAGGTTTACCCGACTCGACGCCGAAACGCACGATTCGACGTTGGACGCTTCGCCACGCCGTCGACATGGGACTCGTGCGATCAGCCGCGCTGATGACCACCAATTTTTTCACTCGGTAGGCGTATTGCTCTGCGAACGCCAAGGCGACCATGCCACCGTACGACGCTCCAATGATCGCATCCAGCTGGTCAATTTGAAGGTGATTCAGGAGACGCAGGAGAAGCTCCCCCTGATCGTAGGTCGACACCGAGGGAAAGTCCCGACCGTCCTTTGGCCCGCTGGTCGCACCGCTTCCGCCAAGGTAATCGAAGGAAAGAATGCGATAGTGTTCGGCAGGCAAGGCCAGGCCCACCCCGACAACTTCCGACCACCAGCCAGAGTTCGGATCCTCACCTCGCGCAGCGAAGACCTTGCGATGAGCCGAGATGCCGCCCAGGGCGACCACAATCGGCGCAGACGGCGGGCCCGTTAGGCGCCAGCCAATTTTGAGGGTATCGACTCGTCCGCCGTGACGCAGGGGTAACGTCGTGACCGATTCCAGCATCCCTTCGCGACAGTCGGAATAGACCTCGCCCCTCTCAACGGAGGCGCTCCCGGACCCGGATTTTTGATGAGTGGACGACGTCATGTATGCCTCAAGATCGTTCATCTGACGCCTCCCTTTCGGGATTGCGCGGAGTTGGCACCTTAACCAGAGCTGGCGAGCTCTGGCGGTTGCCCCGGCGTCTATGGGCCTTTCCCTCAGCCGGTCTCGATGAACAGGTGGATGATAATCCGCCGCCATGAGGAGAGTCAACGGTCCGGTTGCCAAACTTGCTACAATGTTCTAACGTATTAAAACATTAGCACGTTAAATCACGCGGAAGATCACATGAAAACCCATGCTCGGCAATCGCCTCGACAAGAAGCCAAGGCGGAGCGCAATCTGTATCAGGCCGTGCTAACCCTCCGATCCGTCGAGGAGTGCCGTGCGTTCTTCCGTGACCTCTGCACCCCGGCTGAGCTTCAAGCGATGTACGACCGGTGGGCCGTTGTCGAGTGGCTCGAGCGCGGTCTACCTTATCGCGAGATTCATAAGCTCACCGGCGTCAGCGTCACCACCATTACCCGAGTGGCGAGGTATGTCGGTTCCGGCAATGGCGGATACGACATCGCGGCACGCCGAGTGGCCAGCGCAAAGACTGCCCACTCAGCCGGTCGCTAAGGAGCACACCATGGAAAAACCCTTGCGCCTCAAACTTGCCGTTCAAAAATCCGGTCGTCTGACCGAGCTGTCGACCGATTTACTGGTTCGATGTGGGTTGAAGTTCTCGCGTGCCAAGGATCAACTCCTCGGCTTCGGCGAGAACATGCCGCTCGATCTACTTTTTGTTCGTGACGATGACATTCCGGATTTAGTCGAGGAAGACGTGTGTGATCTCGGCCTCGTGGGCCTCAACGTCGTCGAAGAAAAGAAACTCGAACTGGCTGCCCGAGGACACTCTGCTCGATTCGAAATCCTTCGTTCACTCGACTTTGGTCGCTGCCGTCTGTCCATCGCTGTACCCGATGAAGTCATCTGGAACGGACCCTCCTCACTCGAAGGGCGTCGGATTGCCACGACCTATCCCTACGCATTGGCGAAGTGGCTGACCGATCGTCGGATACGCGCCGAAATCGTGACGCTCTCTGGAGCCGTTGAAATCGCGCCGCGACTCGGCAGAGCGGACGCCATATGCGACCTCGTGTCGACCGGTTCGACCCTTGAGGCCAATCGACTTCGCGAGGTCGAGGTGCTTCTTGAGAGTCACGCAGTGCTCGTACGAACGCCCGTCGAACTCCCCAAAGAGAAGTCCGACTGGGTAGCGCGCTTACTCATGCGTATCGACGGGGTTCAGCAAGTGCGCGAGAGCAAGTACATCATGCTACACGCGCCTCGCGCAGCGCTCCCGGCTATTCGAAGTCTTCTGCCTGGCAGCGAGTCTCCAACTATCATGCCTCTCGAGGGCAGCGCGGATAAGGTCGCGATTCATGCGGTATGCCGAGAAAACGTCTTCTGGGAAACGCTCGAGGCGCTTAAGGCGGCAGGCGCCAGCTCTTTGCTGGTCCTTCCCGTCGAGAAAATGTTGGCATGATGTTGCCGATCTTCAACTACTCGAGCTTGAGCGCGGCGGAGCGCGACGCAGCCTTATCGCGACCCGCGGCCGAAGATCGCGAATCGATCATGGCGCTCGTCCGCGAGACGGTCCTGCGTGTCCGCAATGAAGGAGACACGGCCCTCCTCGACTACGCACGACGCTTTGACGGTGGCGCGCCGGTCACTCTTCGTGTCCCGCGGTCAGAGGTCGATGCTGCCCTGCAGCGCGTTGGTGAAAACGCCCTCGTCGCGTTGCGGCGTGCAATCGATAACGTTCGGCGTTTCCATACGGCGCAAGGGACACCGCCGTTGTCGGTCGTAACCTCTCCCGGAGTTGTCTGCGAGCGCATTGTTCGCCCGATCGATGCAGTCGGGCTTTACGTTCCCGGCGGTCGTGCGCCTTTACCCTCTGCACTCATCATGTCGGCCATTCCCGCTGGCATCGCAGGGTGTAAAAGACGAGTGATGTGTTCACCGGGAACACAAGAAGGACGAATCGACCCCATCATCCTTGCCACGGCACGGCTATGCGGCATCGACGAGATATTCGCGATCGGCGGTGCCCAAGCCATCGCCGCCATGGCGTATGGGACGGCTACGATCCCGAAGGTAGACAAAATCTTTGGCCCCGGATCCGCCTGGGTCACCGCTGCAAAACAGATCGTCGCCAGTGACCCGGGGGGCGCCGCGCTCGATTTGCCTGCCGGGCCTTCCGAGGTGCTCGTCATTGCCGACGAGTTCGCAAATCCTGCCTTCGTGGCCGCCGATCTCCTCGCTCAGGCCGAACATGACCCGCTCTCCCAGGCCATTCTCATCACGACGTCGAGTTCTCTCGCCGAAGCAGTTCGACGACACGCAATCGAGTTTCGAAAGTCTCTGTCCCGTGGCGAAATTTTAGATCAGTCGCTGAGCCGCAGTCGCATCGTCATCGTCGATACTCTCGCCGAAGCGGTCTCCATCTCGAATGACTACGCGCCTGAGCATCTCATTTTGCAAATCAAAGCGCCGCGTCGTTGGCTCGATGAAATCCGTTCTGTAGGCTCCGTGTTTATGGGTCCATGGAGCCCTGAGCCGATGGGCGATTATTGCTCCGGCACCAACCATGTTTTACCCACCTATGGTTACGCCCGCGCGTACAGCGGACTATCACTCTCTGACTTTCAACGACGAATCACCGTTCAAGAGCTCTCTCGAGAGGGCTTACTCAATCTTGGCCCGACTGCGAGCACTCTCGCACGACTCGAAGGACTCGACGCTCATGCACTTGCGGTCGACCTTCGCCTTAAGGCGCTTCAAGACTCGGCCGAGTCAGAGCCCACTGACACCCGTCGAAACGACCTCCTCTCGCGGCTTGCACGACCGGCAATCGTGTCGATGCGTGCGTATGAACATGCTCATTGGGACGCGCGTTTTGAGCGCTTGCATGCCAACGAGTCCCCGTGGCCGCCTCCGATCGGGAGTGAGGGCGAACGCCTCGCGCTCCATCGTTATCCTGAGCCACAACCGCCAGCCCTGATTGAAGCCCTCGCCCACACCTTTGGCGTCTCGAGCGACGATCTGTTGGTCACGCGGGGTAGCGACGAAGGCATCGATCTGCTGACTCGAACATTTTGCGAAGCGGGACGCGACGCCGTCGTGGTGTGTCCGCCTACTTTTGGTATGTACGCCGTCGCGGCGGCCACCCAAGGCGCGCAGATCCTCGAAGCCCCGCTTACGAACGAATTCGAGCTCGACATCGCTGCGATCAAGGCCAATGTCGATGAGGGCGCTAAAATTCTTTGGATATGCTCGCCGAATAATCCGACGGGTAATGCGTTTGCAAGTACGTGTATCGAATCTTTGCTCGACTACGCTCGAGATCGATGCGTCGTCGTGATCGACGAGGCCTATGCTGAGTATTCGACCGCGCCCTCAGCACTCAGCTTTAGGGAGCGGTACCCACAATTGGTGGTACTAAAAACCCTCTCCAAGGCGTACGGATTGGCCGGGGCCCGGGTTGGCGCGGTGATTGCCGAACCGTCTGTCATCGCCCTCCTGCGAAAGATTGTCCCGCCCTACTCCATTTCGAGTGCCAGCATCGATGAAGCGATACGGGTTTTGCACGAGGGGTCTCGAGCCGTGATCGCCTCGAGGGTCGATACCATCGTGAAAGAGCGGGACCGTGTGGCCGCCCAACTGGCATCGTCACCGTTGATCCAAAAAATTTACCGAAGTGACAGTAACTTTTTACTCATCGAGTCGACAGCGGCTGCGTCGATACTCGCGTGTCTGCGGGACATCGGCATTCTCGTCCGAGATTTCTCGGGACGTGGCCCGCTAGGTCAAGCTGTTCGGATCACCATCGGAACTCCGGCGCAAAACGATCGGATCATCGAGGCGTTGTGCTCAACGTTCTCAGGGAGAGCACTCCAATGAAGGTACTGTTCATTGACCGAGATGGAACCCTCATCGAGGAGCCTGCAGACGAGCAAGTCGATGCCCTGTCGAAAGTTCGGTTTGTTCCAGGCGTCTTCGCCGCCCTGAGTCGGTTGCAGGCAGCGGGGTTCCGACTCGTCATGGTCACGAATCAAGATGGCCTCGGCTCAGAGAGTTTTCCGACCGAGCATTTTGATATCCCACAGCGCTTTGTCGTCGACGCGTTTGCCACCCAGGGCATTACGTTCGATCACGTCTTCATTTGTCCGCATCGGCCAAACGACGGTTGCGCCTGCCGAAAACCCAAGACGACCCTAGTTGACGCGTGGGTCCAATCCCGCTCCGTCGACCTGAAATCGAGTGCAATGATCGGCGATCGAGACACCGATATGGCTTTCGCAGCGAACCTCGGTGTCCGAGCATGTCGGTTCTCGTTGTCTGGAGCTGCTGACACAGGTTGGCCTGGCATCGCTCAGGCTTTACTCAGCCGCGAGGCCTCTCTGACTCGCGTCACTCGGGAGACGCGCATTCGGGTTACGGTCAATCTGGATGCCGAGGGCCCGACGGACGTGTCGACTGGCATCGGTTTTTTTGACCATATGCTGGAGCAAATCGCGAAACACGGCGGTTTCGCGCTCACCCTCAAATGCGAGGGTGATCTGCATATCGATGAACATCACACCATCGAGGACTGCGCGCTCGCGCTCGGAGAAACCCTTCGTCACGCGTTGGGCGATAAGCGAGGCATCCAACGATACGGATTTCTCCTTCCGATGGATGAAGCACGAGTCCAAGTAGCCCTCGACTTGTCAGGGCGAGCCTACAGTGTATTCGAGGGAAAGTTCGGTCGAGACCAAGTGGGTGGCTTACCCACGGAGCTCGTTCCTCACTTTTTTCGATCTCTGGCGGATTCGCTCGGCGCGGCACTTCATATCTCGGTCACAGGCGATAACACGCATCATCAAGTGGAGGCCTGTTTCAAAGGCGTGGGTCGAGCACTCCGTATGGCCTGTCGGCGCGAAGGCGACGATCTGCCGACTACCAAAGGAGTCCTGTGAACTCGTCGGCACACGTCGTGGTGATCGACTCGGGCGGCGCCAATTTGGCCTCCGTCGGTTATGCCTTTGACCGTCTCGGCGTCGAAACGATCGTCACTGAGGAGGCCGCACTCATCCGCTCGGCAGATCGCGTAGTCCTGCCTGGCGTGGGAAACGCGTCGACCATCATGGCGCGCCTGACTCAACTCGGACTGATTCCGGTGATCGGATCGTTGCGGTGCCCGGTGCTTGGTATTTGTCTTGGCATGCAATTGCTCTTCGACGGGTCAGCCGAAGGCGACACCCCCGGTCTTGGACTCATTTCAGGACAGATTACTGCAATGCGCCCGGGTCACGGGCTCTCAGTTCCCCACATGGGGTGGAATACGCTGGAGGCGCTCGTCGACGATCCTCTGCTCCACGGGCTGGATCAAAACGACTGGTTTTACTTTGTGCACGGTTATGCTGCGCCGCTCAGCCATGCCAATACCGTTGCGTCAACTCGATATGGCGATGATTTTTCTTCAGTCGTGCGCCAGCGCAATTTCTGGGGCGTACAGTTTCATCCTGAGCGCTCGGGTCGATCCGGATCACGCTTACTGTCCAATTTCTTGAGCCTGCCGTCATGCGATTAATTCCATCCATCGATCTGCGAGGCGGACAATGCGTTCGACTTCTTTACGGAGATTTCAGTCGAGAGACGGTTTACGACGTCGAACCTCAGGCACTTGCCGCGCGTTACCGAATGTTAGGGGCTCGTTGGCTGCATGTCGTTGATCTCGATGGCGCGCGCGATGGGGCCGTGGCGAACCGAGACGCCATCATCGAAATGGCTAAGATTCCGAAGCTCTCGCTACAAGTCGGCGGCGGTGTCCGCAATCTCGCGACCGTAGATGAGCTCTTGTCAGCAGGTATCGCGCGCGTAGTCGTCGGTAGCGCGGCGATCGAAAAACCCGTCGAGGTCAGCACGTGGATGCGATTTTTTGGAAAAGCGCGGGTTTGCTTGGCCTTGGACGTCCGCGTCGATGCTGGAGATCCGATGGTTCAGACCCGTGGCTGGACGCAGGCGACGGAGATCACGCTCTGGCGGGCCGTCGAGCAATTTTTGCCCTCGGGTCTGCAGCATCTGTTGTGCACGGATGTCGGTCGCGATGGCGCTCTCGCCGGCCCGAACACTGACCTCTATCAGCAATGCCTTAGCCGCTATCCAAAGATCAAATGGCAGGCGTCCGGCGGCATCCGGGACGTCACTGATCTCGAGTTACTGAACGGCATGGGGATGGCAGCCGCCATCAGCGGACGCGCCCTGCTCGAAGGCCATATGGGCGATGTCGAACTTCGCAAGTGGATGAGAGTCTGAGATGTTGGCGCGACGAATCATTCCGTGTCTCGATGTCCGAGACGGACAGGTCGTCAAGGGCGTTCGATTCCGAGACCACAAGATTGTCGGTGACATCCTCGACCTCGCCACCCGGTACAGAGACGACGGTGCCGACGAACTCGTTTTCTATGACATCACGGCAAGCCCCGACGGTCGTACGGTCGATCGAGGCTGGATCGCACGCATCGCTCGTGTACTCGACATTCCGTTTTGTGTCGCTGGAGGCATTCGCAGCGTGAGGGATGCCGAGGCGGTTCTCAACGCGGGAGCGGAGAAGATCTCCATCAATTCGCCCGCGCTCGACAACCCTGCGCTCATCGAAGACTTGGCCCGCCGATTTGGCAGCCAATGCGTCGTCGTTGGAATCGATAGCGATACGACGTCCGACGGTTATCGCGTTCGGCAATACACGGGTGATCCATCACGCACTCGCGACTCCGGTCGTGCAACGTTGGACTGGCTCATCGAAGTGCAGGACCGCGGAGCCGGCGAAATCGTGCTAAACTGCATGACGAGTGACGGCGTCCGAGCCGGTTACGATCTTCTGCAACTGAAAACGTTACGGACGAGTTGCCGGGTTCCCCTCGTTGCTTCGGGGGGCGCAGGATCCGCGCGTGATTTCGTTGATGTGTTCGAACAAGCACTCGTCGATGCAGCGCTCGCCGCTAGCGTATTCCATAGCGGGTCGTTACGGATATCGACATTGAAGCGCGAGCTCCGAGCCGCCGCCATTGAGGTACGTCCATGATCGTGACACGCGACACCCTTTCCCAGCTGACCTACGGCGAAGATGGACTGATTCCGGTCATCGCTCAACATGTCGACTCAGGCGAGATCTTGATGGTGGCGTGGGCGACCCGCGAGGCGATCGAACAATCCTTGGAGCGCGGTCGAGCGGTGTTCTGGAGTCGCAGCCGTCAAAGCCTGTGGGAAAAAGGCGAGACCTCCGGTCACACGTTATCGCTTATCGCGATACATGCCGATTGCGATCGAGACACGCTGCTGCTTCTCGTGCGCCCCCATGGTCCGGCCTGCCACACAGGAACGGTCACGTGTTTTGGCGACGATCGGTTGACGAGAGGCGGCGACTTTGCGTTCTTGGCAACGCTCGAAAACGTCATCGAACAACGCATGCGCTCAAATGATCCGGCGAGCTACACCACGCGGCTGATCGCTGAAGGTCCGAAACGTTTGGCTCAAAAGGTTGGCGAGGAAGGTTTGGAGACCGCTCTCGCGCTCACTGCCGGTGACGACCACGAGGCGCGGAACGAAGCGGCTGACTTGCTGTTTCACTTGACCGTCGCGCTCAAGGCGCGGGGGTTATCGCTTCTCGACGTCATCAATGAGCTGCGCCGGCGCCATACACCCAACTAGAGCTCGAGTACGCACTCTTCGGCAGGTGAGCGAAGATTGTAATTCGAAGACATCGACGCGCCGTAGGCTCCAGCCGTCGCAATCAGCAACACATCGCCTTCCGACGTCACCCGCGGTAACGAGCGTGCGTGTCCGAGGACGTCACCCGTCTCACAAATAGGACCCACCACGTCACAGATCATCATGTCAGGCTCGCTGATCTGAGTGAGATTCACGATGACATGGTGAGCGCCGTAGAGCGCAGGTCGGATCAAGGAATTCATCCCGGTCGCAACGCCCACGAAGCTGGCATCGCCCTTGCCCTTGATCTGGGTGACCTTCGCAAGAAGCACTCCTGCCTCCGCGACCACGAAACGACCAGGCTCAATCCACAAGGAGACATTCGTCAGAGTGGACTTGAGCTGGAGCAACGCGTCATCGAATGCCGTGAAGTCAAATTCGGGAGCGCCGGGACGATCGGGCACCCCAATTCCACCGCCGAGATCGATTACCCGAACATCGGGAAACACCCTCAACAAACCGGCGAGATAGTTCCCCGTGTCGCGCCAGTTGTCGACATCGAACACCCCGCTTCCCGTATGCGCGTGAAGACCCACCACCCGAGCGCCGGCTTTCGCCGAGGCTGAAATCAGCGCATCGATCTCACCTCTCGCCACACCAAACTTTGACTGCGTCCCGCCTGTGCGAACGTGGGCGTGGTGCCCACGACCCATTCCGGGGTCGAGTCGAATGAAGATATCGCGACCCGCGAAGAGCTCCGGCCATCGCTCCAGTGGATACAGGTTATCGAGCGTGACCTGCACACCCCGACTCAGCGCCCATGCGTATTCGTCGCGCGTGGCGAAGTTAGGCGTGAAAAGCACGTCCTGCGGCAGCAGACTCGGCAAGGTCAACAGCGCATGCTCGACCTCCCCTCGAGAGACGCACTCAATAAAAAGTCCGTTCGCATGAGCGACCTGCAGAATCGCAGGATGAGGATTTGCCTTCATCGCATACGATACTCGGTCGATGGCGCGGAGAGCCTTCAAGCGTTGGCACCGCTCTCGGACCGTCCCGAGGTCGTAGACATAGGCCGCGTCCCGATCACTCATCAACGACAACAGGCGCGCTCGTTTACCCACCCACCAGGGCGCCGCGACCGCTTGAGTCTCCGCGGACGTCTCAAATAGTTGTCGCCAGGTTGGCCCGAGCACGACGTCATCGCGAACCGGGTCGACCAACAAATGATGGAGATCCTCGACCAAGCGATCTCCCTGCCCCTCATCGACGACAAAAGTGAGATTCAGATCGTTCGCCGCTTGGCTGACGAGGTAAATCCGCTGCTCCGCGAAAAGTTCGAGCGCGGGACCCAGTTGATGGAGGATGCTACGGATGTTGCGACCGACAAGGCTGACCGAGGCGCAAGATCCGATGATCTCCGCTCGACAGAGGAGAGCCAGATCCGCCTTCAATGTTTGAAGTACGAGCGGGTCAATCGCGTTCGCCTGCGGGTCGAGCGACACGGTCACGTTCGTCTCGGACGTGGAGACCAAATCGACCGACAATCCATGTCGCTTGAAGATCTGGAAAGCATCCGCGAGAAATCCCACCTCATGCCACATGCCCGGGCTCTCAAGCGAGATCAGCGTCACGCCCTTTTTGACGCAGACCGCCTTGACCTGCGCCGCATCGCTCGGCGGATTCGCACTGATGCGGGTACCCTGCATGTTCGGCGCTTGCGTCGCAAAAACAAAAATCGGAATGGAATGCTCTCGTGCGGGTAGCAGGCAGCGGGGGTGCAAGACCTTGGCACCGGCGGTCGCAACTTCCTGCGCTTCGTCATAAGTGAGTTCCAACAACTGACGGGCGCCCGGGGTCGAGCGGGGATTCGCGCTGAACATTCCGGGGACATCGGTCCAGATCTCAAGTTGTTTCGCCCCCAGCATCGCCGCAAAGTAAGCGCTCGACGTATCGGACCCACCTCGACCGAGCAGCACCGTCTCACCCCTCGCGTTGCTGGCAATAAATCCTTGAGTCAGCACGAGACGCCCACGCGAGGCGAGTCGCGCCTGAACCTCCACGTTGGGTGAAAAGTTACAGGTGGCGGATAGGTACTCGGCTTGAACGGTGGCGGCCTCACGCGATTCCGCTTTGAGGTAGTCGCGAGCGTCCACCCAAAAGGCCGGAAGACCGCTTTGGCGCAAGAACTGGGCGCCGATCATCGTCGACAACAACTCACCAAAGGCCATGACCTGTGCACGAGTACGATTATCGGCAGCGCCTTTCGCGGAGACCCCAGACAGCAGCGACGAAAGTGTCAAAAACGAGGATTCGAGCAGCGCCCGACCATCAACGCCAAGTGAGGAGGCAAGCTCGATATGGCGCTGACGGAGATCATCTACGATCAGCGAGTACCGATCCTCACAAGCCGCAACTAACGCTTTTTCAAGGCGGTCGGTGACGCCGCTCAGGGCGGAGTGAATGATGAGGACATGGTCTCCCGTCTCGAGACGGTGATTCGCGATATCACGAATGTTGCGCCAGTTGGGAGCGGACGAAACGCTGCTCCCTCCAAACTTGAGGACGACCCAAACACTGTCGGAGGACGTCACGTGATCCTCCCGAGATCAAAGTTCGTCGTCGTAGAATTCTCTGAGATCTTTGGCTAGTTTTTTATCCGCCAGCACTTCCTCGAGCTTGCTCCACGCGGCCTTGCCGCGCTTGCCGGGCGTCGGGCGCGCGCGCCGGTCGACCCGGTCGAGAAAGCGATCGTAATCCTGGTCTTCTTCGTTACTTGCCGCCTCGCCGAGCATCTCTTCGTCGAGCTCAAAGCCTTCAGAATCTCGTTCTGACATCTTAAACCTTTAAAAATCAATGGGTTACGCGGAACCCCGGGTGAAGGACCGGGGAACTATAGCGAAAACGCGGCGGGGCGCAAGTTCAACTGCGACGAACCCCATCTCGAACGGAGACCGGGGCGCCACGCGAAAGACCGAGCGCATCCACCGCCCGACCCTCGGCGACCGCGATCTCGACCACACCGAAGGAATTGAAGAGCGCAATCGGATCTCCGGGCTGGGCATTGCCGTACGTGCGACTGAGCGGCAGAGAGAGCTTTCCAGCGTGCACGACCGGATCGATAAGCCGATCACATAATCGCCGATCGATGTTCGTGATCAGATTTCCAAAATGATCGATGGTGATGACCACACCGGCGACACGTTGCGCGTCAGCCGTCGCCTCATCCACCCACCCGGGAATCAACGCATCGACCTTGCGCCCGATACCCTCAGGCCGAATTCGATCGGCGGCCAAGGCGGCCGCGACGGGAGCAAAAATATCTCTACCGTGAAAGGTTGCACTCGGACGATCGATTCCAAGGCCATCCAATCGGGTCATGTCGAGATGCCATAAGTGAACATTCGTCTGGTGACTGACGACCTCAGCCAGCAGCCCGTTGTCCGGCGCCAGGAATACATGGCCCTCCAGCATCACCATCGCGATATCACGCGTCGTGCCGACTCCCGGATCGACGACCGCGACATGTACTGTGCCGCGGGGAAAATACTGGAATGCACGACGAAGCCAAAAACCTGCCTCAGCGGGCCAGTGCGCGACGATGTCATGCGTGAGATCGATGATTCGCGCAGTCGGCGCGACGCCGAGAATGCGGCCTTTCATCACACCGACGAACGGATCACTCAAGCCGAAATCGGACGTCAAAGTAATGAGACCACTTGGATTAAACATTCTGAGCGTCCTGTTGGATCAGCGTGAGGCCATGGCAGGCGAAACCGCCTCGACAAGTGGGTTCTCTGTCGTATCGGATTCGGGCGCGAGCTCCAACCCGATCATCACGGGAATACCGCTCGCCTCTCGCAGAGCCTCGATGGCGATATCCCAATTGATTGCCACCTCCGAGTCGCCGAGCAAACTATCGAGACGCTTTTCGAAATCCTCGAGTTTGACGGCGACCGATTGCCCCTGGGCATCGACCGGCGGATGAACTTCAATCCACACCTCACCGTCGACACGGGTCATTTTCAGAGGCTCGTTGACGAGACTGACTCGGGTCCCCACTTTGACCGCCTCGAACAACACGGCCACATCTTCCGGGTACATTCGAAGACAGCCGTGGGTCACGGCCATGCCCACCGCGTCTGGATTGTTGGTGCCGTGAATCAGATAGGCTCCTCCCGGAATATTGAGCCGTAGCGCATGTCCTCCGAGCGGATTATTGGGTCCTGGCGGAACAACCCGCGGCAACGGATCACCACGAGCCTCATGCTCTTTACGCACCGACTCCGGGGGATACCACGGGGGATCCTTTTGTTTCGAAACGACTTTGGTGACGCCGATGGGTGTTTGCCAGTCCATTTTTCCGACACTTACCGGAAAGGTCATCACCTTGGCAGACTCGCCTGTCTTGGGCTTCGGAAAAAAGTACATCCGATGTTCGGGAAGATTGACCACGATGCCTTCACGATCCGACGGCGGGAGCAGCCGCTGACCGGGAATGACAATTTGCGTCCCCTCCCCCGGCAACCAAGGATCGACCCCTTTATTGACCCGAACGAGTTCCTCGTATCCAAGGCTGTAGCGACGAGCGATTTCGATCAGTGTGTCGTCATAGCGAGTACGGATACGCTCGACCTTCCCGAAGATGTCGCCGCCATCTTCGCGTAACTCGTACTCGACCGCGTTGGAGGGGGATGATAAGAGAAGCAGTGCCGCGAGGATGCATACGCGGAAAATCGACGTCACGCCAACGCTCCTCCGAAGGATGCCGCTTCTTGCGCCGCCGAACTGAGGATCTCCTCAGGATTGACTATCGCCAGACCCAGACGCATCGCCGGTACAACCAAGGGTAATCTCGAGGCCACACTCGCCGTATCGCCTTTTGAATCGACGAAAATACCTGCGACGTACAAAAGATCGGCGACCGGATCTTTTGATGACGGGTCTTTTGCGGTTTCGTAGGTGGTTGCTGCCCGAACGACGGCCTCGGGGAACTCCCAGTTCTTCAGCATGGCGCCCGTCAATTTCACATGCCAAGTCTGCAGCAGATGCTCCACGGCCGCAAAGTCGTTAAGGACGTCTTCGTGAGCCGCCGCTTCCGCCAGCAAGTAAATCTTTCCGACTCCCGAGAGCATTCCACCCAAGATCAGTGCGTCGCGATCGATTCGACGACCTTCGAGCTGGAGCGATAACGCACGAGCAAGCGTCGCAAGGGCCACGCTCCTCGCCCAAATTTCTCCCATACGACTTTGCACCGGTTTGTAGAGCTTCATATCGCGCAAACTGGCAAAGGCGTACGCAAGAGCCACCGTGCGAAGTGCGGCCAGACCGATTCGGGCAATGGCCCCACTGATGGTCGTCGTTGGCCCCGTCGACGATTGGAATGCGGCGGAGTTCGCCATCGAGATGACACGACCGGATAGCGCGACGTCCCCACGGACAATGCGCTCGAGGGTCTGGGTCGAAACGAAGTCGTCCTTTAGCTCAACGAGCAGGCGAACACAGGAGTTGGGGAAACCCGCAATCTCAATCGAGCGCGAGGCAATATCGCCCTGCAGCTTCGCAAGAAACTGTCTCGCATCGAGACCCATATTGGCCCCTTAAGACAACGTGACGAACGCCAAGGCTCAAGGCGTGGGAGGCGGAGCCTTGGGAATCTCGAGCGACGGATCACGCGACTGCGAATACAAACCTTGACCCATGCGCTCAGGTTGAAGGATAGCAAGAAGTACGCGCCGATTGGCAGCTCTTCCCTCTATCGAATCGTTGGGTTCTCGATCGACAATGCCGGGCTCGCCAGCCTTATAAAAACCTGCGATCCAGAACGTATGTTACCGCCCCGCTGGGCCGAATGTGCCGATCTCGCGCGTCGCTGCCGCGATCTCAACGACCACAACGGCGCCCTCGTCGCCTCCCGCATGCGACGCATTCAAGGCATGCTTGAAGTGCTGACGGGTAAACGCAGCGAGAAAGTGACTTACGGGCGGCAAGCTCACCAAGGATTTGGCACACGCGGGCGTGTGCTCGCGACGGAAGCCTGACCAAGATGCAAAGGGCCGCTTTCGCGGCCCCTGCATGGTCTCTCCCTGAGACTTCAGCGCCGACGGCGTTTCTTCTTGTGCTTATGTTCGACGTGCCCGTCACCGTGGTGATGTGGCATATCGCCATGCGCATGACCATGGTCGTACTCGAAGTCGACCGGATGGTTATGTCCGTGGGTATTGATCCATTTATAAAGGTCGGGCTTCCACTGCATGATGCGATTGGCCGCACGATCACGGTTTTCTTCGACGTTCGTCCACGGATTGAAGTGGAAGTGATTGTAGAGCTGGGTGTCCGTTCGGCCGATGGCAAGAATGCCAAGCTTTGAAGCAAACGCACCGTGGTTGATATACGGCGGACGCCAGAAGTAGCCGCCCGTCGGCAGATCACCGAACTGCATCATCCAGGACGTGCCCCAGATGTGATACGCCTCTTCGCAGCAGTCGTGGTAGGAAATGTTGTCCTGCCAAAAGTTCGGCGTCATGCAATAGAGGAACGTGAAGCCTTGGGTCCGCGGGTCGAACCGCAGGATCTTGACCATGCATCCCGGAGCCGTCGCCGGATAGAAGTTGGTGGACGTCCACTGCATGTCGTCATACGAGTTGACGGCCGCAAAACGGTTTCGCTCTGCGTTTTTGTGATCGCTCGTCGACTCGACGAAAGACGGCTCGCCGTAGTTATAGAAAATAAGACCCGTGGCGCCGCGCGGGGAGGTCAATTCCTCCATCGCCACACCCGCTGGCACAAAGAAATAACTGCCCGGCCCCCACACCTTGTCGCCCACCTTGATCGAGCCCGACATGACGAAGAGCTCGTATTCGGTGTAACTCATGCCCGGCGGTTGGCGGTAGCCCGGCTCGAAGAGGCAAGTCATGGTACAGGCGCCGTCGTCGGTATCGAGCGACAGCATCTTGTAGTGCATGCCCTTCGGGAAACCCGGCAGGGTCATTTTCTTGAAGGGAACGTCGCGATCGACGAAGGGTTCGATATGCGGTCTAGCCATGGTGATGTACTCCCTTGACGTCGATCAGAACACAACCTTGAACTTACGCTTCGGTTTCACCGGGATTTCTTCCGGTGCGACCTTACGCATCTGGTTGTAGTGAACGTGGACCCCTCGGGTCTGAATTCGGTAGAGGAAGTCCGCGATCCATTTGTCGCGCTTCGGCGTCAACGCCTCTTGCTCCCCGACGATCTTGTTGTATCGCTTCTTCTGCTCGGCGATCTCTTGCTTGAGCCATGCCTGAATTGCGCGACTGCGTTTGTGGGCGATGAACTTCATCTGCTCTCCTCCAACCGTTTAGGTCTGACCCCCACCGGAATATACGCCGCGAAGGGCGCCCGGGTGGAGTCCACCCGCCACTGCTCAGCATGACTGTCCACTGTGCGACCTCTCGCCCCCAAGGACGGCTAGACTGGTCGGCATGCTGCGCGCCATCCGAATCGTGACGCTCTCGGTTTCCGACCTCGCTGAGGCGGAGTGTGCCTACGCGGATTGGCTGGGGTATCAGCGCGTGGAGCGCGGACACATCGACGGCGAGCTTGCGGACACCTGGGACACGCCCCTCGTCGAAGGCAGCCCCTACGCCCTGTTACGAAGCCCGACGGGATCGGAGGTCATACTTCGCCTCATTGAACGCCCCATCACGCCCGGGTTTGCGCCCTTGCAGACCCACGGCTGGAATGCCCATGAAATGCTCGTTCTGGATCCCGTGTCGCTGGAACAGCGGTTACGCAAACCGGACTCTCCTTTCGAAGTGATCGGTGCCTCGGCTCCGCTTGATTCGAATCCGAGCATCATCGCCATGCAGGCGATCGGACCGAATCGGGAGCTCAACTATTTCACGCGGATTCCACCCGAGGGCGGTACCTTCATCAAAACTACCGCGCGGGCGTTCGTCGATCGTAGTTTCATCATGGTGGTTGGCGGATCATCGCTATCGGCGCTTCGAGAGTTTTATGCGCTGCGGCTCGGAATGACCGTCACCGACTCATTCTCCTCGCGGGTGTCGGTACTCAACCACGCTTTATCGCTGCCAGCCGACCATCGCATCGCATTAGCGCTGGTCCCGCTGTCGCCGAGTTTTGTACTGGAGCTCGACGAGTATCCCTCAAGCACGTCTCCTCGACCCTGTCGACGCGGCGATCTGCCTCCGGGCATTGCCATGGTGAGTTTTCAGACCGATCGATGGGTCGACGACCTGCCCTGGCGTCAGGCTCCGCGAGAGTTCTCTGGAATACCCTACGGGGGTCGCCGCGCAGGCGTCATCGCCGGCGTGGCCGGTGAGTGGATCGAGCTGATCGCAGAGACGAGCTAGAGCGTCGACGTCACGATGAACAGCGGCTTATCGGCCATGCTTTGAAACGTAGCGGCGACTTTTTGCATGGTCTCTGTCGAGACGTCTTTCCCGAGCTGATCGAGACTGTTGACGTCGATGATCTCGACATAGGCATAGGGCGATGCGCCTCCGCCCAACAGTCCCTCGGACTTCAAGATCTCGAATCGATCTACCGAGGGCAGCGCGTTGACGATAGGTAGGTCGGTATGACGCGCGAACGCCTCGTAGTCGGCGACGCTCACGCCAGGCTTGAGATTGAAGAGAACAATGATCTTTGCCATCTGACGAACACTCCTCGAGTCTAAGTTTATTTGTATTTGGACCCGACCTTCGGCGACAGGTCATAATTCGGACCATGACCATAATCCGAAGTTCGATCCCCGATTTTGAGTTCTCCGTCCCCGTTGTCATCGTCGGTGCCGGCGCCTGCGGCCTGACCGCCGCCCTCGCCGCTCGCGACCAGGGTGTTGAGGCCATCGTTTTGGAGCGCGACAAACGACCCTGGGGCAGTACCTCGATGTCGCTTGGAGCAATTTGCGCAGTCAACACCCACAGCCAACGCGAGAACGGGATTCAAGATAGCGTCGAAATTTTCGTCGCGGACGTCATGGCGAAAACCGAGGGCGAAGCCGACGAGGCGCTTGCGCGACGAATCGGCGAACGCTCGGGTCCCACCGTCGACTGGCTCAGCTCTACCCATGGCGTGCCCTTGAAAGTGGATTTTAAGTGGACGGGGCTCGGTCACTCAAAGCCTCGCCTGCATTTACCTCCCGGTCGTACCGGCGAAGAATTAGAGTCCCTGCTTCTCAATGCCTGCGCGAGAGCGGGGGTTGAAGTGATGACCGAGGCCGAGGTGACTGCGGTCTACGCAAATAATGAAGATCGCGTTCTCGGAGTGCGAATTCAACGGCCGGGTGGAGTCGTCGAGCACCTCAGCTGCGATTACTTGATCCTCGCGACGTGCGGATACGGCGGTAATCGCGAGATGCTCGCCCGCCATATTCCCGACATGGCGGGTGCGCGTTATTTTGGCCACGAAGGCAACCGTGGCGATGGAATTCTTTGGGGACAGGCACTCGGCGCTGCAGTCCGCGAAATGTCGGCTTATCAGGGTCTCGGTACGCTCGCTGAGCCCCAGCAAATCGTCGTTCCACATCCGCTCATGATCGAAGGAGGTTTTCTCGTCAATATCGAGGGATGCCGCTTCACTCACGAGCTCGCCAACATCTCCGGAATGTGTGTCCCGGTCTTGGCCCAACCCCAAGGCATCGCCTGGGTGGTATTCGACGAAAATCAGCATATAGCGTGCCTCGAGCACTCCAACGACCAACGCCAACTTCAAGAAGTCGGTGCAATTCGACGAGGTGACAGCTGGGATGCGCTCGAGCGGACCTGCAATCTGCCTGCCGGCTCTCTGGCCAAAGAAAACGCCGTCATCGAGATGCTCCGCGCGAGCGGCAAGCCGGACCGATTTGGCCGACACTTCGATCAGCGAACCCGACCTCTGCAAGCACCCTTTTGCGCCGTACGCGTCACGGGCGCACTGTTTCATACTCAGGGCGGCCTTCTCATCGATGAAAACGCGAGAGTTTTACGTGAAGACGGGCGAGCATTACCCAACCTTTACGCAGGCGGTGGCGCGGCCCGTAGCATCTCGGGATCGCGAGTGACCGGTTACCTGCCCGCCGTCGGTCTATGCATGGCGGTCACCTTGGGCGCTCTCGCCGGGGCCGATGCGGCTCGATCGAGTTCGAACTCCGCGACGACCCCTCGGTAATCAGCGCACTCGCGCGATTACTGAGTGGCCACTTTCAAGGCAGCCACGATCTGACGGCGCTCTTCCGCATCGGTGATGGGCTTGTAGCGCATACGATGACGGCCATCCAAAAACTTTTCTGGGTCGGCGATAAGCGTGTTGATGGTGTCTTCATCCCACACCAGCCCGCTCTCACCGGCTTCGACGAACGCCTGTGAGTAATAGAACCCCGGCGCACTCGCCGCGCGCCGACCAAACACACGATGAAGATTCGGACCGACGGCATGCGGGCCGCTTTGCTCAAAACTGTGGCAGAAGCGACACCACATGAAATCTTGCTGTGACTGAGTACTCAGCTCTGGTGCGACGCCCACATTCAGATAGGGATCGACCGCAGGCGGCGGCCCCGACGCCACGAGTTGTTTGGAGGTCGTGAACGGTACGACACCGAAGATTTGATAAGGCGTATACGCAGAGACCGCGAGGATGACCGCTAAAGACGCCGCATGGGCGACCCGCCAACCCACCGGTGTTTTGGCGAGATCGACGGCGCCCGATCCACCCCAGCTCATCGCCGGAAGCATTCGCCAAGGTCCGATTCGGTATCGCAACGCTTGCCACAAGGCAACCAACACCGAGGCGACGAAGAGATAGATCACCAGAAACCCGAGGGCGCTATGAAGATATCCGAAGGTGACGGAGAGTCGATAACTCTCAGGCAACAATGAAGGCGCCGTGAGCGCCCCGAACCACGACGTTGAATGCCCTTCGGTCCAAGCGAACATCGGTCCTGTGATGCAGAAACCCGCGAGCGTCAGATAAAGCGCCAAGCTGCAGCCGCGCGCGAGGTCATCGGCCGCTGGCGGCACTCGCGTGGGGCGCGGCGGCCGCGGTAACTTGGCCCATAGCCACAGCCTCGGAATCAGCAATGCCAAGATGGTAAGGCCGTTGGAAATGTGTAGATGCTGCAGCGCCTCGCGGGCCGCAGTCCCGCGCGGTGTCACCCCCACCTTGGTGGACTGATACATCTGAAAAAGAACCAGTCCAAAGATTGCCAGAGACAGCGCTCGCTCCAGCCAATGAAGTCGTCGATTCACTGAGTTACTCCCATAGACACTGCGCGGATCAATGCATTGGGAATGATCGCGTCATCCCACGAGGTCGTCGATTTACCCGTTCGTACGATGACGAGTTCGAGCGACGGCACGATGTACACTCGCTGTCCGCCAAACCCGTCGATGTAAATGATGTCTTTCGCGGCGAACGGCTCAGAGTGATAGGCCTTTACCGTGTAATCGTTGTATCGACGTTCGGTACTGGGGGGCGAGCCCAACCAGATCTGGTATCCGAAGTTAGAATTCTTTGGCGCCGGGATGACGGTGTCCGCGATCCACTCGATCGGGATCACCTGATCGTCACCCACTCGACCTCCGTCCAAGAACAAGCGCCCCACGCGCAACCAATCGCGTGCCGTCGCGAACAAGCAGCAAAAGCCTCGAGGTAATCCGCCCTCACGGTCCATCCACAACGAGGCATCATCGGCCCCGAGGCGCTGCCAAAGCCGACTCGATAGGTAGGACGAATAACGCTGACCGGTCGCCCGCTCGAGCAGGATCAGAAGCAATTGTGAATTGGCGTTGCTGTACTGGTATTCGCTCCCGCTTGGATTCACGCTGGGTAAACCGAGCACACCCGCAGCAAGATTAGAGCCAAACAAAATTTTGGCGGATTTCCAAGTGCCGAAGATCGGTACCTCCAACCCACTCGACATCTGCAGCAAATCGCGCACCGTAATGGTTCGACGAGCGTCGCCCTGCCACTCCGTGATCCACTTGGAGGCCGGATCATCGACAGAGTCGATAAACCCGTCATCGACCGCTGCGCCCACCATCAACCCGAGCACTGGCTTATGCATCGAGTTGGGATTGGTGCGGGTCGTTCGATCGAATCCCGGCCAATACTTTTCGTATCGTAGAGCGCCTTGATGGTAAATCAGCAAGGCGACCGAACCCGTCTCCTCGGCGTAGCGCTCGGCCTCGGCGATACCTCGGGAGTCGGCCCAGTTGGCCGCGCCTACCACGATGTTGTCTTGCGGATTTCCCACGACCGCCTCTTGGGGCTGAGATTTCTCGATACCGCTCGGATCCGTGGGTGACTGCCCGAATACGATATTGCGCAGTACGGTCGGATCGGCCACCCAGATCATCAGCATCAGTGAGATCACGAGGCCGAAGAGCGCCGCGAAAAGACTGCCGATTCCTTTCAACATACAACGCAACGCTTTTTCATGCGAGAGACCTCCGACGTTCGGCGAGCGCCGAGCGAATCTCAGCGTGACGCGCACCGTCGATCGGGTAGCGCCACATCATCCACACCGGCAGCAACAGCATCAACGCGGGAAGCCACGAAGCGCCGAGACGAACGCCCTGCTCGACTCCGGCATCGAGGGTTTGACTGAGATCGACATAACCGAAAAGCGAGACGAACTGTATTCCCACGAATAGCCCCAGACCCATCCCAAACTTGAAGACCGACGCCAGGAACGCCATGTGTCCGCCCATCTGGGCGACACCCGTCTGCAGTTCGTCGGAGTCGACAGCGTCCGCGGTCATCGCGGGCGGCGTAATCATCGTGCCGCCATTCCCGAACGCCATCACTACATTGGCCAGCAGCACTGGAATGATCGCTCCATCAGGTATGAAAAAGAGCGACGCGTAACCGATCGCCGTGATGACATTGGCGACGCAGTACGCACGATGCTTGCCGAGTTTATTCGCCAGCGGAATCCAAGTCGGCGCCAACAGGACTGCAGCGATCGTATTGACGATCGCCACCGTGAGCACATGCTGCTGCATACCGAGCGCTTGCGAAATCAAGATGGGCTGTACACCGAAGTAAACGCCGAGCGCCAACCGATCGATGAAATAAGCACTGACGAGACGACGGAACGGCGCATTACGCGAAAGAATGCCGAGCAACTCACCCCAACCCGGAGTCTGTTCGGCATGTGCCGCTGTCGTCGGCACTCTCGAGAAACACCAAAGAATTCCGATCGGCAGAGCGACAGCAAAAAAGACACCGACCGATTGCACGATTTGGGCGTAGCTCGGAAACGCGACCCCTTTGAACCATATCCAATAAAAGATGCCCACTGCGCTCGCACAGAGGTAGCCGAAAAACGCGCCGCTTTCGCGAAAGCCCGCGATGCGCGTCCGCTCAGAATAATCGTCTGATAACTCTCCGCCCCAGGTTTGATGTGGCACGTACACCATCGTCCAACCGGCGTAGAAGAGCACCAGCCAACCGGCGAGATAAAAAACAGACGCCCCCTCGGGCGGCAGCAACAAGAACCACGCCGACACCAAGGCAATCGGCGTTCCGGCGATCATCCACACTCGACGCCGACCCCATCGACTCTTCGTCCGATCCGACAACGCGCCGACCAGCGGGTCGATCAGGGCTTCCCAGAATCGGCCCAAGGCGAACACCGTGGCCACGGTGAGCGCCACGATCCCGACGTCCGCCGAGTAGTAAACGGGCGGTAGGAAGTTATAGAGCGGAACCAGCATGGCCTGCAGCGCGACGGTGGGCGCGGCGTAGGCGAGCAATTGCCCTGTTCTGAGCTTCATCAAGACCCCCTCGTACCGCGGCTCATCGCGGCAACGTCCCGATTATGGTCTTAGCCCCGACGGAACCGATCATCGACCGGTAGTCTGCGGTCTGTCGACCGCTGAGTGGACAAACACTGGAGGGCTCTTCTACACTCGGTTTCAGACTCTGAAATACCGGGGTAATCATCATGGAGTCCACTCGTCCGATCCGCGCCCTGATTCGCGGCCTCGATGCGTTGACCGTCCTCAACCTGCGCAATGGCGCCACCGTCTCAGAGGTGGCACAGGACATTCGCCTTCCGCGCACCACCACCTATCGCATCCTCGAAACGCTGAGCCATGCAGGCTTCGTCTACCGTGATGCGACCGACGATCGTTACCGTTTGACCATCATGGTCCGCGGCCTGTCCGATGGTTACGACGACGAAGCCTGGGTGACCCAGATCGCCCGTCCCTACATCCATGAGCTCGGGAAAGAAATCGTGTGGCCGGTCGCCATCGCCTCGCTGTCGGGTACCTCGATGATGGTCCGCGAATCGACCGACCATCGAAGTCCACTCGCCGTCGAGCGCTATTCGGCAGGATTCCGCGTTCCGTTGCTGACGTCTTCATCGGGTCGCGTGTATCTCGCCTTTTCGTCGCCCACTCAGCGCGAGTCACTGCTCGAAATTCTTGCCAGATCGAATCGCGAGGAAGACGCGCTCGCCAAAAATCGCGCCGACCTGATGAAGATCCTGAACGATGCGCGCATGCAAGGCTATGCCTCGGCGGTGCGCGCCCGACGTGTGTCGGATGAAATCAGCATGGCTGTCCCCATCATGATCGACGATCGCGTTTTGGCCGCCGTGACCATCCGCTTCAGCGGAACGGCCGTCCCGCTGAAGCTCGCCGTCGAGCGGTTCCTGCCAAAGCTTCGCGATACGGCGCAAAAAATTCGCCAAACCTTTTCCGAGCAGCAGCGCGACCCGCCGCATCAACAAACGCCGCGTCTCGTCTCGGGCTCACGCTGAAGGACTGATGCCTCATGAACGCTGAACTTCAAGACAAATCACTTTCTTTGATCAGCCGTCTCGAGTCTTTGCTTGGTCGCGACCATGTCCTGACTGATCCGGTCGAGCGCAGCTTTTATTCCACCGATATCTACAAATCGGGCGCCTTACCCGCTGCCGTCGTCAGGCCGACGAATTCGGCGGACGTCGCTCAAATCGTGCAGTTGGCCGTCGAGTCCGGCGTGGCGGTGGTTCCCCGGGGCGGCGGCGCCTCCTACACCGACGGTTATACGCCGAGTGAAGCGGGCTCGATCAGCATCGACACCTCTCGCATGAACCAGATCCTAGAGATCAACGAGCGAGACATGTACGTGGTCGTCCAAGTGGGGGTGACCTGGGCGGCACTCAACGAGGCGCTCGCGGCCAAAGGTTTGCGGACACCCTTCTTCGGCCCCTTCTCCGGGCTCGCGGCAACGGTCGGCGGATCACTCTCGCAGGGTAGCGTCACCTGGGGTACAGGCGTGTTCGGCGTGTCAGGCGAAACGACGCTCGGCGTCGAAGTCGTGCTTGGCTCGGGGCAGATCGTGCGTACGGGTTCTTGGGGAGCGGCTAATTCGGCACCCTTCTTCCGCTCATACGGACCCGACCTTACCGGGCTTTTCATGGGTGATTGCGGCGCACTCGGCATCAAAACCGCGGTTGCGCTTCGCCTGATGAAGCGCAACTCGCATGTGATGGGACTCTCCTTTGGGTTCAAAGATTTTCCGAGTCTCGCTGCGGGCATGGAGGCCGCCGCCAAGCTCGGCCTCAATCTGACGAACTTCGGGCTCGATCCCGCCTTGCAGCAAGGGCAACTGGGCAAAGCAGACGCGGCGACTGCGATGCAATCGGCGTTGGCGGTTTGGAAGACCTCGCGGGGTCCGATGGACGGACTGGTCAACCTCGCGAAGATGGCCTTTGCGGGTCGCGGCTTTTTGAAAGGCGCGGTGTTCTCAGGGCACTGGATCGTGGACGGCATCGACGATGCCGCGTGTCGCGCGGCCGTCGCCAAATTGCGCGCGGCGCTTCAGCCGCACGGCGCGGAGGTCCCCGCGACCGTGCCGACGGTCGCCAACGCCATGCCCTTCATGCCGCTCTACAACGTACGTAGCCCTCGAGGCGAACGCTGGGTACCGATCCATGGCATTTTGCCGTTCTCACGAGTGGATGCGTTCCGCGCCGAGATCAGTCGCTATTACGAATCGCACGAGGCCGACATGAAGCGCCTGCGCATTCGTTACGGCGCGATGTTCATGACAGTGGCAACCAACGCTTTCCTTTACGAGCCGGTGTTTTATTGGGAGGACGGCTACAACATCGCCCAAGAGCGATTGCTGCCGGCGGGCTATCAAGAGACCCTGCCGAAGTTTGCCGACAACCCGGAAGGACGGGCTCTCGTGGACAAGATGAAGCATGGCATCGCGGATATCTTCCAGCGCCACGGCGCCATCCATCTGCAAATCGGCAAGTTCTATCCGTACATGCGGGGACGCGATCCGCAGACGGCCGAACTCATCCGCGGCCTCAAGCAGCTCATCGACCCGCAGCGACGCCTTAACCCGGGCGCGCTGGGACTGTAGAATCCGCGCTTCGGCCTCAGGGCCAACCCCGTGTCGAGGAGTCTGACGTTTCATGAATCGTATTTTGGTTTCGATCAAGCGAGTGGTGGATTACAACGTCCGCATCCGAGTCAAGCCGGACGGCACGGGCGTCATCACCGACGGCGTCAAGATGAGTGTTAATCCGTTCGATGAGATCGCACTCGAAGAGGCCCTCCGCATCAAAGAGAAAGGCCTCGCCGAAGAAATCGTCGCTGTTTCGATCGGTCCTGCCGACTGCCAGCAGCAGTTGCGCACGGCACTCGCCATGGGCGCCGACCGAGCCGTACACGTTCAAACCGACGCCGTAGTCGAACCGGGTTCAGCAGCCAAGTTAATGCTCAAAATCGTTGAGCGTGAGCAGCCGATGCTCGCGATTCTCGGAAAGCAGGCCATCGACGACGACTGTAATCAGACGGGCCAGATGCTGGCTGCGCTCTGGGGAAGACCGCAGGCCACGTTCGCGTCAAAGGTCGAGATCAGCGGGGACACGGCTCAAGTTACTCGCGAGGTCGACGCGGGCCTCGAGGTGCTCGAGGTCGATCTGCCTGCCGTAATCACGACCGACCTGCGGCTCAACGAGCCGCGGTACGTCAAACTCCCCGACATCATGAAGGCCAAGAAAAAACCACTCGAAACCATCGATCCGTCGGCGCTGGGCGTCTCAACGGTCGAGCGTCTGAAAGCTGTCAAATTTGATCCGCCCTCGCAGCGAAGCAAGGGCGTCATGGTCAAGGATGTCGGCGAACTCTTCACGGCGCTGCGCGGCAAGGGCCTCGTTTAAGCATCACGACACCGTATTACAGAGACTTTCCATGAGCAAAATTTTGATCGTTGCCGAACATCAGGGCGGCAAGTTGAACGCCGCGACGGCCAAGTGCGTCCATTGCGCGAGCCAGATCGCCGGCGCTGACATTCACGTCGCCGTGTTTGCGTCGGATCCCGCATCCGTCGCCTCCGACGCGGCTCGAATTACCGGAGTGTCCAAGGTGATCACGGTGGCTCATGCCGCTCACGCCAATCCGATGGCCGCCACCATCGCACCCCAACTCGCCGAACTCGCTCAGGGTTACAGCCACGTGTTCGGTCCGTCCACGACTTTCGGAAAAGATCTGATGCCGCGCGTGGCGGCTCTGCTCGATGCGCCGCAGGCCTCGGACATCATGGCCGTCGAGAGCGCAACTCGTTTTCGTCGACCGATCTACGCGGGTAACGCCATTATCACCGTTGAAGTCGTGGCGGGCACGCAGTTAGTCGCGACGGTTCGAACGGCCTCGTTCGATGCGGCTCAATCGTCCACGTCTGCAGCGGCCATCGAGAGCGCCCATCCTTCGGCTACCCTACCCCAACACACTCGGTTCGTATCGGTCAGCGCGGCGCGAAGCGATCGCCCTGATATGCAGACTGCCAAGAAGGTCGTCTCAGGCGGACGCGCACTGGCCAGCGCCGATAATTTCAAAATCCTCTACCAATTGGCCGATCGAATGGGCGCGGCGGTAGGCGCCTCGCGAGCGGCCGTCGATGCCGGCTACGCACCGAACGACATGCAGGTCGGTCAGACCGGGAAAATCATCGCACCCGAGCTCTACTTGGCCTTCGGAATCTCGGGGGCGATCCAGCATCTCACGGGCATCAAAGATGCGCGAACGATTGTCGCGGTCAACAAAGACCCTGAGGCGCCAATTTTCGAGGTGGCGGATTACGGGCTGGTCGGCGACCTTTTCCAGATCGTTCCGGAACTCGACAAGCTCATTGCCAGTAGCAACTGAGCGAGCGCTTAACTCTGCGGCGCAGCACCGATCTGCACCAAAGATTTACCGAAATTCTGGCCACGCATGAGGCGGCAAAAGGCCTCCGGAGCCCGGTCGAGCCCTTCAGAGATGTCTTCTTTCCACCGGAAGCTTCCCTCGTGGATCCAGCGAGCGATCACGCGCGTCATCTCGGGAAGACGATTCATATGGTCGTACACCACGAGTCCCTTCATGGTGGCGCGCGCGCCGACGAGGGGACCGAGCCAAGGCCCAGGCGGCGGGGTGTCCATGCTGTAGGCCTCGATCATGCCGCACAGCACGATTCGTGCGCCCATCGCAAGATTCAGCGTAACCGCCTCGAGCGTCGCGCCGCCCACGTTGTCGAAATAGGCATCGATGCCATTCGGGCAGGCTGCTTTGAGCTGCGCGCGCAAATCCCCCTCGCGATAATCGACGCAGGCGTCGAATCCGAGCTCACGGACGGCGTAGTCACATTTTTCTTTGGAACCGGCGATGCCCACGACGCGAGCACCCATATGTCGAGCCACCTGACCCGCCGTGCATCCGACCGGACCCGTGCAGGCCGACACGACGAACGTCTGTCCCGGCAGAGGCTGAGCGAGAAAAACCGTACCGGCGTAGCCCGTGAGACCCGGCATACCGAGCACACCCAGCGCCGTGGAGACCGACGCCAGCGTAGGGTCGATCTTGCGGACGCCCTGACCATCGCTCGTCGCGTACTGCTGCCAGCCGTTTCGCACCGCCACGACATCGCCGTTTTTGAACTCGGGATGGCGAGACTCGACGATCTCCGCCACGGTCTCCCCCACCATCACATCGCCCGGCGCCAGTCGATCTGCGTAGATCTGACTGTTCTTCATCACGTTGCGATAGTAAGGATCGAGCGATAAATAAATCGTACGCGAGAGAAACTGACCCGCCCCGGGTGTGGGGATGTCGACCTCGGCGGCACCGAAGTCCTCGGGGACCGGAAGTCCCCGAGGACTACGCAGAAACGTAATCTGCTGGTTTCCGCCGCTCACGGGACGGCTGATCGGAGCTGACCTAGAACGTATTCGGCCGCCGACACCTCGAACTTTCCGGGCGCCTCGATATTGACCTGCGTCGCCACACCATCCTTGACGATGATCGCGAATCGCTGACCACGCATGCCGAGTCCAAATCCGCGCGCATCCAACTCGAGGCCGAGCGCACGCGAGTAGTCACCGTTGCCATCGGCCAACATCATGACTTTATCGCCCACGTTGCTGGCTTTACCCCAGGCATTCATGACGAACATATCGTTCACAGCGACGCAGGCAATCGTATCGACGCCCTTCGCTTTGAACGCATCGGCGTGCTGCACGAACCCCGGCAGGTGACGCGCATCGCACGTCGGGGTAAACGCCCCCGGAACAGAAAAAAGAACGACAGACTTGCCGCTGAACAAGCCGTCGGTGGAAATTTCTTTGGGGCCCTCGGCGCTCAAGAACTTGAACGCGCCCGCGGGCATTTTATCTCCGGCCTTGATGGTCATTGAATCACTCCTTGATGTGGGTCAGGCGGCGAGTGTAGCCGATCGGAGGACCCGACAATTACCGATAAGGACGATGGAGGTACTGCCCACCCGGTTGGCCGACCGCCTGTCCGTTGTCGTAGATCAGCCGCCCACGCAGGAAAGTACTCGTAACCGAGGCCGACATTTCCATGCCTTCGAATACGGAGTAGCCCTGTTGTGATTCAGAGCCGTCGCCGCTCGCCACGAAACTCTTGTTCGGATCGACCAGAACGATATCGGCATCGAACCCTGGCGCAAGGTCGCCTTTACTCTTGAGACCAAACCGGCGCGCCGCATTCCAGGATGTCAACTCAGTCATTTTGTTGAGTGACATTCCACGTCTCTTACCCTCAGTGATAAGCGCGGGCAGCATGAACTCGGTCCCGCCGAATCCGGACTTGGCTAGAAAGACGTTCTGCTGATCTTCCTTCCCGAGTTTCATTTCGAACTTGCAGCATGCGTGATCGGAGCACACCCAATCGAGTTTGCCGTCGAGTAATGATTCCCACAGGAACTCGACGTCAGCGCGAGAGCGAATGGGCGGATTGACCTTGGCCAGATTCCCCACTTTTGAATCGTAGTCGAGACACAAATGGGCAATCGTCACTTCACGTCGAAAATCGACGTGCGGAAAAGCCTTAGCCATTTTTAGCGCCGCTTCCACTGCTTTTCTGGACGTCAGATGGAGCAGATTGATGTTGAGGCAGTTGGTCTCGTGCGCAAGATATGACGCAATAGTGATCGCAAGGCCCTCTGAGTGTGGCGGTCTCGCGGCGCTATAGGCTCGAAGTCCGGTCAGCGGCGCGCAATCGATGCACTCAGGATCATAAGTTTCGCCGGTCAGGTAGGTGTCGAGGTCGGTGACCTTCGCACCACCCTCAACCATCTTGGTGTAGGCGCTCAGAATATCGGCGAGCTCACAGTGTAAACCCAGCGAAATCGAATCTTTGATAGAGGGATTACGCAGCATGGCGCGGTGAACGCCACGCATGACGAACTCGAAGTGCGCGATGTCGTACTTCTCGTTCTCACCGATCTTCAAGAACTCGCGCTGCGACGCCGACGCACCATGCAGACCATAGCCGCCGTAGAACATAAAGATCTTGAACGACGTGACACCGTACTTGCTGATCAGCATGTCGATCTCGCCGATGTGGGTGCGATCGAGAGGTGCCAAGTGATACGCGTAGTCGACCCAGAAGTTGTCCTTGGAGGCGGCGAGAATGTCGGGGTACACCTCGGCGTAGGGCCCGCCGCGATCCATGTAGTAGCCACCGGTACGGATGTAGTTGAGGCTGGAGGTCACACCGCCCTGCGCCGCCGCGAGACTCTCGCTGCGCGCATCTTGCGCGAGCGGTCCGTAGATACCGGTGTGCATGTGCGGGTCGACGAGACCGGGAAACGCAAGCCTGCCGCGACCGTCGACGACCTCTTTCGCCTCGGAAACATCGATTCCTCCGGCGACTTTCTTGATCTTTCCGCCCCGGATGGCGATATCGCATTCATCGACCGTGTTCTTGCGTGGACGCACCACGCGGACGTTCTTGATCAAAAGGTCGTAGGACTTCCGGTTATCGGCCATGGGGCACCTGTTTCGAACAACCGGCGGATTATGCAAAACGCGGGGAGTCCTGAGGGTGACTGCCCACTCGGCCGTCTACGCTACGGCCGACCCCAGTCAGTCGATGACGACGCCGCCGGAGATATTCATCACCGTGCCCGTGACGAAAGCCCCTGCCGGGCTCGTCAGATAGTCGATGGCGTGCGCGATATGCTCGGGCTCACCTAACGTCCCCAGGGGCACAGACGCTTGAAGCGACTGCACCATATCGGGCGTGAAACGCCCGGTGACCATCGGCGTCTTAATCGGTCCCGGCGCCAGGCAGTTCACTCGAATTCCTTCAGCCGCCCACTCTTTGGCCAAATAGCGCGCCAAGTTGATCAAGCCTGCTTTAGCTACGGCATAGGCAGGGCCAGAGAGCGCGCTTCCACCATTCAATCCGTTGGTCGACGATGCAAATGTCAAGGTGCCACGCGACCCGCGAAGCGATTCGTGAGAGGCCTTCGCGAGAAGAAATGCGGACGACAAATTGATGTCGAGCAAGCGGTTCCAGTCTTTGAGAGTGACTGAATCGAGCGGGCCGTGCCCTGCGGCACCCGCTAGGTGAACGACGTGATCGAGTCGGCCGTACTCCGTCTGGATGCGATCGATCACCGACACGATCGCCGCCTCGTCGGTCACATCAAGACTCGCAACGCTCATCGGTGCGCCGCAGGGAATCTCGGCCAACGCGAGATCGGTTGCCACCACGTGCATGCCTCGCTCGCGCAATCGAGCCACGGCGGCTCGACCCAATCCGCCTGCCGCTCCGGTAATCAGTGCCACAGGCGCCCTGCTCGTAGCCATGTTCAACCAGACTCCTGCCGCTGATCGGCCAGCCCAATATATGATGCTCGTACTATGATGACACGCCACATGGCGGTGTGCCCGGTATGACACTTACCCTGACTCGCTCCTTCCCCGTCTCCCCGCTCGTAACCAGTCTGATCGACGGCGAGCCCGTCGTTACGAAGCCTAAGGGCGTCGACATCGAGGTCGTCAACCCGACGACTGAACAACCGATCAGTCGTCTTCGGGAAGCTGATGCCGAGGAGGTCGCTGCGGCAGTTCGGTCCGCTCGAAAAGCGTTCGATTCCGGGCCATGGTCACGGATGGATATCAATCAGCGAAAAGATATCCTCTATTCGATCCGTGACCACCTTCGAAGAAACGCAGAGGAACTCGCCTATCTCGAGTGCCTCAATAGCGGTCTCACGCTGCAGAGCGTCCGAGTTCACGTAGAGCGAACAGCTCGGAACTTCGAATTCTTTGCGGAGGTCGCGAGTAATGTTCACGGTGAAACCTACACCCAAACGGCCGGCTATCTCACCTATGTCACGCGCGAACCCAAGGGCGTCGCCGGTTGCATTTCGCCGTGGAACGCCCCACTCACGCTCTCCTCGATGCGAGTGGCCAGCTGTATTGCTTGGGGCAACACCTGTGTATTGAAACCGTCCGAGTTCACACCGCTCTCAGTTCGTCGCATGGTCGAGATTTTCTACGAAGCCGGATTACCCCCTGGTGTGGTCAACCTCGTCAACGGACGCGGATCCATCACGGGCCAGGCCCTCATCTCTCATCCTGATATCGATCTGGTCGGTTTCACCGGCGGAACGGCGACAGGACGGGCCATCGCCGAGAGCGCGGGCCGACAACTGAAGCCAGTTGCCCTCGAGCTCGGCGGCAAGTCCGCCAACATCATCTTTGATACGGCCGATGTCGAACGCGCGTTGGATGGCGCTCTGGCCGGAATCTTTGCCAACAATGGTCAGCAGTGTCTCGCCGGATCTCGCATCCTCGTCCAACGCGGTATCGCCGACGCACTCATCGAGCGATTCGTGGCAAGGGCTCGGAAGATTCGTATCGGTGACCCGATGTTGGCAACTACAGAAATCGGTCCTCTTGCCTTTCGCGCGCATTTAGAGCGAGTGCTGTCCTATGTCGAGGTGGCGCAATCGGACGGCGCGACGCTTCTGACGGGCGGCAAACGCGTAACGGCACCCGACAAAGGTTGGTTCATGGAACCGACCGCTGTCATGGCGCCCTCGAACGACGCACGAGTCTGTCAAGAAGAAATTTTTGGCCCCTTCGCGACCTTCCTGACGTTCGATACGCTCGATGACGCCATTCGGATGGCCAATGATTCCAAGTTTGGTCTCGTGAATTACGTGTGGTCCGAAGATCTTCACACCGTGATGCGCTGCTCGCGCGATATCCGCGCCGGAACGGTCTGGGTCAATACGCCCATGATGCGCGAACTACGCGCACCGTTTGGCGGCTACAAAGAATCGGGGATCGGACGCGACGGACCCCAAGCGAGTCTCGAGTTCTTCACCGAACTCAAGTCGACCATCATCCCGATCGATCCTATCAAGATGCACCGCTTCGGCGTTTCCTGACGTGAGACCTGCCCGTGATTGATCTGCACACCGTTCCTACTGCCAATGGCTACAAGGCCTCAATCATGCTCGAGGAAGTCAGCCTCCCCTACCGTGTGACCGCCTACGATTTACTGAAGGGAGAAAATCTCAAGCCGGAGTTACTCGCCTTGAGTCGCGTCGGCCGGCTCCCTCTGATCGTCGACCATGATGTCGAAGGCGGATCGCTGACGGTGTATGGATCGGCTGCCATCCTTCAATATCTCGCCGAGAAAACCGGTCGATTCCTTCCGAAAGACCGCCGTGAACGAGCCAAAGTGATTGAGTGGATGGGAATCATCTCGAGCGACATCTCGCCGGCGTACAGCGGTCAATTCGTCTTCAACGTCGTCGCGCAGGATAAACAGCCGTGGGCGGTTTCATTTTATGATCGCCTGTGCCGTCGCATGGTCAAGATCATGGACGATCAGCTTGCGACAACCCCATTTTTAACCGGCGCCGAATACACCATCGCCGACATGCTGGCCTACCCGGTCGCTGCCGTGTCGATGAAGCGCTTCCCTGGAAACCTCGACGAACACCCGCATATCGCTCGCTGGGCCGCTGAGATCAGCGCTCGGCCGGCCGTGCAGCGCGGTATGACCGTACCCGCCTAAGCTCACCCCCCCTGGAAATACCATCATGCCGATCGCTCGCATCAATCATCACGACATGTATTACGAGGTTCTCGGTCAGGGAGAGCCCATTCTTTGCATGGGCGGATGGGGCACGTTCTGCCACGATAATCATCACCACCTCGCGCGCGGCCTGACGGATCGCTATCAAGTGATCATTTTCGATTATCGCGGGATCGGTGATTCGACGGACGATCTGACTGTGCCCTCGACCATGGCACTGCACGCTGAGGATGCGATCGGCCTCCTCGATCATCTCGGTCTCAAGAAGGTTCATTTGGTCGGTTTGGTCGGAATGGGCGCCTGCGTCGCGCAAGAGATCGCTATTCGTCGCCCGGATATCGCCCGCAGCATGCTCAACACCGGGGCGTGGTGCGAGGTCGACCTCTTCCTGCGAGGCCAACTCGAAATGTTCCGCGATATTCATCGCGACGCCGGATTCGCCGCCTTCCAGAAACTCGTCACGCTGATGTCGTTCACGCCCGAGTACTACATCGAAAACCACGACAAGCTTCTCGGACCGCAAGGCGGCTGGAAAGAGCTCAATGGGCGATACACCGCCCATGCAAGACTCGTCGAAGCCTGCTTGAGTTTCGAATCAAAAACTCGCCTGCATCAGGTGAAGTGCCCGACGCTTGTGATTCATGCCGCCCTCGACCTCGTGACGAGCCCGCGGACGACGATCCCCATCGAACAGGCCATCCCGGGTGCCATTGGCGAGACTTGGGACGATCTCGCACACGTCGTCGCCGGAAAAACGCAGAAAATACGATTCTGTCATCGACTATTCGACTGGCTGGATCACCACTGATGTCGAGGCTGGAGCCTGCAATCCGACTTCTACTGATCGTCAACCTGGCGGTGTTCGGGCTGCAGTGGTGGATGCCCTCGCTCATCGATCAGTTTGCGTTATGGCCACTCGCCAGCAACTTCCAACCCTGGCAACTCGTGACCTATGCATTCCTGCATGGCGGGTTCGCGCACATCGCATTCAACATGATTGGACTCGTGACCTTCGGCAATGAACTTGAACAGTATTGGGGTACGCGACGACTGTTGACGTTTTACTTCGCGAGCGTCCTGGCGGCGGGGCTGATGCAACTTGCCGTCACGTCATCAATCGGAGAGATCGCGCCCACCGTCGGCGCTTCAGGCGGAATCTACGGCATGTTACTCGGTTTCGCGATGATGTTTCCTCACCGAAAAATCGTACCGCTGATTCCGCCGATCCCGATGCCGGCTTGGTTATTCGCCGTACTCTTTGCCGGTCTCGAACTTTATCTCGGGGTCACTGGCACCGCTGCCGGTATCGCCCACTTCGCACACCTGGGCGGCATGGTGGGCGGCTGGATCATGATCCAACGTTGGCGCCGCGGGACCCCCAGATATTGATCTGCTGCCAGCGCCCGCTCCGCCAGCGCCAATACATGAGGGTGCCAAGCAACATCGCGTAGCTCATGAGGGCGAGCCATCCACCGAGCGCGCCGAGTCCGAGTTGAGGTAGACCGTCGACCCACGCGCCGCTCGAATCAAAGATCAGCACGTGTGAGAGCGGAACAAAAATCACCCACGACAACACGATCGCGACGCCCGCGGGGACGCTCGTATCCCCCGCTGCACGAAGTGCAAAACTCGATCCGAAATAAAGACCATCAAACATCTGGTAGCACGCTGCAGGCAACAAAAGGATGAGCGCCGTCGAGACGACCGCCGTAGCGTTGATATCCGCAGGATTGATGAAGAGCGGCATCAACCACGGACCGATGACAAGAAGAAGCAACGCGACGGAGAGCATCAGGGCCGAACAAGAGCGAGCAACGAACGTACCAAGTCGCATCGCCCATTCTCGATCGCCCGCACCGATGGCCTGACCGACAACCGTCGTGCCGGCGGCCGCAAGCCCCAAAGCGGGCATGTAGGCGATGGAGGTCAGCATGATGACGATCTGGGTCGCGGCCGCTCCGACTTTTCCGACCTGAGTCACCATGAGCTGCATGATGGCCACACCGAGTACGTCAGCGCCGTACATGATGCCGACCGGCAAGCCCACCGCCAATTGACGTCGGATCATCGAGAGCCGCGGCCGCCATGTCGCGAGCGTCTTGTAACGCCGAGCAAGATCTCCGCGCAGGAGAAACATGATGCCGACCACAAGCCCGATGAACTGGGCCAAGTTCGTCCCCCAGGCCGCCCCCGCCATACCCATCTCGAGTTCGAACATGAAGAACTGATTGGCCGGAACATTCGCGAGTGTCGTGACGACGGCAACGATGAACGTCAACTTGGTGGCGCCGATTCCGTTGAAGAAGCTCACCAAGCCCCAACTCATGGCGCCGAGGAACGCGCCTGCCAATCGAGGCTCCCAATACTCCTCCGCCATACCACGAATTCCTGGCTCCAGATTGAACAGCGCGAGAATCGGACCTCCCGCCCAGGCTGCAATCAGGAACAGAGGCAACGCCGCGATGGACGCCCACAGCGTGTTCCAGAGGCACTGAGAGGCACGAGCGCGGCGACCCGCCCCATCGGCCTGCGATACGAACGACTGAGTCGCCAGTCCCACGCCGCCCAAAATTAAAATTGCGCAGGACATCAACCAGTAGATGGCGCCCATCGCGGCCACGGCGTCGGTCGACAATCGACCGATGAACCAGGTGTCTGTCAGGTTGAGAAGCGCCTGGATGGCATTGGTCACCATCAGTGGTGCCGCAATTTTGAGCAGCGCCCTCTTATCGACACGCAGCCGACCCTGTCCGTCACGGAGTGCGACGGGCAATCGCGAGACATCGTCCGTCATTGATCCGTTGCTCGCGTCTCGCTTCGGGCGAAGACCGTCCCGAGCCATAGTGCGACGATAAGCATCACGGCGCTCACGCCAGCGAGCACCCATGAGACGCCGGCGAGCCCGAGCCCCGCGACTAAGGGATAGGTGAGCTGGCTGACACTGTCCCCGCCCCGCTGAAGCAAGGTGTCGATTAAACTTTTACTTTTGAACTTGCTCTCGGGGTCGAGAACGGTGAAGAGCATTTCGCGTGATGGCTTGAAAAGCCCGTAGTCGACGGCGCGACGAATGACCTGCGTGACGATCAAGACGATACCGACCGGCATGAGCGCAAGCAGCACCAGTGAGCCGATCAAAATCACGGGAACGAGCCCGAGCGCCGCACGAAGCCCACCCCTCGAGGCCACCCAACCCACGACCAGAGTCTGAAAGATCAGGGCTAATACACTGACCGACAGATCGATCCGCGCGAACAAGGCCGCCCGCTCGGTCAAGGTCGCATACGCCGCCTCGACATACTCGGCCTGCTCCTGATACATGAAACCGCCCAATATCTGACCGCCGACGATGAGCCCTGCGATTGCGATCAGAAAAGGAGACGTCACGAGCCGCTTGAGATCGTCGACTGCCCGGCCACCCACCGGAAGCGCCAATCGCTCGTTGGGGTCGATGCCCGAACCCTCGCTACGCGCCTCGAAAAACTGCGCCTGCCGGCCAAGCACGGTTGCAAGAAGGATGACGGCACAGGCGACCAGAATCGTCGTGGTCGGACCCAGTCGCTCGACGAACAGCGCATTGAATGCAGGGCCTGCGATCGCGCCCGCGCTCCCTCCCGCAGCGATGTAACCGAAGAGTCGTTTGGCAGAGGCCGAGCGCCACGCATCGACCATCACACTCCAGAATACCGACACGATGAAGAGATTGAGTGAGGTCACCAACACGAAGTACGCGGCCGGCAACCACTTGTTATCCGGACTCGCGGCCATTCCAATCGCTAACGCAGAGAACAGCGCAACGACGAAGGCGTAGATCGCCGGAAACAACCACCTTCGCGGCAGGCGGGCGACCACGAACCAATAAAGCGGCAGGATCGCCATCATCACAAAGAAGGTGACGTAGAACAGATTGGCGATCTGTGAGCGTCCGACCTCGAGCGCAAACGCTTCGCGCAGACTGCGAAGCATGTAGTAACCGCCGAGCAACAAAAAATACGCACCGGCCGCCGCGAACAACGCACGCCCCTCTCCCGGCGCAATCAACCAACGCAATCGCAGCGGTGGTCGACTCGCGACCTCGCTCACGGAGTCAGTCCGTCGATGACGACCGCTTTCTTGAAATCGCGACCGACGATATAGCGCGTACTGCCGATCGGATCACCACTGCGCGGCGTTGCAATCCCGTCGCTAGAAACCTTCGCTGACACTTCAACCGTATCGTTCGGAGCGAATGTAAGGCCCTCGACCATGCTGTCGGCCTCAGTGAGCTCAATCGAAACCGGAAACACCGCCGGCAGCCGCTTCACGGCAAGCGGCGGACCCGGTCGCCCAGGCGCTCGCACAAAGACAAACAACGTCGAACCGGGGGCAACCGATTGAGCGAGAGAAGGCTTGATCGATACCGCGACGATCACTCGCGGCTTCTCCGGTGGAGCCGTCGACGAAGACGCACTGGCACTCCGGACGCCCGAGGACGGACCCCCGAGCTCCGGGTCGGTCGCCCCGCTCCGCAGACGCACAATCTGCTCCTGCAGAATCACACGAATGTTCTCGGGCGGACTCAGCGTCAACATTCTTTCGAATCGCTCGATGGCGAGCGGATATTCGCCCCGGCGTTGAGCCGCGACCGCTGAGAAAAACAGCGCCTTCTCGGAGTCGGGTTCGAGGATGAGCGCCTGCTCAAAGATTCGGCCTGATCGATCATCGACCGCCCCATCAGCTTGCAAGACCATCGACTCACCCAACCCGATCAAGGCCTCGGCGTTTCGTCCGTTTTCGAGTCGATCGGCACGGCGATAGGCCCGCTGTGCGAGCGGGTACTGACCGAGCGCAGCATGCGAGCGTCCGAGCATGAGCCATCCCTGCACGTCGTCGGGCTCACGCTCAAGTCGGCGCGCTAACCGACTCACCATCGCGGCGGGATTCTCAGCGACGATCTCCTCATCAGGCCAGGTCCATACACTCGCATAGCGATACAGCCCGATCGCCGATCCCGCTAAAACCACCACTACGACACCGGCGACCCAACGCTGAGAGCGATCCCGCCAAAGCGGTCGCAACATCCAAAGAAAGCCCGCCGCCGACAGAGCGATCGCAGTAGCCAGAAACACCATGAAGGCACTCGTATTCATCGATCTCGCATCCCCTCATGTCCCGAATCGTCGGGATTGGACCCATCGGTGGGCGCCAACGTCACGCGCTGACGAATGATACGTATCGCGACGAATAGGCCGATCAAAAGAAACAAAATCGGTGTTATCCATAACCACGCGTTACGCGGTGAAAACTCAGGGCGAAACAGAATGAAATCGCCGTAGCGATCTTTCATGTGCTGTCGAATCTCCCGATCGGTCTTGCCCTCTTCGAGCAATTGACGCACTTCACGCCGAAGATCACCGGCGAGACCGACGGGCGAGTCGGCGATCGATTGGTTCTGGCACTGCATGCAACGTAATTCGTGAGAGAGATTCCGATAACGCTCCTGCAGTGCCGGATTAGACATCTCGATCGGGTCGATTGCGAACGTCGGCGATATCCAGCACATGCTCAGCAGCAGCGGGAGGAACCGTCTCACGAGCTACTCCGCTCAGTCGGCAATCGCGACAGAAACTGCTTCTGCCAAACCTCTCGATTGAGAGGCCCGACATGCTTGTAGATCACGATCCCGGCCGGATCGACGAGGAACGTTTCGGGAGCGCCATAGACCCCCCAATCGATGGCCACTTCTCCGTCGCGATCCACCGCGACGACGTCGTAGGGATCGCCGAGCTGTGACAACCAGGACATCGCCGCTGAGTCTTCGTCCTTCCAGTTGAGACCAACCATCGGAAGGGTATCCGAGCGGGCGATCTCGAGCAGCATGTCATGTTCGTTTAGACATTCCGGACACCAGGTGCCCCAAACGTTGAGCAAATACCAGCGACCTCGCATCGCAGACTCTGAGAACTCGCCGGGCGATCCGAGTACGGGCAAGGTGAAGGCAGGCGCCGGCTTGCCGATGAGCGCAGACGGAATCACTGCCTTCTGAGGCGCCCGCTGAACACCGACGTACAGAACTGCCACCAGAAGAGCGAAGAAGAACGCCGGCAACAGGAAGCGCTTCACTCGCCGGTCTCCTCTCGCCGACGATAGCGGCGATCAGTCGCCGCGACGACACCACCGATAGCCATCAGAAGCGCTGCAAACCAAACATAGTTGATCAATGGGCGAACCTGCGCCCGCACGCTCCAGCGTCCCGCACCCAGATCCTCACCGAGCGCCGCAAAGATATCGCGGCTCCACTGCATGTCGATGCCGGCCTCGGTCATCATCTGGCGCTGCACCCAGTAGTTTCTTTTTTCGGGATAAAGAATTCCGATCGGCTCTCCGTGCTCGAAGACCTGGATCTCCCCGCGAAGCGCGTCGTAGTTCGGGCCCTCGGCGGTCTCGAGACTGAGCAGGCGATACTCGAACTCCCCCACCGTTCCCGACTCGCCCACCGCGAGTGCGAGATCGCGCTCACGGGTGTAGGACTCGACGGCTGTCACCGAGACAACGAATAAACCGAGAGCGGCGTGGGCGATCGCCATGCCGATGACGCCCCGGCTCCAAGACAGCCCACGACGCCAACGATCGATTGGATCCACCAGCGCAGAGAAGAACAGCCACAACCCCACCCCAAAACCGAGGGGCGTCAAGATTTTTGCGCCCTCCCACACCCCAAGCACGAGCACGAGCGTAATCAACACTCCGACGGCCAACGAAATGAGAATCGCGGCTCGACGATCACTGACGCGACCTTTCTTCCAGCTTGAATGGATGCCCACGGCAGCAAGCGCGAGTAACGGCAGGGTCGGCAGCAAAAATACCGGATCAAAATACTGTCGCCCGACAGATAGGGTGCCGAGCCCCAAGGCATCAGAGATGAGCGGCGCCATCGTGCCCGCAAACACCGCTCCCGCCGCGACGATAAGCAAAATATTGTTAAACAACAGGAACGATTCTCGCGCCGTGAACTCGAAACCCGCCTCACTGCGAAGCAGCGGCGCGCGCCATGCGTAAAGTGTCAGCGCTCCACCGATGATGATGACGAGGAATGCAAGGATGAACATGCCCCGGGCGGGATCCGCTGCGAACGAGTGAACGGATACCAACACGCCGGAGCGAACGAGAAAAGTACCGAGTAGCGACAACGAAAATCCAAGGATCGCGAGCAGTAACGTCCAGCTCTTGAAGAGCCCCCGCTTCTCCGTCACCGCAAGCGAGTGGATGAGTGCCGTCGCCACGAGCCACGGCATAAACGACGCATTTTCGACGGGATCCCAGAACCAGTAGCCGCCCCAGCCGAGCTCGTAGTACGCCCACCAGCTTCCAAGCGCGATACCGACAGTGAGAAACGCCCAGGCGATCGTCGTCCAGGGTCGTGTCCAGCGCGCCCAGGCCTGATCGAGACGCCCCTCGATCATCGCCGCGCAAGCGAAGGCAAACGCCACGGCAAGCCCCACGTAACCCGCGTACAGCATCGGCGGATGTGCCGCGAGCGCAGGGTCTTGCAGAAGAGGATTGAGATCACGCCCGTCGGGCGCCGCCGGCTCGAGTCGCATGAACGGGTTTGAAGTAAAGAGCGTGAAGGCCAGAAACCCCAAGCTCACGAGCCCGAGAACGCCGAGAACTCGCGCAGCGAACGATGACGGCAAGCTCTTTGACAGCAAGGCGACGGCTAATGTCCAGGCGACGAGGATCCACGCCCACAGCAGCAGCGACCCTTCATGAGCGCCCCACACGGCCGCAACGCGATACCCCACTGGCAACGCCGAATTTGAATTGGCGGCAACGTACTTAACAGAGAAGTCGTTCTGTACGAAGGCGGCGATCAGCACTGCCAACGACAGCGTGGTAGTCCAGAACTGAACCGTGACGGCGGGCCGAACGGCTGCGGTCCAGGAGTCGCGACCGAGCCAAGGTCCCGCAATTCCGAAGACAGATTGAGCCATCGCCGCCAGTAGCGCCAACACCATCGCGAACAGTCCGATCTCTGCGAGCATGTCAGGTTCCAGTTTGAGGTGCGGCGCGGATATCCGGGTTCACCGGCATTACGCCACCGTGTTTTTCTTTGATGGCTTTGGCCACTTCGGGCGGCATGTAGTTTTCGTCGTGCTTGGCCAAGATTTCATCCGCGACGAACACACCGTTTGATCCCAGACGACCATGGGCGACAACACCCTGGTTTTCTCTGAAGAGATCCGGAACGACGCCCGTGTAGACCACACGCACATCATGCTTGAAATCGGTCACGACAAAGCTCATGTCGAGACTGCCTGCCTCGCGATCGACCGTGCCGGGGCGAACCATGCCGCCGAGACGGAACCGCTTTTCGATGGGCGCATCTCCCGCCGCCACCTGCGACGGATCGAAAAAAAACATCACGTTCTCGCGAAACGCATTCAAGGCCAGAACGCCGGCGAGCGATACGCCCGCGAGGATTCCAACAACCAGCGTGATTCGACGTTGACGCGGCGTCATGTCGTACTCCCCTCATCTTCGAGATCGAAACGGCGACGGGCCTCCTGCTTCGCCCCATCGTGGGCACGGCGGGCAATCAGGACATTCGCGACGATGGCGATCAGAGTGACGAGATAGGCAGGCCACAAGAAGACGGCGTACCCGCCCATGGCAAAAAACTCGGTCATCGAAGTACCTCTCGAATCCAACTCGCCGTTCGCTCACGACGCAGGATCTCGGCGCGCAGACGAACGAGCATCACCGCGGCGAAATAAAGCGTGAAACCGAGCAGCATCATGAGCAAGGGTGCGAGCATATCGAAGGGCATCGAGGGTCGATCCATTTTCATGACCGACGGCGCTTGATGGATGGAATTCCACCACTCCACGGAGTAGCGGATGATCGGGATGTTGACGACACCGACGATCGCGAGCACGGCGCTCGCCTTGTCGGCGCGGCCGAGATCGTCGATTCCGGCGCGCAGACCCATGTAGCCCAAATAGAGGAACAGCAGGATCAGTTGGGCGGTCAGGCGCGGATCCCACACCCAATACGTACCCCACATCGGTTTGCCCCAGAGCATGCCGGTCAGCAGAGACACCGCGGTGAACCACGCACCCACCCCCGCGCAGCTGGCGGCCACGGCATGGGCCACTTTCATGCGCCAGATGAGTCCGACGGCCGCCGCCGACGCCATCACGCCATAAATCATGACCGCCAACCAAGCCGACGGCGCATGCACATAAAGAATTCGGAATCCCTCACCCTGCTGGTAATCGGGGGGCGCGAGTACCAGTCCGCCGTAGAGCGCCGCCGCAATGAGCAACCCCGCCGGCCACGCAAACCACGGCGTTAAAGTTCCGGCGATACGGTAGATGTGAGGGGGAGAGCCGAGCCGATGGAACCAGGTCCAGTTCATTTCATTTCCTTTTATTCGAGCCCGATCCGCACCGCCGCGGCCGCCGCGAGCGGCGCCAGCGTGATACCGAGAACCGCGAGCGCGCTCAACAAATAGAGCGGACCAATCTGACTTTCACCGAGGATCGCAAGTTCCGTCGCCCGAGCGCCGAAAATCAATACCGGCACTGCAAGGGGAAGCGTCAGCAAAGACAGTAGGACTCCGCCCCGCCGGACCCCCAAGGTCAGCCCGGCGCCCACGGCGCCGATCAGACTGAGGGTGATCGTGCCGAGCATCAGGGCGACGAGTATGCCGGGCATTGCGACAACTGGCACCCCGAGGGCGATCCCCAAGAGGGGCGCCATCAAGGTCAGCGGCAAACCGGTCAACAACCAGTGTGCAAGCGTCTTGGCCGCCATAAGTCCCACCAAAGGCTGGCCCGACACCACGAACTGCTCCAGCGTGCCATCGGCGGCATCTTCGCGAAACAACGATTCCAGCGCGAGCATGGACGCCAGCAACGCGGCCACCCACAACACGCCGGGCGCGATCGCACGCAGTTTGCCGAGCTCAGGCGTATATCCAAGCGGAAACAAGAGCGTGACCACCGCAAAAAACACGAGCGGCTGAATCAGCTGCGCGGGGCGTCTCACCGCCAAGCGCAGATCTCGCTCCAGGACAAGCCACGCTGCAGCGATCGTGGAGGTTCGAATGGCCGTCACGCGCTCACCCCTCGCGCGCCGATCTCTAGCGTCGCGCATTGGTTCGGCGGAAGACCCAAGTCTTGATGAGTCGCCGCCATGACGAGGCCGCCGTCCGCCAAATGCTCTTGGATCAAGGATGCGACCAGTCCCTGCCCCGCCACATCGAGATTCGTCGCAGGCTCATCGAGCAGCCAAAGAGAAGCACCGGTCAGCCAAAGTGACGCCAGCGCGACGCGACGTCGTTGACCGGCCGACAATGCGCGCACGGGTCGATCCGAAAACTTCGCTGCGCCGACTCGAATAAGCGCTGACTGGACGTCTTCGGAAGCGACGCGCCGACGAAGACCGACGTTGAATGACACATTCTCGGCAGACGTGAAATCAGATTTCAGCGCTGGGTCGTGACCTAGGTAGGACAGGTTCGCGTGATAGTCGGGATCTCTCGGTGGAATGCGCTGACCGCGAAAGGTCAACTCGAGCGACTCAGGCTCGAGCAAACCCGCCAAGACTCGCAGCAACGTTGTCTTACCCGTCCCGTTGGCCCCGACGACCTGAAGGCAGCAGCCGGCCGGCACCTCGAAACCGAGACCCCTGAGAAGGTGGCGCTCACCCCGGAAGACATGAAGATTTTTTACCGACAGCTCAGACATTTAGACGACTATCTTAAGAAGGACTCGCAACAGCCGCGGTCCCGCCCATCCCTGCCATCGGCACCGACCGCGTAAGCCTAGCACAGGCCTCCCCTACGAAGGTCGGCGCTAGCCTAAACTTGCCGCTCGCGTGGCCCCGGTGGCGAAACCCGGTAGACGCAGCAGACTTAAAATCTGCTGGCCGTAAGGCCGTGCCGGTTCAAATCCGGCCCGGGGCACCACGCATCGATCCGTCGAGGGAAGTGACGTATGACTCAAAAGCTCCGAATTCTTGTCGCGTTGGTCATATCGCTGACCCTGTTGGCGTGCACCTCACGTCCCTCAAACTTCATCGCGCCGACCGCGGACCCTCTCTCTTCGCGGGCGCTCGCGAACGGCGAGGTCATCGGTTTCGAAAATGCCGCCGGCGGACATAGTTGGTTGGGCATTCCGTTCGCCGCGGCCCCGATGGGTGATCTGCGTTGGCGCGCCCCACGCCCCCACCCTCGCTGGACAGGTCGGCGCGAAACGCTGCAGCCCGGTAGTCCATGTATTCAGTACGGCTCACCCCTCGGTGGCGTCGGCGAGGCAGGTTCACGCCAAGGCAGTGAGGATTGCCTTTTCCTGAGCGTTTACGCGCCGAAGTTAACGACGTCCGAGGCTGCCGCGCAGCGTCTGCCTGTGATGCTCTGGATCCACGGCGGCGGCAACACGGTCGGCCACGCCGCATTTTATGACGGTCAAGTGCTCGCCCAGCGAGAACGTGTGATCGTCGTGATGACCAACTATCGACTCGGTCCCTTCGGTTGGTTCGTGCCGCCGGAAAATATTTCTTTGAGCGCGGACTCTCAGGATCCCGATCTCTCGGGTAACTACGGCAACCTGGACGTCGTCGCCGCGCTGCGCTGGGTACGCGATAACGCGGCTGCTTTCGGCGGCGACTCAGGCAATGTCACCGTACTCGGGGAATCCGCGGGCGCGACCAACGCGCTTGCTTTACTCGTGACACCCTCAGCGGAGGGGCTATTCCACCGTCTGATTGTGCAAAGCCTCGGCTTTGGTTTCGCTCGTACGCCGAGCATCGACTCCTCCTCAGGGACCGCCCAGGTACTTCGTCGTTCCCTGATCGCATCGGGCAGAGCCAAAGATTCGACCGAGGCCGATCAGCTGGCGACGAAGATGACGACGACGGAGCAGTCCGCATTCCTTCGATCTCTCGATCCGTGGACGATCTACGGCACCTACCGTCGCGATGGCGATTACGATCGTGTCCCGACGGTTTTCCAAGACGGGACCGTGATCCGCCGAGGCGATCTGCGAGCCTTGCTGGCAGACCCGACGACGCATATCGACGTGCCCGTCATGTTGGGCACGAACCGTGACGAGCCGAAGATCTTCATGGCCTTCGACCGCACTCATGTTCGCACGGTCGCGGGACTCCCGTTCGCCCTGCGCGACCCCAAAGCCTACGATCTCGAAGCGCGATACCGCTCGCTCGTCTGGAAGGCCGACGGCGTCGATTCGATCGCCGATCTCTTGGCGCGTCACGGAGCACCGGCGTGGGCCTATCGATGGGACTGGGACGAGCAAGGACAGCTCTACGGTCTCGTCGATCTCTCGCGCATCGTCGGCGCGGCGCATGGCCTCGAGATTCCGTTCGTCTTTGGATTCTTTGACGTCGGTCCTCAGGGCAAGATGCTTTTTCATGAGGACAACGCAGCGGCCCGCGTCGCCCTCAGCGAGCGCATGATGGCCTACTGGGCGGGATTCGCGCGAGACGGCAAGCCCGGTCGCGGCAGCGACGGACTCGGGCTCGAGTGGGTACCCTGGACGACCGATGCCGAGACTCCCCGCATGATCGTATTCGACACACCCGCGGACGGCGGCATTCGGATGGCTCCATCCAATGTCTCACGAGAATCGGTCCTCGCGGAGATGGAGAAGGAGTCTCTGCCCATCACCCAGCGTTGTACGCTGTTTCAGGCGACGTTCCGCAATCGCGTGGACGACTGGGCCGACGGCGCCTGGCGCCGGTTCGTCGACGGGGCGTGCGAAGGTCAGCGGCTCGGTTCGCGTGCGGGCTCATAACGCACGCGATAGACCACCCCGGCGTAATCGTCCGACACATAGATCGAACCGTCGGGGCCCTCGGCCACATCGACGGGGCGACCAATGAGACCGGTCTCCCCGCGAAATCCATCGAGGAACGGGCGCTCTTCGATGACGCCGGTTTCTCCAAAGTGCAGAGAGACCACTTTATAGCCGTCTGGCTCGGTTCGATTCCAAGAACCGTGCAGCGCGACCAGCGCGGCGCGCTGAAACTCAGCGGGCCGATTGGGATATCTCAAAAATCGGATGCCGAGAGGCGCGTTGTGCGCGCGAAACTCGTGTGCAGGCGCGATCGCTTCGGCGATGCGCGCCGCGTTGCCTGACCCAAATTGCGGATCGATCACCCTGCGCCCGTGCACGACAGGCCAGCCGTAAAAACCACCTTCGACGATACGATTGAGCTCATCGGCCGGAATGTCATCACCCAGTAAGTCACGACTGTTTTCCGTGGCATAAAGGGCCGCATCCCACGGCGTCCAGTCGAATCCATAGGGATTACGTACCCCCGTCGCGATGATCGCTCCGTTCGCACCCTCGAGATCGAACCGCATCACGGTGGCGCGCCTGGGATCTTTTTCGATGCAAACATTACATGTCGAGCCCTGCCCGAGGTAGAGCTTGCCATCCGGCCCCACTCTTGCGGTTTTTCGCCAATGATTTCCATCCGCGGTGAGCCCCGTGATGAGCGGCTCGAGCGCGCCCTGAGTCGACGCCGTCTCGGCATCGAATCGCACGCGCGATACGGTCGTCGCCTCGGCGATGTACAGCCAACCATCGTGCAGATCGACACCGTTGGGACGATCGAGCGCTTCGAACAAATTTTTTCGACCATCCGAACGACCGTCGCCATCCCGATCCGCACGTAACAGCACCACGAACCCACCCCGAGGTTGACTCAAGATGAGATCGCCCGTCGGCGTTGGCACCATCAATCGCGCACTCGGAAGGTCGGTGGCCCAGAGACTGATCGAAAATCCCTGGGGCGCCACCAGCTGTCGAGCGACCACGTCGGCGGGTGGTGGATCGATTCCGCCGTCGCGCAGCATCCGCCAGATCATCGTCCGATCCGAGAGCGCAACGCCCCCGAGGAAAAAAAGCCAGATAAAACCGGCGACCGCGGCCACCGAGAGCGCGATCCCGATGCCGATCAACCATCGCAACCCTCGTGATAATCCCTGCGCCATCGGTCGACCCTCGAATTCGGAAAGACTCGCGAAATAATGCCCCGAGTATCTCGCAAAGTCCGCGCGCGCCGTTAGAATTACGTCATGAAACACTCCCTCGCCGCCCTCGCGCTTGTCGCCCTCCTGCCGCTCTCCGTCCATGCTTCCAACGCCGACAAGGCCGTCAAGGGCATGCCGGGGGATCCCGACAAACTTTTTGCGCAACTCGACACGCTTCTGCCCACCCCAGGCGTGACGCGGGCCGCGTCGGGTGCGCCGGGCGCACAGTACTGGCAACAACGCGCGGACTACCGTATTCAGGTCACGCTCGACGAAAAGCGTCACCGCCTCTCGGCGAAGCAGTCGATCACCTACATGAACCGCTCGCCGGATACCCTCAACTACATCTGGTTGCAGCTCGATCAAAATATTTTCCGTGACGACTCCCTCGCGAGACGCTCAGAAGTGGCTGCCAATGCGGGGACGCGGCGAGATACCGTTGGCAGTGGCGATAGCCTGAGCTTTGCCGCGATGCGGCGTCACCAAGCCTTCGAGGACCGCGAGTACGGGTATGAGATGGGGCCGGTACGCGACGCCTCGGGACGCACGCTGCGTACCACAGTCAATGACACCATGATACGCATCGATTTACCGACGCCGCTGCGCCCGGGAACGAGTATCGAAATCAACTTCGAATGGCAGTCCAATATCGTCGACGAAGCGGCCATCGGCGCCCGCGGTGGATACGAGTACTTTTCGAAGAACGATACGTACCAGTACTTCCTCGCGCAGTGGTTCCCGCGTCTCGTCGCCTACACCGACTACACCGGCTGGCAGCACAAGCAGTTTCTGGGTCGTGGCGAATTCACGCTCGAGTTCGGCGATTACGACGTCGAGATCACGGTTCCGGCCGACCACATCGTGGCCTCGACGGGCGTATTGCAAAACCCCGATGCCGTGTTGACCTCGGAGCAGCGCGCGCGACTGAAGCGCGCCGAAACAGCGAAGAAGCCGATCTTCATCGTGACCCCGGAAGAAGCCTTGGCCAACGAAAAAGAGGGCACAAACCGCACCCGGACCTGGCGATTCAAGGGTGAGAACGTTCGCGACTTCGCGTGGGCGAGCTCACGCAAATATATCTGGGATGCCATGGGTTACCGCCAGAGCGATTCAAAGCGACCCTTCGTCATGGCGATGTCTTTCTATCCGAATGAAGGCGAGCCGATTTGGTCAAAGTATTCAACCCATGCCGTGATCCACACCATGGAGGTGTACTCGCGGTTCTCATTCCCCTATCCCTACCCCGTCGCGATCTCGGTCAACTCCTGGGAACGCGGGGGCATGGAATACCCCATGATCACCTTCAACGGATATCGTCCGACCGCTGACGAAAAAACCGGGAAGGTCACCTACTCGCGAAGCGCCAAGTACGGCCTCATCGGCGTGATCATCCACGAAGTCGGTCATATTTATTTCCCGATGATCGTCAACTCCGACGAACGCCAGTGGACGTGGATGGACGAGGGTCTCAACACCTTCCTTGAGTACATCGCGGAACTCGAATGGGAAGAAAACTTCCCGACGTTCGGTGACAAGACCAACGTTCTCGACTTCATCACCGCCTACATGCAGTCGACAGATCAAGTTCCGATCATGACCAACTCCGACACAATCGTGCAGTTCGGACCGAACGCCTACTCCAAGCCCGCAGCTGCCCTGGCCGTACTTCGCGAAGCCGTCATGGGTCGCGAGCTTTTCGATCATGCTTTCCGTGAGTATTCGAATCGCTGGAAATTCAAGAGACCGACTCCCGCCGATTTCTTCCGCACGATGGAAGACGCCTCGGGCGTCGATCTCGATTGGTTCTGGCGCGGCTGGTTCTACGGCACCGACCATGTCGATGTGGCCGTTGGCGACATCCGTGAATATCAGGTCTCCACCCAAGATCCGGATGCCGAGTTCCCGTTGAAGCGTCAAGAGTTCGCGGCGAACTGGCCGGAGTCCTACTCGCAGCGACAGAACCGCACCGAGGGCCTCAAGACCCGCGTCGATCGCTATCCGGAACTCAAAGACTTCTACAACGAAAACGATCAGTTTGCAGTCACCAACAAAGACCGCAACGAGTTCAAAGATTTTCGTGAGAAGCTCAGAGACTGGGAGCGCACCGTCCTCGATCGCGCGATCAAAGCGGGTGAGTACGTGTACTTCGTCGACTTCAAGAACATCGGCGGTCTCGTCACGCCGTTGCCGCTCACCCTCACCTATGCGGACGGCAGCACCGAGGAATACCCGGTCCCGGCCGAGGTATGGCGCTACAACGCGCTCGAGGTCACTAAGCTTTTCGTTCGCAACAAGCGACTTGTCAGCGTGGAGCTCGATCGTAACCACTTGATCGCCGATTCAGACAAATCCAACAACATCACGCCGCGTCGTATCGAGCAAAGCCGCATCGAACTCTTCCGCGGGCGCGATCGCGAGCGCAACCAGATGCTCGACGCGCTCGCTGAGCTCAAAGGAGAGCCCAAAGCCGAGAAGTCGGCCGGTGCGGCGGGCGGCCAAGACGTGCCGCTGCAACCCGTCGCCAAGTGATCGATCGCCCCATTGCGCGACGGCGGGGGCTGCGAACGCTCGCAGCCCTTGCCGTCGCCCTGATGTTCGGAGCGATTCCGCGGGCGGAAGCCCATCGCTCGCACGTCACCCTTACGCGAATCGCCATCAACGAGCGGAGCGGACAGTGGGAAATCGTCCACGCGATCCACTACCACGATGCGCTTCGTTTGCTCGCGAAGCTCGGCATTCGCGACAACATTCAACCGAGCTCGATCGAGGGTCGCGCACAAATCGCGCTCGAGGTCGAAAAGGCCTTTCGCTGGTCCACCTCAAACGGACGGGTGTTGACTCCGACCACGGTCGGCGCCGAACTCGAGGGCGATAATCTGCTCGTCTATCAGGAGATGCCGGCGCCGGCGGCCGACGCGCGGATCGTGGTCGAGTCGTCTTTCATGCACGACGTGTTCGCCGATCAGGTGAATCAAGTCTTGCTCGAGTACACCGAGCCGAGGGTGACACTCAGGCTGTCGAGATCATCACGGCGCGCCGAATTCGGCGGACCATCGGCCGCAAAACGTGGAGGCTAGGGTCGGAATCGAACCGGCGTAGACGGCTTTGCAGGCCGCTGCATGACCACTCTGCCACCTAGCCGTGCCGACAAGGATGAGAAAAATGGAGCGGGAAACGAGACTCGAACTCGCGACCCCGACCTTGGCAAGGTCGTGCTCTACCAACTGAGCTATTCCCGCCCGGGCACAGAGGGCGGAGATTGTAGTGGCGACCCCCGTTAAGTCAAGTTTGGGGGCCTAAACGCTCACTGGGCCTTGAGGTCGGGCCAGGCCGCGCGGAGGTAGTCGACGGCTGAGACCAGGGTCAGAACGGCCGCGATGACGGTGAGTACGAGACCGACCTGATAGGTGGGGAGAATCCAGACGTCCCAGCGAATCAACATCATCGATAGCCCGACGATCTGCACGATGGTTTTGATCTTGCCAAGTGGAGAGACCGCGACCTTGGTGCGTTGACCGATCTCGGCCATCCACTCTCGAAGCGCAGAGATGGCGATCTCGCGGCCGATAATGACGATCGCCGGCAACACGACGATGAGTCGAGTGTCTTTGCTGACGAGCAACACTAACGCCACCACAACGATCAATTTGTCAGCGACTGGATCGAGGAAGGCGCCGAGCCTCGAAGTCTGCCCGTACTTGCGCGCGAAGTACCCGTCGAGGCTGTCGGTGATGCCCGCCAAAGCGAACAACGCACCCGCCGCAGGGTCTGACCACGGGAACGGCATGTAAAAGAGCACCACCACGACGGGGATCGAGAAAATCCGCATCCAGGTGAGCACATTCGGGACGGTCAGCAGCATGGGGCGTGTGGGGGCATCGTTTGGCGATCAGCCGCCGGGGTGCAGCGCATCATAAAGGTTTTGTGCGAGTGCTGGGCCGATGCCCGGCGCACGCTCGAGATCCATTCGCCCGGCCTTCAACACACCCTGCAGACCGCCAAAGTGCTGAAGCAAGGCGCGCCGCTTCGCCGGACCGAGCCCTGGCACGGTTTCGAGGATCGATTCGTTGAACCGTTTTGCACGCCGACGCCGATGACCGGTGATCGCGAACCGATGGGCCTCGTCACGAATACGCTGGATCGCCTTGAGGGCGGCGGACTGCGGCCCGGGGATGAGCGGCGGCCGCGACTCACCCGGGAAATGGATACGCTCCTGCCCTGCCCGACGATCGGGGCCCTTGGAAATGCCAATGACCTCTTGGTCGGCAAAACCCGCCGCTGCCAGAACGTCGACCACGCCGGCGATCTGGGCAGGACCCCCATCGATCACGAGCAGATCAGGCTGTGGAATCTCCCCTGCGACGATCCGCGCGAAGCGACGCGCGATCGCCTCGCGCAACGCACCGTAATCATCGCCGGGCGCCACGCCCTCGATATTGAAGCGCCGATAATCTTTCTTGAGAGGCCCTTCGCGACCGAACACCACACAGGAGGCGACGGTGCCCTCGCCCTGCGTATGACTGATATCGAAGCACTCCATTCGCTCGGGTACGGCAGGCAACGCCAGCTCCTCGACAAGCGAGGCGAGCAAGGCCTCGTACCCCTCGCGACGGGCGAGTCGCATTCGCAGCGCATTGGCTGCGTTGTCCTGGGTCATCTCGACCCATCTCGCCACAAGTCCCCGTTGGGCCCGCCGTACTCGAACCGCATGCCCCGCAATCGATGCGAGCGCCTCGGCGATCGACTCGGAATCCTCGAGCACGATATTCGTGTAGATCTCCGGGGGCGGTGACTGCTCCCCGTAGTACTGCATGATGAACGAGGACAGCGCCTCGAGAGGTTCGGCGAAAACGGCTTTCGGAAAAAATCCGCTGGTTCCGAGGCTCCGCCCTCCCCGAACCGGCATCACGCTGATCGCATAGCCGCCCGGATCTCCGGTAATGGCAAAGATATCGGCGTCGCGTTCATCGTCGGCGGCGACGACTTGCTGTGCCTGTAATTCTTTGATGGCGGCAATTTGATCGCGTAGTGCAGCCGCCCGCTCGAACTCGAGCCGCTCGGAGGCCTCCTCCATTCTCACCGCAAGCTGCTTCTGGACCTCGTCGTTTCGACCTTCGAGCACCTGCACCGCTGCCTCGACGTCGCGCGCATAGTCGGACTTGGAGATGAGTTCGACGCAGGGCGCCGAACATCGTCCGATCTGGTATTGCAAACACGGACGACTACGATGGGCAAAATAGCTGTCGCGGCAGTTTCGGAGCCGGAAAATCTTCTGCAGATAATGCAGCGACTCGCTCACCGCCCCCGCGTTTGGGTAGGGACCGAAAAATCGACCGGGTATGTTGCGCGATCCTCGATACACCGACAGACGCGGAAACTCGTGGTCTGCGGAAAGCCATAGATAGGGGAAGCTCTTGTCGTCCCTCATGACGACGTTGTACTTCGGATGCAGCGCCTTGATGAGATTGTGTTCGAGTAGCAAGGCCTCGGTCTCGGATCGCGTGACCGTCACCTCCATCGAGGTGATCTGCGCGACCAGCGCCTGAACTTTGGGCATGACGTTCGAGGGAACGAAATAACTACCGACTCGGTCGCGAAGGTTCTTGGCCTTGCCGACATAGAGCAGGGAGCCATCCCCAGCGAACATTCGATAGACGCCGGGCCGCTTCGGCAAGCTGGCGACGAACTCCTTGGAGTCGAATGTCACGCTCACACGCCCTATCCCGACGACTGTCCGGCGAGAGTTTGGGCGCGCGCAAGCACCTTACGAAACATGTCTGCCGTGAGGCGTCTCGTCTGCGTGTTGTATCGACTGCAGTGGTACGAATCGACGAGCCATCGGCCATCGGCGAGCCGATGCTCTGCCGCGTGCCCAAAGCGATACGCACCTCGACTCTCGCCCGCCGCATCAAGGATGGCATCGTGCGCGATTCGTCCGAGCGCCACGAGCACTCGCAAACTTCCATGGGCCGAGAGCTCCGCGCGAAGAAAACCGTTACAGGTGCGCGCCTCGGCAGGCGTCGGCTTGTTCTCGGGCGGAAGACACTTCACGGCGTTCGTGATGCGCACTCCGAAGAGCGCGAGCCCGTCGTCGACCGACTCGGACTGCGCAGCCGACGACACACCGAGCTCATGCAGCGTTTGATAAAGCATGACGCCGGCGTGGTCACCCGTGAAGGGTCGACCCGTTCGGTTGGCTCCGTGCATCCCGGGAGCCAGGCCCACGATCAGCCAACGAGGATCGACATCCCCGAAAGCCGGCACCGGCGCGGCATGGTAACCAGGGTGACGGCGACCCGACTCCGCGCGAAACTCCGCGAGCCTGGGGCAGCGCCGACACGCCGGATCGAAAAGCATGGAGGACATCCGCGACCCTCTGACGAAGGCCGCGGATTGTACCCGAGCCGCGTCAGCCGACGGCGAACTGCTCTTCTTCGGTCGAACCCTTCATGGCCGTCACGGAGGACTGCCCGGCGGTCACGGTTTGGGTGACATCGTCGAAGTAACCCGCTCCGACTTCGCGCTGGTGCTTGGTTGCGGTGTAGCCGTCCTTCTCGGAGCCGAACTCCGCCTGCTGCAGCGCCACATAGGCCGTCATCTGCGACTCGCGATACCCCTTTGCGAGGGTGAACATCGAGTAGTTGAGCGCGTGGAAACCCGCGAGCGTGATGAACTGGAACTTGTAGCCCATTACGCCGAGCTCACGCTGAAACTTCGCGATCGTCGCGTCGTCGAGCTTTTTCTTCCAGTTGAACGAGGGTGAGCAGTTGTACGCAAGCAGCTTTCCAGGAAACTTTTTGTGGATCGCCTCTGCGAAATGCTTGGCCTCTTCGAGATCCGGCGTGCCGGTCTCGCACCACAACAAGTCGGCATACGGTGCGTAGGCAAGTCCACGCGCGATGGCCTGCTCCAGCCCCGCCCGAACAAAAAAGAATCCTTCCGAGGTGCGGCCCTTTGAGGTATCGATGAACGGACGGTCACGCTCGTCCACGTCAGCCGTCAATAAATTCGCGCTCTCGGCATCCGTACGCGCGACAAGAATCGTGGGCACATCGCTCACGTCCGCCGCCAAGCGCGCCGCGACGAGCTTGTTCACGGCTTCCTGCGTCGGAACGAGCACCTTGCCGCCCATATGGCCGCACTTCTTGGCCGAGGACAGTTGATCCTCGAAGTGCACGCCCGCGGCACCGGCCTCGATCATGCCCTTCATGAGCTCGAACGCGTTGAGTACGCCACCAAAGCCCGCTTCGGCGTCCGCCACGATCGGCTGCAGCCAATCGATGGAATCATTGCCCTCGGCGTGATGCAGCTGATCCGCACGCAGCAAGGTGCTGTTGATACGACGGACGACCTGCGGAACCGAGTTGGCCGGATAGAGCGACTGATCCGGGTACATTTCACCGGCGAGGTTGGCATCGCCTGCCACCTGCCATCCTGAGAGATAAATCGCCTTGAGGCCCGCACGAACTTGCTGCATGGCCTGATTGCCCGTCAACGCACCCAGCGCGTTGACGAACGGCATGGCGCTCATATGGCGCCACAGCTTCTCGGCGCCAAGTCGTGCAAGCGAATGCTCGACGTGAACGGTCCCGCGAAGGCGAACGACATCCTCCGCCTTGTAACCGCGCGACACGCCGCGCCATCGGGGGTTTTCCTGCCACTCTCGGGTGAGTTGTTCGGCGGTCTTCATTTGCATGACTAAAGTCCTCGGAAAAACTGAAGGTTCAAGGGCTGATTTTGTGTAAAAAGGATCACTCAAGCTCACGGTACGCGGCCAGCGTCAGGAACGTCGCAAACTCGGGCGCAGTCGTGATCTCATCGAGCAAGCGCGCCGCGCCATCGAAGCGTCCCGCGGAATACGCGGTCTCACCCAGACGGGCTCGAAGAGTTTTGCACTCCGTCGCAAGCACCTCACGAAACAGCTCTGCCGTGATCTTGCGTCCATCGTCGAGCACGCCCCCGGCATGACGAATCCACTGCCAAATTTGCGCACGCGAGATCTCGGCGGTCGCTGCATCTTCCATCAAGTTGTTGATGGGCACGCACCCGTTGCCGCACAGCCACGCGGCCATGTACTGCAGCGATACGCTGACGTTCTCCCGCAAGCCCTCTCCGGTGATACGGCCTTCCGGAATCTTGAGTAAATCTGCCGCGGTCACTGAGACATCCTCGCGAAGCCGCTGACGCTGGTTCGGCGTCGGCATCAGACGATCGAAGACCTCCATTGCAATCGGCACCAAGCCCGGGTGAGCGACCCAAGTGCCATCGTGACCGTCACCGGCCTCACGTTCCTTATCCGCACGTACTTTGGCGATCGCCGCATCATTGGCGATCGGATCATTCTTGATCGGGATCTGCGCCGCCATGCCACCCATCGCGAAGGCACCGCGACGATGACAGGTCTTGATACAAAGGAGAGAGTAAGAACGCATGAAATGCGTGGTCATCGTGATGAGACGTCGCTCCGGCAACAAGAAGTCAGCGCGTCTTGCAAATTTTTTGATGAAACTGAAGATGTAGTCCCAGCGACCACAATTGAGACCCACGATGTAGTCGCGCAACTCGAAAAGGATCTCATCCATCTCGAATGCCGCGAGAATCGTCTCGATCAGCACCGTACATTTGATGGTGCCATGCTCGATCCCGAGTCGGCGCTCTGCAAAATCGAAGACCTCGGCCCACAGCCGTGCCTCGCGATGACTCTCCATCTTGGGCAAATAGAAATAGGGACCCGTGCCGCGCGAACGCAGCTCGCCGTGGTTATGAAAAAGATAAAGACCGAAATCGACGAGCGCGCCAGGGATCGGCTGACCACCCTGCAACAGGTGCTTTTCGTAGAGATGCCAGCCGCGAGGTCGGACGATCAAGACTGCCGTCTTGTCCGCCAGTCGATACGCCTTACCCTCGGGACTCGTGAAATCGATTTGTCTGCGCACGGCATCGCGAAGATTCGCTTGCCCGCCAACCACGTTCTCCCATGAGGGCGCGAGGGAGTCCTCACAGTCGGCCATGAACACGCGCGCCCCGGAGTTCAGCGCGTTGATGATCATCTTGCGGTCGGTAGGCCCCGTGATCTCGACCCGACGGTCTTGCAGATCTGTCGGAATCGGCGCCACCGTCCAAACGCCGTCTCGGATCGCACGGGTCTCTGGCAGGAAGTCCGGCAAGTCGCCGGCATCGAGGCGTTGCTGGCGCTGCTCACGAGCCTTGAGCAACTGCTCCACACGCGGGGCGAACCGTTCTGCGAGCTCCCCGAGAAAAGCGAGCGCCTCTACGGTCAGGATGCCTTCACCCTGAGGCCTCGCTGGCGTCCTTGCTGCGATATCGATGCTGGCCATCCTTGAACTCCTGATCCCCGGGGCTCCACGGCTGTTGAACTTTAAGGCGCGTAGTGAGAGGATTTACACAATAGAAATTTCACAATGTGAATTTCACTCGCAGCAGCGAGGCATCGCCGATGACCGGATTACTGCGTCAAGGACACTTTTTAGGCTCGAAGCTGCGCACCCTGCGCAAGCGGAACGGCCTCACCCTGGAAGAGTTATCCAGCCGGTGCGTACAGCTCAGTGCCGATCATGCGCCCTCCGTGAGCTATCTCAGCATGGTAGAGACCGGTAAACGCATGCCCTCCGCTGAGATGCTTGCCGTACTTGCCTCGGTGTTTGGTAAGGAATCCAGTTGGTTCCTCGACCGAACCGAGTCGGTTGCCCCCGAGATCTCGAAGGGTCCGAGAACGAGCGCGGCGGATCCCATGCCGCTCGAACCTGCCTTTTTATTCTCTCGCGATCTCCTGCAGCTCGCCTTACCGGAGCTGCTCGCGCAGACGGGCACCAGTGGACGGCAGTTTGCGCGTCTGCTCGTCCGGGTTTGGCAAGAATCCCGTCAAAACGAGTTTCCCGATATCGAACGCGCCGCGGAGTCGGTGGGACGACGTCGAATGCCTCTCTCGCTCGATGACGTACTGAAAATCGTCAAAGACACAGGGCTCGCCATCCGCTGGGTCGACGAGGACCGACCCACTAAATCGGCGCCGGTGCTTCGAGCTCGTTTCGAATCACCCGAGACCATCGTGATCAATAAAAACCTTCGCTCACACGAGGCAAGACTCAAGTACACGCTCGCCTTCTTCATTGGTCATCGAATCCTCCATAACGGAGATGGCGTCGTCCCTCCGCACAGCGCTGCAGGTCTCGGTTACGAGGAGCCCGGGGCGCTCGGCCCGGTCGGCGGCATGGCGCCACGAGACGTGTTGCTCGCTTGGCGCGACTTTGAATGCAGCGCGTTTGCCGGAGCACTGCTTTGCCCCAAGCAACCTTTCAGACAGTTCCTTGTTAGAGAGCGTCACGAACTCGCGGCTGTCGAAAAGCTCGGGATTACCGAAGCGGTGATGATGAGACGAATGACCAGCGTCTCCCCTTATCGCCATTGGCATTTCTTTGACGGCTATGCGCCGGGATATCTTCGGGCTGTCTATCGCGGTAATGGCATTGCCTTGCCCTGGGGCAACATGAGCCTTGTTCCTGATCCGTGCCCGAATTGGGCGGTATTCAGATTACTTCGAGATGATACGTCGTCCTCCAGTGAGCCCTTCGCCCCGGTGTCGCAGATTTCGATCATGCGCGATGGCGGCACACCTCAACTCTACTGCTGTCACTCTCTCCGGACGCGAGACGCGGCAGACGTGTCGCATGTGCTGTCGGTCGGCATCGACCTCGCCCCCGCGCTCGATGCGCAGGGCTTCGATTCGAGAACCCTCATCGATCTCATTGATGATCACTGCGGTCGCGGCGGCGGGATTAGCCAAGTACCGACTGAAGCGGCCGACGCGATCCGAACAGTCAGCCATGTGTTGAACATTGCTTGGGTATCTCGATCGCTGGATGCGCCGGCAAGCATCATCTGCCCACGCAGCCGATCATGCCCACGCAACACGCCCTGCGGCACCCAATAAAGACCGTCGGTCTTTATTCGCCCCGTCTCGGCGCCCGCAGCCGTTCGGACAACATTAGCGACAGCTCGAGCGACTGCTCGTAATTGAGGCGAGGGTCGACGCTCGATTTGTATGCCCGCTGAAGATCGAGGTCAGCCAAGCCTCGCGCACCGCCCGTGCATTCGGTGACGTCCTCACCGGTCAGCTCCACATGCACGCCGCCGAGATGCGAGCCGAGCGACTGATGGATGGAACTGGCGAATTCGAGCTCGCGAAGAATGTTCTCGAAGCGTCGGGTCTTGAGGCCGCTTTGGCTCGTCTCAGTGTTCCCGTGCATCGGATCGCAGATCCAGAGTACGGAATGCCCAGTGGCTCTCACGGCCTGAATAGCCTTCGGCAATGCGCTCTCGATATCTTTTGCGCCATATCGGTGGATGAACGCCAATTTGCCGGGAATATTTTGAGGGTTCAGCGTGGTGACAAGCCGCTGTAGCCACGCGGCGTCCATCGCTGCTCCGATTTTCACGCCGACCGGGTTCGCGATACCACGGCAATACTCGACGTGCGCCCCGTCGAGCTGTGCCGTCCGCATGCCAATCCACGGCATATGCGTCGACAGGTTGTACCAGCGATTTTGACGCGGGATGAAACGAGTCTGGGCTTGCTCGTAGTGCAGTACCAAGGCCTCGTGACTCGCATAGAACTCAGCGCGCAATGCCTGATGGACTTCCTTCGCGCTGATCGTCTCGAAAAACTCCAGGCCATCGGCAACGGATGCGACGATTCGTTCGTACTTCGCCTTGAAGGGCGAGTGTCCGACGAAACCAAGATCCCAGTACTCCGGGTGGTGCAGGTCCGCGAACCCGCCATCGATGAGCGCGCGAACGAAGTTGATGGTGAGCGCCGCGCGTTCGTAGCCTCTCAGCAACAGTTGCGGATCGGGTTCGCGCGCCTCTGGCGTGAACTCACCGCGATTGACGATGTCGCCGCGGTAGGACGGCAGCGTGACCCCATCGCGCGTTTCGGTATCGGCAGATCTTGGTTTGGCGTACTGCCCACCCATGCGCCCAACACGAATCACAGGCTTTTTGAGTCCGTGGGTGAGCACCAGACTCATCTGTAGCAAAATTTTGAGGCGCTTGGTGATCGTGCCCGACTCGCAGTCATCAAAACTTTCGGCACAATCTCCGCCTTGCAGAAGGAATCGCTCGCCTCGCTGTGCCGCCGCAAGCTCTTCGCGCAATCTCTCCACTTCCCACGACACCACGATCGGGGGCAGTCTCGAGAGCTTGGCCACCGCATCGGCCAGCGCCACCGAGTCGCGATAAACCGGCTGCTGCTGCGCAGGTCGGGTCTGCCAACTGGTGGGATTCCAAGTCTGGTGGTCGGGGGTCTTCATCTGGCAGCATTCTAACGCCACAGACCAACGAATCGGCCGAAAAACCGTTATTTAGACCGGCGACGATCGCTCCGCGGCCTTGGCCTGCTGCCACAGACGCTCCCAAGCATCGAGATCGAGCTCAAGGAGTGGTGTCCCAGCCGCCGCCGCCAAGCGCTCCATCTCCGCAAAACGACGTTCGAATTTTTGATTTGATCCGCGCAAGGCGGCTTCGGGATCGAGCCGAAGATGTCGGGCCCAGTTAGCGATCACGAACAGCAGATCGCCGAGTTCCTCGTGCTGCCTATCCACGCTCTCGCGACCCACCAAGGTTGTCTCGAACTCAGCGAGCTCTTCGTCGAGCTTCATACGCATGCCCGAGGCATCGGGCCAGTCGAAGTTGACGCGGGCTGCGCGCTTGCCGAGCTTCACGGCACGGGTCAGCGCCGGTAGAGCTCGCGCAACCCCATCGAGAACGCCCTGGTCGCCGGACGCGGCGCGCTCTTGCGCCTTGAATGACTCCCACGCCCGAGTCTGCTCGTCTGCACTCAGGCCCGCTCGCTCGGCGAAGACATGCGGATGACGCCGAATCAACTTCTCGGAAATCCCTCGCGCGACATCGTCGAAGGTGAACAGCCCTCGCTCTTCGGCGATACGAGAGAGAAACACCACCTGAAAAAGCAGATCACCGAGCTCATCACGAATTCGGTCGGCGTCTGCACTACCGATGGCCTCGGCGACCTCATACGCCTCTTCGAGCGTGTGCGGCACGATACTTTCAAACGTTTGCTCTCGATCCCACGCGCAACCCGATGTGGGATCACGCAGCGCACGCATGATCTCAAGGAGCTGATGGATGGACTGGCCCATGCGGCGGCGAGGCTCAGCCCGGCTCACCGCGAAGCGTGCGGCACAACGTCATGAGCATCCCCGCGGTCGCACCCCAAATGGTGTGCCGTCCAAAAGAAAAATCAATGAAATGCACGTCCTCCCCTTCGAAGCGTCGCACGGCAGGAATATGGTTTCGCTCATCGAGGACGAATGACAACGGCATCTCGAACACCTCGAAGACCTCAGTCGGGTCGGGCACTACCGTGAAACCAGGATGCACGAAGCCGACGACGGGCGTCACACGGTATCCAGTGATCACGAGGTGATCGGGCAGATAACCGGCGACCTCGATTCGATCAGCGTTGAGACCGATCTCTTCCTCCGTCTCACGCAAGGCAGCGCTGAGCGGATTGCAGTCGATGGCCTCGATGCGCCCCCCTGGGAAACTAATTTGCCCGGCATGATGTTTGAGCTCCGACGAGCGGACCGTCAGAAGCACGCCCAGATCGTCACCTCGATCGACGAGCGGTATCAACACCGCTGCGGGGGTCGGGTGTTCCGGGGAAAACTGGCGGAGCCGTCGCTTGCGAGACTCTGAAACATCTCCCAGGCGCCAGTCATTGACAGGCGCATGACAGGGGCTCGGCAGCAGCCGCGAGCGAAGGGTCGTCTTCAGATCGGGAAAACGGGCGAAAACGGGGGCAGAGTCGGGCATGGGGTATGATTCGCATCCTAACATTTTCAGCGTACCGAGCTCTGCATGGCGCTTGACCCTCTCGACGCCCTGTCCCCGATTGATGGCCGCTATGCGAGTGGCGCGGCAGCTCTTCGCGCTCACCTGTCCGAATCCGCGCTGATCCGAGAACGCATCCGCATCGAAGCCGAGTGGCTGCTCGCGCTGCATCGAGAGAAACCGGCAGGCCTCGAGGCCGCCGCGACCCTTTCGGAGAACGTGCTGGCCGTCGCACGCGATCTGGCCTCGAACCCGCCTAACGAAGCGGCTCAGGCGGTCAAGAAGATCGAGCAACGCACCAACCATGACGTCAAGGCAGTCGAGTATTACGTGCGCGACCGACTCGCCGTCGCGGGAGCCTCCGCCGCCGCGCTGGAGCTCGTGCATTTCGGCTGCACGTCGGAGGACATCAATAACCTCGCGTACGCACGCATGCTTCAGTCTGCCCGCACGGCGATGTTGGCGGAGTGGTCACCCGCCCTCGCGACCCTGCGCGATCTCGCAGTCCGTCACGCCGAACTGCCGATGCTCTCGCGAACGCACGGACAGACCGCCAGCCCGACGACGCTCGGCAAAGAATTTGCCAACGTCGTGGCTCGACTCGATCGAGCCGTCGATCGATGGCGTAAGGTGTCCATCCTCGGCAAATGGAATGGCGCCGTCGGAAACTTCAACGCCCACGTGGCGGCTCTGCCCTCAGCAGATTGGGAAGGTGTTTCTGATCGCTTCATCCGATCGTTGGGTCTCGAGGTCAATTCGCTTACCACGCAAATCGAACCGCACGACTGGATCGCCGAGTATTGCGATGCCGTGGCAGCTACCAATGTCATCGTGATCGACCTCTGTCGCGATACCTGGGGATACATCAGCCTGGGTTACCTCAGGCAGCGCGCGGTCGCCGGTGAAGTCGGCTCCTCCACCATGCCGCACAAGGTCAACCCCATCGACTTTGAGAACGCCGAGGGTAACCTCGGGATCGCCAACGCCTTGCTTCGTCATTTTTCCGAAAAGCTCCCGATCTCCCGCTGGCAGCGCGATCTCACGGACTCGACCGTCCTCCGCAATCTCGGAGTCGCACTCGGGCATGTGCTCATCGCCTGGAAAGCACTGCAGCGTGGGCTCGGCAAAATCGACGCCGATCCTGCACGGATCAATGCAGATCTCGAACAGGCGTGGGAGGTGCTCGGCGAGGCGGTCCAAACCGCGCTGCGCGCCGCTGGTGTGCCAAACGGCTATGAGCTTCTCAAAGATTTCACGCGGGGTCGCAAGATCGACGGTCCGGCTTATCTCGATTTCGTCGCGAAGCTGCCGTTGCCTGCGAGCGAGAAAACGCGCCTCGCCGCCCTGCGACCCGAAGCCTATGTTGGTCTGGCGTCAACACTGGTCGGTGACCTCAAAGACTCCTCCCTCCATGAGACTCAGCCTCGCGACTGAGTCGCGATCGCCGGAAGAAGGGAGCGCGAGGTGATCGTCGTCGGACTCTCTGGCGGTGTCGATTCGGCCGTCGCGGCCTTGCGGTTGCGAGAACAAGGGCTCGAGATCGAAGGCCTGTTCATGGCCAATTGGGAAGAGGACGATGCCTACTGCACGATCTCATCCGACTACCAAGACGCGCTGGCCGTCTGTCGTGAGCTGCGAATTCCGCTTCATAGAGTCGACTTTGCGGCAGAGTACCGTCAACGGGTATTCGATTATTTTTTGACGGAGTACCGGGCCGGTCGAACTCCAAACCCCGACGTACTCTGTAACCGAGAGATTAAGTTTGGAGTATGTCTCGAGCATGTTCGTCGCCTCGGTGGGACGCGTTTTGCGACGGGCCACTATGCGCGCCGTATCGAGGGGCCCAAGGGTGTCGAGCTTCACAAGGCCTTGGACAGCACCAAAGATCAGTCCTATTTTCTTCATTCGCTCGAACAATCACAGCTCGAGGCGGCCCTGTTCCCCCTCGGTGAGCTGACGAAACTCGAGGTACGTGAGCGGGCTCGGTCCGCGGGCCTTCCCGTTCACGACAAACCCGACAGCACCGGAATTTGTTTCATTGGCGAGCGCCCTTTCCGCGAGTTCCTTAATCAATACATCGCCGACACCCCGGGCCCGATCCTCACCCCTGACGGTGAGCGGCTGGGTACTCACCACGGGCTCGCCTTCTATACGCTCGGCCAACGTGGCGGACTCGAGATTGGTGGCCGAGCGGGGTACGCCGAAGCGGCGTGGTATGTGGCCCACAAGGATGTCAAAAGAAACACGCTGATCGTGGTCCAGGGACATGATCATCCGCTATTGCTGTCGAAAACCGTCACGACCGGTCCGGCTTACTGGCTCATCGATACACCGATAGAGCCCTTCGAAGCCAGCGTGAAACTGCGCTACCGACAATCGGATCAGCGTTGCCGGGTTTCGCCCCTCGACCAAGAACGACTGCAGATCGAGTGCCATGACCCGCAGCGCGCCGTAACACCTGGGCAATTCGCGGTGTTGTACTCGGACACGCGCTGCCTGGGCGGCGCTGTGATCGATACTGCCGCCGCTTAGTCTGCGGCGCTCAGGGCCGAAGCAAACCTCCACGCGGGCGGCTATAATTCGCGCCCGTTTTACGGCCTGATCACGGTTTTCGGCCGGGGGTTCTCATGACCGACAGTTACAAGAGTCGTACTACGCTTAACGTGGGCTCGAAGTCCTACGACATCTGGAGCCTCGCAGCCCTCCCGAAGGATAAGGTGTCTCGACTTCCCTACTCGCTCAAGATCCTCCTCGAGAACCTCTTGCGTTTCGAAGATGGCGTCAACGTCACGCGACGCGATATCGATGCTTTACTCGACTGGAATGCCAAAGCGACGCCCGACCACGAAATCTCGTTCACGCCCGCGCGCGTGATCATGCAGGACTTCACGGGTGTGCCCTGCGTCGTCGATCTCGCCGCGATGCGCGAGGCCATCAAAAAACTCGGCGGAGATCCGCAGCGCGTCAACCCGCTTGCGCCCGCAGAACTTGTCATCGACCACTCGGTGCAGGTCGATCATTACGGCACAGACGACGCCCTGGCCAAAAACACCAAGATCGAGTTTGAACGAAACGGCGAGCGCTACTCGTTCCTGCGCTGGGGGCAAACCGCGTTCCGCAACTTCAAAGTGGTCCCGCCGAACACAGGCATCGTCCACCAGGTCAATCTCGAGTACTTAGGTCGGGTCGTGTTCGAGAACGCCGACGGCATCCGTCCGCAGGCCTATCCCGACACACTCGTCGGGACCGATTCCCACACCACGATGATCAACGGCCTCGGCGTACTCGGCTGGGGCGTGGGTGGTATCGAGGCCGAGGCCGCGATGCTCGGCCAACCCGTCACGATGCTCATCCCGCAAGTCGTCGGATTCAAACTCACCGGCCAGTTACAGCCGGGTGCGACGGCGACCGACCTCGTGCTGACGGTCACCGAGATGCTTCGCAAGAAAGGCGTCGTGGAAAAATTCGTCGAATACTTTGGCGACGGTCTCGCCAACCTACCGCTCGCCGATCGCGCCACCATTGCCAACATGGCGCCGGAATACGGCAGCACCTGCGGCATCTTCCCCATCGACGAAGAGACGCTGCGTTATCTCGAACTTTCAGGTCGACCGAAGGCGCAGATCGACCTCGTGGAGGCCTATGCCAAGGCACAAGGCCTGTGGCGCTACAACGGCGCGCCTCAAGCCGATTACACCGACGTGCTCGAGCTCGACCTCAGCACTGTCGAGCCCTCCCTCGCGGGCCCCAAGCGCCCGCAGGATCGCGTGCCGGTTCGAACACTCAAGCAGGTCTATCAAAAGACCCACGCGCAGATGTCCGAAGAGCGCGCCAAGAAGAACCCTTCGGCGTCGGGTGTCGGCACCGTCAACGACGGCGTCTCCTACGAGGTGCGTGACGGCGCAGTGCTCATCGCCGCCATCACAAGCTGCACGAACACCTCCAACCCCTCGGTCATGCTGGGCGCGGCCCTGCTGGCGCGTAACGCCGCTCAAAAAGGCCTCAATGCCAAGCCTTGGGTCAAGACCAGTCTTTCGCCGGGCTCGAAGGTGGTAACCGACTACCTCACGAAGGCGCAACTTCTCGATGACTACGCCGCCGTCGGCTTCCACGTCACGGGTTATGGCTGCATGACTTGCATCGGTAACTCAGGCCCCCTGAAGCCCGAGATTTCGGCCGCCGTCAAATCGGGCGATGTCATCGCGACCTCAGTGCTCTCGGGTAACCGAAACTTCGAAGGACGGGTGCATCCGGAAGTGAAGATGAACTTCCTCGCCTCCCCGCCGCTCGTGGTCGCCTACGCCCTAGCCGGCACGACGAACATCGACCTCAACTCCGAACCGCTCGGCACCGGATCAGACGGTAAGCCGGTATTCCTCAAAGACATCTGGCCGAGTCCCAAGGAAGTCGCCGACACCGTTCGTGCCTCCATCGATTCGAACATGTTCCGCGGAAGCTACGGCGATGTGTTCGCAGGCGATGCGAATTGGCAGGCGATCAAAGTCCCCGCCGGTAACCTCTACGCGTGGGACGACAAATCGACTTACGTCCGTAACCCTCCCTACTTCGAGGGCATGAGCATGCAGCCGGAGGCGGTGAAGCCCATCCAAGGTGCTCGCGCGCTCGCGCTGCTCGGCGACTCGGTCACCACGGACCACATCTCCCCTGCGGGCGACATCGCCAAGGGAAGCCCGGCCGCGAAGTACCTCGAGTCGCATGGCGTTCAAAAGGCCGACTTCAATTCCTACGGCGCACGACGAGGCAATCACGAAGTCATGATGCGCGGCACCTTCGCCAACATCCGCCTCAGAAATCTGCTGGTTCCCGGAACGGAAGGTGGCGTCACGCTGCACATTCCGTCGGGCGAGCAAATGTCGATCTACGACGCCTCAATGAAGTATCAGGCGGCCGGCACTGGGCTCGTGGTGCTCGCAGGCAAGGAATACGGGACCGGCTCCTCGCGCGACTGGGCGGCCAAGGGCACCATGCTGCTCGGCGTCAAAGCGGTCATCGCCGAGAGCTTCGAACGCATCCACCGCTCCAACCTGATCGGCATGGGCGTACTCCCGTGCCAGTTCACGAATGGACAGAACGCCCAGAGCCTCGGCCTCACCGGTCTCGAAACCTTCGACTTCGGCGACCTGCAAAACGCAGAGGCTCGAACGGTGTCGGTGACCGCCACCCCGAAGGACGGCGGCAAGCCGATCGTATTCGAGGTCAGAGTCCGTATCGACACGCCAAAGGAGCGCGATTACTACCGTCACGGCGGCATCCTGCAGTACGTACTCCGCCAGCTCGCGCAGGGGCGCGGCCAGTAAAGCAGGGGTTCGCGTGGACGATCTCGAACATCCACGCGAGCCTTCTCCCCGGCTTGTTTTCTTTGATCTCGACGGCACGATTTCACGTCGAGACACCCTCTTCGGCTATGTTGCAGGCTTCGCACGACGACACCCCGCGCGTGTCCCGAAATTTCTCGCAGTGTTGCCTGCCCTCGTCGGCTATGCGCTCGGCATTCACGACCGAGGCTATCTCAAAGGCGCCCTGCTGCACGCCGTGATGGGTGGCGCCCTTCGGGACGAGATACAAGCCTGGACCGACGAGTACGTTCCGAAGCTCATCGCCCAGGGTGTGTTCGAAGACGCGCTTGGCGCCATCCGCAAACATCGAGACGCGGGAGATCATCTCGTTCTGATGACTGCGACGGTCGACCTTTACGTCCCGGAACTCGCTATGGCTCTGGGTTTTGACGCCTACCTTTGCAGCCGAGTGTCTTGGAGAGAAGACCGCCTCGAAGGCTGGCTTGCGAGCCCGAATATGCGCGATGAAGAGAAGGCCTCGGCTTTGCGACGGACCGTCGCGAGGTTTCCGGGTCGCTGGCTCATCGGTTACGGCAACTCGGCGCCGGACCTACCGCACCTCAAGCTCGTGGATCACGCCGTCCTCATCAATGCTGGAAAATCTTTGCGAAAAGCCGCAGCGGGACTTCCTGTAGAGTTCCAGTACTGGCTGTAAGCGTCGACCTTCAAGGAAGAAGTCATGAATCGATATCACGATCCCTCGATTCTGCCGTCCGAGATTCCCTCGGAATCCGAATACTTTGATCGACGACGCGTCCTCGCCGCACTCGCCGCCTCCGCCGCCATGATCGGCGACGGAATGGACGCCGCTGCGCAGGCGGGCCGTCCGGCCACGCCCTCGCTACCGCCCCCGCGTTACTCACGCAACCCCCGGTTTTCGACCAGCGAACCCCCCAACACCTGGGAAGACATCACCACCTACAACAACTTCTACGAGTTCGGTTTCGAAAAAGAAGATCCTTACCAGAGCGCCCAGAACTTTCGAAGTCGTCCCTGGAACGTCGAAATCGATGGCGAAGCAGAGGTTCGCGGACGATTCACGCTCGAAGATATCTTGAAGCCACACGCCCTCGAGGAGCGCATCTATCGGTTCCGCTGCGTCGAAGCGTGGTCACGCATCGTGCCGTGGATGGGTTTCCCTCTCGCCGACCTCATTCGTCGATTCAAACCCACCTCGCGTGCAAAGTTTGTGGAGTTCACGACGCTGCTCGACCCCAAGCAAATGCCAGGGCAACGCACGGGTGTTCTCGACTGGCCTTACCGCGAAGGCCTGCGGATAGACGAAGCGACGAATCCACTGACCTTACTCGTCGTCGGCGTCCACGGAAAATGGTTGCCCAACCAGAACGGCGCCCCGCTGCGACTGATCGTGCCGTGGAAGTACGGCTTCAAGAGTATCAAGTCGATCGTTCGTATTCGCTTCACCGAGCGACAACCCGCCACGAGTTGGAACCTTTCGGCTCCCGACGAATACGGATTTTTCGCCAATGTGAATCCTGCGGTGGATCATCCGCGCTGGAGTCAGGCCAAGGAAAGGCGAATCGGCGGAAACTTCCTCACCTCTCGAATCGACACGTTGCCGTTCAATGGCTATGCCGCAGAAGTCGCCGCGCTCTATCGCGGCATGGACCTAAGGCGCTTCTACTAACCGATGACCGCGCGCACCCTACCGGCGCGCCCCAGGGCGGAGCGCGCGCTCAAGGCCCTGGTCTTCGTCGGCGCATCGATCCCGATCGTGCTGCTGATTGCGGGCATCGCCGGCGTGGCCGGCCAATCTCTGGGTCCCAATCCGATCCGCGAGATGCTGCATATCACCGGCAAGACCGCACTGAACCTCCTCATGATCACGCTGATGGTGACCCCAGTTCGAGTTGCATCAGGCTGGGTCGTTGTACAGAGCGTTCGGCGCACACTGGGGCTTTTTGTGTTCGCCTATGCATTACTGCATTTTTTGATCTATGCCGTACTCGAGCTCGATCTCGATTTCAGCGACCTCGGACGAGAGATTGTCGGCCGTCCATTCATCATCGTGGGAATGGTCGCGCTGCTGGCGCTCATTCCCTTGGCTGTCACCTCGACGAACCGGATGATGCGTAAACTGGGGCGTCGCTGGCAGACCCTGCATCAGCTCATCTACCCCATCGCGATTTTAGGTGTTTGGCACTACTACTGGCAGGTCAAAGCGGATGTTCGCGAGCCGCTGATTTATGCAGGCTTACTCGCTGCATTAATGGGGTATCGCATTTGGCTCAGACGCCGGCGTTCCTCGCCCTGACCCTCAGGCGAATACCCAGCTCGGCACGCGCTTCCATCCCTGAGTGAGTTCGCGATCGAGACGCCTCCAATCGGGGCAGTGCTCGGCGACCGCTGCCCAATACGCGGCGGAATGGTTCATGTGACGCGTATGCACGAGTTCGTGTACGAGCAGATAATCGAGCACGGCCGGCTCTTGGAACACCGCGCAGATGTTGAGGCTAATTACGCCACGACTCGAACACGAGCCCCAACGCGTGCGCTGCCGTCGCAGTTGTAGGCTGCGATATCGAAAATCACCGCGTGACGCAGCCGCTCGTAATCGATCTTCGAGTTCAGTGCGCGCGTGATCCGTCAGCCATGAGAGCAACGCCCGCCGGGCCGCAGCCGGTGTTGCCGCGTCCCACGCGCCCCGGAGTGATAACACGCCGCCGCGTACCGACGCTCGCAGTCGTCCTCGTCCTCCGGCCAGATGTAGGCGATAAGTCTCACCAAACGCGGGGAGCGACACGTGCGTGGGCGGGAACGGCTCGACGGCTACTCGCGCAGGTCGTACCGCCAGCTTTTGACTGACCCAGTCGCGATGCCGCGCAATGAAAGCCTCGACCGTAGACATCGAGACCCCGCGTGGCACGACGACCTCTACCCGCCCATCGAGATGAACGCGCAGTGCTAGTCGCCTCGCCCTGACGCTTCGGCGCAGGATGAGCTCAGGACGGGACGAGCCCTTCGACTCACCATCGAGGGGTAGTGCAATTTGGTCGAGCACCCGCCGATGATGCCATGCCGATCCGTCGCCGGTTGGAGTACGATTCGCGCCCCATGGCGAGATACTTCAAAAGTGACAACACGGCTCCGGCGGCCCCGGAAATCCTCGAGGCGATCGCCGCGGTCAACCACGGCTATGCCAGAGGCTACGGCGACGATGAGTGGTCGGCGCGCCTCGACGAACGATTCTCCGTACTGTTTGAAAGACCCGTCCGCGTGTTCCCGGTCGCGACCGGCACGGCGGCGAATACCTTGGCGCTTGCGACTTTGGTACCACCCTACGGCGCCATCCTGACCCACGAAGAAGGTCATATCGTTCGCGACGAATGCGGCGCCCCTGAGTTCATGACCGGGGGCGCTCGCCTGATTTTGATGTCAGGCACTGGAGCCAAGGTCACCCCTTACGCCATCGAGAACGCGATCGTCGCCAATCCGTCGTCCGTCCATACCGTTCAACCGAGAGCCTTATCGATCACCCAGGCCACGGAACTCGGTACGGTGTATACCCCGGGTGAGGTTCAACATTTATCTGCTATCGCTCAGGCCCGAGGGCTCATCGTCCATATGGACGGCGCTCGGTTCGCCAACGCCGTCGCCTCACTCGGATGCTCACCCGCCGAGATCACCTGGCGAGCGGGAGTCGATGTGCTGTCGTTCGGGGCGACCAAGAATGGCGCGTTGACGGCCGAAGCCGTCGTATTCTTTGACTCAGAGAAAGTAGCCGACTTCGAGTTTCGACGTAAGCGCGCGGGACACCTGCTCTCCAAGATGCGTTTCGTGTCGGCCCAGCTCCTCGCCTACCTCGAAAACGATCTATGGCTTCGTCTCGCCTCTCGTGCGAACTCGCTCGCGAAGCGACTGGGCAACGCCGCAGGCTCGGTGTTGATACATCCCGTCGAGGCCAATGAAGTATTCGTACGGATCGGCGATCGCGGTGCCGCGAGGCTGCGAGAACAAGGGTTCGAATTCTACGACTGGGGCGCGGTGGGCTCCGGAGAGGTCCGCCTCGTCGTGTCCTGGGATCAACCCGAAGAGGACGTCGCGGTCCTGTGTGCAGCGCTCGCTGACTTGCAACGCAAAGGTTGAGCGGTATGAGCGTTGAGCTGATCGACATCGGGATCAACCTGACCCACGACAGCTACGACGCCGATCGAGAGCAGGTTCTACGTCGGGCCTTGGATGCAGGGGTCGTCCAGTTCGTCGTCACCGGCGCCTCGCTGGAGGGCAGCCAAGCCGCTCTCGCTCTCAGTCGCTCTGCGCCCCGCATCTTGAGGGCAACCGCCGGCTGCCATCCGCATCATGCGGTCGATCTGGACGATGCCGCCTTTGAAGCGCTATCGGTCGTGGCAGAGGACCCCATGGTCGCTGCGGTGGGCGAGACCGGACTCGACTACCACCGAAACTTCTCAGCACCGCGCGAACAACGGCTCGCCTTTGAGCGCCAGCTCGAGCTAGCCATTCGGCTTGGAAAACCGCTCTTCCTACACGAGCGCGATGCCCACCTCGACTTCATCGCCATCCTGCGCTCGCACCAAAAAGAACTGCCTCCTGCGGTCCTACACTGCTTCACGGGCAACGGCGAGGCGCTCGAAGCCTGTCTAGACTTCGGGCTATTCATTGGCATCACCGGATGGATCTGCGACGAGCGCCGCGGACTGCATTTACGTGAACTCGTCAGTCGGATTCCGGCCGGACGCCTAATGGTAGAGACCGATGGCCCCTATCTGTTGCCGAGAGATCTCGTACCGAAACCCGAGTCGCGACGCAACGAGCCGAAGTACCTGCCTCACATTGCGGAGGTGATTGCCACGGCTCGCGGTGAGACGGTGACGACACTCGCCCTGCATACGACAGCGACCGCGAGACGCTTCTTCGGACTTCCGCCCCTCGCGTAGCAGTCAGCTACGCGCTCCGAATTCGCTTTGCGCTAAGGTCTCGCGCAGCCGCTGCCAGTCCGACTTCCAAACCTCGACCAGCTGCTCGGCTTGTGCTCGATCGCCTAACGGAAACTCCGCCTCGAGCGATTCCTCGCGTAACGTGAGGCGTGGCAGGCCTTTTGGAAACGATGACCCACCTCCGAACATCACTCTCCCCTCGATTGGGAGATCCCCAACAATCGTTTTGATCGCCGCGATCCGGTCGTACAGCGGGCCCTGCGGGTTGGGAAAGGTCTGTCGCCGTCCCGCATGCATGACCGTCCACTCAACCATCGGATCGGAGCCGAATACATTGCCGACGACATCGCGAATATCGAGGAGGAGTACTCCGCGTATTGTCAGCAAGACATAATCGATATGCAGCACTCCACCGCTACCATCGGGCACCGCGACGTTGCGCAAGTGATCGATGGACACAGCTTCGATACGGCGCTTGCGGCGTATGCGCTCGCGTCGCCGAACATACCATCGCCAAGAAAGTGTGGAACCGACCCCAATCAGGATGCCAAGCGCTACCGCAGCGATGACCTCGGCCCACTGCTCTGGTTGAAGATTTCCCATCATCGTGACTTCAATCCTACTTTCAGCATCTCGAGAGAGGCATCGATCTCCTCAAAGACCGAGGGGCGATCGAATAATCGCGCTAAGGTCTCCGGGACCGACACTCGACCCTCGATCAAGGGCTCGACCACTTCCGGAAACTTCGCCGGCGATGCCGTCGAGACCAGACACCATGCCTCCGCTCGTCGACGCTCCGCGGACATCGTCGCCCACACTTCGGCGGCCACTGCGGTATGCGGACACCAGACTTCTCCAAAGCGAGCCCGATCTTCTCGGATGCGATGTCGGATCGCCGAATCTTCAACGCTGATCGCGCTCACGACATCACACAACCGAACATGATCCGGAAATAGATCACGCATGCGCTCCATGTTGGATGGATTACCGACGTCCATGGCCGACGCGAGCGTGGCAATACTCGCGCGCGGGAGCCACTCGCCTTGAGAGAGAAAATCCGGAACGGTGCGATTGGCATTATGGGCGAGAACCACGTGACCAATGGGCAACCCCAGCTGTCTCGCCCACAGACAGGCGACCGCGTTACCGAGATTTCCGCTCGGAATGATGAACGAGAGCGGACGGTCTCGTTTTCGGTACCAAGCAAGACTGGTCGCAGCGTAATACACAGCCTGTGGCAGCAGACGACCCAAGTTGATGCTGTTGGCCGACGAGAGCTGCTGATGTTGCCGAAGCGCTGCATCACCGAACGCCTCTTTAACCAAACGCTGGCACTCATCGAACGTTCCGCGCACGGCGAACGCACGGACGTTATCGCCCCAGCAGGTCAGCTGATGTTGCTGCGTCGGTGAAACCAATCCCTTCGGGAAGAGAACGGTGACGGCCATGCCCGATCTTCCGTGGAAAGCCGCGGCGACTGCACCCCCGGTATCACCCGAGGTCGCCACCAAAATATTGACAGGAGCCGCATCGGGCTTTCGAATTCTTTGAAAGCACGCGGCGAGAAATCGGGCACCAAAATCTTTGAATGCCGCGGTGGGCCCGTTCGAGAGCTCTAGAGCGGTCAGGATCTCGTCGTCTGCGGTACCGCGCACCTGTCGAAGCGGCGCCGAAAAGTTGAACGCCTCGCGAACGATTGCCCCAATCTGCGTAGCGAGAGGATCACCCTCGACGAATGGCGCAAGGAGTCGCTCGCCCACCTCCGCAAGCGACTCCGCGCCATCGAAGTCGCTGACGGAAAAAAGAGGCCATGTTTCGGGAACATACAATCCGCCATCTTCGGCGAGACCGCGCCATAGCGCCTCCGAAAATCCGAGACGCTGCTGACTGCCGCGAGTGCTGCGAAACCTCATCGGATTACCCGTCAAAGGACGATCCCTCAAGCGACGACGCGGGCGCCATCGGACTCAACCGGAACGACCCAGTGATCGGTCGCGACCCCGTTTCGCGCAAACTCGACGACCATCTGATCTCGAACCGCCTGCGCATTACTTGCGAGTGCCCAAGCGAACATCGTCGGTCCAGCACCCGAAATCGAACAGCCGAGCGCACCCGCCGCCAGCGCGGCGGAGCGAACGGCCGCAAACCCCGGGATCAACTGGCGACGCTGAGGTTCGATGACCACGTCATTGAGACCCTCGCGAATGAGTTCGAGGTCGTTGGTGTAACAACCTGAGATAAATCCGGCGAGATTGGCCGTTTGCCAGACGAAATCCGCCATCGCCACATCACGCTTCAAAATAGCGCGCGCCTGACGAGTCGAGAGAAACATATGCGGATGCGCGATGACCGCCGTAATGCCGGGTGGAACCGGAATACGCTTGACCCGCGGGTTGTCGATACCCACCGTCAAGACAAGCCCGCCGAAAAGCGACGGCGCAATATTATCGACGTGCAAGGAACCGCTCGCGACGGCCTCACCCTGCATTGCGAACTTCAACAATGCGAGTCGATCAAACGGCTCATCGAGCAGTGCATTGGCGGCGACCACCGCACCGACAGCCGATGCAGCCGAGCCGCCCAAGCCCGAACCGAGGGGGATTCCCTTCTCGATGTGCATCTCGAAACCGAAAGCCGGCTTGGCCGCAACCTTGAGCGCCATCAATGCACGCCCAGCCGTATTTTTCTCCGGCTCGAGCGGCAAGTCGGTGGCAACACCCGAACAACCCGTGATGAGGATCCCGGGGCGGTCGCTTCGCGACACCGTGATTCGATCGCCGATCGCATCGACGGCAAACCCCAAGATGTCGAACCCGATGCCCACATTGCCCACCGACGCCGGCGCAAAGGCCGTCGCGCGAGTCAATCCTTTCGGCTCGGCATGAGCGCTCACAACCGCGCTCCGAGATAGGCAGATAAACGAAGCAGATCGGCAAAGATTCCGCCCGCAGTGACCTCCGGTCCCGCACCCGGCCCCTGAACGATGAGCGGATTCGAGTTGTAGCGAGCCGTCGCAAAGCGAACCACGTTGTCGGTGAGCGCGATATTTGCAAACGCATGTTTGGCATCGAGTTCGACGACACCCACGGTGGCGTCGCCGGCAGCCGTGAGACGACCGACGTATCGCAGCACTTTGCCACGCGACCGCGCGGACTCGAACCGCGCTTTCATGGCAGCATCGTGCTGGGGCAATCTCGTCAAAAACTCGTCGATAGAACCCTGCTCGAGACCGGCAGGAACGAGGCTCTCGACTTTGACGTCGGACATCTGAAGCGTCAGCCCCATTTCACGACCGAGAATGATGAGCTTGCGCGCGACATCCATGCCGGAGAGATCATCACGCGGATCAGGTTCGGTATACCCACGCTGTTTCGCATCCACCACGATCTCACTGAATTCCCGCGAACCATCGTAAACATTGAAGAGGTACGCCAACGTGCCCGAGAAGATACCCTCGATACTCGTCACGTCATCACCCGTCTCGCGCAGATCGCGCAGCGTTTGAATCACCGGAAGACCCGCACCGACGGTGGCCTCATAGAGATAGTGAGTGCCGCCCGACCTTCGCGCCTCGCGCAATGTCCGATAGAACTCCATCGGTGCGCTGTTGGCTTTCTTGTTCGGCGTGACGACGTGGATACCGGATGCCAACCACTTCGGATAGTGCTGCGCCACCTCGCCACTGGCCGTGCAATCGATGATCACGCGATTCGGCAAATAGTCGACGCCCACATGCGCAGCAAAGGCCTCAAGATCCGGTGCGGCACTCGAGGCTGAAAAATCTTTCTGCCACCGACTCAGTGACACGCCCATGTCCGACAGCAGCATCCGCTTGGACGACAATAAACCGCGAACACGCAAATCGAGTTTGAAGTCGCGGTGTAAACGCTCGCTCTGGGATGCCATCTGCTCAAGAAGCACACGCCCCACCGTTCCCGGACCGATCACACCCACCGAGACGGTGTGCGCCGAGAGATAAAAACTCGAATGCACGGTGCGCAGCGCACGGGTCGCCGCCTTCGCCGGAACGACGACGGAGATGTTTCGCTCCGAGGCGCCTTGAGCGATGGCGCGAACGTTGACCCCTGCCGCACCCAGCGCACCAAATACTTTGGCCGAGATGCCCGGGATGCCGGCCATGCCGTCGCCGACCACCGCCAGGATCGCAAGCTCGCGATCGACCTCGACAGATTGAATCTGTCCGTCGTTGAGCTCGGTTGAAAATGCGGCACGCACGGTCGCCACCGCACGATCTGCCTGATCGCGAGGCACGGCACAACAGATCGAGTGCTCCGAACTACCCTGCGAGATGAGCACAACGGAAATACCCTCTTCGCGCAACGCCCCGAAGAGGCGCGAAGCGGTGCCCGGCACGCCGATCATGCCGGCTCCCTCGAGGTTGAGCAGCGCGATGTTTTCGATCGTCGTGATGCCCTTCACCGCGAGCGCGGACTGCGGTCGCGCACAAATCAAGGTCGCCGGGTGCTCGGGCGCAAAGGTATTGCGAATCCAGATGGGAATCTCGCGACCGACGGCAGGTGCCATGGTCTGGGGATGAATCACCTTCGCACCGAAGTACGCGAGCTCCATCGCTTCGTTGTATGACAAGGAGTCGATGCCCTGCGCATCGGGCACGCGTCGCGGATCGGCCGACAGCACGCCGTCCACATCGGTCCAGATATGAATTTCCGCCGCGTCGAGCAACGACCCGAAAATCGAGGCCGAGAAATCACTTCCGTTACGACCGAGGGTCGTCTGTATGCCGCTCACGTCGGTTGCGATGAACCCCGTGATCACGAGTGTGCCCGCGAAATCGGCGGAGACCTGACTCGCGAGTCGACGCCTCGACTCGTCCCATTTGACGAGCGGACCCAGCGGTCCCCACTCCACCACAACGATTTGCCGAGCATCAAGCCAACGGACGACCCCCGGCCGATGAACTGTTGTCTCACGTCGACTCTCGTAGAAATCTCGGAAGAGTCGTGTCGACCAGATCTCGCCGTATCCGGAGATCAGATCGGTGATGTGCCGACCCGCCGAACGTGTCAGTCGGACGGCTTGAAGAATTCCTTCGATATCCTGTCGATCACGATCGAAGCCATCGAGGTACCGCGTCGCGACCTCGGGAGCGAGCAACTCCCCGGCGATTCGGGTATGACGCTCGCGGATCGTGTCGAGACCTGATTGGAAACCGAGATCCTGACGCTCCGCTTGGCCAACGAGCGTCAGCAGCGAGTCCGTCACCCCCTTGCACGCCGACAGCACGACCCCGAGGCGATTCGTCGACTGTTGGTCGAGGATGGCTGCAACGCGGCGGAAACAGTCCGCGTCGGCCACGCTGGAGCCGCCAAATTTGTGTACTGCCCAAGGGGAACCCGTCATGGGTGTCAATCCGTGTTGATTAAACGAGTAACTCTATCGGCGCCCACCCTTTGAACGCAAGGAAGGCCATTTGATGGCGGAGCTCCCCTAAACTGCCGCCTCCATGGATCTCGTCTCCGACCCACTCTCGATCGCCCTACTCGTTGCTCTGTTGGCCACGACCGGTCTCGTTGCAGGCCTGATTGCAGGGCTCCTTGGCGTCGGGGGCGGCATCGTGCTGGTCCCCGTGCTCGAGTACGCCTTACGCTTTGCCGGCTTTCCGAAAGAATGGTGTATGCATGTGGCGGTTGCGACATCGCTCGCCACCATCATTCCGACGGCCATCGCCTCCTCCCGAGCTCACAATCTTCGCGGCGGGATCGACTGGGAAATCGTCAAGGCTTGGGCGCCTGGCATGATTTTCGGAGGCCTCGTCGGGAGCGTGCTAGCCGCCCAGGCGAGCGATGTCGTGTTGACCGGCGTATTCGGTTTTGTCGCGGCACTCGTGGCAGCGAAAATGTTTCTGCCTCTCGATCACGTGCGCCTCGCGCCGCAGGTTCCGCGAGGATTACCTGGCAATCTCCTCGCCGCCTCGATCGGCGGGGTATCTTCGATGATGGGAATCGGTGGCGGTACGCTCTCCGTTCCCGCCATGACTCTCACTGGAGGACCGATCCACTCGGCGGTCGGGACTGCAGCATTTTTTGGTCTCTTACTCGCGATCCCCGGAACGATCGGTTACCTGCTTGCAACTCCCGATGTCGTCCTGCCAGGACTGACCGTGGGGTTCGTGAGCTTCGCCGCTCTCGCCGTGATCGCCCCCATGTCGATGATGACAGCTCCGTTCGGCGCAAGGCTGGCGCATTCTCTCGAGCGCAGGACACTATCGAGAATCTTTGGCGCATTTCTTTGTATCGTTGCGCTTCGCATGCTGATCAGGACATTCCAATGAAGGTCGCCGGTCCCTACTTCGAAGACTTCCATCACGGTCTAGAGTTCGACGCGCCAGCGGTGACGCTGACGGAAGGTCATGCCGCCCTGCACCAAGCCTTGTTCGGGGATCGCTTGCGCTTACCGCTCGATCACGCTACCTCTGCACGAATCACCCATTCATCCGCGCCGTTTTGCCATCCGCTTCTCGCGATCAACATCGCAATCGGGCAATCCACGTGGGCCTCGCAGCGGGTCAAAGCCAACCTTTTCTACCGCGGTCTTGTCTTACGAAGGCCGGTGTTTCTCGGCGACACCCTGTACACGCGCACCCGAGTCGTGGGGCTCCGACAGAACAAGCCTCAAGCCGGTCGCGCCGCAACAGGCATCGTCGCGCTCGACATGACGACGACCAACCAGCACGGCGAAACCGTTCTGCACTTCTGGCGCTGCCCCATGGTCCCCTGTCGCGATCCGGAAGCTCGAACGGGTCACGCTGATGATCTCGAAGCCATCGGTCGCGCCGTCGCTCTCGAGGATGTGCGTGCGGCTGTGCCGACTGGGTGGGACACGGCCCCTACCTCCGCCTGGCTCGGAACGCGCGGCACGAGCATCACGCCGGGTCAGCGAATCGTCATCGAAGCCCGTGACACCATCACGTCAGCGCCCGAACTTGTGCGCCTCTCGCTCAACATGGCGATGGCCCACACCGATTCAAAACTCTCCTACCTTGGCGAACGACTCGTCTTCGGTGGTCACACGATCTTCTTGGGGTTTGCGCAGATCACCCGCGGGTTACCGAACTTGCTCACGGTCTTGGCATGGGAGAGCTGCGATCACGTAGCACCCGTCGTCGAGGGCGATCGCTTGCGCACCGAGTTCACGGTGACGGATATCGAATCCGTCGGCGCCTCGGGCGCGTCGCTGCTGCGCATTGACGCCGAGTGCTACTCGGCTCGAGGCCACCCCGAAGAGGAAACGCGCGTACTCGACTGGAAGTTTTGGGCACTCGGCGTTTGAACGCTCTTCAGCGCACGTCGTCTTGACGATCGCTTCGACTACTTCCCCGATTTTCCCTGCAAGGTATCGAGTTCCTGCTGCAAGATGCGCAACAGTCGCGCGATGTATTCGATCTGCCACCGCCCGCGCTCTTCGGCGGCTGTCGCATCGGGACGATAGGCATCGATGTTCGCTCGGTCGAGCAACTGCCTCTCAGATAGCAATCGCTCGACCGTATCGAGACGCTCTCTCGTGACGGCCAGCTCTCCGGCCATCGCCCATACTATGGCAAGCAATCGATCGACATCGTGATCAGCAAAGAAATGAGGGCGCTTACCGCTCGCGGCCGCATTGATCAGTTTTTGCAGCTCGAGCTCGTTCATGAATCGTACCCACAGGCATACCACATCCCGCCGCGACCATAATCTTCGACCTCGGTCGATACTTTGGGCATTTCGTCTTCGACCAGGGCATGGATCTCCGTCTCGAAAACGCGATCTCTCGCGACACCCAACTCCACCATTAGATCGGGCAGTCGCGTGTCGTGCAACGCGCTCCAGAATGGCTCGTTGTTGTACTGGCAATCCCAATCGCGGAGGAATTGCTCGAACGCACCCATTCCACGATAAGGCGGTTGCTCGAGGTGGACCTGAACACCGCCGGGCGCCAGCAATCGCTTCGCTTCTCCCAAGATATTGCGAAGTGCCGAGTGTGAGGTCTCATGCAAGAACATGGTGCTGAAAATGAAATCGAAGCACCCGTCCTCAAAAGGAAGCGACTCCGCATTCGCCTGCTGAAAGGTCACGTTCTGGATACCCATACCGAGCGCACGCGCATGTCCGTAGCGCAACATGGGCGCCGAAAGATCGACCGCGATGATCTCGGCCTCCGGAAACGCCTGTGCGATCGGGAGCGAATTGTGACCAAGCCCGGCGCCCAGATCGAGAATCCGTGTTGGCGTCCAACCCGGTCTCCGTCGACGCAGCCACTCTGCAGTACCCCGACCCGCGCCATCGAGGAATCGTCCGAAGAGCCCCGTCGTGGTCGCGAACATTCCGGCGTCGTAGTTGGCCGCAGCCGTCACGTCGCCCTCAAGGTACTCGGCGTAATAGCTACCCGGCATACAGTGGTTATCGAGTTCGCTCTGATAGCGCGGGACCGAAACCGTGGGATCGAGTCGCAGCGTTTCCGGATGCGCTGCCGTGAGCGCCCGCGCCCGGTCGCGAAGGGCTGCCATCTGGCGCAGCACCAGCGTACGGCCGGCTTGTTGTCGCATTTCCATCCCCGAGCGGCGTAGAGAGCTCCACATTCGGTAATAGGGATCCTCACGCATCGTCTCTCGAATCTCGCGTCGGGTCTCAGGCGGCGCTCCGTGCGACGCGTGCCACTGCGGCGCCGCGCGCTCTTTGAAGGCGATTGCGTTCCCGGTGACCACGACGCTGGCCATGAACTTGTTGAAGTTCGCAAGGAAATTGAATCGAGCGATGTCGTCGTGCGTGGCCACGGGCGACATCGCGTGCTGCCCGGCCTCGGTCCAGGGCGGCGCACATCCGAGCCGTGTGGCGTCTGTCATGCTCAAAATTGTAGCATCGGGTCTCAGATGAACTCGTACAACAACATCACTCACCGCCTCGTGGAACGCTCGGTCTCGGCGCGTTTCTCGACCCTCTCACCGAACGCCGTTGCGTCTGCCAAGACCTTCATTCTCGACTCCATCGGCGTTGGGCTCTCAGGATCCCGCGTGCCACTCGTCAAAGACCTTGAGGCGCTCGCCGAGAACTGGGGTACGGGCGCCGCGGCGCGTATATGGGGTTCGGGGCGCCGCGTCCCGGCGAGCACTGCCGCCTTCATCAATAGTTACCAGATCCATAATCAGGAGTGGGACTGCCTGCATGAACCCGCCTTGGTTCATCCCATGGCCGTGATTCTCGGCTCGCTCACGGCGTGGTGCGATGCCCGCGGGGGCGTCCACGGCTCACAATTGATCGAGGGGTGCTCAGTGGCCGTCGATGTCGCCACCGCCATCGGACGCTCCGCCAAAAATAAACTCCGATTTTTTAGGCCGGCGATGTGCGGCGCGCTGGGCGCGACGGCGGGTATTGCGCGAATCGAAGGGCTCGATGCTGCCACGACGCGTAGCGCGCTTGGTCTGACCTACAGCCAACTCTCGGGAACCATGCAGGCCCACGTTGAGGGGTCACCCATGTTGCCGATGCAGATCGGATTCAACGCTCGCGTCGCGCTCGATTCGATCAACATGGCCTTTCGGGGAATTTCTGGTCCAATGAATTTCTTGGAGGGACCTTTCGGCTACTTCACACTCATCGACCCGGAATGCGATTCGTCGGCTTTCGACGACTTTGAAGATCGTGAAGCGATCACCGAACTTTCGCATAAGCCATTTCCGAGTGGCCGCGCTACGCATGGCGGCGTCGATGGCGTACTCAGCTTGCGCGAGCAACATGGCTTTAGTCTGGAGGCAATCCGTGAGATTCGCGTTCTCGCACCGCCGCTCATCATTCAGCTCGTCGATCGTCCGCCCTCGCCCACGATGGCTGCGTCCTACGCTCGACTCTGCCTTCCCTACGTCGCCGCCACGGCCTTACTGCACGGCGATGTCCAGGTAACCGATTTCGATCCGGGGGCGCTGACGGATCCCGCACGACACGCCTTGGCCGCGCGTATCCGTATCGCGAAGGACGACAACTCTGCCGTGAACGTCCTCGCGCCTCAGCGCGTCGAGATCAGTCTTCACGACGGCACTGACCTCGCGATTGACCTGCCCGCAGTGCTGGGCGCTCCGACAAGACCCCTCGGACGAGCGCGACACCTCGCAAAGTTCCGCCGCGCTGCCTCCTCCGGCCTGCGGCCGATGAACTCGGCGAACGTGGAACGACTCATCAACCTCGTCGATCATCTGGAGCAACTCGACGACGTGCGTACGCTCGTCGATGCGTTTCAATTCGACGAAGGAACGACATGAGCTTTCCGCATTACTTCGAATCGTTCGACTATGCGCAGATGTTGCGCGACTTTCCGATAGGCGACGCGTTCACTCAAGACTTCGCTCGTCGATCGCGGGCCGACATTCGCGCCCATCAGGATCGATTGTTTCGTCGCTGCGTGGCCCGGGCATGGGAAATCCCGTTCTACCAAAGGCTGTGGACAGGTCATGGCATCAAGCACACCGACGTGAACGGTCTCGATGACATCACCCGATTGCCGATCTTCGACAAGAGCGATCTCATGAAGAGTTTGGCGGAGTATCCGCCGTACGGTGACTATCACGGTTTTGATAAATGGCCGTTGACCGAGCGGCCCATCACCGTTCTCCACACGACGAGCGGTACCACCGGACGCCCTCAAGTGGTCCTCTTCAGTCCTAAATCGCGAGAGGTTCAGGCCTTGCTCGTGGCGCGCATCTGGCGCATGCAGGGCTTGCGACCCGATGATGTGATTCACTCCGTGTACGGGCACGGCATGATCAACGGCGGGCACTTCGTTCGCGAAGCCGCCTTGCATTACACCAACTGCCTTTTTCTCTCCGCGGGAACCGGCAAGGAAACGCGCTCGGTCGCACAGATCGAACTCATGCGCGACATGCGCGTCACGGTCATCGTCGGTTTCGTCGACTACATTCGCCAGCTGGCCGAAACCGCGCGCGGAATGGGCCTCGAACCCGGTCGCGATCTACCCGTTCGCGCCATCTTCGGCCATGTGGGTCGGGAATCCCGCACGGTACTTTCCAAAGCCTGGGGCGGTACCGAAATCTTTGATTGGTACGGTGTCGCCGATACCGGCCCTATCGCCGCCGAGGGGCCGGATCGAGACGGTATGTACGTCATGGAAGACGCGCAGTACCTCGAGCTCGTAGATAGTGCGAGTGGCATGATTATCGGCGACGACACGCCGGGCGATATGGTCGTGACCTCACTCTACCGCGACGACGTCTACCCGCTTATCCGTTTCAATACCCACGACCTCTCCGCCTGGAGACTTGATTCGTCTGCGTCGAGCCTCTCACTCAAACGAACGGTCGGCGTACTCGGGCGAAGCGACAACATGGTCAAGTTACGCGGTATCAACGTGTACCCACTCGCGCTCGCTGCCATCCTCAACGAGCGATCGGAGTTTGCTGGCGAGTACATCTGTCGAGCAACGCGTGACGCCTCCGGGCGAGACGAACTCACCGTCATCATCGAGACCCGAACCAATACGGCGCTACCGAATACCGCGCTTGAGCGAGATTTTTCCGATCTGCTCGCACAGCGTATAGGTGTCGAGATCGGTGTCACGCTCGTGCCGGTGGGAGGCACGGCACCGCTGACGCAGATCGAAAGCCGGCAAAAACCCATTCGCTTGATCGACGAGCGACCCAAGATCGGCGCATGAACTCATCCCGCGCCCGGACGCTCGAACGCGCTCTAGAAAAGATTCGCGACGATGAGGCTCTCAACGCCTGGTCTCACCTCGCGATCGACGAGGCCCGCTCGGCCGCGATCGAAAGCGACGCCCGACTCGCCTCGGGCGCGCCGCGTAGCGCGATCGAGGGTCGACTCGTGGCACTCAAAGGAAACATCGCTGTCCGCGGATGGCCCTACGAGGGGGGCTTACTCAATCGACGCGGAATCGTGGCGGAACACGACGCGGCGCTCGTGCGTCGTTTACGCGAAGCGGGCGCGGTGCTCCTTGGGCAAACACGCATGGACGCGGGGGCGCTCGGCGCGGAGGGCCGCTCCATCGATGGCCCGATTCGTAATCCTCGCCGGCCGACCCATTCGGTCGGTGGCTCGAGCGGCGGCTCAGCCGCCGCTCTTGCAGCCGGTCACATCGATTTGGCCGTGGGTACCGATACGATCGGCTCGGTACGGATCCCCGCCTCGTACTGCGGTATCGCCAGTCTCAAACCCTCGCCCGATCTCATTGCGCTCGAAGGTATTCTTCCCGTGCATCCCGATTTCGATCATGCGGGCCCGATGACCTCTCGCGCGGAACTTCTTCGACCGCTGCTCTGCGTACTCGCGGGACTCACGCACTCCACGTCGAGCCCCGTGTACCCAAACGTCGATCAACTCCTCGGCTCGAGATCCATCGGCTTCATGGTTGATGTCGAGCGGCTCGGCGGCACGCCGAACGTGATACAACATTACCGACGCGGGCTCGATCGGCTGAGATCCCTCGGGGCGACCTTGGTGCCCATCGATCTCACGCCGCTCGATCCTGTGAAAACTCGTCGAGCGGTGTTCTCGCTGTGTGAGCACGCCATGGCCGAGCAACATCGTGACGAGCTCGCGCGCAAGCCAGAGCACTACTCATCTGAACTTCGCGCAATGCTCGACTATGGCGCCTCGCTGACGCCCGTTAAACTCGATGAGTATCGTTCGAGGGTGCGCCACTTCGCCCATGCCGTGCACCGCCTCATGCTGCCGCTCGCTGCGCTCGTGCTGCCCACGACGCCCGGACAGGCGTTCGATTACGATGGCCCAACGCCCACCGACCTTGCGGATCTCACGGTCATTGCAACGGCTGCGGGTTTACCGGCGGCCTCAGTACCACTCTCAACGGGCAATAATCTTCCAGTCGGACTGCAAATCGTCACCGCCCGAGGGGAAGACTTGCTGGCCTGCGATCTGGCATCGCAATTCGAATCCGCCGCGCACTCAGCCTAACAACCCCCCGGCGAAATGGGCGGCGATGTCGCATCGCCTCGCGATCCACACCTTTTGACCCGCGCGGTCACGAACGTGATTTAGGAATGTCTCAAGCGCCCCGATTCTTCCCGGTCGCCCGATGATCCGCAAATGCACACCGAGGGACATCATCCGCGGTCTCGATTCTGATTCTTTGAGCAGCCAGTCGAACGTATCGACGGCGTACTCGCACCAGGCCCGCGGCGTCAGCGAGGGTGCATTCCACATTTTCATGTCGTTGGAGTCGAGCGCGTAGGGCACGACGACCATCGGCTTGCTCAACGATCGATCAAGGAACGGCTCATCGCGACTGTAATCATCCATGTGATAAAGGTAGCCCTCCTCCGACAGCAAGCGTCGCGTCTCGCTCGTGTGCAAATAACGCGACAGCCAACCGACGGGCCGAACGCCCGTGCTGCGTTCGATGCTCGTCGTCGCTTTTCGAATGAACTCGCGCTCTTGCTCTTCGCTCATGCCGAGCTGATGAGCCCAGCGATACCCATGGGCGCACACTTCGTGGCCGCCCTGCATGATGGCCGAGGCCACCTGGGGCGCTCGCTCGAGCGCTACGGCGGCTGCGGTGAAGGTCGCCGAAAGGCCATGCCGAGCGAGCAGACCTAGAACTCGAGGTGCGCCTTCGTTGATGCCGTAAGCGTAGTTGCTTTCATTACCGAAATTACGCACCGGTTTTTTGAGTGTGATGCCCAGCTCGTCTACGGGCTCCGGCCCCCGATCGCCATCGACGATATTGAACTCGGCACCTTCCTCGACGTTGACGACCAGCGACAACGCCAATCGCGCGCCCGACGGCCATGCTTCACCCATCAGTGATACTCCTCGCCGCCCGAAACGTTCATTGCCTCGCCGGTGATGTACGTCGCTTGATCGGAGGCCAAAAACGCGCAGGCCTTGGCGATGTCTTCCTGCAGACCCGGCCGCCGGAGCGGAATTCGCGCTTTCATGTCGGCGAGATATTTCTCGTGACTCCGACCCGTCGCGGCACTGAAGAACTGGTTCTGCCATGCGCCGAGCCCAGTCGTGACATGGTTCGGACAGATCGTATTGACGGTGATTCCTGCGGAACCAAACTCGACGGCGGCGCTGCGCGTGAGGCCCACGAGTCCATGTTTCGAGGCCGTGTACGCCGACGCGAAAGGAAAGCCGGACTTCGACGCCTGGCTACCGATGTTGATGATTCGACCACCTTGATTTTGTTTCAGCATCTGGATTGCGGCGTGTTTGATGCCGAAGAACACGCCGCGCAGATTGACGCCGAGTACGGCATCCCACTCCGCCTGGCTCATCTCGACGATTCGCTTCATGAGATAACCGATACCGGCGTTGTTCACCATGATGTCGAGGCGTCCATAGTGCTCGACCGTACGAGTGACCAAACTCTCGACCTCCGCCTCCACCAGGACGTTGCAGGTAAGGCCGATGGCCTCGCCCCCGGCCTCACGAATATCGGCGACGATCTTTTCCATCTCGGACGTCGAACCGATGGCCGAGGCGGGCATGGCTTCGCCCTGCGGCGCACCCAGATCGCTCACCACGACCTTGCAGCCCTCAGCCGCGAGTCGTTTCACCATCGCCTCACCGAGGCCCTTAGGCCGCCCAGAGCCCGTCACAATCGCTACCTTGCCTCGTAAATCGGAGTACGTGCCCATTGATCTTGATCCCCCTTTTGGTGTCGTTTTGGCCGACTGTTAACATGATGGCATGACTGAGCTTTTGACGGACATCCACCCACCGGTTGCGCGTATCACGATTAACCGGCCCGACCGCCGCAACGCCATCTCGAGCCAGATGTGGCAAGGCTTACTCGAGATCGCGGCGCGACTCGCCTCCGCACCGTCGATCAAGGTGGCCCTCATCACCGGCGCCGGCGGTGCGGCCTTCAGCGCTGGCGCCGACATCGCCGAAATGCGGGATGGCCTCACGAACCCGTCGGCCATGAAACGGATGCAACAAGCGGTACTCGACGCCCAGGCCGCCTGGGAACGGCTTCCCATCCCGACCCTCGCCGTCATTCGAGGGGCATGTACGGGAGGCGGCTGCGGTCTCGCGCTCGCCTGCGACTTGCGGCTCGCGACCCTCGACGCGTTTTTCGCTATTCCGCCAGCGAAACTCGGCCTCGCCTATAGCCTCGCCGATACCAAACGTCTGTATGACCTCGTCGGCCCGTCACGCGCCAAAGAAATTCTGTTCACAGGTCGACGAGTCAACGCCGAAGAAGCCCTCGGGCTCGGGATGATCAATGAAATCGTTCCTTCCGATACGCTCGAGGACCGAGCCCTCTCCCTCGCCAGAGAAATCGCCGGCAATGCCGGCAACTCAGTGCGAGCCGCCAAAGCGGTGATCAACATGATCTCGGATGGCGTTCACGCCGAAACCCCGGAGTCGAAGCGCTACTACGACGAGAGCTTCTCATCACCGGAATTCCTCGAAGGCGCGCAAGCGTTTCTAGAAAAACGCCCGCCTCGGTTTTGACGGACACCCAAGCGACGCCCGTGCGCTGATTAGTTTGTCGTCACCACCGGCGTCGACACGTCATCGAGATAGCGACGGATCAACTGCGAACTAGCCTCGGGCGCCTCTTGTACGAGCATGTGACCAATCCCCGGCAAGACTTCGAGTCGCACCTCGGGTGAGTTAACAAGCAGCTCTTTGGTCTCGTACGCAAGTCCAAGGGGAACCCGCTTGTTCTTTTCGCCCCAGATCAGCAGCACCGGCACGCTCACAGCACGAATCTTGTCTTCCACGCCGCCTGAGACGTACTGCCGAAGCAGGTTGAGCATCGCGAGGCGATTCCCCTCGCGCATCCACATTTCATACCACTCATCCACGACCGCCTCGGTCACACGCTCGGGATCACCATAGTCGTTAGTCAGCATGAACCGCGTAAAAGATTTCGGCAGGATGTACCCGAGAAGATCTGCGGCCTTGGGGACGTTGGCCGGAGTCGTCCGACCCCTGACACGCGGCTCGAGCGACCCCGGGCTAATCAAGACCAATCGCTCGATTCGATCGGGATGGTCCGCTGTATATCGCATGGCGACTGTTCCGCCGATCGACGTTCCGACCACGGTGAAACGCCCCAGGTCCTTTTCGTCGACGAATTTCTCGAAGAGCTGCTGGATGCGCTCGAGGGTGTAGTTGCCGCTCGGTTCCGGTCCGGTCAGGCCATGAGCCGGCAAGTCGAGACGAATGACCCGGTAGCGATCTCGGAGCGCCGCGACCCAAGGCTCCCACATGAAGAGACTCGAGTAGTTGGCGTGCAATAGGACGACGGCCGGCCCCTCACCCTCATCCCGATAGTGCATACGAACGCCGTCGATCTCGACGAATTGCGACGGGGGCGTCGCCCATTTCGACTCCACCTCAGGCGCGGGGGTATCTCGATAGACCATAACTCCTATGGCAAGCAGCACGACGGTCACCGTGACCAACCCCAAAAGCCCCTTCACGATCCATCTGAGCCACCGCATGAACACCCCCTCCGACGCCGACGCACCGCGCCACACCCGGCAGATATACTCCGGCGCGGAGATCTTTCAAACAGGCGGCCAACAGCTTGACCACTTCGAGCGCACCCGGAGTCGCACCCGGCAACCGAACTCCATTCCAACCCCTCTACGCGTGGTTTGTGGTCGGTGTCCTCGCCCTCGCCAACTGCGTCTCGTTCATCGACCGGTTGATCCTGTCCCTGCTGGTGCAACCCATCAAAGCAGATCTCGGAATCTCGGATACGGCCTTTGCCTTGCTCGCAGGCGCAGCCTTCGCGATTTTCTATTGCGGCATGGGCCTCGTCATCGCGCGCTGGGCCGATCGATACAGCCGAAAGTGGATCATCACCTCCGGCATCACGCTCTGGTGTCTCATGACCTCGCTGGCCGGTACGGCGCGCTCGTACGCGCAGCTATTCTTTTACCGGGTAGGTGTGGGCGTAGGTGAGGCGACCCTGTCTCCCTCGGCCTATTCAATGCTGGCCGGATATTTTCCGCCACAGCGACTCGCGCTCGCGATCGGCATCTTCAGCGCAGGCGTCACCGCAGGCACGGGGATGGCGTTCCTGCTTGGGGGTGCCATGATCGGCTGGGTCTTTGCTCAAGGTCCGATCACGCTACCCGTGCTCGGTGAACTCGGCGGTTGGCGACTCGTTATGGTGCTCGTCGGTGCGATCGGACTACCGGTCGCCGTGTTGATGCTGTTTGTCAAAGAGCCCCCTCGTCCCGCCGGCTTTACTCGCTCATCCGTTGCAGAGGTCTGGGCCCACTTTCGTCAAAACCTGCCCCGCTACGGGTATGTCTTTGCGGGGTACGGCACCACCTCCGTCACCGCTTTCGCCGTCATGACATGGACTCCCGCGCTCTACCAACGCCAGTACGGAGCAACCATTCCCGAAGCCGCCATCGTCATCGGTACCGTTGCGCTGGTTGGCGGGCTGCTTGGCGCTTTCTCGGGAGGATGGCTCTCCGATCACCTTGAGTCTCGCGGCGACGCACACGCGAAGCTACGCGTGCTCTTCGGTTGCGGCATCGGGCTCGTGTTGCCAGGCATCATCGCGCCCTTGATGCCGACTATGCTGTCGCATGCCGCCCTGATCTTCCTGATGTTTTTCTTTGGCTCCGCAGCAACAGGCCCTGCCGGCGCTTACGTTCAATCGATCACGCCCGAAGCCATGCGCGCGCAGTTCGGTGCGATGTATCAGTTTTCTTTGGTACTCGTCGGCGCTACGCTCGGGCCCTTTCTGGTCGGTTTCACCACCGACTATGTCTTCGCGGATGAACAAAAGGTCGGCTGGTCACTTTCCTTGACGTCGCTGATCGCCAACCCGATCGCCGCTTGGCTCCTCTGGCGAGCGTTCAAGGGAACACGTGGACAGTCTTGACCTGCGAGTAACTGAATAACTCCTCGAGGCACTCTTCGCCTCCGAGTCCGCTGTCTTTCCAGCCGCCGAAGGGCGTTCCGACGAAGTGCTGACCCGCCGTGTTGATCCAGACCGTGCCCGCTTGCACCGCACGAACCATCCGTAACGCGAGCGGAAGATCTCGCGTCCACACGGCCGCTGTCAGACCGAAGTCCGTGCCGTTGGCGATCGCCACCGCTTCCTCTTCCGAGCGAAATCGCTGCGTGCATACGACCGGACCAAACACTTCTTCTTGAGCGATCCGCATGGCCGGCGTCACGTCGGCAAACAAAGTTGGCTCTACCCAATAGCCTCGGGCGAATGAGTCGCCCCGAGGACGACCGCCGCCCGTCACTAATCTCGCACCCTCGGCGCGCGCCGAGTCGATGAGCGCCATGATGCGGTCTCGATGCCGCGCTGAGTTGACGGGACCCATCTCCGACGTCGGATCGAGCGGACTCCCGAGCTTCAGCGCTGCGAACCGAGCCGCGACACGTTCGACGACGACGTCGTGAATCGATTCGTGCAGGACGAGTCGACTCGTCGAACCGCAGGATTGCCCTGCCCAGGAGAAATTCATTCCCGCAACCGCCATCTCAACGATGCGATCGAGATCCGCATCGGGAAACACGATGAACGGATTTTTGCCGCCCAGCTCCAGCGTGACGTGTTTGACGCCACTCTCGGCTGCGGCGCGCTGGATGGCGAGCCCGGTCGCGACGGACCCCGTGAACCCGATACGCCGAACGAGCGGATGGCGCACCAACGCATCGCCCGCGGGCATGCCATGACCATGAAGAATATTCACGAGCCCCGCCGGCAGAACCGCCTGACAAAGCTCGCCCAACATCGAACCCGTCAGAGGACTCGTTTCTGGAGTTTTGACGACGACCGCGTTTCCGGCCATCAGCGGCGCTGCGAGATGCGCTGCCGCAAACATGAACGGATGATTGAACGGTACGATCCGAGCGACGACACCGTAGGGCTCGCGCAGCGTGAGATGCAGGCCCTTAGCCGTCGCTGGAATCGTCTCACCCTTCAGCTCGGACGCGAGTCCTGCAAAATACTCGAGATAGCCCGCCGCGATTTGGACATCGGCCTGTAGTTTGCCGATGGTGTTCCCGGTATCGCGAGCCTCGAGGTTCAAGATCTCGGGGCCTCGCGCGCGAATGGCCGAAGCCAGCGCCCTGAGCGCCGCCGCGCGCTCCCAGACCGAGCGAGCCGCCCACTCGATCTGCGCCTTCGCCGCCGCACGAACCGCCCGGTCAACGTCGTGGGCGGTCGCCGCAGGCACTCGACCAATCGGCTCCAAGGTCGCAGGATCATGCGAATCGATCCAGAGACCTGCTGCCCCACCCTTACCGAGCGTCATCTCGCCGTCGATCAGCATCTGACCTTGAATCACGAGGCGGGCTCCACGATCACGTGAGTGCGCTTGATGGCTGGGCCTTCGATCACCTGCTTCGTCCCCGAGGGCCAGAGGATCTCCACTCGATCGACAGACTTTCGAGCGCCGAGACCGAAGGTGAGCGTCGGATCATTCGTTGAGTTGTAGCCGTGCGCACTCTGCACCTCGTGGTATTGCTCGAGATCACCCGATACCAGCTTGATGCGCGCCCCGAACGCATCCCGATTACTACGGGTGCCCTGCAATCGCAGCTTGATCCAAGCGTTCCCGTTGCCGCGATTGATTAAGAGGCGATTTTGACCGGCCACTGGGCTCACCTGCTTACCCATGGCGTAGTAAGTTCGGTTCGTGACGAAAAGATCGACGAACCCGTCGTCGTTGAGGTCGGCGGCACCCACACCCGACCCGATGCCGAGACCTTCCGCACCCGAACCGCGGGTGACCTCCTCGAAGCTGCCGTCACCCCGATTGCGCAGCAAGGTGTTCTCCGCTGGCTCCCAGGCGATATAGAACGTCACGAACGGCGGAAAGTCGGCGATCACGTCATTGATCAGCACGTTCGACGGTCCACCGTTGTTGAGATAGAGATCAACGTGGCCGTCGTTATCAAAGTCGGCCGCCACACAGCCGCGAGTGCCACGAATGACTCCAGCGCCCGACTTCGTCGTCACATCCTGAAAAGACAGCGTGCCGGTTTCTTTGAGTCGATTGGCGATCATCCGTCCTGCCTGATCGGCCGTCGGTAGGAAAACGTCCATGTCGCCATCATGATCAAAATCGGCGATACAGGCGCCCTGCGCGTAACCCGGATTCAGAAACGGCAACGCGTTCGGCGGCCTGCGAGCGCGCGTGACATCCTCGAACCGACCGTTACCGAGATTACGTAGCAGCACTTTGATCTCTCGCTCGTGGGTCACGAGTAAGTCGATCCAGCCGTCCTGATCGAAATCGATCCAGTTGGGCGAGCCCTGCGCATTGGAATCTTTGAGCTTCGATTGCAAAGCCACCCCCGCGCTCACGGTGACATCCGTGAACTTCCATCCGCCCTCGTTCCTGAACAGCGCGTTATCGACGTCTCCATCCGCGTTCTTGATGAATAGATCGAGATCACCGTCACGATCGTAATCGGCGCAACCGCCGCCGCCGCCCGTATCGCCGATGCCCCCGATCTTTTGATCGTTCTCGTTCCCGGCGCGCATGAGACCGGCCGATCGCGTCACATCCGTGAAGCGCGCTTCCCCTGTTTCTCGCAGCTCGTTTTTGTACAACGTCGTCGGCACGTGCCGCTGACGAGCCTGCCCGGGCGGCATATTCACCGACAGCAGGTCGAGATCGCCGTCGTTGTCGAGATCACAGAACACGGCGCCACGGCTGTAGCTGCCCAGATTCTGCACGCCCTTCGCAGCCGCAACATCCTTGAAGATACCGCGTCCGTCGTTCTCGAAGAGCCGGTCGGCCAACCCGGAGGCAAGATCCTCGACCGGCACGAAGATATCGAGGTCACCATCCCCGTCGTAGTCCCCGAACGTCGGGCCCGTCGAATTGACGGCGAGATCGGTCACACCGCGCGCGGCCGTCTCATCCTTGAACCGAATCGGCGTCTTCCCCGACGCGGATGCGGTGACTGCCACAGCCGTACCGAGAATGACCGAAACCAGCGCGGCACTCATCGTGGACCCTTTCATCTGAACCCCCTAAAAAAAATCATCGTGGCTTGGCCGTCATGCGTTCGGGATACTCCCGCTCGGCTCGCTCTCGATACTCGCGCGGCAATTCGTCGAGGCTGCGTAACTTCGCCCCGGAGGCATGCCAGATCACATGACCCGGTTCGCCTGTCATGTTCATCCATTTGAGCCAACCCATGAATACCGTCGACGAGAACGTCGTCGGAAGCGCAGACAGTCGTGAGTCGAGAAAGTCCTGCCGTCGTGCGAACAAACTTTGTCGCTGACCATGCATGGGCGGCATGCCGGGCGGATAGATCGTCTGGTGCTGCAACCAAACGTGATCTCCGATCGAGTGCCATTGCAACTTCAGAGGCGCCCGACGCGGTTCGCTTATGGGCGTCCCATCGAGACGGACCGGCCAAATACCTTCTTTGCTGTAACTGAAGCCAAGGTTGCCGCCCTGTACCGCAGGCTTCACTTCATCGAGCCGACCCGTCCAAGGGTTTCGAAACTCGCGCAGGTATTCGTTCGTCTCGATATCTCTGAAGAACGTAACCGTATGACCGCCGAGTTGGTATCCGTTCGGTCGATGCGTGAACCAATAAATCTCCATACCCTCGAAGCGCACGAGCGGACGCGGGGTTTCGTTGTCACCTCGGACCGCGAAGATCATGCCCGTAAACCACCAGGGTACGTCCTGCTCGAGCAGGCTGCCTTGCATGCGAACGATGTTCCTGAGACTGACCTCAGGATCTGCAAGATCCGGCAAGTCCCGACGGGTCGCCGTATCGGCCTCCGGGAGCGACAGAGATGATCCTGCCGCGACGACGCCCAAGGCCAGCGATCCCAGCCATTGCCGACGAGACACCGCAGCATTACCCGTATCGATCATTCGTGATCCTCGCCACCGATTAACGCCTCGCTGCACGATAGACGGCGAGAGGGGAGCTCTCAAAAAGGAACGGGGCTGCCCACCGTGTGATGGGCGGCCCCGCTTGAGGTTGAACGCGAGTGCGTCCTGCCGTGGCTTAGAACTTGTACGCCATACGCAGGCCAATCACGCGCGGGCTCGGAAGGTTCGCGAATACCGTCGTCGGGATGCTCGGCGCGGGAACCAATCGTGTGCCCGTCGGCGCAGGTGAGCCCGGCGGGAAATAATTGAAGAACCCGAATCGGAAGTCGGACGCATAGATCGCCGGGCCAGAGCCTGCCGATCGAACCGTACGATCATCCGCCACGTTGTCGACGAACAGCACCGCGGACCACTTGTCGGCATCAACGCCCACGCGCAAGTTCGCAAGCCAGTAGCTGTCGAGCCACTGCTTGTTGTCGTCCTCGATGAATCGCTCGCCTTCCCAGTTGGCATCGAGGTCGACGACGAGATCCATGCCCGAGTCGCCCATCGGTCGGCGATAACCGATCGACATCGCCATCGCGAGCTCCGGCGTATCTTCGATGAACTTACCCGTACGATCGAGCTGACAGGTCAGCGAGCGGAACGCCGTCGTGCTGCCCGCCGCAAAGGGTACGGTGTTGTTCGTCAACGGGACGAAATTCGAACCATCTAGATAGCCCACCACGCAATTGCCGACGCGCGCGATTTCACCCGCACCCGTCGAGGTCGTCTTGTAGTTGGTGTACTTGTAGGTCGAGAAGTACGTGAGACCGGCTGCCACCAACCAGTTCTCGCTCGGACGCCACTGCATACCGAGCTCGACACCCTCGAGCAGCGCCTTGCCGGCGTTGGTGACGCGGTTGCTGATGGTGTTACCCACCAGGATCTGCGTACCCACCTGCTTGTCGGTGAAGTCGGTACGGAACGCCGATGCCTCGACGCGGACGTTGCCCGAGGGCGAACGCCACTTCGCACCGATTTCATAGACCTTCAGTTTTTCTGCCGCGAAGTACACATCGTCGCCGCTGGCCGGCGCGCCCGTGCCCGAGAGCGTGACCGTCGAGTAACCACCGGGCTTACGTGCCTGCGCGTACGACGCATAGATATTGACGTCATCACTCGGCGTCCACTGGAGCGTGCCCTTCGGCGTGATGTAGTCCTCTTTGAGGGTCGGATACACGATCTGACGCGTGACATCCGGCGGGTTGAATCCGCGCGCGGCGACCACCGGCGGGAAGCCGGGCGACGGTACGCCAGCGCCATCACGGCACGGACCATTCGAACCGCAAAGCACGATGGTGCCCGGGCCGTTGGAACCGTCCGTGAAGCCCGAGGACACGTCGTTCACTTCCTCGACCCAGCGGGCCTCACCGATCAAACGCAACGAATCGGTGATGTCCCATTCGACGTCGACGTAAAACGACTTGTGATCGATATCGCGCGTGGTCAACGTCGGCTCGCGGGCCCCGTAAACCGACGCCATGTACGGCGACACGTCCACCGAGGTGAAGCCACCCGTCGGGCTGGTGCAACTGTTCAAAGGAATATTGAGCGATACACCAGGACCGAGTGATACCGGGCCGGGCGGCGTCTGGATCGTCGCCGTGCCCACCGTGACGCCGGGACCCGCAGCCGGGTTGGGCGGATCGAATGCAAAGCAGAGCGTGCCCTCGCCAATCACCGTGAGGTTACGCTCTCTCTGCTCGACGCTCTCGGTCCAAAACTGCACACCCGCAAAGAAATTCAGCGGGCCTTCGAAATCCGAAGTAAAGCGAACTTCTTGACTGAACTGGCGCGTGCTCGTGTAGGTCTCGAGCGTCTGCTGAATCGGCAGGAAGCTCGTCTTGTCGATGTCGAACAACACGTCAACGTCCGCGTTCGTGTAGCCGGTCAGCGAACTGAAACGACCAAACGACGTGTCGAAGTGCTGAACCAACGAAACACGACGAACCGATCGATCACTGCCCGGGAAATCCGGAGCCGTGCTACCTGCGACGGCACGGGTCGAGTTTCGGTTAAACGAGGGCTGCAAGCCCTTCGCACTACCGATGGACCCCGTGAAAGCCGGGATCGTCATGTCGTCGAAGACACCCCGGTTACCCGTGAGCCTCTCGAGATCGCGGAAAGCGTTAAGTCCGAGCGCAAATTGGCTCGCGACCAAACCGGTGGGCGCCGGACCCGGCGCGCCCGTCTGGTTGGCGGCGCAGCTCGCATCGATGACGAAGCCGACCGGCGCCAAGCCGCCCGCGGCATTGGTACCCACGTTACAGATCGAGGCATTGCCCGGAACCGCGTTACGAGAATTGAACGCAAGCGCAGCCTGAGACGATGGATCGAACTCGTCGTTAGTGAATTCGGCGCGGAACTTGGCGCCGTAATTGTCGCTGGGTTCCCATTTCAGGGAGAGCGCCGCACCGCGACCCTCTCCACCACCGGTCGACTGCTGCGTCACGCGGTTGAAGTAATAACCGTCGTCCGTGAAGGCATAAACGCCGAGCCGATAACCGAGCGTATCGGTTAATGGACCGGACATCCCGCCTTTGACTTCGTATTGCCCCTCACTGCTGAGGTCCATCGAGACATTGCGAGTCGGCTCGCTCGTGGGATCTTGCGTGGTGTAGGAGATAGCACCCGCGAACGCGCTGCGCCCGAAGAGCGCGCTCTGCGGACCCTTAACGATTTCCACCTGAGCGATATCGAGCAGTCGGGGGCTGATGAGCAGCGAGCCGCCGGCGACACCGATGGATTCGCTCGACACGTCGACACCGTCGACGAGGGTCGCCACGTTTGGACGACCGCGCGTCGGCGAGAGGCCGCGGATCACGATTCGGGTGTCGTACGGAACGAGGCCCGTGTCAAAACTCAAACTCGGGTCTCGATCGATGAGACCGGTGACATCCTTCACACCCTGACGCTCGAGCTGAGCGGCAGTCACGGCGGTGATGGCCAGAGGAACGACGAGGAGATTTTCCTCGCGCTTACGCGCGGTCACCACGATTTCTTCGAGCGCAACCGCCTCATCCGGTGCGGGCGCCTGCGCGTGCGCAGAAGCACCGACTCCCATCGACAACGGAATAGCCCAAAGGCTGTGAAGAACCTTCTTCAGATGTTTCATTTCGACCCCCGAGGACGACTTCTTAGCCGGATCGCCCGTTGCGCTAACGCCACAACAAACTCCCGGACCCTGCGGCGTGTTTCCGCCGCTAAGACTAGTATCTACCACTACGCGGAAAATTTTTGGATCGCTCCCGCCTAACCCACTCCACCTAGCGGACAAAATGACCATCATTTAATCAAGCGTACGGTCACCTTATTCCAGGCATCGATATCCGAGACCTCGAATCGAACACCCAACTCTTGGGCATAACCCATGAGCCTCGGTCGCAACCAAATGTCGTGTACCTCGGCATCCGTCATATCGAACTGACCGATCTTCCGAGAGATGGCGAGGACCGTCGAAAACGGGAACGTGAATCGACGCAGCCCGGGAGATTCCTCGAGGTCGAGACACAGCTGATAGAACGCGCTGGTGCGGTCAAACACGCCAGACAGTGCGAGCTCGGGATCGCCCTTCGCCGCCATTTCCGCGCGAATCCGCCGCAGCGTTGGCGTCATACACCGCACGTCGTGCTCGACGTACTGTTGGCTCAGACCGGCGTTCTTGGCGAACTGCACCGAGTTCAGATGCATCTTCACGAGTGCATCATTCATCTCGTGCTGATACGGCATCGCATCTTTGAGGGTCCGGATGGCTAAGCCAATGGCCTTACCCAGCTCCTCTTCGCGACCCTCGAACGGTCGACGCGCGGGCAGACTCGTGGTTTCAGTCGTAACAGCCTCGGACATGACGAACTCCCTCTCCAACTCGTTCGTGGTAGCCCGAAACATACACCGCGCCGGCCCTCCCCGGCACCCATCCAACCAGTGGACGCTTCGGACTTCCCGTACTACGCTCCGTCCCTGGACTATCGTACAAGGGCGCGGATTTCAGCGTTCCTGGTTGGCAGGGAGGTCAATTCGATGTTCATCAATTTTTGGTATCCCGTCGTTCGCGCCGAAGACCTCGGCACCACGCCGCAAAAGGTTCGCATTCTTTCGCACGATTTCGTGGTGTTCCGCGACGGCGACGGCAAGCCGGCGGTTCTTGCCGACACCTGCATTCATCGGGGCGCCTCGCTCTCGGGCGGAAAGTGCAAAGACGATGGCACCGTCCAATGCCCCTACCACGGCTGGCGCTTCAATCGAGATGGCGTGTGCACACGCATCCCCTCCATCGGCAAGGCGACGAAGCCGCCTCCGCGTGCGCGCGTCGACGCCTACCCCGTTCAAGAAAAGTACGGCATCGTCTTCGCGTTTCTCGGTGACCTTCCCGAAGAGCAGCGCCCGCCCATCATGCCCGTTGACGAGCACGGCACCGATGAGTGGCGCGCGACCCTCGTCACGTTCGACATCAATTACCACTACGAGCGTTCAATCGAGAATGGCCTCGACCCTGCACACAACGAATATGTTCACCCGACACACGGGTACCAGGGAGAGCGCGAAGATACTTATTTGATGACGGAGCTGCGCCCCCATCAAAACAATCCGTGGGGCTATGGGTTCTTGTCGACCTTTGATGCGCCGCCACTCAAAAACCCCATCATGCGTCAATTCCGTAAGGAAGGCGGCAAGATGGAGGCGGGTTCAGGCACTTACGGTCCAAACCACATGTGGACCTACATCAACTTTTCGCCCAAGACGGCGATGCATCAATACATGTTCGAGGCGCCGATCGACGAAAATCGCACGCGTGTCTTCCTGCTCAACCAAAGAAACATCGGCTTCTTCAAACGAAGCAAGATGGGTTTCATCGGAAAGTACATCAAGCCGAAAATTAATGCGTGGCTCGACAAGAAAATCAATGAACGCAATATGTTCATCGCCTCACAAGACATCAAGGTCATGAACAACGTCCGACCTACCCTGACACCGCCGTCGCGTGCCAAAGAACTCATGATGCCCGCGGACAAAGTCATCCTTCAGTATCGCGATAAACTCGACGAGTTCGAAGCGCGCGGCTGGAAGCTCGACGTCGAGACGCTGAAGGCGGCTCGCGCAAAGGGTGACGTCGTGTTCGCCATCCCCTGCCCGGCACGTCGAGACACGAACACTTGGGTGCTCGACGAAGCGCCGCGACTGCCTGCCAAGTCCTCGTCCTCGCAGGCCACGCTGCAGGCTGCTGGAGGCGGTTGAGCTCATCGAGGCGCGGAGATGACCGCGCCTTTCGCTCTGGTGCTCGCGGCCGGCGGATCTCGCCGTTTCGGCTCACCCAAGGCACTCGCCGATTTCAAGGGCAGGACGCTCATTGAGCTCGCTGTTGAACGTGTTCGCGCAGTCGTCGGCGAGGGGTTCGCTGTGGTCGTCGGAGCGCATGCCGACGACCTACTCTCGGTCACGGATCTCGCGCCGGCTCAAATCATCCGACGTGAAGACTGGAACTTGGGCCACGCGGCCAGTCTTCGAGATGGCGTCACGCGCACGCCTGATGCCGCCCGGGGGGTGCTCATCACCCTCGTCGATCAACCGTTGGTGACCGTTGACGATTTACATCGATTGGTCAGCGCCTGGGAGAAAGCGCCGACCTGGGCCGCTGCGGCAGAGTATGCCGGTGACGACGGCACCGCTCTCATCGGCGCCCCGTGCGTCCTACCGAGAGCTTGGTTTGCATCCGTGAAGGCTCTCCGCGGCGATCGTGGGGCAAGCGCCCTACTTCGATCATCTTCGCAAGTGTTACGCGTGCCGATGCCGAGCGCCGCTCACGATATCGATACACCTGAAGATCTCGAGCGTCTGTCGATACTCGAGGGGTAGAGTCCGTTATGGATAGCGCGACGGCGGCGATCGACGTTCGACCGCGGACGACATCGCCGAAGGCCGAGTACACACCGATGGTCGCGACCGCGATCAGTGCCACGACGATGATGTACTCGGTCATTCCCTGGCCGACGATACGCCGCCGGCGTGTGTGGTAAGTGAGTATGTTTGGAACCTCCCTCGGGGGCACCGACGAAATGTCGGCTCGCGCATTCGACCGTAGCCGCCTCTGTGCGGTCTGCCTGTGAATCGCGATACCGCCGCAGAAATGCGCCCTGCACGGCGTAAACCCGGACGTCCGCCAGAAATGACTGCGCTGTGATTTAATGACCGGACTTCAGCAAGATTCCGGAGTTGTGACCGATGAAACGCGTTCTCGCCTCACTCTTAGCAACGATCCTCACCTGCAGCGCTGCAGTCGCCGATGAGGGGATGTGGACCTTCGATAACTTTCCGTCCGCTTCCGTAGAAAAAACGTATGGAGTTCGCATCGACGGTCCGTGGCTCGATCGAGTGCGCGAGTCGACTGTTCGCCTCGCGGGATGTACTGCCTCGTTCGTCTCGGATGAGGGACTGATCCTGACGAATCACCACTGCATCGCAGCCTGTCTCGCCGAGAACTCGTCTAAGGATCGAAGCCTCCTCGATGAAGGCTTCGTCGCGCGAGGTAAATCAACCGAGATCAAGTGCCCGACGCAATTGGCCGACGTGCTCGTCGCCATGGACAACGTCACGAGCAAGATCGACGCGGCCACGCGAGGCTTGGATGATCGCGCTGCCAACGATGCTCGGAAGAAAGCGCTGACGGAGCTTGAGCAAACTTGTGAGAAAACGACGGGCAACAAGTGCCAGAGCGTTGCGCTCTACAACGGCGGCCAGTATTTCATCTACCAGTACAAGCGCTACACGGACATCCGTCTTGTCTTCGCGCCTGAAGCGGGCATTGCAGCGTTTGGTGGAGATCCGGATAACTTCCAGTTTCCGCGCTGGTGTCTCGATATGGCGCTGCTACGCGCCTACGAGAATGGCAAGCCGGTCAGACCGATCCGTCACTTGAAGGTGAACTTTGAAGGCCCGAAGGCCGGCGAGTTTGTGCTTGTGTCGGGACACCCGGGCTCAACCGATCGACTACTCACCGTTGCCCAGTTGCAGCAGTTGCGAGAGGTCGATCTGCCGCCCTCGCTGCTGCGTAGCAACGAACTGCGCGGGCGTTACATCCAGTTTTCGAAGATGAGTGATGACGCCCGACGCATCGTCGAAGACCCCCTCACCGGTCTCGAGAACGGAATCAAGGTACGCCGTAAGCAGCTCGACGCGCTACTCGATGAAAACATGATGGCGCAGAAGCGTCGTGAGGAGGCCGAGCTACGAGCTAGAGTTCGCGCCGACCGTGAATTCTCCTCGATGGGTGATCCGTGGGCTGATATCGAGCGAGCGAACGCGATGGCGCGAAACCTCGATACGGAACTGACTTACCTCGAGGGTGCTGCGGGTTTCAATAGTCGCTATTTCCGGCTCGCTCGCACGCTCGTGCGTGGCGCCGCCGAGCGAGAGAAGCCCAACACCGAGCGGTTACGAGAGTTTACCGACGCGTCTTTGCCCCGAATTCGTCAGCAACTCGCGGCGCCCGTGCCAATCTATCCCGAGCTCGAAAAGTTGACGCTATCTTTTGGTCTCGAGCGCATGCGCGAGTGGCTGGGCCCCGATCACGCCACCGTACGCAGCTTGCTCGCAAAAGACTCACCCGATACCTTGGCGCAGTCTTTGGTAACGGGCACGAAGCTCGGCGACCCCGAAGTACGATTGGCCTTGTGGAACGGCGGCACGGCAGCAATCGCCGCCTCGACCGATCCCTTCATTCAGCTCGCTCGCAGCATCGACCCTCAAGCTCGCGTGCTTCGCAAGCAATATGAAGACGAAATCGAAGCGCCAATCAGTGTCGCGGAAGAGAAAATCGCGCGTGCTCGATTCAAGCTGTATGGCACGAACGTCTACCCCGATGCGACCTTCACGCTGCGCCTGAATTACGGCACGGTGCAAGGCTGGGTTGAGAAAGGCCGCCCCGTCGAACCTTTCACGCGACTGTCGACCGCCTTCGAACGCGCCACCGGTCAGCCGCCCTTCCGCATTCCCGACAGCTGGCAACAAGTGAAGGGGTCCCTCGATCTTTCGACACCGGTCAATCTATCGACCAACAACGACATCGTGGGTGGTAACTCGGGCAGTGCCTTGCTCAATGCTCGGGGAGAGGTGGTCGGACTAATGTTCGACGGCAACATCCACTCGATCTCGGGCGCCTATTGGTTCGATACGGCCAAGAACCGCTCCATCGCCGTTCATCCGGCGATCATGAAAGAAGCGCTCTCCAAGGTGTACCGCGCGGACGATCTGCTGCGCGAGCTCGGCGGAAAGAAATAAGATCGAAACCTGAGGTATCGCTCGATCGTGTCAAAACACGTAGAGCGATGCCTCGGGTGCTGAATGAATGATCCAGGCGAGCGCCGCCCCGACGAGCAACGCCAGGATGATTGCAACGCCGAGCCTCGAGCTCGAAATGCGCTCATTTTCTGGGCAGTTTTCTTCTGATTTTCGACCTGTGATCATGGGCAGAATCAGATTCTCTTTTCGAACCCAAAGATAAAAGAGCGCCGCCGCGACATGGATCGCGACGGCGGCCACAATCCAATCGAACAGTTGCTTATGCAGCGTCGTGAGACGGTCGCTGGTCTCAATGGTGACGTACCCAAACAGAGGGCCCGTTTCGAATACTTGGTCATTGGCGAATAGTCCGGTGATGGCCTGCGTGAGTAGCATGCCCAACATCGCGAGAATCATTAGCGCACCGAGCGGATTGTGTCCGACCGATTTCGCCTCGCCCCCCCGAAGATAGTCGATGATCGTCTTAGGTCCGCGCACGAATTGCGAGAAGCGCGCATGTCGCGTACCCAAAAAGCCCCAAAGTATCCGAGTGACCACCAGCACGATCACAGCATAACCGAACCGAATATGCCAAACGAACCAGTCGCCTTCGAGTTCACGCGTCAGCCACGATCCGATGACCGATACGAGTAAAGACCAGTGAATGATCCTGACGGGAAGATCCCAAACCAGGGCGTTGTTCGCCTTGTCTGACGTCGTATTCATCGCATCCCCGCTCGCTCTACTCGTGTCGCTCGTTGTACTCAATGAAAAAATCATCCGGATCCCACAGCGAGAGTGACGTCATCGCGATCATCCTCCCGTCAGCGCCGCGAACCTCGAATCGGTGGGGTGCCGCATGAATACGGGCGCCGAAGGCGACTGCACGCTGATGGACGACATCGACATCGCTACCTTGCATGACGAACACGGTATCGCCGATGCCGAGTTTCGTTCGAGCCGTCGGTTCGGGCAGCCGCGGCTCGATAAACTCGAGCAAGCCGATCATGCCGATCACGGGATCCTCCGACTTCATGATGACGAGCCGCGTCGTGTCCCCTTTTGATCCTGCAGCAAGACCGACTCCGGAGAGCATGATTTTATCGTCATACCAAATTGAGAGACCGAGGACATCGCGGTAAAACGCGATTGACCGGCTGAGGTCACGAACGATCAACGTCGTTCGCTTGACGAGCGGTGGCGTACTCATCGAGTTCGATGAATGAGCCATAGCGCAGCCGCACCCATCAACGCGGTGGGCAGCCAGGCGAACAATGCGGGATTTCCCTCAAATACGACCGCACCACTCTCGAGCATTCTTTGAATCAGAAAGAATCCGATTCCTAGAATGAGCCCAAGAGCGACCCGAGCCCCCGCGCCGCTGGCACGCAGCGATCCGAAGACGAATGGCAGTGCAAGCAAAACGGCGAATACCGGCGCAAGAGTCCGAGCGATCCTCGACCAAAATGCGAACCGAGGCTCGCGCGAATCGAGTGAATTCGCTTCGAGGTGCACGATCATGCTCCGCAACGCCCTCGTCGGCAGTTGCGACGGCGATGATGCCGCGATACCCAAGAACTCCGCGGTGACATTCGAGTCGAGAGTTCGTCTTGCAGCGCGACTGCTTGAGATCTGTTCATTATCAAAACGTGTTTCGGCATATTGCTCGAGGGACCATGATCCCGCCCCTCCCGATTTTGCACTCACGGCACGACCCATCGCGCGCAGTCGGCCATCATCCGCCAATTCATAGACCATCATTCCACCGAACTGTAATTCTCCCGTCTGACGCTCAACGTTGACGAGGAGATTGCCGTCGCGTACCCATGCGTCACCGGACCCGGCGACACTGACGTCATTAACTTTGGCAAAGGCTTTTTGTTGCCGCGCATACTGCTCGAGAGGGGGTGCGATCACCTCACCGATCAGTGCCCCAAGAAAAGCCAGGAGCAGTCCCGCGAACGCCACTGGACGGGCCACTCGCCAGACCGACAACCCCGACGTCCGCAGGACGATCAGCTCGCTACCTCGAGCCAAATTGCCAAGGCCAATCAGCGCACCGATCAGTGCACTAATGGGCAGCAACTCCCAGCCTTGTTGAGGAAGATTCAGCGCCACAAAGTGCAGCGCTGCGAGGGTTGTATAACGACCGACGCCAATATCGTCCTGCTGTTCGATCAATAAAAACAGACCGCCCAGCGATAGCAGCACCAGCACCACCATCCCAACGCCCATGAGCACGCTGCGAAAAATATAACGATCGAGTACGCCAAAAGCGTTCATGACGCCCTCAGGGGGAGCGGCCTATCTTGATGACGGAGACGCGCACGAAGATCAGGGAGCACAATCAATGAAAGCGTTAACACAACGACGAAGGCATGAACCCACCACAAACCAAGCACAGCCGGAATCTGCCCCTTCGCCATCCAGACCTTTACCGCCGAGGCAAGACTGAAGTAAATGAAGTACACGACGATTGCGAGCCATACACGCGCATAGCGCCCTTGCCGTGGTCGAAGACGGGACATGGGCACTGCGAGCATGGCGAGCACGAACACCATGAGAGGAGTCGCCATACGCCAGTGCAGCTCGGCACGAAGCGCCGGATTATCGGACCGCAACAAGCTGAGCGTAGGAGTCGCGTCGAGTTCTCCAGATCGCGCGCCCACCGGCGGGATACGAACGGAAATCACATTCGTCGCGAATCGCACGATTCGAAATTCGCGCGATCCGGGTACGCCCTCATAGCGCTCGCCCTCGTACAACGTGAGCTGATGCAGATCGCCGTCGGCGGACACTTCGTGTCGCGCCCGGGCCGCTACGGCAATCTCGTAGCGACTTTCTCGAACACGCTTGACGAACACACGCTCGAGCGTGCCGTCAGACGACACTGAGGTTGCGTAGAGAACAACCGAGCCGCCACCGAAGCTACGAAATCGTCCCGGGGTGATCGGCGCAAACTCTCCGGCTTGAAGCGCGCTCGCACGTAACGCCTCGACTCGAGCCGCGGCCGACGGCGCGCCGATGAGGGTGAGCCAGGCGACGAGTATCGCCACGGCGAGCGCGATCAGGGCGATGGGCGCATGAATGCGCCAACGATCGACGCCGCACGCGAGCACCGCCGTCATTTCACTGTCGTGATAAAGGCGTCCGAGCGCCACGACCACCCCCAGCAACAACCCTATGGGCAGGAGGACAGCGAGATTGGACAAGGTTCCAAAGCCGACCAGCTCCAAAACCACGCCACGAGGAAACCCCTGCTCCGCTGCCCGCGCCAAAACCGAAGCCAATTGATTGGTCAACAGGATGACGAGCAGCACCCCAGTGACTCCCAGCCAGGCACCGAGAGTCTCTTTCAGGATGTATCGGGACAGGATGTGGGGCACGGCCTGGCTTCCCCGGAACGCCGGGATTGGGAAAACGATAGAATGTTACGGTAACTCACGCGGTTCGTGGTGCAGGTACGCACCCATTCGGAGGTCAGCATGCAATTCGAGATTTTCACCGGTAGCGCCGCCCAGACTCAGACTGATTGCCTCGTCATCGGGGTACACGAATCGGGCACCTTGTCGTCGGTGGGCTCCGGCGTCGACCGCCAATCCGCCGGCAAGCTCTCGAAGTTCCTGAAGTCAGGGGATTTCCCGGGTCGCCTCGGTGACACGCTGCTTCTCCCAGCCTTCCCGCGGATGAAAGCCTCGCGCCTGCTCCTCGTCGGCCAAGGTAAATCGGAGGTCACCCGAAAAGCCTGGCGCAAGGCCCTGCATGCCGCCGTCGGCGCCCTCGCCCGCACCCGCTGTAAGAGCGCGGCGATCGCCCTGACACGCCCGGCCAATCGCGAACTAGACGATTATCTCTTCGCACGCTCGGCGGCTGAAATCACCCATTCGGCGCTCTACCGCGTCAATGATTTGAAATCAGGCAAACGCCCGCCTGCGCCCGAGCTCGCGCGGGTCAAGTTTGGTCCGATTCGGACATCGAGCGGGGCGACCGCGCGCCGTGGCCTGCGTCATGGTGACGCCTCGGGTAATGGTGCAGCGCTGATGCGCAACCTCGCCAATCTGCCGGGCAATGTGTGCACCCCGAGCTATCTCGCCGATCAGGCTCGCCAACTCGGCGGACGTCACAAGGACATCAAAGTTCGCGTCCTTGAAGAGTCTGAGATTCGCGCGGAGAAAATGGGCTGCTTCTTGTCTGTCACGGCAGGCAGCGATCAGCCGCCGAGATTCATCGTGATGGAGTACAAGGGTCCGCGCGCCTCGCGTGCACCGATCGTTCTCGTCGGCAAGGGCATCACCTTCGACACGGGTGGTATCTCGCTCAAAGATCCGCCGGGCATGGACGAGATGAAGTTCGACATGTCCGGTGCTGCCGCCGTGATCGGCGCCATGTCTGTGGTGGCCGAGTTGCAGTTGCCGCTCAACGTGGTCGGCCTCGTACCCACTTGCGAGAACATGCCGAGTGGTCGCGCGACGAAACCGGGAGACATCGTGACGAGTGCGGCGGGTCTCACCGTCGAGATTTTGAATACCGATGCCGAAGGACGCCTCATTTTGTCCGACGCGCTGCACTACGCGCGGCGTTACAAGCCCCAAGCGGTCATCGACCTCGCCACGCTGACCGGCGCCTGCGTCATCGCCCTCGGCCACCATCACACTGGCGTGATGGCCAACGATGATGAGTTAGCTCAAGAACTCGTCTCCTCGGGTGTTCGTGCAGACGACCGTGCCTGGCACCTGCCCTGCACCGAGGAGTACGCCGACCAGCTCAAGAGCAACTTCGCCGATCTCGCGAACGTGGCGGGACGTGACGGCGGCGCGCTCACGGCGGCGGCCTTCCTGGCGAAGTTCACCGAAGGCATGCGCTGGGCCCACATGGATATCGCGGGCTCGGCCTACGTCGGCGGTGCCGCCAAGGGCAGTACCGGTCGACCTATCGCGTTGCTGACGGACTTCCTGGTCCGCCGCGCTTCGCGCTGAACCTCGCCGACTCGCTTACACCGCCATCGCCATGGATAAGGCTTACACGCCGGCAGACATCGAACAGCGGATCTACGACCGCTGGGAAGCCTCGGGGCTGTTCGCGCCACGGGGCGCCGGCGCAGGGTATTGCATCGTCATTCCGCCCCCCAACGTGACGGGAACGCTGCACATGGGCCATGCGTTCCAAGACACGATCATGGACGCGCTGACCCGTTATCACCGCATGCGCGGCGACGCGACACTCTGGCAACCGGGTACCGACCATGCGGGAATCGCCACGCAGATGGTGGTCGAGCGACAGCTCGAGGGCGAAGGCACGCATCGCACTACCCTCGGTCGCGACAAATTCATCGAACGCGTCTGGAAGTGGAAAGGCGAATCGGGCGGCACGATCGCCAGACAGATGCGTCGCCTGGGCGCCTCGGTCGATTGGTCGCGCGATCGCTTCACTATGGATGAAGGCCTGTCGAAAGCCGTTTCAGAAGTTTTCGTACGGCTCTACGAGGAAGGCCTGATCTATCGCGGCAAGCGTCTCGTCAACTGGGATCCGGTGCTGCAGACCGCGGTATCGGATCTCGAAGTGTTGAGCACCGAAGAAGAAGGTTCGCTTTGGCATCTTCGCTATCCGCTCGCGGATGGCAGCGGCCACGTGGTCGTCGCCACCACCCGCCCCGAGACTTTGCTCGGTGATACGGCCGTCGCGGTCAATCCGAAAGACGAGCGCTACCTCCCTCTGATCGGCAAGCAGATTCGCCTGCCAATCACTGACCGACTCATTCCGATCATCGCCGATGATTACGTCGACCCGGAGTTCGGCTCAGGCTGCGTGAAGATCACGCCCGCTCACGACTTCAACGATTACGAAGTCGGCGCGCGTCATGGCTTGGCGCAGATCAACGTCTTCACACCGGATGCGCGTACCAACGACGTCGCTCCCGAGCGTCTTCGCGGCCTCGACCGATTTGCCGCTCGCGAGCGCATCATCGCTGAACTCGAGGGCGCCGGTCTCATCGAACGTATCGACAAACATAAACTCATGGTGCCGCGGGGTGATCGCTCCGGCTCTGTGATCGAGCCCTACCTCACAGACCAGTGGTACGTGAAGGTGGCCCCGCTCGCGGAACCTGCTATCGAGGCAGTGCGTAACGGGTCTATCAAGTTCGTGCCGCAGAACTGGGAGCGCACTTACTTCGAGTGGATGCGCAATATCAAAGACTGGTGTATCAGCCGCCAGCTCTGGTGGGGTCATCGTATCCCCGCTTGGTACGACGACAGTGGACGCGTCTTCGTCGGTCGCTCGGAAAGCGACGTCCGCGAGCGCCACGGGCTCGCCGCGAACGTCTCGCTACGCCAAGACGACGACGTACTCGATACGTGGTTCTCGTCGGCGCTTTGGCCGTTCTCGACGCTCGGCTGGCCCAACAACACCGCCGAGCTCAAGCGTTTTTACCCGACCTCAGTGCTCGTCACCGGATTCGACATCATCTTCTTCTGGGTCGCCCGAATGATCATGATGGGCATCAAATTCATGGGCGATGTGCCGTTCAAGGAGGTGTACGTGCATGGGCTCGTGCGCGACTCCGAAGGCCAGAAGATGTCGAAGTCCAAGGGCAACGTGATCGACCCGCTCGACATCGTCGATGGCATCGCGCTGGAAGATCTCGTTCGCAAGCGAACCACCGGGCTGATGCAGCCGCGACTTGCTCCCTCCATCGAGAAAGCAACCCGCAAGGCTTTCCCCGATGGCATCGAGGCGCACGGCACCGATGCACTGCGACTGACGTTCGCCTCGCTCGCGACACAGGGCGCCGACCTTCGTTTCGACCTTGCGCGAGTCGGCGGCTATCGTAATTTCTGCAACAAGCTGTGGAACGCCTCACGCTTCGTGCTGATGTCGATCGAGGGTGGGGAGGGAAAGACGCTCGATCCGACACTCCTGACGGGCGATGTCGCGCTCGGCGTCGCGGACCGATGGATTCTCTCCCGCTTCGCTCACACGCTGCGCGTCGTCGAACAATCTTTCGCCGACTATCGCTTTGATTTCGCGGCGACGGCGCTCTATGAATTCACGTGGTACGAGTTCTGCGATTGGTACCTCGAGCTCACCAAGCCCGTACTCCAAGGCGAAGGCTCGGGCGATGAGGCCAAGCGCGCCGCACGTCGAACACTGGTACAGGTTCTCGAAGGCTTGTTGCGTGCCTGGCATCCGTTGATGCCCTTCATTACCGAAGAAATCTGGCAGCGCGTCGCTCCTCTGGCGGGAAAACACCCCGGGGGAGCGGCCACGATCATGACGGCGCCTTGGCCGAAGATCGTCGATTGGACACGCGATTCCGATGCCGAGTCGGACGTCGAATGGATCAAGGCCTTCGTCCTCGGTGTGCGGCAAATTCGCGGTGAGATGGACATCAGTCCTTCGCGTAAACTTCCGACGCTACTCGAGAACGTCGAGAATGCCGAGCGTGCCCGCCTCTCGACCCATGCCTCTTACCTCCAGCGTCTCGCCGGCCTCGACAGCTTGAGAATTCTCGACGCGGGCGAGTCCGCCCCACCCTCGGCCACTGCCGTGGTAGGCGCGATGCGCGTATTGGTGCCGATGGCCGGTCTCATCGATCCCAGCGCTGAGGCCGTCCGCCTCGATAAACGGATCGTCAAAATCCGCGATGAAATCAAGCGTGCGACGGCTAAGCTAGCCAATGAAAACTTCGTGCGTAACGCGCCGCCCGACGTAGTCACCCAAGAAAAAACCCGTATCGCCGACTTCGAGCGTACGCTCGCAAGTCTCGAAGGACAGCTGCAACGCGTCCGCGAGCTCCTGTAACCAGGCGTCTCGAGCTCACCTGACGTGTTACGTATTCTCCTCGTTCTGGTAGTCGCCGGCCTCGTTGTCTTTTTTCTTTGGCGACGGTTTGGCCTGAGGACTGTGGGTAATCGCGGCGAGGGAGTGCCCGCCCTTCCGAGTCCCGGATCCGATCTACCTCTCGTGATCGAGCGCGAAGTGCGATTATGGTCGCATCTTCCCGAGGTGCTCAAAGAGACGCTCGTTCCCCGAGTTCGGGAATTTCTCGAACGTATTCCGTTCGAGGGCGCTCACGACTTCCAAGTGACGGACGACATGCGAATCGCGATCGCCGCACAGGCCTGCATCGTAACGCTGGGGCATGCCGATTACCCTTTCGACGACCTGCACGGCATCACGCTGCACCCCGATGAGTTCGTCGTCGAAGAGTCTGAAGAAGACGAGGAGACGGGCGTCGTCACCGAAGGGTATCGCGCGATCTCCGGTCAATCGCAAGGTAGCGATCGAATCGTCCTATCGTGGCGGGATGTCGTAGACGCGCAGACCCGAGAGGATGGCTACAACGTGGTGATTCACGAAGTCACTCACTTTCTCGAACATAGTCATCCGGGAGGAGACCGTGCTGCCCGAGCGGCCCTCGAAGCGGCCTATGAATCGCTTTGTGACGCTGTCGATCGCGGCGAGGACACTCTGCTCGATCCTTACGGCGCTGAGGACTTGACGGAATTTTTAGCGGTGGCCGCTGAGTTTTTCTTTGAGCGGCCCGTCGACCTCAGAGAGCGTCACCCGACCCTGTACGTATTACTCCGTGATTCCTTCCGGCTGGATCCGGCCACCTGGCACGCTAGGGATTCGCAGGCAGAGACTCGTCGTACTTCGAAGGATCCTTGGCCATCTCGGCCTTGAAGAATGGCTTGATCCGCGCGAGATCGGCGGCGTAATCGTCGGTCGGGAAGATCGGCCCTCCGAGTACCGCGCGACGACGAGAGAAGTCGAGTGCGACCGGGACGATCGGCACTCCTGCTCCTCGAGCCACATGGTGAAACCCGCGCTTCCAGTCACTGACTCGACTGCGCGTCCCCTCCGGAGTCAGAGTGAGCACCATCCGGTCACGCTTCGCAAATTCGTCGATGTAGGCCTGAACGACGTTCCCGGCTCGGGCACGATCGATCGCGACACCGCCGAAATAGCGGCCAAGGGGCCCCAACGGGCCGCGTAATGCCGTGTGCTTAGCGAGCCAGATGGTCTCGAGCTGGAGCGCGAGGTAGACCATGAAACCGATGATGAAATCCCAGTTCGACGTATGCGGTGCGACGATCAAGACGAACTTGCGAAGGTTGGGTAGATTTCCCTCGATACGCCATCCAAAGAGCCGCAGGACGAGTTGACCCACTCCGCGACGCCACCAACTTTTGACCTGCGGCGTCTCAGGCGGCAGGTAGGGAAATCCGCTCATCGACTTGGTACCTTCAACAAGACAAGACCTCCGGCGATAAAGAGCACGACGAGTGACGTGACGGATAATCGCGAATCTCCTGTGATCAACGCGACCGTGGCGATCAACAGGGGCCCGATGAAACTCGCGAACTTACCCATCAGATTGAAGAATCCAAAGAACTCCCCACCCTTACCCTCGGGAACGAGTCGCCCGAAAAGCGATCGGGACAAGCTTTGGATCCCGCCTTGTACCAGACCGACCACGACCGCCAGACCGAAAAACTCGACGACGGTATCGAGAAAATAGGCATAAAGCGTGGCGGACAGATAAACGATGATGCAGAGCAGGATGCCACGCTTGGGTCCCCAACGATTTCCGAGCCACCCGAGCGCAAGCGCTGAGGGAAACGCGACAAACTGAGTGAGCAACAAGGCCGCGAGCAAACTCGAGGAAGGCAGACCGAGCGCCACGCCATAGTCGACCGCCATGGTGTAAATCGTGTGCACACCATCGATGTACAGCCAATACGCGATCAGGAATAGGGTGATGTGGCGGTACTGACCGATATGCAGGATGGTCGACTTCAACTCGCGAAGACCCTCTCGCGCAGCGACAAACAGCGTCTCAGCCGGTGCGGCGGCCGGCTTCTCTCTCACATTCCGAGCAAGTGGCAACGTGAACAAAAACCACCATGCCGCCACGGTGAAAAACGAAAACTGCACCGCTTCCGCTGCACTATCGAGCCCAAACCACTGCGGGTTCAAGGTCATGAGCACATTGAACGCGAACAACAACCCGCCACCGAGATAGCCCATGGCATAGCCGAACGCGGAGACTTGATCGAGCTCGTGGTCGGAGGCGACATCGAGAAGCAGCGCGTCATAAAACACGTTGGCAGCATTGAAGCCAATACCGGCCATGACGAAGCACGCAGCCGCCCACCACCACTCGCCCTGACCAATGAAACCGAGTGAAGCGGTGCCGATCACGCCGAGCGTCGACCACATGACGAGCTGACGCTTGCGGCCGGCCGTGCGATCGGCGATCGCTCCGAGCACCGGCGCGAGCACGGCGACGATGATGCCGGCGATTGCATTAGCGAACCCCAACCGGGAGGTACTGATCGTCGGATCAACACCCGTACTCCAGAACTGCTGGAAAAAGACTGGGAAAAAACCTGCGAGGACAGTCGTGGCAAAAGCGGAGTTCGCCCAGTCGTACAGCGCCCAGGACACGGTATCGCGGCGCTTGTACGGACTCGTCATATCAGTTGGCCTGCTCGCGAGTTTCTCGGAACACGATCTCTGGCCAGCGCTCGATCGTTAGACCGAGATTGACCCTTGAAGGAGCAAGATATACGAGCGCGCCGCTGTGATCCACCGCGAGGTGATCATAGGCCTTGGTTTTGAACTCGGCGAGCTTGCGCTCGTCATCGCAATAGACCCATCGGGCGGTATGGACTCCGATGGGCTCGAAGTTACATTGCACCGAATACTCGTCCGCCAATCTGAACGCCACGACCTCGAACTGCAGCTGCCCGACGGCCCCCAGAATTTGATCGTTGTTGCGCAACGGCCGAAACAACTGGGTGGCGCCCTCCTCGCAAAGTTGGCCGAGCCCCTTGGAGAGCGCCTTCATTTTCAGGGGGTCCTTGAGGACCGCACGACGGAAAAGCTCCGGTGCGAAATTCGGGATCCCGGTGAATCCCAACTCCTCCCCCTCGGTGAACGTATCGCCAATATTGATGGTGCCGTGGTTATGCAGTCCGATGATGTCGCCGGCGAACGCGTCCTCAGCCGCCGATCGATCTGAGGCCAGAAAGGTCAGCGCATCGGCGATACGAACATCTTTATCGAGTCGAACATGGTGCAGCTTCATGCCGCGTGTGTACTGGCCGGAGCACAGTCTGAGGAAGGCGATGCGATCACGGTGGGCCGGATCCATATTCGCCTGGATCTTGAACACGAAGCCCGTCAGCTTGGATTCCGTCGGTTTAACCTCTCGCTGTCGTGTCGGGCGCGGAAGAGGTCCGGGCGCGTGTCGAGTGAACGCCCGGAGCAGCTCCTCGACGCCAAAGTTCGCAATGGCGGAGCCAAAGAAAACGGGGCTCTGACGTCCCGCTCGGTATTGCTCGAGGTCGAACTCCTGGGTCGCGCCCCGTACAAGTTCGATTTCTTCATCGAACGCCGCCGCGTGATCGCCAAGCAACTCGCGACCCGCATCGCTGTGCAATCCGTCGATCACCAGATTTTCGCCCGCGCGACCGCGCTCTCCAGCCTGATACACGTAGATACGATCTTCGAGCAGGTGGTAGATACCCTTCAGCTCGCGACCCATACCGATGGGCCAGGTCACCGGCGCCGTGGCAATGCCGAGTACCTTTTCGATCTCATCGAGTAGCTCGATGGGCGCACGACCGTCGCGATCGAGCTTGTTGATGAACGTCATGATGGGCGTGGCACGAAGTCGGCAAACCTCCATCAATTTGATGGTTCGCTCTTCAACGCCCTTCGCACAGTCGATGACCATGAGCGCAGAGTCGACGGCGGTCAACGTTCGGTACGTATCTTCGGAGAAATCTTCGTGACCCGGCGTATCAAGCAGATTGACGATGCAGTCGCCGTAAGGGAACTGCATGACCGAGGACGTCACCGAGATCCCGCGTTGCTGCTCAAGACGCATCCAGTCGGAGGTCGCGTGTCTGGCGGCCTTTCGGCCTTTCACCGTCCCGGCAAGCTGGATTGCACCACCAAACAAGAGCAATTTTTCGGTGAGGGTCGTTTTACCCGCGTCCGGGTGAGAAATAATCGCGAACGTACGGCGCCGCGCGACTTCGTCGCCAAGAGTCATGAGAGAGCCTTCTAATTAGGGGTTGAGCGCGAGGCGCATGACGACTGCATCCTCGCGGCCGTTCTCGGCCTGGTAATAGCCGCGACGAATCCCGACTTGCTGGAACGCCGCAGATTGATAGAGACGGACAGCCCCCACATTACTCGGTCGTACTTCGAGAAAGAGATCGGTCGCGCCACCCGCACGAGCCAGGTCGATGAGATGCGTGAGCATCTTGCCGCCCATCCCTCGACAACGGCACTCCGGGCGAATGCAAAGGTTGAGGATGTGCGCCTCTCCGGCGCCCACGCTCAGGATGCCGTAGCCGACCAGGATGCCGTCGACCTCCGCCACGCGACAGATGTAACCCGCTCGAAGACAGTCGCGGAAGATACCCTCGCTCCACGGATAGGTATAACCCGCCCGCTCGGTCTCGGCGACCACTCGGACGTCATCTTCCAACATGCGTCGGAATCCGAACTGTGGAACGGGTAAATCTTTGAGTACCGTGGCCATCTTCGTCGGGAGGCGCTTTACGCCTCCGTAGTCAGCTCCGAGTAGATCCGTCGCGCAAATTTCAAATCTTCCCAAGCCTTGCGCTTTTCGCCAGGGCTGCGGAGTAGATACGCAGGATGATACGTGACGACGACCGGCGTGTTGAGGGCGCCAAATCGATGGACTGACCCCCTCAACTTTCCGAGTGGCGTATCGGTACCAAGGAGGTTTTGCGCCGCCACGCGCCCAAACGCCAGGATGATCCTCGGCTGAACGAGCGCCACTTGACGTTGCAGGTAGGGCAAGCACTCCGTCACTTCCTCAGGCTTGGGGTCGCGATTATCGGGCGGTCGGCACTTTAGGATGTTAGCGATGAACACGGTTTCGCGTGGCAGATCGATCGCCGCGAGCATGGCGTTCAGCAACTGCCCTGCCGCCCCGACGAAGGGCTCCCCCTGTCGGTCTTCGTCGGCACCCGGCGCCTCGCCGACGACCATCCAATGTGCTGCGACGTCGCCGACACCGAATACGGTCTGGGTTCGAGTTCGATTCAAGCCGCAGCGCTGGCATTCGCTCACACAAGTTCGTAATGCAGGCCAGTCGAGCGAGTCCATCGATCTGACGTCAGTGGCCACTGCGACGGTCGACTCGACGGGCGACGAAACGATCTTTTGCGGCACTGCGATCGCCTCAGCGGGCGCTGCTCTGCGAACCCATTGCTCGACACCGAGTGCCTCGAGATAACGCGCGCGGCGTTGCTCGTCAGCCATTGCCTGCACGGCGCACTCGTCGAATGACATACATCACGGGAGCGAGAAGCACATAGATCGAGAACAGGATCAGCAGCATCGTCGGCGGTTCCGCGGCAACGAGCGCCAAGGAAATCGGGACGATCACGAAGTAAAAAAACTTCATGCGAGCGTTCCAGTCGATTTGCTTGATGCTGGGGTAAGGGATGCCTGAGACCATCATGACGCCGGCAAGTAGGCAGACGGCGAAGGTCAGCACGAGGCCGGCCAGTCCGAGGTCGTACCATTCGCTCGCGAACCAAACATAAGCCGAAACAAGACCCGCAGCGGAGGGGCTCGGTAAACCTTCAAAGTAGCGCTTGTCGACCGTCGACGCCCTCGCATTGAAACGCGCGAGCCGCAAGGCCGCACAGGCGACGTAAAAGAACGAGGCGATCCAACCGAACCGCGCCCAGGATGTCCCGTATTCGGCGATCGCGGCAAAGCCCCACTTGTAGGCGACCAAGGCCGGAGCGACTCCAAAGGCCACCATATCCGCCAAGCTGTCGTATTCCTTACCGAATACGCTCTCGGTACGCGTCCAACGGGCGACTCGGCCATCGAGGCCGTCGAAAATCATAGCGAGGAAAATTGCTGCACTCGCGCGTCCGAAATCGCCGTTGATCGCAGAGACGATGGCGAAGAACCCGCACCCCAGACAGGCGGTGGTCAGGACATTGGGCAGCAAATAGATCCCACGGCGTGGGCCGGAGGGGGGCTGCGGAGCGGTCTGAGGGCTCGACAAGGGTCGGGAACTCCTGTGGGACACGAAAAACCGAGCCATCATAGGGGTCGGAACCTTTCGGGACAATCTCTGCGCCCGTAACATGTCGCACCCTCATTCGACGAGAGCCCTGCCCCCTCATGCGCTGGTCCCGATATCCGATCAATACCGTCAAGGAAACCCCCTCAGAAGCGGAGGTGATCAGCCACCAGCTGATGCTGCGCGCGGGTCTCATCCGCCGTCTCGCCGCAGGTATCTACACCTGGACACCCTTCGGGCTTCGCGCCCTGCGAAAGGTCGAGCAGATTATTCGTGAAGAAATGGACCGCGCGGGCGCCCTGGAGGTGCTGATGCCGGCCGTTCAGCCGGCGGAACTATGGCAGGAATCCGGTCGCTGGGAGCAGTACGGTCCGGAACTGCTGAGGCTCAAAGATCGACACCAGCGCGACTTCGTCATCGGTCCGACCCACGAAGAAGTCATCACGGATCTCGCGCGTCGTGAACTCAAGAGTTATCGCCAACTGCCGGTGAACTTTTATCAGATTCAACTGAAGTTCCGTGATGAAATCCGCCCCCGCTTCGGTGTGATGCGTGGTCGAGAGTTCATCATGAAGGACGCGTACTCCTTCCATCTCGATCAAGCCTCGCTGCAAGAAGGCTATGACCTCATGCGGGATGCGTATGTACGAATGTTCACTCGTATGGGTCTCGAGTTTCGTCCCGTCAAAGCCGACACCGGCTCGATCGGGGGCACGGCCTCGGAGGAATTCCAGGTGCTCGCCGACTCCGGCGAAGATGCGATCGCCGTTTCTGATGGCGCCGACCAATACGCTGCTAATCTTGAGCTTGCGCCTGCACTCCCCCCTTCAGATCGACGCCCGACCGCCACGTCATCGATGCAGAAAGTCGCGACGCCCGGTCAAAAAACAATCGAAGACGTCGCCGCATTTTTGAAAGTGCCGACTCAGCGAACCGTGAAGCTTTTGATGGTCGAGGGTAGTGAAGGCGGTGTGGTCGCGCTCGCAATCCGCGGCGATCACGAGCTCAATGCCATCAAAGCGCAAAAACTACCGGGGGTCGCGAGCCCCTTGCGTATGGCCTCCCGCGAGGCCGTCCTCGCGACCACGGGCTGCGAGCCCGGCTTTCTCGGTCCCGTCGACCTCAAATGCCCCCTTTACGCAGATCATGCGGCGCTCGCGCTGGCTGATTTTGTTTGCGGTGCGAACGAGGTCGATCACCATCTGACGAGCGTCAATTGGGGACGCGATCTACCCGAGCCGACCGCTACCGATTTGCGCAATGTCGCCGAGGGTGACCCCAGCCCGGGCGGCAGCGGCCAGTTGCGTATTCGTCGCGGCATCGAAGTCGGGCACATTTTCCAACTCGGTCGAAAATACAGTGAGGCGATGCAGGCGACCGTGCTGGATGAAGCCGGTAAGCCAATCGTCATGTTCATGGGTTGCTACGGTATCGGAGTGACGCGCATCGTCGCGGCCGCGATCGAACAAAATCACGATGCGGCCGGCATCATTTGGCCAGAGCCCATCGCGCCGTTTACGGTCGTGCTGGTGCCGCTCAACGCCAACAAATCGGAAAAGGTCCGAGCGCTATCCGAGCAGCTCTATGCGACGCTGCAGCAAGCAGGCGTCGACGTCCTGCTGGATGACCGCGATGCGCGACCGGGTGTGAAGTTTGCGGATGCGGAGCTCATGGGTATCCCTCATCGTCTCGTGATCTCTGATCGTGGTATCGACTCGGGTAATCTCGAGTATCGGCATCGGCGCGCCAGCGCCAACGAAGAGTGGCCGGCTGACGAAGTCGTCAACCGACTGATCGCCGCACACCCGAAGGCCTGAGGAGAATCACCCGATGAGTCAGGCAGAAATACTGGTGGTCTATCACTCGCGTCACGGGGCGACGGCCGAGCTCGCGCGTCATATCTCGCGCGGTGTTGAGTCTGTCGAGGGTGCGGTCGCGACGCTGCGAAGCTTACCCGTCGTCTCGGCTGAGAACGAACGTCCTGTGCAACAAGTGCCCGAGTCGGGTGCGCCGTGGGCGACGCTCGATGACCTTCGACGCTGCGAAGGGCTATTGCTCGGTAGCCCCACGCGATTCGGCAACATGGCGGCGCCCGTCAAACATTTTCTCGATTCGACGAGCGCGCTCTGGGCCGATGGCTCTCTGATTGGAAAGCCAGCAGGCGTCTTCACGGGCAGCAGCAGTTTGCACGGCGGACAGGAGAGCACGCTGCTCACGATGATGGTGCCGCTCATCCATCACGGCATGGTCATCGTCGGCATTCCTTTTTCGGAGTCGGCCTTGTCGAGCACTCGTTCGGGGGGCACGCCCTACGGCGCCTCTCACTTCACGCCCTACGGCAAACCCACCGCGCTCACCGAAGAAGAAAAGTCTCTCGCTCAAGCGCATGGCGCTCGAGTGGCCGAGATCGCTCTCGCTCTCAAGGCTCGCCGAGGATCTCGCGAACGAACGGCACGGTGAGTCGACGCTGCGCGGTCAGAGACGCGACGTCGATATCGTCGAGCAACTTGCCGAGCGAGCGCATGTCGCGCGGAAACCGACGCAGCAGATAACGGGCAGTCTCGTCGGGAAGTTCGAGCCCACGCTGCGTGGCGCGCAATCGCAGCGCCTCATGTTGCCCTGATTCGTCGAGCGCCCGAATCTGGAAAATCTCCGATGCGCCGAAACGTGACCCAATATCGGCAAGCCCCCAGCGGAGCGCGGCCGGCGCGCCGGAGGCCGTCGCGATGATACGACCTCCCTGCTCTTCGATTCGGCGATATGCGATGAAGAGTGCCTGCTCGATCGACGGTGTTCCGATCACCGAATCGACATCGTCGAGACACAGCAACTCGACGCCGAGCGCTCCACCTAAGAAATCGATCGTCGCCTCACCCAGATCGCGTAACGGCAAATAAGCCACTCGCGAACCCAAAGGCGCCGCCGCACACGCCGCCTGCAACAAATGCGTTCGACCCGAACCCTCCGCGCCCCACAGCCAAAGTACCGCGCGCTCGCGCCGGGCGGTGATACCCTGCAGCCTGGCGAGGGCCTCAACGTTAGACCCTGTCACAAAGGTCGAAAACGTCGCCCGTTCGCGAAGTTGAACGCCTAAAGGAAGTTGCTGCATCGTCATGACGAGCGTGGCGCGGGTAAACGCGCCCAAGCACTGACGAAGAAGCGTCGCGTGTAGTCGATACCCGAGAGCACCGTTGTCCCGAATGTCACCATGGTCAGCGTAACCACGAGAGCTGAAGGAACGACGGGCACTGCAGCGTTCAACATCGCCATGATCACGACGATGATTTGCAGAGTGGTGTTCACCTTCGAGAGCGCGCTTGGGCTGCCCTCGATAGGGCCGAACCAGAGTCGGTAGATCAGCGCGCCTCCGCCTAACATGAGATCGCGCGCGACAGCCGCTGCGGCGAGCCAGACCGGAATCAACCCCTGCCAGGTACAGGCCAAGAACGTCGCCACGAGCAACACCTTGTCGGCGACGGGATCGAGAATCCGCCCGAGATCCGAGGTCCACCCATTACGCTTGGCAAGATACCCATCTAGGCCATCGGAAATCGCAGCAATCGTGAACAAGATGAGCGCAAGAATCTCTTCGCCACAGCTGATCGCGATCACTGTGGGCACCGTCAGCAGGATTCGCAATACGCAGATGGCGTTAGGCAAATGACGAAGCACGGCGAACCCTCTTCTCGAGACTCAGCGTCCGTAGCGATATCTGAGCGACGACTCTCGCCCCGGTTCGCGGCGTAAACGAGGTTGGGTGGCAAGCGCCTCAGCAAGGCCCGCTGCACCGCCGGCCACTTCGAGGCGATACAGCGCTCCGTCACCCTCCGCAGCCACGAGCTCGGCGGACTTCACCGCGGGCAGAGCCGTCAGCATACGACGAACCTCCGCATAATCTTTGAGTGTCAGCACACCGCCGATTCGCACCTCGGTCTCCGCGACCGGCTGCGCGACGGTCGCCAAAGAATTAAGCGCCAGCGCATCGGCTGCGCCTTCAATACCCGCTGTCGAGCCCCCGTGAAAAACCGTCGCGGCTGAGCCGTCGAACAAGGTCCACTGCCAATCGGCACCGTCCGCTTCACCGATGAGTGCCATCTCAGCCCCACTTCGACGCGCGGCATCGAGCGCCGCTTCGGCGGTGACGGCACGACCCGCCACCAACCCTGCTGAGGCCGCAGCAGCAAGTCGAAGCGGTAAACCGCGCTCATTCGAAGCACGCTCGAGGCTGGCCCGCACTTGAACGGGATCCGCTCCCGACGGTGCGGTCGTGACCACGCCTAAAACGAGAGGACGCTCGCGCGACCACACCGGCTGACCGAGCCCCTGCATCGCACGCTCGATCGCCACCGCATCGAGCGTGATCCTCGCCGCACTGCCATTCGATGGCGGTCTGACGATTTGCACGTAGCGTCTCGCCTCACGAAACAAAGGCTCGAACACGGGATCGTCCGTCGCGGAGCGCCTACCGGATAACCGCACGAGAGCGATTCGCATGGCCTCCTGGAACGCTGCATCGCCCGTTCCTTCGACCTCGACCTCACCGATGGCGACCACCTGTGAGGCCGGTAACACCGCGGCGAACGTTGCGACGAGGACCCACAGCGCCGCGGCCATCCACCGCGGCAAAGACTGGGAAAAGCTGGAGAATTCCGTGGTCATGCGTGAAGTCGCGTACAATATCACAACGATTTTTGTAGCCCCGACGCCCATGACCCAGCCGACCGAGAAGACCACCGGACTCACCTATCGCGATGCGGGAGTCGACATCGACGCCGGGGACGAACTTGTCGAGCGCATCAAGCCGCTGGTCAAACGCGCGCAACGCCCTGAAGTGCTCGCCGGCATCGGTGGCTTCGGCGCGCTAGTCGAGTTACCTCTTGGAAAATGGCGGCGACCGGTTCTGGTCTCCGGCACTGACGGCGTCGGCACCAAACTCAGACTCGCCATCGATACCAGACGACACAGTACGATCGGCATCGATCTCGTTGGCATGTGCGTCAACGACGTCGCCGTCCAAGGCGCCGAGCCCCTTTTCTTCCTCGATTATTACGCCACTGGGAAACTCGACGTCGATGTGGCCGAGAGTGTGATCTCAGGCATCGTCGAGGGTTGTCGTCAGGCAGGGTGTGCGCTGGTTGGCGGCGAGACCGCCGAAATGCCAGGCATGTACCACGGGGGCGATTACGATCTCGCCGGCTTCTGTGTGGGCGTGGTCGAAAAAGACGCCATCATCGATGGCTCCAAAGTGGCCGCGGGCGACGCCGTGATCGGCCTTGCCTCGTCGGGCCCGCATTCGAACGGCTATTCACTCATCCGCCGCCTCGTCAGCCTCGCCAAGGCAGACGAGACAACGACGGTCGACCGAAGACCCTTGTTCGATCGATTGCTGGCACCGACGCGCATTTATGTACGCTCGATGCTCGCCCTCGCTCAGGCACTGCCCGTTCACGGATTTGCGCACATCACGGGTGGTGGGCTCACCGACAACATCCCACGCGTTCTACCCGAACACCTCGGCGTCACGCTTCAACGCGCGGCGTGGCATCGCGACCCTGTCTTCGACTGGCTGCAGCACACCGGCGGGATCGCCGACGCTGAGATGCATCGCACGTTCAATTGCGGCATCGGCATGGTGGTCATCGTCGCTCGTGAAAATGCCGACGCGGCGCTGCATCTACTGCGCGCACAAGGCGAAATCGCGACGCTGATCGGCGAAGTGCGCAACGGTCACGGCGACGTCGTCATCGAGTGATGTCCTCGCCCGCGCGGCTCGTGGTGATGATCTCGGGCGCGGGCAGCAACCTGCTCGCCCTCGACGACGCCTGTCGCCGAGGCGACCTCCCAGCTCAAATCGTCGGCGTCCTCTCCGATCGTCCCGCAGCGCTGGGACTCGAACGAGCCCGAGCCCGAGGACTGCATGCTGAAGCGCTTCCTATCGCACCCGGCGAGAGTCGCGGCGCTCACGACGCGCGCCTGCTCGCGGCTGCGTCGAGGCTCCAACCCGATCTTGTGCTCCTCGCAGGCTACATGCGCATTCTCGATGTCGCATTCGTTCACGCACTGCCGGGTCGACTGCTCAATATTCACCCATCTTTGTTGCCGCGATACAAAGGCCTGCATACCCATCGGCGCGTCCTCGAAGCCGGTGACGACGTACACGGCGCCACGGTTCATTTCGTCACGCCTGACCTCGATGGCGGGCCACCCGTGCTGCAGGCGCGGATCAAGATCAAGCCGAGTGATGACGAGTCAACCCTCGCGGCGCGGATACAGCGCTGCGAACATGTGATCTACCCGACGGTCGTAAAATGGTGCACGTCAGGAAGATTGCGCTACCACGAAGGCAAGCCCATGCTTGATGGGCGCTCGTTAGAGACCCCCGTCCTTCAGGATTTTGACCTCTGAGTCACCCGTGAAAACGCTCGCGTTAATGGCCTCGCTTCTTATCTCGGTTGCGCTGCCGATGTCTGAGGCTACGGCATCCGATACGGAGCTTGCTCCGTTCAGCGTCAATTTCGATGTGAACTTCCGCGGCATGAACGCCGGCACCGCGAGCCTCGAGCTCACGCGTGACAACGGCGGCGCCTGGCGTTATGTGTCGCGCAACAACGCCCGCGGCATCTTCCGACTCGCTTTTCCAAGCGAGATCCGCCAGACGAGCGTGTTCACTCTCGTCGATTCCGAGGTCAGGCCTCTGCGCTACAGCGCAGACGACGGTACTGAGGTCAAAGATCGCGATATCCAGTTACGGTTCGACTGGAGCGCGGGACGAGTCAGAGGCATAGCCGAAAATGCGCAAGTCGACCTGCCCGTTGAGGTCGGCCTGCAAGATGGCATGTCGGTGCAGATCGCCTTGATGCGAGCGCTCGTGCGCGGCGAGACGCCGACCGGTTTCAAATTGATCGACAAGAACGAGATCAAGGAATACGTCTACTCGGCCGAGAAGTCGGTCCGACTGAAGACCGCGATGGGCGAACTCGACACCGTGGTGTGGAGTAGTCACCGTCCGAACTCCAATCGACTGACGCGGGTGTGGTACGCGCCCTCGCTCGGTTATTTGCCGGTACAGGCCGAGCGCCGCAAGGGTGAAAAACTCGAGTGGTCGATGCGCCTGAAAACTTACCGACGCTCAATAATCCGCGCCGACCTTCGACTGCGCTGGGACTCAAGTCCGAGGCAACGTGACTCCGCGCTGACCCTGATACTTTCCGCCGCGGTCTTTGTAGGATGTGGAGCACACCTCGTCGCTCTCGAAGAACAACATCTGCGCAACGCCTTCGTTGGCGTAAATCTTTGCAGGAAGCGTTGTGGTATTCGAGAACTCCAGCGTGACGTGCCCTTCCCATTCAGGCTCGAGTGGCGTCACGTTCACGATGATGCCGCAACGCGCGTAAGTGGACTTGCCGAGACACACGACGAGAACATTACGCGGGATACGAAAATACTCGACGGTGTGCGCCAGTGCGAAAGAGTTGGGCGGAATGATGCATACGTCCGAGTCAACGTCGACGAAGCTCTTTTCGTCGAAATTCTTCGGATCGACAATCGTCGAGTTGATGTTCGTGAATATCTTGAACTCTCGAGCACATCGCACGTCGTAGCCATAGCTCGACGTCCCGTAGGAAACGATGCGCCCGCCATTGGCGGTGCGAACCTGACCCGGCTCGAACGGCTCGATCATGCCGTGCGAATCGGCCATGCGACGAATCCAGTGATCGGACTTGATGCTCATGTGTCCTCGACGATGATTTTTGGAAACGCAGCGCTGCGGTCTTTACCCCGCCGCGCAAGCTCGCCAGCCGTACGCCGGGCGAGACGAAGATAGGCTTGGGCGCGAGCGCTCGCAGGATCGGCGACGACGCTCGGCTTGCCGCCATCCGCCTCCTCGCGAATGCGACCATCGAGCGGAAGCGAACCGAGCAATTGCACGCCATATTGCGCCGCCATGCGCTCACCACCGCCAGCGCCGAACACGTGCTCGCTGTGTCCGCAGTTGGAGCACACGTGCACCCCCATGTTCTCGACGATCCCGAGCACCGGCACATTCACCTTCTCGAACATGCGCAAGCCCTTGCGCGCATCGGCGAGCGCGATGTCCTGCGGCGTCGTGACGATCACGGCCCCAGCGACCGGCACCCGCTGCGATAACGTCAGCTGAATGTCGCCCGTGCCGGGTGGCATATCGACGACGAGATAATCGAGATCGCCCCAATCGGTCTCGGCCAATAACTGATTGAGTGCCGAGGTGACCATGGGCCCTCGCCACACCATCGGCTGCTCCACATCGACGAGAAAACCGATCGACATCGTGACGATGCCATGCGCGCTGAGGGGAACCAGGCGCTTGCCATCCGGCGAGGATGGACGCTCGCCCTGTAGTCCGAGCATGATGGGCTGGCTCGGGCCGTAGATGTCCGCATCGAGCAAACCCACTCGCGCACCTTGCGCCGCCCAAGCCAGCGCGAGATTGACCGCGACGGTGCTCTTGCCGACACCGCCTTTACCAGACGCCACGGCCACCACATTCTTGATGCTCTTGAGCGGTGTGAGCCCGCGTTGGACGGCATGCGAAGTGATGTTTGACTGAAGTTGCAGGTCGAGCGAGGACGGGGCGAGTCCGGCCTCTTCGAGGTGATGACGCAGTGCCGTTGAGAGCTCTTCGTGGAACCCCCCAACCGGCAGACCGAGCTCGAGCACGACGCGCAAGCCTGTGGCGTTGACCTCTATGGCACGTACCGCACGGGCTTCGGCCAGCGTCTGGCGCAGATGAGGCTCGAAATAACGCCCGACTTCGGCTTCGAGCGCCGCGTGATCAAGGATCTGGGACATGGGGTAATTCTAGCCCCTCGCGCGGCGACGAGGCGGGTCGCTGTGCGATAATTTTCCGATGTCTCGGAAGATCCTCGTCACCAGCGCCCTGCCGTACGCCAATGGCCCTCTGCACTTGGGTCACATCATCGAGGCTGTCCAGACGGATATCTGGGTGCGCTTTCAGCGCATGCAGGGACACGATTGCCTCTACGTCTGTGCCGAGGACACCCACGGCACCCCGATCATGATCAAGGCGCAGTCCGAGGGCATTACGCCCGAGGAACTCATCGCTCGGGTCGCCGAAGAGCATCGCGCGGCCTATCAAGGCTTTCTCATTGGCCACGATCAGTTCCACTCGACGCACACACCCGAGAATCGCTACTTCACCGACCTGATGTTCGGCCGTCTCAAAGAGGCCGGTCACATCACGACTCGCAGCGTACGCCAGGCGTATGACGAAAAGGCCGGTATGTTCCTGCCCGATCGTTATGTGCGGGGCACCTGCCCGCGATGTAAAGCCGTCGACCAATATGGCGACAGCTGCGAGGTCTGTGGCGCGACGTACGCGCCGGCCGATCTCATCGATCCGAAGTCGACGGTCAGCGGCACGACGCCCGTGTGGCGAGAGTCCGAACATATCTTCTTTTCTTTGGGTCGCTTCGAAGAAATGCTCCGCGAGTGGGTGCGCAGCGGCTCACTGCAAGAGTCCGTACGCGCCAAACTCGATGAATGGTTTTCGACGGGACTGCAAGACTGGGACATCTCGCGCGATTCGCCCTATTTCGGTTTCGAGATCCCGGGCTATCCCGGTAAATATTTTTATGTCTGGTTCGATGCCCCGATCGGCTATCTCGGCAGCTTCAAGGCGCTGTGCGATCGTCGCGGACTCGATATGCAGTCTTATCTCGCACCCGATAGCAAAACCGAACTGCACCATTTCATCGGTAAGGACATCAGCTACTTCCACACGCTGTTTTGGCCGGCGGTTCTGCACGGTTCGGGCCTCCGGCGCCCGACCGCCGTCCACGTTCACGGCTTCCTCACGATCAATGGCCAGAAGATGTCGAAGTCGCGCGGGACGTTCATCACCGCAAATCGCTACCTCGAACTGCTGCCGGCCGAACCCCTGCGGTACTACTTCGCCGCAAAACTCGGTCCAGGAGTGGACGACATTGATCTGTCGCTCGACGACCTCACTGCGCGAGTGAACTCCGACATCGTAGGCAAGCTCGTCAACATCGCGAGTCGTTGCGCCGGGTTTGTCGCACGCGGCGGCGGCAAACTTGCCGATCGCCTTCCGGACCCCGCCCTCTATGCAGAGTTCACGGCGGCCGCGCCGCGTATCGCCGCGCTCTATGAGCAGCTCGACTACGCCCAAGCCATGCGTGAGATCATGCTGCTCGCCGATCGAGCAAACCAGTACGTCGATACCCATAAGCCCTGGGCACTTGCGAAGGACCCCTCCAAAGCAGAGGAGACCCTCGGCATCGCGACTCAGGGCATCAATTTGTTCCGCGTGCTCATGGTGTACCTCGCGCCGGTGCTGCCTGACATGGCCTGCCATGCCGCTGGATTTTTGGGCGCACCGTTGTCGCGTTTCAGCGAGATCGACTCGCCCCTACTCCGAACACCGCTTGCCCCCTATCAACCGCTCGCGCAGCGACTCGATCCGAAAGTCGTGAACCAACTCGTCGCAAGCCCGGTTACGCTGGCGACGACGACTGCCACGGCGACAACGACCGCTGCGACCACTGCATCAGGAGCGCCTTACGTGACCATCGACGATTTCTCAAAACTCGATCTTCGGGTCGCCAAAGTCACGGCCGCCGAGGCAGTCGAAGGCTCGGACAAACTGCTCAAGCTCACGCTCGATCTCGGTGGTGAGACCCGAACGGTGTTCTCGGGTATCCGCAAGTCGTACACACCCGAAAGCATGGTCGGTCGAAATGTCGTGATGATCGCCAATCTGGCGCCTCGCAAAATGCGCTTCGGCGTCTCCGAAGGTATGGTGCTTTGCGCCTCGGGTGAAGACGATCGCGTGTACCTGCTCTCCGCCGACGACGGCGTTGCAGGCGGCATGAAGATTTCCTGAGCCGACGAGACGAGTCACCCGTGATGCGCGCCGACGCCGACCGCATCCACGCGCTTCTGCCGCAGACCCAATGCACGCGCTGCGGCTATCAGGGCTGTCGCCCGTATGCCGAAGTCATCGCCGCGGGCGAAGCCGCCATCAACCGCTGTCCGCCCGGCGGCGCTGTCACCATCGACCGCCTTGCTGCACTGCTCTCGCGCGACCCGTTGCCGCTCGATGAGACCTGCGGGGCCGAGGGACCGCCAACCGTGGCCGTGATCGACGAATCGAAGTGCATCGGCTGCGCGCGCTGCCTGCCGCCCTGCCCGGTCGATGCCATCGTCGGCGCCCAACGGCAGATGCATACGATCATCAACGACCTGTGTACGGGCTGCGAGCTCTGCATTGCACCCTGCCCCGTCGACTGTATTCGTATCGTGCCGAGGGCCTCGCTCGTTACACTCTCTGCCGAACCCTCTGCCGAGAGTAACCTACGCCGGTTCGAGTCACATGAGGCTCGCCGCGGGCTGCGCGAGGCCGAACGGAGACGATTGCTCGATGAACGCAAGCAGCGTGTCTCGCGCACACTCGTATGAAACCCGCACTTCGGCAAGCGATGTTCGAGCGTCTGCGGGCGCGTAATCCGCATCCCACGACGGAGCTGGAATATCGCACCCCTTTCGAGTTGTTAGTCGCCGTGATCTTGTCGGCTCAGGCAACCGACAAAGGCGTGAACATCGCGACGCGCAAGTTGTTCCCGACCGCCAACACACCCGCGACCCTCCTGGCACTCGGCGAGCCCGGACTCACCGAGTTCGTCAAAACAATCGGTCTCTATAAAGGCAAGACCAAAAATATCTTGGCTACGTGTCGACTGATCCTCGAGCAACACGGCGGGGAAGTCCCAAGAACACGCGACGCGCTCGAAGCGTTACCGGGTGTCGGGCGAAAAACTGCCAATGTCGTGCTCAACACCGCGTTCGGCGAACCCACCATGGCCGTCGACACTCACATCTTTCGAGTCGCTAACCGTACGGGACTCGCGCCGGGCCGAACGGTGCTGGCCGTCGAAAAGAAGTTACTCAAGAACGTACCGGCAGAATTTCTGAAAGATGCCCATCACTGGCTGATCTTGCACGGACGCTACGTCTGCAAGGCGCGAAAACCGAACTGCCCCGCCTGCCCGATCGCCGATCTCTGCAGCTACAAGCGCAAAACGCGCGCGGACGCCTGACATGCTCTTCGGTAGCTCCAGAGAGTCGTTACGCCGCGGTTGGCTTGAGGTGTTCAAAAAATCTCAGGCCGGCGCACTACTCAGCGCACTCGAGACGCAACTCGCCGATCTGATTCGCGAGCATCCGGAGTATCACGCTTGGCTCGAGCACGGCGATGACGCACTGCACGCCGATTTCTCACCCGAGAGCGGCCGTACGAACCCTTTTCTACATTTATCGATGCACCTCGCCCTACGTGAGCAAGTGTCGACTAATCGTCCTTCTGGCATCGCTCGCATCCATGCGGCACTCGCCGCGCGCAACGATGCGCACGACGCCGAACACCAGATGATGGACGCTCTCGGAAAAGCCTTGTGGGAGGCACAGCGCGCCGGCCGAATGCCCGACGAACGCGACTATCTTGAAGACCTCGAACGACTCGTTACTTCCGCTTCGGGACGTAGAGATCGGTAAGCGTTCCTTCGAAGGCCTCTGCTGAAAATGCGATCGACTCCGATAGCGTCGGATGCGGATGGATCGTCAGGCCCACATCGGTTGCGTCGGCGCCCATTTCGATGGCGAGTGCCACTTCACCGATGAGCTCTCCGGCGTTCGGACCGACGAGGCCGCCGCCAACCATACGATGAGTGTCTGGATCAAAGAGCAGCTTGGTGAACCCTTCGTCGCGCCCCTGTGCGAGCGAGCGTCCACTCGCCGCCCACGGGAACATGCCTTTTTGAACTTTGATACCTTTCGCCTTCGCCTCAGTCTCGGTGAGACCCACCCAAGCCACTTCGGGATCGGTATAGGCTACCGAAGGAATGACTCGCGCATCGAACGCGCGTTTCTCGCCCGCGATCACTTCGGCGGCGACCTTACCCTCGTGCGTCGCCTTGTGCGCGAGCATCGGCTGACCGACGAGATCGCCGATCGCAAAGATATGCGGCACGTTGGTCCGCATCTGTCGATCGACCCGGATGAAGCCACGTTCATCGACACTGACGCCGGCCTTGCCGGCATCGACCAGTGCTCCATTCGGCTTGCGGCCGACGGCGACGAGTACGCGGTCATACACCTGCGGTTCGGGCGCGCCCTCTCCCTCAAACTCGACTCTCAAGCCTTCCTTCAGCGCGGAAACGGCTTTGACCTTCACGCCGAGCATGACTTGCTCGTAACGCTTGCGCAGGCGTTTCTCGAGTGGTTTGACAAGATCGGGGTCAGCGCCCGGCATCAATTGCTTCATCACCTCGACGACACTGACGCGCGTTCCGAGCGCGTCGTAGACACAACCCATCTCGAGGCCAATGATGCCGCCACCGATGACGAGCAAGCGTTTCGGAAGTTCGCGTAATTCGAGCGCGTCGGTCGAGTCCATGACTCGAGGATCTTGCGGCACGAACGGCAGTCGCACCGGCTCAGAACCCGCCGCGATGATGCCGTAGTCGAAACTGATCTGACTCGCACCCTCATCGCTCGTCACTTCGATCACTCGAGGCGCGATGAAACGACCCGTACCGCGCATCACCGAGACCTTGCGTTGCTTGGCGAGCATCTCGAGACCGCCGGTGAGTTTTTTGACCACACCGCTCTTCCAACCCCGAAGTTTGTCGGTATCGATTTTGGGAGCACCGAAGTCGATGCCGTGAGCGGCCATGGACGCGGCCTCGTCGATGACCTTCGCGGCATGCAACAGTGCCTTGGAGGGAATACAGCCGACATTGAGACAGACGCCGCCGAGCGTCGGCCAACGCTCGATGAGTGTCACCTCAAGCCCAAGATCAGCGGCTCGGAAGGCCGCGGTGTAGCCGCCCGGCCCCGCGCCGAGTACCAGCACCTGAGTGTGCTTGGGGACGCCGGGCACAGGCCCGGTCTCGATCGCGGCAGGCTCCGCTGAAGCGGTAGCAGTCGATGCGGCCGGGGCGGCAGCGGCAGGCTTCGGTGGTGACGACGACGCCGCGGCGCCTTCGGCCTCGATACGCGCGATCACGGTTCCCTTGGAGACTTTGGCTCCCTTTGCGACCAAGATCTCGGTGAGACGCCCGCCCACCGGTGCTGGAACGTCCATCGAGGCTTTGTCTGTCTCGAGCGTGATGAGCGGCGCCTCCGCCTCGACGGTATCACCGACCTTAACGAGCACGTCGATGACCGGCACTTCGGCGAAGTTACCGAGATCGGGAACGGCGATGTCGATGACTTTCATCAGACAAGCGCCCCAGGCTTCGCGAGCGTCTCGGCGAGCCAGTTCGTGAACCGAACGCCTTCTGCGCCATCGATCACACGATGATCGTAGGACAACGAAAGAGGCAACATCAGTCGCGGGACGAACACACCATCGCGCCAGATCGGTTTCATCACCGACCGCGACACACCGAGGATGGCGACTTCCGGAGCATTGATGATCGGCGTGAATGCCGTGCCGCCTATCCCGCCGAGGCTCGACACGGTAAAACACCCGCCCTGCATGTCCGCACCCGAAAGCTTGCCGGTCCGCGCTCGCTCAGAGAGCGTCGCGAGGTCGTGCGCAATCGTGAAGAGATCCTTTTTATCGGCATCACGAATGACCGGCACCATCAAGCCGTTCGGTGTGTCTGCAGCAAAACCGATGTGACAATACTTTTTGAGGACGAGATGTTGTGCCGACTCGTCGAGCGAGGCATTGAAGTTCGGAAACTGCTTCAAGGCCCGGGCGCAGGCCGCCACGATGAACGCGAGCGGCGTAAGCTTGACGCCTTTCGCAGCCGTCTCGGCCTTGAGTGCCTGACGCTTTTCTTCGAGGGCGCTGATATCCGCTTCGTCGAACTGTGTGACGTGGGGAATGTTGACCCACGAGGCATGAAGACGAGGTCCCGAAATACGGCGAATACGACTAAGCGGTTGAGTGTCCACCGGTCCGAACGCGGCATGATCGACGACGGGCACTTTGAGCAAGGCGGGCGCCGCTGCGGCAACGCCACCCTGCAACGCCTGTTTGACCCACGCTTTAACGTCATCGTGGGTAATGCGTCCCTTGAGACCCGAGCCGCGAACACGACCGAGATCGACTCCGAGTTCGCGAGCGAGGCGACGCACGGAGGGGCCCGCATGGGCCCGTGAAAATCCAGCCTCCTGAATGGGGGCGAGATCGGTGCGAGCGCCTGGGATCGCCGCTCCGGCCGATACAGGCGCCGAGCCGGACTGTGCCGGGGCGTCTGGCCTCGCGACCGCAGCAGGGGGAGTCGCCGCCGGCGATGCGGCAGACGGTACGGATGCGGGTTTGACCGTTTCGACCCCGACCGCGACCGCCGACTCATCGGCCTCGAGCATCGCGACAAGATCGCCAGTATTCACTTTAGCGCCACGCTCGATATGCAGCGACTTCAGAACACCCGCCGACGGCGAAGGAACATCCATCGTGGCCTTTTCGGTTTCGAGCGTGGCGATCGGCGTGTCGACCTCCAGCGTATCGCCTGGCTTGACGAGTAACTCGATGACCGCGACATCATTGAAGGAACCGAGGTCCGGAACGCGTATTTCTTTGAGTGCCATGATCTTTGAGTCCGTCAGCTGACGAGCGGATCAGGTTTTGCCGGATCGATACCGAGCGTGGTGATCGTGCGCTCTACGACGTCGATCGAGATCTGGCCTTCATCAGCCAACGCTCGCAGCGTCGCCAACATGATGAAACGATGATCGACTTCGAAGTGGTGACGCAGGGCCTCTCGCGCGTCGGAGCGACCATAACCGTCGGTACCGAGTACGACGTAGCGCCCTGGCACCCACTGCCGGATTTGATCGGGCACGTTTCGGACATAGTCGCTCGCCGCGACGAATGGACCCTTGAGCGTCGATAAGGTGGACGCCACGTAGGGCACCCGCGGCGTCTCACCTGGGTGCAAGAGATTCCAGCGCTCGCATTCGAGCGCGTCGCGTCGCAACTCGTTCCAACTCGGCGCAGACAGTACGTTGCTCTCGATGCCGAAGTCGGTGGCCAACTTCTCGGCCGCTTTAATGACCTCCCGCAGGATGGTCCCCGAACCGAGCAGGGTGGTCTTGGCTTTTGCCTTGCCCTTCGGCGTGACGGTCGAGAATTTGTAAAGCCCTTTGAGAATGCCCGCCTCCGCACCTTGCGGCATGGCCGGCATCGCGTAGTTCTCGTTCATCACCGTCACGTAATAGAACACCGGCTCGCCTTCGGTATACATTCGGCGCATACCATCTTGAATAATGACCGCGACTTCGTAGGCGAAGGTCGGGTCATACGAGCGGCAGTTGGGCACCGTGGTAGCCAGCAACTGACTATGACCGTCCTGATGCTGCAAGCCTTCGCCCGCGAGCGTGGTTCGGCCGGCCGTCGCGCCGAGCAAGAAGCCTCTCGTCTGCATGTCTCCGGCGGCCCAGATGAAATCACCGACGCGCTGAAAACCGAACATCGAGTAGAAGATGTAGAACGGCACCATATTGATGCCGTGATTCGTATAGGCCGTGCCCGCCGCCATCCAGGAGCACATGGCTCCGGCTTCATTGATGCCCTCTTCGAGGATCTGTCCTTTCTTGTCCTCGCGATACGACATCAGTTGATCCGCATCTTGCGGCGTGTAGAGCTGCCCCACCGACGAGTAGATACCCACCTGCCGGAACAAACCCTCCATACCGAACGTGCGCGCTTCATCGGGGACGATCGGCACGATGTGCTTGCCGATCTGCTTATCTTTGAGGAGCGTGGTCAGCAAGCGCACGAAGGTCATGGTCGTCGAGATCTCGCGGTCTTCGCTGCTCTCGAGCAAGGGCTTGAAAGCCTCGAGCGGCGGTACGACGAGCGGTGCAGCCGTGCGGCGACGAGCCGGTAAATAGCCTCCGAGCGAGACACGACGCGTGCGCATGTAACGCATCTCGTCGCTGTCTTCCTCTGGCTTGCAGAACGGCAGGCGGGCGATTTCATCGTCCGATACCGGAATATTGAACCGATCGCGAAACTGACGTAGGTCGTCGTCGGAGAGTTTTTTCTGCTGGTGAGTGACCATCTGGCCTTCACCGGCTTTACCCATACCGAAACCTTTGACGGTCTTGGCGAGAATCACCGTAGGCTGACCCTTGTGCTGCATCGCTGCGGCGTAAGCGGCAAACACTTTACGAGGATCATGACCCCCACGATTGAGTCGCCAGATCTCCTCGTCCGACATGTTGGCGACCATCGCCTTCAGTTCGGGGAACTTGCCAAAGAAATGATCACGCGTGTACGCACCGCCCTTCGCCTTGAAGTTTTGGTACTCTCCGTCGACGCACTCTTCCATCACTCGCCGCAACAATCCGAGGCTGTCCTTGGCGAGTAGCGGATCCCAACGCGAACCCCAGAGCACCTTGATGACGTTCCATCCTGCGCCAAGAAAAGCGGCTTCGAGTTCCTGAATGATCTTGCCGTTACCGCGCACTGGTCCATCGAGACGCTGCAGATTGCAGTTGATCACGAACACGAGATTGTCGAGCTTCTCGCGCACGGGCATGGTGAGTGCGCCCATCGACTCGGGCTCGTCCATTTCACCGTCGCCGAGGAAGGCCCAAATCTTGCGATCTGAGGGCGTCACGAGACCGCGATGCTCGAGGTAACGCTGGAAGCGCGCCTGAAAGATCGCCTGCATCGGGCCGAGCCCCATCGACACCGTGGGGAACTGCCAAAAGTCCGGCATGAGCCAAGGATGTGGATAAGACGACAGACCATCGCCTGCGACTTCCTGGCGGAAGTGACGAAGCTGATCCTCGGTCAGACGGCCTTCAAGGTACGCCCGCGCATAGATGCCGGGTGATGCGTGCCCCTGGACGAAAATCATGTCGCCCGGATGTTCGGTCGTCGGTGCGCGCCAGAAGTGATTGAAGCCCACCTCGTAGAGTGTTGCGGCTGATGCATAGGTCGCGATATGACCCCCGTACTCCGACGAAATACGATTCGCCTGAACGACCATCGCCATCGCATTCCAACGGATATACGCCTCGATGCGTCGCTCGAGTTCACGGCTGCCCGGATACTCGGGCTGCTGCCCCGTCGAGATGGTGTTGAGGTACGCGGTGTTCGGCTTGAAAGGCAAATAAGCGCCCGACCGACGCGTGTAATCGATCAGACACTCGAGCAAAAAATGGGCGCGCTCTGGGCCATGCGCCTTGAGCACGGAGTCGATGGACTCCAGCCACTCCCGGGTTTCGCCCGGATCAATATCGGCCCTCGGACTTTCGGACATACCCCCGTCCTGCATTCCGTGCTTGTGAAAAACCGTATGTTAACTTGTCGGAGCCGTCTCAGGGGAGCGGGACGCGTGTGCTAGCATCCCCGGCCCCATGACCGTCGAACTCACCCTCCGTCGCCCCGACGACTGGCACGTGCACTTACGCGACGGCGAGTCACTCGTGTCGGTCCTTCCGCACACGGCGAAACAGTTCGCGCGAGCCATTGTCATGCCCAACTTGAAGCCCCCGGTCACCACGGTGGCCCTCGCCTCAGCGTACCGCGACCGCATTCGCGCCGCCCGCCCACCGGGTAGCGACTTTGAACCGTTGATGACCCTCTATCTCTTCGACAACATGCCGACCGAAGAGATCGATCGCGCAAAAACAGCCGGCTTCATCGCAGGGTGCAAACTGTACCCGGCGGGTGCGACCACCCATTCCGATGCGGGCGTCACCGACGTCCGTCACATCGACGGCGTACTCGCTCGCATGGCTGAGCTCGGCGTCGTCTTGCAGGTTCACGGTGAGGTGACGCACGAACATGTCGATATCTTCGATCGCGAGGCACAGTTCATCGACGAAGTGCTCGCTCCTCTCGTCGAGAGATATCCGACGCTCAAGGTCGTGTTCGAGCACATCACGACGCGCGCCGCCGTTGACTTCGTCGCCGGTGCGAGAGTCGGCGTGGCGGCGACCATCACGCCGCAGCATCTGCTTTTCAATCGAAACGAAATTTTCCGCGGCGGTATCCGACCCCACTTCTACTGCCTGCCGGTACTCAAGACCGAGCCCGACAGGCAGGCATTGATCGAGGCTGCAACGGGTGGAAACCCGAAGTTCTTCCTCGGCACCGACAGCGCACCGCATACGCGAGAGAGCAAAGAATCCTCCTGTGGTTGTGCAGGGATGTACTCAGCTCACGCCGCTCTCGAGCTGTATGCGGAAGCCTTCGAAGCAGCCGGCGCGCTCGACAAACTCGAGGGCTTCGCCTCGCTTTTCGGACCCGATTTTTATCAAATGTCGCGCAACGCCGGCACGATCACTCTGCGTCGCGAGGAGTGGTCGGTCCCGGGTGCCTACGCGTTCGGCAGCGACGTAATCGTCCCCATGCGCGCCAACGAAACACTTCGGTGGCGGATGATTTCCGCGTGAGCACCCCCGTTCCGAGCCTCGCCCGTCGATTCCGCGGATTTCTCCCTGTTGTCATCGACGTTGAAACCGGCGGGCTCAACGCCTCAAAAGACGCCCTGCTCGAAATCGCGGCGGTCCTCATAGAAATCACCCCTGAGGGCTTGCTGACTCGCGGCGAAACACACTCTTTTCACGTCAAGCCTTTTGAAGGCTCGAATATCGAACCCGCCTCACTCGCCGTCACAGGCATCGACCCTTTTCATCCGCTGCGACCCGCGATCGACGAAAAAGATGCGTTGACGCGGATCTTCAAAGAAGTGCGGGAAGGCGTCCGCCATCACGGATGCAAGCGCGCGATTCTCGTCGGTCACAATGCGTCGTTCGACTTGGGTTTTTTGAACGCAGCGGTGGCGCGCACGGAAATCAAGCGCAATCCGTTTCATCCGTTCTCGAGTTTCGACACGGTATCGCTCGCGGGCGCGGCGCTCGGCCAGACAGTGCTCGCGAAAGCGACGCTTGCCATCGGACTCGAATGGGATTCTTCAGCCGCACATGCTGCGGCCTACGACGCAGAGCGTACCGCGGATATCTTTTGCAAGGTGTGCAACGACTGTCAGCCGAGTTTTTTGGCGGCGGAACAGCGTGCCCGAGCGATGGGATGGCTCGATGAGCCGAATGGCGACAGCAGCCCAACCTCGCCCGTCGCCGAAGAAAACAATCCCTAAAAACTATGCGAGTGCGCCGGCCTCGCCGAGCAGCGTCTTGAGCTCGCCGTTGTGGTACATCTCGAGAGCGATGTCGCAACCGCCGATCAACTCACCTTTGACGTAGAGCTGCGGATAGGTCGGCCAGTTTGAGTAGCGCTTGAGCGCTTCGCGCAACTCGGGATCTTCAAAAATATTGACGTGATGGAACTTGGCGCCGCACGCACGCAGCGCACCGACCGTCTGCGCGGAGAACCCGCACTGCGGAAAATCGGGCGTACCCTTCATGAAGATGACGACGGGGGCCGTCGCCAGTTGCGTCTTGATTCGTTCAGTGACATCCATCGCGATTAACCTCCTGACACTTGATGTCGCTTTTGTCGCACGACCCGTCGCTGCTCGAGATCTCGAAGCAAATCCCATTGCTGCTCCGCTGTCATACGGATCCAGCCGGCGATCTCATCGCGTGTGCGGAAACAGCCGGCGCAATGACCCGAGTGGTCGAGTGCACACACACTGATGCACGGCGACATCGGCCGCGCACGCCGGGCTTCTGAGCCAGCATCCGCCATAAAACCCTTCCTTGGGGAGCCCGAGCAGGGCTTATGCATTGAATTATGGGGGTTCGTCCCCTATTCTTCAAACTCGATCGATCCTTCATCTGTTGGAGCTTCAATACCAATGAAAAATCCACTCGACAGTGTCGGCGCAACCGTCACACTCGGCGTCCTGTTCTCCGTCATCGTGATGGCCCTGCCCGGTACGCCAGGCGGTGAGTTCAGCAACCTCGGACTCGGTCGATGGCTGCACACCGTTACCGGAATTTTCTGGATCGGCCTGCTCTATTACTTCAACGTCGCCCAAATTCCGGCGCTTGCTGCAGCGAATGCCGACAAGGGCGGCCCGGGCGGCGCTGGAATCGTCAAATATGTCGCGCCGCGAGCGCTGCTTTGGTTCCGTTGGATGGCCCTTGCGACCTGGCTGACAGGCGCGTGGTTGCTCGGGGGTCGCCTCATGGACGCGTTCACACTTCAAGAAGGCAGTGTCGTGATCGGTATCGGCGCATGGCTCGGCACCATCATGCTGTTCAATGTGTGGGTTCTGATTTGGCCGAACCAGAAAAAGGTCATTGGCGTCGTTCCTGCCACCGACGAAGAGAAGGCCAAGGCGCGTCGTACGGCCACCCTCACCTCTCGCGTCAACTTCTTATTGTCCTTCCCGATGCTGCTGTGCATGGTCGGTTCGGCTCACGGTCTGCCGTTCTAAGTCACAACGGCTCAGGCGTGGGGTAGCGGATCACCTTTTGCGGGTTTCCGCGCTCCACGCACTCCCGTGAAGGGGTACCGGTGATGAGATACCAGCGATCATCGCTACTCTCTCCGGCGAACTGCCGCGGATTCTGACCAAAACACGTTTGGACGAAATGCTCCGGCACGAGCAGCACACGCTGCTCGTTGCCCGAGAGCCATAGCGCGGCATCGAAGGCTTCGGCATCACCCTCGCGCCAACGCGCGTGTCCAAAGTTCACGGTGTCGCGATCGAGGTAAAGCAGGAATTGCTCCTTGTATGCGAGTAACCCGAGCTCGCGATCTTCGGGAACCGCAGCGGTGACCTGGCGAATGAACTCGGAGGCCGAGCGCTCGCCATTGATTTGCGGCGCGACGCCGAAACCCCACGTGAGCGTGAGACACGCGAGCGCCGATGGCCACGCCAGAATAGGCTTGAACTTGAGCGCGAGCACCCACGCCACGCTCGCCAAGGCGGCGAAAGCATAAATCGGCGTAAGCGAACTCAACTCGGAGTCGGCGAACACGTCGACGATCTGGGGAATCGAGAACCATGACACGAGCGCAAGAACGACCCCCGGCACTACGAGCAGTAACGCCAACACGGCGGACAACCGCTGTACACCACGGGTGGCGAACAACCCCGGGAGATGAGGCGCAGCCGCGATCGCGAGCGCCGGCAACGCGGGTAGTACGTAGACTCCCCGCTTTCCTGCGCTCAGACTAAAAAAAACGATCACGAAAATCGCCCAAAGCAGCGGTAACCACACTGCAACGCGACCCTCTCGCCAATCGCTGCGCCAGCGAGGCACCAGCCAAAAGAGCAACGCGCTCAGCGGCAGCCACAGCACGGGGATAACCTCGACAATGTAGTAGAACCAAGGCCGGATGTGATGCCACGCCTGGGTGTAACGCGTGACCGTTTGTTTAAACAAAATCTCATCGCGATAGGCCGCCAACTCCGGGGTGCCTTGGTTTACGACGTGCCAAAGCATGGGCCCGAGCCACAACATGATCGTCGCCGCGAACACGGCGAGAACCGCTAACAGTGAGCTCATGCGGAGTTTTTGTGACCTCATGCGAGCACTAAGCCAAAAGGCGATCGGCAGTACGGCAAGCGTCAAAAATCCGACCGCCTTATCGATCACTCCGAGCCCAGCACCGAATGCGCCAAGCAGAGCGACCCAGAGCGGCGCACCCTGCAGCGCGTGGCGCATCAAGCCCCACAACGCGAGAGTGCAGAAAAAAATCAGCGTCGCATCGATCTGCGCACCGCGAGTCGTCATCACGAAATGGATACAAGTGGCCAAGGTCACTGCGGCCAGCCGCCCGGCCTCGCGCCCGTGGAAGCGACGAACAAGGTCGTAAACCAGAAGCAACGTACCGAGCGAGGCAAGCATCGAGGGCAGCAAGAAACCCAGTCTCAAAGAATCGGTGAGCAGGAAGCCGATACCCATCAACCAGAAATGCAACGGCGGCTTGTCCTGATAAAGGTCGCCGCCAGCGTGAGGAATGAGCCAGTTGCCGCTGCGCACCATGTCGAGCGCAACCCCCGCGAACCGTGGCTCGTCTGCAGGCCACGGATCGCGAAGACCGTAGCCTGCGAGGATCAGCAACGCGAACCACGCGCCGATCCAGGCGAGATCGGTGAGCGTGCCGCGCGAGGACTCCGTCACGCGTCAGCCCGGTGGCGACCCGAGCGGATCAGGTAGAGGTTGCGGATGTAGACCACGAGGCCCAAGCCCTGCCCCGCGATGAAGACGGGATCTTGCTTATGGATCGCATAGGCAAGCAGCGTGACGCCGCCCGCGAGGCTGAAGTACCAGAACGCTTGGGGGATGATACTGCGCTTAAGACGCTCGCTCGCGATCCATTGCACGATGAATCGCATCGAGAACAGCGCCTGGCCGATAAAGCCGATAACAATCCAGATCAGGGTTTCGGAGCTTTGCATGTCTATCCTCAAAAAAATAAAAGCACTAGTCCTCGGTCACCCGAAGCCCCGGCTTCGCCCTTCGGCGTAGCCACATCACACCAAAAATATCGATGATGCCCACCCAGAGTCGATCGAGGAGGCCATACTTCGACGCACCTCGTTCGCGCGGACGGTGAGCGATCGGCACAGAGACCACCCGCGCTCCAGCACGCAGAAAGAGCGCGGGTAAAAAACGATGCATGTGATCGAACCGCGGAAGATCCAAGAACACGTCTCGGCGCATCACCTTGATGCCACAGCCGGTATCGGGTGTGCGGTCGCCGAGCAGTCGACCACGCACTCCGTTGGCGACTCGCGACTGCGCATGACGCAGCCAGGTATCGCGACGATGAACGCGGTTACCCATTACGAGCTCCGCTGACTGCCGAGCCTCGAATAGCCTGGGGATATCTGCCGGGTCGTTTTGACCGTCACCATCGAGCGTCGCAATCCACTCGGCGCGTGCGTGGCGCACACCCGAACACACTGCGGCGCTTTGTCCGCTGCGAAACGAGTGACTCAGCAGACGAACCTGGGGGACATCCTTTCGCAGGGTACGAACGGCGGCGGCGGTGCCATCCGTACTGCCGTCGTCGACGAAGATGATTTCGAATTCGCGACCCGAGAGCGCGGCAACGATTTCGCGTGCAAGCGGGCCTACATTGTCGACTTCATTACAAACAGGAATGACCACCGAGATTTCCATGGGCCGCGATTCTCGTTCAAGTTCGCTTGAGTCGCCAGCGCTTGTGCGACCACGGCCAATCGGCAGGACTTTCGTGTATCTGCCTCTCGACCCGGCGAGCGAACCGCTCGGTGAGCTCGCCGGGCGCCAAGTCCTCGCCGCTCGCTCGCATCAACTCGAAGCTCGCCTCGTAGCGACCCCGTCCGGTACGGCGAATCGCCGCGAAGAAAACTGGGTAGTCGAGGCTACTGGCAATCACGTCGCCGCCCATGAAAAAGGCCGTGTCGCGGTTGAGGAAAGGAGTCCAATGGCGGCGATCGCTCGCGACCGGCTCTTGATCGGCCGCAAGCACGATGAGTCGAGGCACACTTCGTCGCGCAACGATGTCGCGCATGATTTGATCGGCAGGGACCATTCGCGCGCCAAAACGACTCCGTAACGCCAGTATCTCGCGATCGGCCCAGGCGTTTTTGAGGCGCTTATACGCGGTATCCACGGGAAATCCGAGGCGCTTGGACATCCCGAGCAACAGCCACTCCCAGTTGCACTGATGCGCTGCATAAAGCACCGCAGGGGTACCCGATGAAATTGCCTCTTGAACGATTTCGAAGTTGGTGAAATGCATCCGCTGATCGAATTCACGCTCATCGATGGCGGCAGACTTGACGATCTCTACCATCACGTCGCCGTAACTGCGATAAAAATCACGACGGATGGACTCGACCTCCGCTCTCGACTTCTCAGGAAATGCCGTCGCGAGACTGTCTCGAATGACCCTGGGCTTGTACGGCGTGATGTGCCACGCCAGAAACGCAAAAACTCGCGACAGCCCGTGCAAGGTAACCAGGGGTAAGGCGGCGAGCGCCCGCACCCACCATGAGGGTCGGGGTGCGGATTCTTCGGGGCGACGCATTCCGAGACCATGTTACGCGTCGTACAATCGCCTCTCAATGCGAACCGTCACCGCGAATGCCCAGAGGGTCCGATGAGCACCCTCCACCTGATCAGGCACGGACAAGCGTCTTTTGGCACCGACGATTACGATCGGCTGTCGAAACTCGGCGAGCAACAAGTCGCGTATCTTCGCGACCACTACCTGCGCACGGGTCAGCGACTCGATGCCATCTACACCGGTCGGCTCAAAAGACAGCGGGAAACGGCGACCATTCTCGCCTCACCTGCAGTCAGCGACGTGAAAGATCACCCCGGCTTCGACGAGTACGACGCTCATACTCTATTCCTCGCCCATGCTGACCTCACGGGCGTTCCACTCTCGACGCTGCGAGGCTCGGGGCCACCGGATGCGCGTGCGTTTCAAAGGCGCCTCGAGGAAGTCGGTCGTCAGTGGGTGGCGGGAGCACTCGATCGTCCGGGTATCGAAACCTGGAAGGCGTTTAAATCACGAGTGGCCGGCGGCCTCGAGCACGTCATGCGCGAATCAGGACGATCAAAGGACGTGGCGATTTGCACCTCGGCCGGAGCGATCGGCGCCGCCGTGGGCCACATCCTCGGACTCACCGATGAGGCGTCGTTACGACTGTCTTGGACAGTCTTCAATTCTTCGATCACGCGCATCCGCTTCGATCAGACGCGTTGCTCTCTCGAGGTGTTCAATGCCGTGCCTCACCTCGAGGCGCAAATCGACCCTCGCATGCTCATCACCTACCGATAACGGGTCGACCGCTCGGATTTATAAAGACTTCCGGTTCGCGTCGCGAGGAAGGCCTCGAGCGAACTGTCCTCTTGTTTGAGGAATCCGCGCGCGGGCAGACTGCCGTTTCGAACCATCTCGATGACGGCGACAACGGAGGCCGAGGTGGTCCAGGCGATCGCCGTTCGAGATCGCCCCGCAACCTCGATCGGGTAATAACTTTGTACGAATTCCTTACGCTGCAAGCGCCCCTCTGCCCATCCCTCGGCGGACGCATGCACGTATACGACATCCGCGTCGACCGGCGGCTTCGCATTCGAGAGGATCTGCCCGGCCAGTTCGCGCTTTTCTCGCATGAGCAATTCGTGGAAGAAGAAGTTCATGAGCTGCACGTGCCCGGGATAGCGCATCGTCTTGTAGTCGAGATTTTCGACGCGGCCCGCGAAGGTTTCACACATGGTGCCGAGACCGCCCGAGGTGGTAAACGCCTCGAGCTGGACGCCATCAATGTAGACGGTCTCGATCCATTCCATGGCCGACACCATCTTCCGAACGCCCTCCTCGATGACTTCGCAATCATTGAGGTATTCATTGACGACGCCCTCAGGCGACCAGTTGAACGCGTAGCCGAGCAAACCCGTCGGGTTTTGCGGCAATGCGCCCACACGCAACCTGATAGAACGCACTCGCTCAAACCCTGCGGCGAGATTCGCTCCGACGATGCCGATGAAGCCCGGCGCGAGACCACACTGAGGCGCCATCAGCCCTCGACTCGTCGTCGAGAGCTCACGGATATGGTTCGTGGTAGGAACGTCTTCGGTGAGGTCGAAGTAGTGAATGCCAAGCTCGTGCGCAATCGAGGACACACTCTTGTTGAGCGCATAAGGCAAACACGACAGTACGGCCTGCTGACCCGTCAGGGCGCGACGCAGTGCCGAGGCATCGGCGATATCGATGCTCTGCACGATAAAATCTTTACCTGCGATCGCGCGGGCATCGATCGCTGTGACCTTGAACCCCGCTCCGTGCAGCAGTTCTGCTGCCAGGTGCCCGACTTTGCCAAGACCCAGTACTGCGATTTTTTCGAATGTCATGATTCAGATCTCGAAGCTCACGCCCTGCGCGAGCGGAAGTTTGTCGGAATAGTTGACCGTCGCGGTCTGGCGACGCATGTAACCTCGCCACGCGTCTGAGCCGCTCTCGCGTCCGCCACCGGTTTCTTTCTCACCGCCAAATGCGCCACCGATCTCGGCACCTGATGGCCCGATGTTGACGTTGGCGATTCCGCAATCGGATCCCGCCGCTGACAGAAACGTCTCGGCCTCTCTCAAATCGCGCGTAAAAATGCATGACGACAAGCCTTGAGGAACGTCGTTGTGCATCGCAATGGCTTCCGCAAGCGTCTCGTAACCAAGCACATAAAGAATCGGCGCAAAGGTCTCTTCACGCACGATTGACGTTTGCTTCGGCATTTCAACGATGGCTGGCTCAACATAGTGCCCGCCCGCGGGCACACCACGACTGCGACGGCCTCCACCGAAGACCACCCCGCCCTCGGCCCGCGCTTTTTCGACGACGTCCTGCATACGCGTCACCGCGTCAGCATCAATCAGGGGACCGACGAGCACACCCGTTTCGCGCGGATCTCCAATCGACAAGCTGCTGTAGGCTTTCTTCAGTCGCTCGAGCAACTCGCCGCGTCGGCTGTGATGAACAATGAGTCGTCGTAGAGTCGTGCATCGCTGTCCGGATGTTCCAACAGCCGAAAAGACGATGGCGCGTACCGCAAGATCGAGATCAGCCGACGGTCCGACGATCATGGCGCTGTTACCACCGAGCTCGAGGATGGTTCGGCCAAATCGCGATGCGACGCGCGGGCCCACCACGCGTCCCATGCGCGTGGAGCCCGTCGCCGACACGATGGGTACATCACGCGAGTCGACGAGCGCTTCGCCGAGTGCGGCTCCACCGATAACGCACTGCACGAGACCTGCGGGGGCGTCGCTGCCGAAGCGCTTGAGCGCACGCTCGACGATTCGCATGGTGGCGAGCGCCGTAAGCGGAGTCTTTTCAGAGGGCTTCCAGATGACCGGATCGCCGCAGACGAGCGCGAGCGCCGCATTCCAGCACCACACCGCTACCGGAAAATTGAAAGCTGAAATCACAGCGCAAGGACCCATCGGATGCCAGGTTTCCATCATGCGATGACCCGGACGTTCGGATGCGATGGTGAGGCCGTAAAGTTGACGGGAGAGACCGACCGCGAAATCGCAGATGTCGATCATTTCCTGAACTTCTCCAAGACCCTCGGAGGCGATCTTACCCATCTCGGCGGTCACGAGCGCCGCAAGGGATTCTTTGTCGCGACGCAACTCCTCGCCGAGCAAACGAATGAACTCCCCTCGCCGTGGCGCCGGAACCACTCGCCAGGCCTCGAACGCCGCGTTTGCACGCGCGATCACCGCCGGAATGTCTTCGAGCGGCGTCATCGGTGCGCGACCGATCTCCTGACCGTCGATGGGCGAGCGAATGACCAGTTCCAGTTTAGACGCAGACATCATGGGCCTCCTGAGGGGCGCGAGGATTACTCAGTCGCCCCGATTCCACAAGAGCCGATAGGCTCCGTCAGAGTCATACATCCGCGACTGTCGCTCAGGGTCGAAACGTCGTCCCTCTCGCGGATCGGTCCCCCGTCCGGAGAGGTACAGCCAATTACCCTGATTACTGTACGGATCGTAATCGACGAGTTGCGATTCGAACCATGCCGCACCGGCTCGATAGTCGCAACGTAAATCATTGATGAGCCAGCTCGCGACGTTTTGGCGAAGACGATTCGACAGGTAGCCCGTCGCAGAGAGCTCTCGCATTCCCGCATCGTTGAACGACTCGCCACTGCGCCCTGTACACCACGCCTCAAACCGCCCCTCATCGTGTGGAGGCAGGGGCTCGCGAGTGAGCCCTGACGCGCGATAAAGACGGGTGCCGTGCTGGAGATGTAGAAATCTGAAGTAGTCGCGCCAGAGCAATTCGAACCAAATCCAGTACGTGCTCTCGTTCGCGCCCTGCGTCGACTCGTGCTGCTTCAACGCAGCAAACAACGTACGCGGCGAAAGTGATCCCGTAGCGAGCCACGGCGAGAACTTGGTCGAGTAGTCGACACCCATCAGGCCGTTGCGCGTCTCTTTGTATCGTTGCGCAGCCTCTCCAGAAAAATAACGCGTCATGTGCGACAGCGCCGCCGACTCTCCGCCGCGATACCCCGGCTGGCCATACGGAAACGACGATCGATCATCGGATGACGCCGCAACCCCCTTCAATAGTTGATCGACGATCATCGACTCGGACGGCGCCACCACGGCCGGCGGCAAGGCGCTCGGCGGAGCGTCTGGTCGCGGCGGCACCACGCCCTCCCCCTCCACACGCTTACGAAAGACGGTGAACACCTGCGGGAGCACTGAGACATCGAACGGGAGCGCCGTAGGATCGAGCAAACTCGATTGCCAGATTGTCTGTACCTCGACGCCCGCCGCTCGAACCTCCGCGACATCCTGCTCTTCCTCGGGTGCGGCAATATGCTCACAAACGATACCCGTCGCGTGGACGGCCTGCGCAAGCCTCGGCAACACCTCAGCGGCTCGGCCGCGCGTCAGCCAAAGACGATGCCCCAGTCGGGTCAGGGAGGCGTCGAGATCCCGAAGGGTATCGACCAAAAATACGCGACGGTGACGGCCCATCCTCGAGAAACCCCAACGCGTGGACTGATCGTGGCGTGGATCGTGGATGTACACGCAGAGGAGTCGATCGCTCTGCTCGATCGCCCGTTTGAGCACGCGGTTGTCATGCAGACGCAGGTCGTTCCGAAACCAGACGATGACCGTTTTCATTGTTTGACGGGTGCCATCTTGCCGTCACGGCGACAGCGCTCGGAGCAATACTTCACGCTATCCCAGTTTTTGGCCCAGGACTTCCGCCACGTCATGGGACGGCCGCAGACCGTACAAGGCTTCGCCGGCAATGACTGCTTGTTGCCGCGAAAACCAGAGCGCTCAGGGCTCATCGGCGGCGTGCAGCCGCCAGCACCCTTTCGGCCTGCAGCCGATGCGGGCGGTCGACGAGCTTGCCGTCGACCCGGAGCGCACCCGCGCTAGGCGACTTCGAGAATGCCGCGAGCACCGCTTCGGCATGCGCCACTTCGGCTGCGCTCGGCGTAAACGCCGCATGCAGAGCCGGAATCTGCGAAGGATGGATCGCGAGCTTTGCCACGTAACCACTACGACGCGAGCTGCAGGCGCGCTGCTCGACCGCGGCGATATCTTTGATCTCGGTATCGACGGTATCGATTGCGCTGACACCCGCTGCCGCCGCAGTGAAGAGACAGCCCGCGCTCGCCATCTGATAGGGCATCTCATAGTGACCCGTTTCGTCGCGGCTGGCTGCGGCGCCGAGTTCGGTCGCAAGATCTTCGGCACCCCAGGTCATACCGACCACACGCGGAGGTGTCGGCACGAAGGAGGTAAGTTGCAACATGGCGCCCGCCGTCTCGGTGATCATCGGAATGACTTTGATGCCACCCGCGATCAAACCGTGAGCAGCCTCGAGCGCCTCGAGCCAGTGATCGAAACGGAGCACATCCCGGCCGTCTCGAGCCTTCGGCAACAGCAGTCCATCCGGTCTCGCCGGGACTACCGCCGCCAGATCGATGAGCGCATCGGGACTGTCGATGGGGTTGATACGCACCCAAAGCGGCACAGGCCGAGAAGATCGTTGCAGGTGGGCCGTGATGGCCTCGCGAGCCTTGGGTCGCTGCGCCGCCGCGACGGCATCCTCGAGGTCAAGGATCACGGCATCCGCCCCACTCGCTTCCGCTTTTTCGAAACGCTCCGGTCGGTCTCCGGGAACGAACAGCATCGACCGCATGCCACATCCTCGCCGCATCCCGTGCGGATGGCGGACATGATAACCCGTCGGCTCGATACTGTTATCCTGCCACCACGGCCTCAGCGGCGCAGTCCGCTGCGATGGAGTCATGATGTCTACCGAGATTCTGGATGTTCTGATCGTGGGTGCCGGGCTCTCCGGAATCGGCGCAGCCGCCGAAATCCGCCGCCAATTCCCTGCCAAGAAAATCGCCATACTCGAGTCGCGAGACCGTCTCGGTGGAACCTGGGACCTGTTTCGCTATCCCGGCATCCGCTCTGACTCCGACATGTACACGCTCGGCTTCAAGGCAAAGCCGTGGCGCAAACCTAAATCAATCGTTGACGGTCCCGCAATCCTCAACTATTTGCGCGAGATGGCAGACGAGAGCGGCGTCGCCTCGACCATTCAGTACGGCAAGCGAGTCGAGTCGGCGGATTGGTCGAGTGCGCGTTGTGAATGGACCGTCACCGTGCGCGATCGTGACGGCAATACGTCGACGCTGCATACGCGCTTCCTGCACCTCTGTACGGGCTATTACAGCTATACCGAAGCCTATCGACCCCACTTCGAAGGCGAGGCGGATTTCCGTGGTCAAATCATCCACCCGCAGTTCTGGCCCGAAAACTTTGACTACACGGGTCGTCGCATCGTCGTGATCGGCAGTGGCGCGACGGCCATCACGCTCGTGCCCGCACTCGCAGAAAAAGCTGCACACGTGACACAGCTGCAGCGCACGCCCTCGTACGTAGTCAATCAACCGGGCGTCGACCCGTGGGCTCGAGTACTGTCGAAAATACTTCCAGCCGCGATCGTCTATCCGGTGGTGCGTTGGAAGCACATCTTGCTGACCTCATTCTTTTATCGGCTGGCTCGCAAGTACCCACGCTGGTTCGGCCAACGGCTCGTCGACCTTGCGGCCGAGGATCTGCCCAAGGGTTACGACGTCGCCCGCCACTTCAAGCCCGACTACAACCCGTGGGATCAGCGAGTCTGCGCCGCGCCCGACGGTGATCTCTTTCAAGCGATCTCGAAGGGACGCGTCAGCATCGTCACGGACACCATCGATCGTTTTGTACCCGAAGGGATCAAACTGAATTCGGGCGAGACGCTCGCTGCCGATATCGTCGTCACAGCCACGGGACTCAAAGTATTGCCGCTCGGCGCAATCCAACTGTCGCTCGACGGGAAAGCCGTCACGCTGGGCGACTCGATGGTATATCGCGGGGTGATGCTGAGCGGCATCCCGAACCTCGTACTCACCTTCGGCTACACCAATGCTTCGTGGACGCTGCGTGCCGACCTGATCGCCGCCTATGTTTGCCGGCTGCTCGATCACTTCGATCGACATGGCTACCACTACGCCGTCCCGATACGTGATTCGACGGTCGGCGAGATGCCGTTTATCGACTTCAACTCCGGCTATGTCCTGCGCGCCCTTGAAGGCCTTCCCACGCAAGGTGATCGCTTCCCCTGGCGGGTCCATCAAACCTACCTGCGCGATCTCGGTGTCACGCGCTTCCGGCGTATCACCGATCCCGCTCTCCAATTCGGCCGCGCTCAAAGCTGAGCCCACCATGAAAACTGCTCTGCTCGACTTTCGCGGTAAAACCGCTGTCATCACCGGCGCCGGCAGCGGCATCGGTCGCGCGCTCGCACAAGCACTCGCGACGCGGGGATGTCACCTCGCTCTCGCTGACATCAACCCAGGTAACCTCGCCGAGACGGCCGCGCTCGCCGCGGCTTCGGGTCACCGCGTGTCGATCCACGAACTCGATGTCGCCTCGCGCGAACTCGTTGCCGCATTCCCGAACGAGGTGATGCGCCATCATCCGGCCATCGACCTCCTCTTCAATAACGCAGGTGTCGCAGTCGGTGGCCGCTTTCTCGAAACCACGGAAGCCGACTTCGACTGGCTGTTCGACATCAATTTTCATGGTGTCGTGCGTATGACACGCGCCTTCCTCCCCATGTTACTCACACGGCCAGATGCCCACATCGTCAATACTGCGAGTCTCTTCGGCATCATCGCGCCCGCGGGGCAAACGCATTACTCGGCGAGCAAGTTCGCAGTCCGCGGATTCAGCGATGCGCTGCATCACGAACTCGTGGGCACTTCCGTCGGCGTGAGCGCTGTGTGCCCCGGGGGTGTCGCCACCGCTATTGCGAGCAGTGCTCGGTTCTCTTCGGCACTCTCCAAAGAAACCATTTCGCATCAACTCGAGAAATCGCGACGCCTGTTACGCAAGCCGCCGGCGAAAGCCGCAGAGATCATCCTCTCGGGTGTCGAGCGCCGACGACCGCGGATTTTGGTCGGTGCCGATGCACGCCTCGGCTACTGGCTCGAACGCCTCATGCCGACGACCTACGGGTCGTTGCTGAAACGGTTCGAGTTATGACGCTGATCCTGATCCTGCTTGCTCTCGCAGCGCTGTCGGTCGCTCTTGCGCTCTTCACTCGGCGTGTGGCGAGGCAGGTGGAGCACGCCGTCCCGCCTTGCGGGAAATTCCTTGACGTGCCGAATGCGCGTCTGCATTACGTCGATCAAGGCGTCGCCCCCGCGGGAACACCGACCATCGTGATGATCCACGGCCTCGGCGCACATCTCCACCATTTCAAGTACGCGCTCGTCGACGAACTTGCTCGCGATACCCGCGTCATCGCCATCGATCGCCCGGGGTCGGGTTATTCCACGCGCACGACGGGTCGCGCCACGACCCTCACGGAGCAGGCCGATGCGGTCGTATCGCTACTCGATCAACTGAAGGTCGAGCGCGCGCTCTTCGTCGGTCACTCCTTGGGCGGCGCACTGTCGCTGACCCTCGCCCTGCGCCACGCGACTCGCGTCGCAGGCCTCGCCTTGATCGCGCCGCTTACCCACTACGCGGGACGATTTCCCGAAGTTTTCCTCGCTTTGACGGTACGCGGGCATGTGGCTCGTCGATTCGTTGCCCACGTTCTCGCTGCACCGGGTTTCATCCTCGGGCGTCGACGAGTGATGCCGAAAATCTTTGGGCCTGAACCCGTGCCCCGCGATTATCGCGTCCGCGGTGGCGGCCTGCTGACGCTACGCCCGAGTCAGTACATCGGGGCGTCAGAGGATCTGGCGGCGACACCAGCCGTCCTGCCGTCGCTCGAAGCCCGGTACGAATCTTTGAACCGAAACGATGCGCCACCGATCGCCGTGCTTTACGGACGCGAGGACGCGCTCCTCGACTATCGTATTCACGGCGAGCGTTTTGCCGAGCGCGTGCCCGCGTGTCGACTCGAACTGGTCTCCGGTGGGCACATGCTGCCGCTCACTCAACCGGAGCGCGTCGCACGTTTTATTCGGCATGCCTTGGAGCGCAGCCGAGTCTAAAGACCGCCATGAGCCGCCACGCCAGACCGCAGCGCATCCTCCTTCTCACGGGTGTATACCTGCTGGCCGTCATCCTCGGCGTCGGCAGTGCCTGGCTCTGGCTCACGCGAGTGGGTATCTCGGGCGTGGACGCAGGCGCATGGCGCGTCAATCTCCTTGCAGGCAGCCAGGACGCCGATGCGTATACCCGTGCCCGTATCGCGCTCGGTGCCGTACTCGCCCTCGGTCGCAGCGAGACGCTCTACTACACAACAGATCACGATGATCTCGGTGACTCGCTGCGTGCGGAGTGCCGCTATCGCATTGAGGGTCTACCCCCACCCGCTCGATGGTGGAGCGTCACGGCCTATGCCGCCGATCATTTTCTGTTCCCCAACGATCAAAAACGTTACAGCGTCAACGGCGAAACCGTAACACTCGATGACGCAGGGCGATTCAGCGCCACCATCGGTCCGCCCGCGGACGAATCGCGCGGCGATCCCGCATGGATTCCGACGGCGGGTCGCGGAGGAATGCGCCTGACCTTGCGATTGTACGGCGCGTCGGAGAGCGTGCAGCGTGCACCGGGGTCGCTCGCTGTCCCGAGCATTCGACGCGTCGGAGAATGTCCGTGAATCCAAAGCCATTAAACTGGACGCGACATTTGCTACGTGTGTCGGTCGTCGTCGTGCTGATGCATGGACTCACGATTTGGGCTGTGCCCCGGCTCATCATGGACCGCATCATCGACTTGGGCACAGCGGACTCGAGTTTGGAGCGTGCGAACGGCGTCACACTACCTCCGCCGACCGATCACACTCAGCGCCGCATCGTCATGCCGAGTCCGGATTTGCTTTACGCCACCTGTTTTTTCGATCTCGCTGACGGCCCCATTCGAGTGACGCTCTCGACCGATTACCCCCGCTATTGGTCGATCGCCCTCTATGCATCGACCTCAGACAATTTTTTTATCGTGAATGATCGGAGTGCTCCGGAAGGACGCGTGGACCTGACGATCCTCCCGTCGAGTCATGATGCTGCAACCTCTAAAGTTCAGCATCACGGCACACAGGTCGTGATATCGCCCACTCGTCGAGGCATGCTGTTGATGCGTTTACTTGTCAACGAAGATCCAGCCGTACGTGTTTCGGCCGAGGCCGCGCGTCGAAGCCTCCGCTGTTCGCGTGACGCGCGACGGAGCGCCGCCGTATGACGCGGCAGAGGATCAAGCCTATTCGCTCGATCGTCGGACTCGGTCTCATCGTTGTTTTATTGGTGGCAACTCCAAGCGGCTTGGCAGAAACGATCCAGCGCGCACCCTGTGAAGCGGTCGAATCGGGAGATTTTGAACGCTATCGCGAGCGCCAGCTCGCCACCCTCAAAGCCGAGCAAGCGGCCGCAACGCGCCAGGGCTTGAGTGTCCGAATCGTACGTGACCTCGACTCAGACCTCGGCACCGAAAGTGACTACCTCGCCCGTCAACAGCCCGGGGTACGCTGCGAGCGTATCGTCTACGAAAGCGACGGACTCAAGATACGTGGATTTCTTTGGACTCCGTCGGCATTAGCGAAGAACCAAAAAATACCGATAATAGTGTTCAACCGAGGCGGCTCGGGAGAGGACTCCAAACTCAGACCGAATACACAGTTCGGTTTCGAACGTTTCGTTCGGGCGGGTTACGCGGTAATCGGCTCTCAGTATCGCGGGAACGACGGGAGCGAGGGCTCCGACGAGCTCGGCGGCGCCGATGTGCGTGACGTCCTTCGGCTCGCCACGATTGCACGCGAGCTTCCTTTTGCGGACGCAAACAATCTCTTTGCGATGGGCTATTCGCGAGGCGCGATGATGGCGCTGTCAGCCCTTCGCGATGGCGCGACGTTCAACGCCGTGGCGCTGGTCGGCTTGCCATCGGATTTTCGGACCTCTCAATTCGATCGTCGGTTTTCCCCAAGCTCACCCCAAATGGCGGCAGCCCGAGCACAGCGTTCCGCTGTACTTTGGGCGGAACGGCTCGACACCCCGATGCTGTTGCTGCAAGGCAGCGGCGACCCGCTCGTCTCGACGGCCGAACAAACCCTACCGTTTGCGGCGCGCCTGCAAGCACTCGGCAAGCCGTACGAGCTCGTTGTGTACGAGGGCGACAGCCACGGGCTGATCCTCAACGGAAAAGACCGGGATGCCCGAATACTGAATTGGTTCGAACGCTTTCGGCGCTGATCCACAATGCGGAGACCCTAACGGGTCGACAGGCACTAAGGAATGGTGCCGGAAATAGGATTCGAACCTACGACCTACGCATTACGAATGCGCCGCTCTACCAACTGAGCTATTCCGGCGTCCAGACCCGGTCTGGGCCGGGGCGGCGAATCTTAAACTCGCCGCAGGCGGATGAAAAGTTCGATCCCCGCCGCTTTGGGGCGGGGGCTGCCGCTCGGGGCAGGTTTTCTTGGGATTAGGGCCCTGAAGGGCTCCGCAGACACTGTCTCAGCCACCCTGGGTCACCTCGGCCTCTCCCCAGGCCCGCCGGCATGCCCTACGGTCTCAGGCGCGGGTAGAACGCCCGCTAGGCACGGGCGGCACGGGCACGCGTAACTCGCGCGGCAAGCCGAAGACCACGTGCTCTTCGCGACCCGCTAACTCGCGCGGTGCCTGCGCACCCCACTGCTTCAGACGATCGATGACTTCGAGTACCAGGACCTCAGGCGCCGACGCCCCCGCTGAGAGCCCCACGCATTGCTTGCCGTCGAACCACTCGCGACGCAGATCGGCCGCCCCGTCGACGAGGAAAGCAGGAATGCCCGCTCGCTGACCGAGCTCGACGAGACGATTGGAATTGGAGCTCGCGACTGAGCCCACGACGACGAGGACATCGCACTCGCGTAGTAAATCTTTGACGGCATCCTGCCGGTTCTGAGTGGCATAGCAGATATCTTCTTTGCGCGGACTCGCAAGTTCTGGAAAACGACGGCGCAGCGTCTCAACAATTTCGGCGGTGTCATCGACAGACAGCGTCGTCTGTGTGACGAAGGCGAGGTTCGAAGGGTTTTGAACGTTAAGTGAGGCGGCATCGCCCACCGACTCGACAAGATGGATCTTGCCGCCGAAGGAGGTATCGAAACGCCCAAGCGTTCCCTCCACCTCCGGGTGCCCGTCGTGACCGATCAGAATGACCTCACGGGCCTCGCGCGAATAGCGACGAACTTCCATGTGCACCTTGGTCACCAGCGGACAGGTCGCATCGAACACGGTGAGCCCGCGGCGCGAAGCCTCATCCTCCACCGCCTTCGACACGCCGTGAGCCGAGAAAATAACCGTCGCACCGTCAGGAACCTCATCGAGTTCCTCGACGAATATCGCACCCATCGAGCGCAAGCGCTCGACGACATGACGGTTATGAACGACCTCGTGTCGAACGTGGATGGGTGTACCAAAGAGCGCAATGGCACGCTCGACGATATCGATCGCCCGATCGACACCGGCGCAGAACCCGCGCGGATTCGCGAGCAATATGTTCATCGGCTGCGCCTCCAATCGGCGAAGGCGTCGTAGATGAGCAAGATGGCGCCCACGGTGATAGCCGCATCGGCGATGTTGAACGCCGGAAAGTAGGCTTGCTGCCAATGCACGTGGATGAAGTCGATGACGAAGCCGTGCTCGAAACGGTCGATGACATTGCCGATGGCCCCAGAGAGCACCAGCGCGAGCGCGAGCGCGAGCACCCGTTCACGGCTTGCGTGCAACGTGCGCAGCCAGACGATCAGCGCGACACTCACGACGACGGCCAAAATACTGAAGAAGTAGCGCTGCCAGCCGCCGGCATCCGCCAGGAAACTGAACGCCGCGCCTGGGTTGTGTAGGCGAGTGATGTCGAGCCAAAAAAACACCGGCGTGAACTCGCCGAGCTCGTAATACGTTTCGATCCAAGCCTTGCTCGTCTGATCGGCGATGATGAGGAGCGCTGACAGCCACAGCCAGCGCCAGCCGCTCTCTCGCCAACGAACGGCCGCCAGTGCCTCGCGCAGAGACGATCCACTCATGCGAAACGACGCTCCTCTCCGGACCCTGCGACATTGACGACACAGCGGCCACAAAGTTCAGGATGCTCCGCATGGTGGCCGACATCGTCCCGACGATGCCAGCAGCGCGTGCATTTCGGCGCGGTCGTGGCCTTCACACGAACGGTCGCCGCGGAGACGGCCGAATCGACGACGACCCGAGCCGCTGACGTGATGAAGAAAAATCTCAACTCATCACCGAGCGCGCCGTAGCGAGCCTGTTCGCTCGCGGGCACAGCAATCTCCACTTCCGCTTCGAGGGGCGAACCGATTTCACCGGCTTCACGCAGTCGCTCGAGCTCGCGCGCCACCTCGCCTCGCAGGGCGAGCAAAGCGTCCCAATCGATGGAGTCCGACGACACGTCAGGCAGGGTGTGCCAGACCGAGTGGAACACTGAAGCCTCGCGACGAGCCGGTAGCTGCGTCCAAATTTCTTCGGCAGTAAACGACAACACGGGTGCGAGCCACCGCACCATAGCCTCGACGATGTGATACATCGCCGTCTGCGCAGAGCGTCGCGCATGACTTTTTGGTGCCGTGGTGTAGAGACGATCTTTGAGTACGTCGAGATAGCACCCGCCCAGCTCGACGACACAGAACCCGTGCACCTTCTGATAGACCAGATGGAACTGGTAATCGCGGTAGGCCGTGATCACGTCATCATGCAGCGCTCTCGCCCGACCGAGCGCCCAGCGATCGAGAGCGATCATCTCTTTGACCGGCACCGCATCCGTCGCCGGGTCGAACCCTGCGAGATTGCCGAGCAGAAAGCGCACCGTATTGCGAATACGGCGATAGCTGTCAGACATTCGTTTCAAGATTTCATCGGACACGCTCATTTCATTGGCGTAGTCCGTCGAGGCGACCCACAAGCGCAGCACGTCGGCGCCAAGACTCTGCATCACCTTTTGCGGCGCGATGACGTTACCGAGCGACTTCGACATCTTCCGACCCTTGTCATCGACCGTGAACCCGTGAGTCAGCACGCCCATGTACGGCGCACGTCGGTGCAGGGCTTCGGACATCAACAAAGACGAGTGGAACCAGCCGCGATGCTGATCGGAGCCTTCGAGATACAGATCTACGGGCCCTTCGATTTCTGGGCGCTGGGCCGCCACACACTCAAAGGACAGACCAGAATCCGCCCAAACGTCCATGACGTCGGTGACTTTGTCGTACTGAGCGGCCTCGGCGCCGAGGAGTTCGGCTGGATCGAGCGCGAACCACGCCTCGATACCACCCTGCTCGACCTTGGCTGCCGCACGATCGATGAGCGCGACGGTATCCGGGTGTAATTCACCGGTGGTTTTGTGGACGAACAGCGGAATGGGCACACCCCAAGTCCGCTGACGCGAGATACACCAATCGGGACGATTCTCGATCATGCCGGTGATGCGCTGCTCGCCCCAGGCGGGCGTCCAAGTGACTTTTTTGATGTCCTCGAGCGCACCGGCGCGCAGCCCGCGCTGATCCATGCTGATGAACCACTGCGGCGTCGCGCGGAAGATCACCGGGGTTTTGTGACGCCAGCAATGCGGATAACTATGACGATAAGGCGCGTGCTTCACGAGCGCCCCGCTCTCGCGCATGAGTCCGATCAAGGTCTCGCCCGCCTCGTCGAGTTTGAGACCCGCGACGAGCGGCGTACCCTCGATGAACCGACCGTCACCGCCCACGGGGTTGCGCACGGGGAGTCCATACTTTTGACCGACGGCGAAGTCTTCCTGACCATGCGCAGGCGCCGTGTGCACCGCGCCTGTCCCGGCATCGAGTGTCACGTGATCGCCCACGATCACCGGTACCTCGCGATCGAGGAACGGGTGCTTCAACATCAAGCCTTCGAGCGCCACGCCTTTGAAGCGCGCGATCGGCTTGAGGCTCTCCGATTCGATGCCATACCGAGCGGCAACGGCGCCGAGCAGTTCGCCCGCAAGCACAACCAGCCGCGACGGGAACTCGCCCTGTGCGGGCACGTGCACAAGCGCGTACTCGATTTCAGGACCGACTGTGACCGCCTCATTCGCCGGGAGCGTCCAAGGGGTCGTCGTCCAGATCACGAGCGCCGGACGCAGGCCCTCTGCCATCTTTTCGCCGGGGCGCAAGCCGATACGCGCGCGTAAGTCATCGACATCGACGACTTTGAATGCGACGTCGATCGCAGGCGAGGTTTTGTCTTCGTACTCCACTTCGGCTTCGGCCAGCGCTGAGCGGCAATCGAGGCACCAGTGCACAGGCTTTGCGCCCTTGTAGAGATGTCCGTTCTGCACGATGCGCCCGAAAGCGCGCATCTGCTCGGCTTCATAGGCCGGATCCATGGTGCGATACGGACGATCCCAATCACCGAGCACACCGAGTCGCTTGAAATCGGTTCGCTGCAGTTCGATTTGTTCGGCCGCAAACGCGCGACAGGCTGCACGGAAGGCATTAACGTCGAGTTTTTGACCCGGCCGTCCGTGTTTCTTTTCGACGGCGAGCTCGATCGGAAGACCATGACAGTCCCAGCCCGGGATGTATGGCGCATCAAACCCGTCGAGCGTGCGCGACTTGACGATTATGTCCTTCAATATTTTGTTGAGCGCATGACCAATGTGGATGCTTCCGTTGGCATACGGCGGACCATCGTGCAGGACGAAACGCGGACGACCTTTGGCGATGCATCGCAGTTCACCGTAGGTGTCGCTCGTCTGCCAACGCTCAACGAAAGCCGGCTCGCGCTTCGCGAGATCAGCCTTCATCGGGAAGGCTGTCTGCGGAAGATTGACCGTCTGCTTGTAATCCGTCACTGCTCTGTCACCCATTCACGCGCGGTTCTCGCATCGACCTGCATCTGAACCACCATCAACTCGACGCTCTCGAACCGCAACTCGTCGCGCAGGTGAGCGACGAACTCGATCTCGAGTTCGCGACCATACAGGTCACCGGAAAAATCGAATACGAACGTTTCGAGCAACGGCTCCACGCCCCCGACCGTGGGGCGCGTGCCGAGACTCGCCACGCCACCGAAAGGCGACCCGGCGATGCCGTGTACTCGAACGGCAAAGACGCCGCTGAGCGGCAGTCGTCGTCGTCGAACTCGAATGTTAGCCGTCGGGAAGCCAAGCGTGCGGCCAAGTTGCTGACCGGCCACCACCCGACCCCGCATGGTGTAGGGTCGCCCGAGCAGGCGCGCCGCCCGGGGCAGATCGCGCACCGCCAACGCATGCCGCAGTTCAGAGCTGCTGACGCGCTCGGCCCCGAGTCGGACGGGCTCGATGACCTCGACCCAAAACCCGCTACCCTCACTCGCAGCCTGCAGGAAGGTGGCATCGGCCTCGCCGTGCCGACCAAAGCGGAAATCGTGGCCCACGACGATGCCCGCGGCGCCCAGGTCTTCGACTAGCAGCCTCAGGAAGTCTGCACCCGACAACTGCCGCAACGCCTCATGGAACCGAAGCAAGACGAAGGCATTGAGCCCCGCTTGTTCGAAGAGCCGCCAGCGCTCGCGGAAATTAGTGAGCCGTGCCGGCGCCGTCTCGGGGGACAAATACTCTCGCGGCATCGGCTCGAAGCTCACGATGAGGGCCGGTCGACCCTCTGCCCTTGCGCGCTCGAGCGTGCGTGAGATCAAGGTCTGATGTCCGCGATGCACGCCATCGAAACTGCCGATGGTGACGATGCCGCCGCGTAGGTCTTCGGGCACGGCACGCGTGCCGCGCAGCAGCCTGAGGGACGATCGCGCCGACATCACGCCCCTCGCAAATGCGCAGGTCGCAGCCCGAGCAGCCCGAGCGCGGCACTGTAGGTCGCCACACCCGCCAGGATGCAGCCTGACAACAGCACCGCCCGATCGAGCGGCGAGGCATCGAGCCATTCATTGAGCGCAGGGCTCACCGCCCACAGCGCCACGGCCATCAAGGAATTGGCGATCAGCACCCGAAGACCGAGCGCTCTCCATCCTGAAGAAGGGCGATAGACACCCTCGCGTCTTAACCCACTCCAGAGCAGGAAACTATTGAGCGTTGCAGAGAGACAGGTCGACGTCGCCAGCAATACGAACGGCGTCGCAAACCCCGCAAAGTGTGCAGGTAAGACCACGACGAGGTTGAAACCCATATTGACGGCGAGCGCGATCAGGCCGACACGGACAGGCGTTCTGGTGTCTTGCCGCGCGAAGTAACCGGGCGCAAGTACTTTGACGAGACTGAAGCCGATGAGACCCCAGGAGTACGCCATGAGGCCGTACTGGGTCATGAGCACGTCTTTGTCAGAGAATTGACCGTAGCCGAAGATGGTCGCGGTGATGGGGCCTGCGAGCACGAGCAAGCCCACCGTCGCCGGCGTCACGATGACGAGCACGAGGCGCAGAGACCAATCGAGCGTGGCCGAGAATCGAGCGGCATCGCCCGTCGCATGCTGAGCCGAGAGCCGCGGCAAAATCACCGTGGCAAGCGCGATACTAAATACACCGAGCGCGAACTCCATCAAGCGATCTGCATAGTAGAGCCACGCGATGCTACCGGTGACGAGGAACGACGCAATGAGCGTATCGAGTAGCAGACTCACCTGCGCCATCGACGAGCCGAAGATTCCCGGGATCATCAACTTACCGATACGGCGTACGCCCTCGGCCGCGGGTCGCCAGCGTGGCATCGACAGCAAACCGAGTCGCGCAACCGACGGCAACTGAAACAGCAATTGCGCCACACCCGCGACGAACACGCCGATGGCAAGCGCCACACCCGGGTTGTCGGAGTTCGAGGCGATTGCGACCGCGAACAGAATCATCACGAGGTTCATCACGACCTGCGTGAACGCCGGCACGGCGAATCGACCGTAGCTGTTCAGCACGCCACTGAAGAGCGCAGTCAAAGAGATGAAAAAGAGATACGGAAACGTCCAGCGCAGCATGTCGACGGCGAGCTCGTACTTGCCGGCCTCCTGCGTGAAGCCGGGCGCGAAGAGCAAAATAATGATCGGGGCGGCGACGACACCGATCGCCGTCACTATCAACAACGCCCCGCCGAGCGTTCCGGCCACGCCCGCCACGAGCTCGCGCACCTCACCCTCGTCGCGACGGACCTTGTATTCGGAGATCACGGGAACGAAGGACTGCGAAAATGCCCCCTCGGCAAACAAGCGGCGCAGGAAGTTCGGGATCTTGAAGGCGACCAGGAACGCGTCCATCAGCGTGCCGGCACCGAAGGTCTGCGAATAGACCATGTCGCGCAGCAAACCGGTAACCCGGGATAGCAAGGTGGTGAGGCCCACCACCGAGGTGCTCTTGAAGATCGCGCGACTCATGACTGCCGTGTGGGGACCCCGCGAGTCCAACTATACCGGAGCTGCCCCTCTTTAGCGTTGACAACCCCCCGTTACACCCCGAAAATACGCGCCTTTTTTACGACCCCGAGCATCATCCGTGGCCAACACCAAGTCCGCCGAAAAAGCCGCCCGCCAGGCTGTCAAACATCGCGCCCGCAACGTTGCGCTGCGTTCCCGTTCTCGCTCCGCGATTCGCGAGGCGGTCGAGACCATCGCCAAGGGCGATAAGGCGGCGGCTCCTGCTGCGGTACGCAAGGCGGCCTCCTCGGTCGACTCGATGGTCAACAAGGGCCTCGTTCACCGAAACAAGGCATCGCGCCACAAGAAGCGCCTGGCTGCCAAGCTGAAGAAGCTCGCCGGCAAGTAAAAGATCGTCTCGATCTCGTTCAACGAAAAACCGGCCTAGCGCCGGTTTTTCTTTTTGGGCGTCTTTCCCTGCTCGGACTTTCGGCGAGTCTCAAAAGGTAGGCCCGGGACCCATACTCGATCGTCGGAATCGGTGGGAGGACGCGACGTCGACCTCTTGGGCCTGCTCTGTCCGGCACGCGCCGCGACGCCCCCCGCCTCGAGCGCGCTGCGCCGAGCCGTCACCCTCGATTCGACCGCGAGCAACAAGGGCAATCTCGCCTCGCTGGCCGCCACCTCTCGCCAGTCACGCCCTTCTGGCCAAGGCTCGAGCGCGCCGACTAACGCCCAAAGCAGATTCAGCGATCGAGTGAGGCCCGCATGACGCACGGCGAGGTACGCCTCGAGCGCGCCACGCCGACGCAGGGCCTCCACATCGTGGATACCGATTGCGGCGAGCAGACGCTCTGATTGGGGCCCAAGGTTGCGCAAGTCGCACAGGCGAAGCCGAAGCTTGCCTTGCGCCAACCGGCGGCGAACCTTGGGGTTGCGATCAGGCATCTTCGGCCGATTGTCCGGCGGATTTAGCGGCTTCCTCCTCGAGGAAGCGCATCACCGCCTCGGTGAGTTCGCGCGTACCGGCGCCAGTGACACCGGAGATGAGGAACCACGGACCTTTGTAGCGCAACGAGCGCACGATCGCTTTGGCTTTTTTCTCAGCTTCATCCGGCGGTAACAAGTCGCTTTTGTTGATGACGAGCCAGCGCGGTTTCGTAATGAGATCTTTGGAGAATTTTTTGAGCTCGGCGACGATCGACCGCGCATCCTTCACGGGATCAGCCTCGGGATCGAGGGGTGCCATGTCGACAAGATGCAGCAATACTCGTGTGCGCTGCAGATGCTTCAAGAAACGAATACCGAGTCCCGCGCCCTCTGCCGCGCCCTCGATGAGACCCGGAATATCGGCCATCACGAAGCTGCGATGCTCGCCGCAATAGACGACGCCAAGATTGGGATGCAGCGTGGTGAAGGGATAGTCGGCGACTTTCGGACGCGCCGAAGACACTGCGCGAATCAGTGTCGATTTACCGGCATTCGGTAACCCGAGCAAACCCACATCAGCGATGACTTTGAGTTCGAGCTCAAGCACGCGCTTCTCGCCAGGCAAACCTGTGCCGAACTGTCGTGGCGCGCGATTGGTACTGGTCTTGAATCGAGCATTACCCCAACCGCCCTTGCCGCCATGAGCGACCAGTAAGGTGTCGCCCTCGCGTACGAGATCACCGAGCTGCTCACCGGTCTCCGAGTCGCGAATGACCGTACCAATCGGCACCGACACATACAAATCGTCACCCCCGCGGCCAAAGCAGTCGTTACCGCTGCCACTCTCACCCGACTTCGCTTTGAAGGTTCGCTCGACTCGAAAATCAGCCAGCGTATTGATCCCGGGCGCGGCGCGCAGATAGACACTGCCGCCATGACCGCCGTCCCCGCCATCAGGTCCACCGAACGGCACGAATTTTTCGCGACGGAAACTGAGGCAACCTCGACCTCCGTTGCCGGCCTGCACGCGAATTCTGGCCTCATCGACGAACTTCATGAACGCATCCTCTGCAAAAGCCGCAAACAAAAACCCCGGCGCGTGGCCGGGGTTTCAGATGCGGAAGGCGTCTCGCCGTTAGTCGGCGACCACGCTCACGAACATCTTCTTCTCGGCGCCGCGGCGCTTGAACGCAACCTTGCCATTCGTTAACGCGAACAGCGTGTGGTCAGTGCCGATGCCGACGTTGGCACCCGGGCGGTACTGCGTGCCGCGCTGACGGATGATGATGTTTCCCGCGAGCACCTGCTCGCCGCCGAAGGCTTTCACGCCAAGTCGCTTACTGTGCGACTCGCGGCCGTTACGGGTACTACCACCTGCTTTTTTATGTGCCATGAAACTTGCTCCGTAATCAGCCGGCGTTGATGCCGGTTACCTTGATTTCAGTGAACTGCTGTCGATGGTTCTTCATGCGCAGGTAGTGCTTGCGGCGGCGGAATTTAACCACGCTCACCTTGTCGCCCTGACCATGACGCTGCACCGTCGCCGAAACCGAAGCGCCCGCCAACATCGGCGCGCCCACCTTGACCGACTCGCCTGAACCGACGAGCAGGACTTCGCCGAACTTCACTTCGGAGCCCGGCTCCACGGGAAGCTTCTCGATGCGGAGCACACTGCCCGCTTCGACCCGATATTGCTTTCCGCCCGTGGCGATGACCGCGTACATGTAGAGACCTCCGGAAAAGGCCGCGCATTCTACTGAGCGACCGACGGTCGGTCAAACCCCGCCCACCCGGCCTGACTCCTTGGGTTTCAATGACTTACCCCTTGGACACCTAGGTCGGCTACCATCGCCTCCCGTGAATACGCTGCTGGCCTCGGTCAAGGAGCTGGTTCGTCAGGATCTCCTGGCCGTCGATGCCGTGATCCGCGCCAGCATGAAAAGCTCAGTCGCCCTGGTCGACCAGGTCGCCGAACACATCATTTCGGGCGGGGGAAAGCGGCTCCGCCCGCTCATCGTCCTACTCGCCGCCCGCGCCGGTGGCTATCGGGGCGCGAGCCATATCGACGCTGCGGCGTTTATAGAATTCATCCATACCGCCACGCTCCTGCACGACGATGTCGTCGATGGTTCCTCACGTCGACGTGGGCGCGCGACCGCCAACGCACTGTATGGCAACCAGGCGAGCGTGCTCGTCGGCGACTTCGTGTATTCGCGAGCGTTTCAGATGATGGCGGCGATTGGCTCGCAACGCGTCATGGAAATCATGTCACAGGCGACGAACGTCATCGCTGAGGGTGAGGTGCTGCAGCTCATGAATGCGGGTGATCCCGACACGACGCAGCAACGCTATTTGGAAGTGATTTACCGCAAGACCGCAAAACTCTTCGAAGCAGGTGCCGAAGTGTCGGCCGTCATCGCCGGGGCCAGCCCGAGCCAGCAGCGGGCGCTCGCCGACTTCGGTCGCCATCTCGGAACGGCTTATCAGCTGATCGACGATGTACTCGACTACCAATCCAACCCCGCCGAGCTCGGCAAGAATCTCGGTGATGATCTCGCCGAAGGCAAACCCACCCTGCCCCTGATCCAGGCCCTCAAAAAGGCACCCGATCCCGGCATCCAGTCGATCATCCGCGGAGCCATCGAAAACGGCGGTCTCGAACAACTGGATGTGATCGTGGGCGCAATTGAATCGACCGGCGCTCTTGAGTACACTCGCGCCCTCGCTCAGGACGAGGCCGATCAGGCACTTACAGCCCTCCAAGCGCTGCCAGAGTCGCCGTACAAACAAGGTCTCGCTGCTCTCGCCCGGTTCGCCGTCGAGCGCTCTTCCTGACACCGGCCCCCGTGGGCCCGCCAGCATCGGGATGTAGCTCAGCCTGGTAGAGCACTACGTTCGGGACGTAGGAGTCGGAGGTTCAAATCCTCTCATCCCGACCATCTCCCGCTCGAAGAATATTGTCCGAGTAAACCACTCGGGACTATTCTACTTTTCAGCTTTTCAGCGACTTTGTTTCGAGCGTATGTCGTAACGATGAATGACCGGGCCACCCGACTCGTAGAGAGTTTCTACGCCGACATTTGGAACCGACACGACAAGTCGGCGATTCCAAAATTGCTCTGTGCTGATTTTACCTTTCGCGGCTCTCTAGGACCCAGCAAAGTCGGTCACGAAGAGTTTGCGGGTTATGTTGATTTCGTTCATGACGCACTGGGTGATTATCGCTGCGACATTCAGGACTTGGTGGTCAGTGACCACAAAGCATTCGCCAAGATGCTGTTCTCGGGAATACACCGCAAGAACTTTTTAGGCTACGAACCCACATCGCTGCGTGTTGAGTGGGCTGGCGCTGCGCTGATCACTTTCAGAGAGGGGTTGATTGCAGATATTTGGGTGCTGGGCGATTTACATGGACTACATCAACTGCTGAAACGAAATCGCAGGACTTAGATCGTTACGACCGAACGACATGATGGAGCAACCCTCCCACAAAGGGGACACACATGGAACTGGAACAGCTAGCCTTCACCGCGCTAGTCAGCTTTGTTGGCGTCGCACTGTTATCTTTTTCTTAGCGCGCCGTCATGCCAAGGATCAGCCCGCGACAAACGATCAGGCGGTTGTTGATCGAAATGCCACCGCATACAAGGTCGTCTCGGGGCTTTTTATCGGTAGTCTGATTATTCCAACGTCCTTCTACTACCTGTTCGGGGTGGATGACAACGAAGCCTGGCCCGCGGTGATGGGATTTCTGCTATCTGCCATCCTTCCTGTCGGCTATCTCGGCTTGCGAAAGCTTCGTGGCGGCCCCGGATTCAACGAATCCTGCGCTACAGCGAACTAAAAGACGGCTGGCCGAGGAAGTGGCAGATTGCGATTTTTTACTCATGGCTCCCCTTTGTTGCGGGAGCGGTCGTGGTTGTGGCGTTGATGGATTAGCCAACAACACCGGCACCTTCTATCTCGCGGATCACCCCCTCCGCCTCGCGGTGCAAGATGGCCGCCGCCTCCTGCGAATCTTTGATCACGGCGCCCTCATGTACGAGCGGATGCCCAAGACGCGCCAGCGTCGCAGTGACACTCGCTGCGATTGACGTGGCATCACACGCACCGGCTCGATGTGCACCGAGTGCGAGCAGCGTCCGCCAACCGAGCTCGACACCCCCACCCGTTGCAGGCGAGGCAAGCGTACTGAGGTACGGCTCATCAAGGGCGCGTTGCAGCAAACGCGCGTTGAACTCATCAATCTTTGCGCGCTCGACGATCACATAATTCTCTACCGAGCCCTCTGCCACAGGCGCTCGCGGTACACGCGGCGCCTGCTCTCGAACCCAAAGGTCTCGTCGAAACCCGGACTCTTTGTTCCCCGATTTAGCCTGGGCACCATACTTGAGACCGAGCGGCTCGAAGGTGGCGGCCATGTCGGTCTCGTCGAACAATACCCAGTCGCGGTTGAAATACTCGTGGGCGAGATAGGCCTTGGACTGATGACGAATCTTGCGCAAATGCTTCTCGAACGCCGGATCGTCCCGAGCAGGCGGTAGATCGCAAGCCACGATGTGTTGTGCCGCGACGAGCGCGGCCTCGATACGATCGGGTAAAGATTTCGCGTTGAGCTCAGGTCGCGACGCCGTAGCAACCAAGAACTCGCGTAGCGGCACCACCGAGGCCCAGACCTTGCGGACGTTGTACGACACATACAGGACGCCACCCACCGCGAGTTGGCGATCAATGAACTCTTGGATGACGTCTCGGTTGCTCTGCGAGATCCAACTCCACACACCGTGCATGGCGATGAAATCGAAGATCGGCAGATCATCGCGGGCGCAAAACTCTGCGAAGGTCTCTGCCGAGACGTGAATGCGGTTCGTGAGTCCGCGCGTGAGCGTCTGCACTTCTTCAACATGCCGCGGCAGCATATCGTTCCCCCACCATTCGGCATCACCGGCCACCGCATGGATCGCGAGACTCAAGCCTCGACCAAAGCCGAGCTCACACGCGCGACGAATGGGCGCGATCTCGACACCTGCGCGCGCGAGCGTCTCGCGAGCTCGAAGCGGATCGAGTTCGGGGTAGTAACCGAGCGTGTACGGAAGCTCGGTGACATAACCCTCTGCGCGATCACGCATCGACGGCGTCAAGACCCTATTCTCAGCGCCACGCAATCCGGTCACCCGCGAAGGTGCCGAGATACAGCCGACCCTTGAACGGCAACGCGACAGTCACCGCTCCGATGGGCGAACCTTGCTGATCGAGGATCACTCGCGAGGCCAGCGTTTCTGGATCGACTTCGACGATTTGGAATCGAAAGCCGCAATTACCGCGCTCGATGCCGAGACACTTGAGTAAATCGAAGGTGCTCGCATGGTGCGAGGCGACGAGCAGCATTCCGTCATCGGACCAGGTGACGTTGTCTGGCCCCATCACCGAAACCTCGCCCACGCGCTGGCCAGTGGAGGTGTCGACCTTGATGAGGGCATTTTCGAAATAGCCATTGAGGTAAACGAAGCGCCCGTCCGGTGACGACTCGATGCCGTTGGCATAGGCGGTCTCGCTGCCTGCGAGGCGCGAGTACCCTCGACCCGGCCGCCACTCCCAGGCAAAACCCGGGCGATGCGACCCATACCGCATGCGTAACCCGGAAATAATCGTGTTCTCGCTACGACGAAAACTGTCGGAGACTCGGAATCCGCCGTCGCCGAGCACGACGACGTCGTTCGTCGTGGAATCGGGCGGTGCAAGCACACAACCACGCGGCTCAAGAGTGACCTCTCGACCATCATCAAAGATTTCGAAGATCTCGATCGACTCCCGCGTTCCGTGATTGACGACGTACAACACGTGTTGACCGTCATCGAGACGCTTGGAGTTGATTCCATGCGGGACGAATGCCGCAGTCCCGAGCGCAGGGCATGCCGGATCACCGATCAGGCTCGCCTCCTGTGATTCGGCGTTACTCGAGGATGACGTCGATCCACGCGGCCACAGCGGTCGGATATCGCCCGCGCTCCCGGCAGCACCGGGCACGTAGGCCACAAGCCGACCGGCTCGTGACTCCACGCTACCCTGCCCCATTTCACTGATGATCAAGGCGGTGCCACGCGGACTCACCGCTAAATCCTCAGGATTTTCGAAACGACAGTCGGGGGTGAGCCCATTGGCCGCACGACAGTCGAGGATGTCCGGTGTCGTACAAGCCGTGAGCGATAGCAGAAGCATCAAGAGTGCGAGACGACTCAGCATTGAAAAATCTCCACGGGAAAATCGTCAGGGGTCGCGATCACAATCGAGCGGCAACGTCCGATGCCGGGCATCTCAAGTTCGGTCGGCGAGCCAAGCACCGTCGTACCGTGGCGAGCGATACGATCTTCCACTTCCCCGAACTTGAACGTTGGAAAAGACCAAAGACCGATTCCTCTGTTTTTCAAACCGAGCCCATTGGGCGCGCGGAGACGCTCAGACAGTAACTGCATGATGACGAGATAGCCCGTTCGAGAACCTGGGGCAAACCATTGTTGGAACCGTATGCGAATTCCTTTGGCGAGTTTCATGCCTCCTTGCGGCCCCTCACTCTCGAAGGTGAACTCTCGACGCAGTTCGTAGCCGAGAATTTGGTCAAGGAATTCTCCGTATCGATCGACATCGCTGACGAGCGCACTCGAGTAACTTGGTCCACCGATCGCGAGCCCCGGGTCGATCGACCCAACCGGCTGCAAATGTGCACGATCAACCCCAGGTACCATTACATCGTCGGGCGCGACCCAATGCGTCTCGCCGATATCGTAGGTCGTTCCGTCGGATCGTGGGAAAGTCATCGTCGTGACCCCCGCGTTGGCCATGAACCCGTAGGCCTCGACGATGGCGTGCCGCTGCGCGAGCCCTCTGACTGGAACGCCAAAACCGAGTGGCCCGTCAAAGCGGCAATCGAGACCCGGACGCGAGGTCGGACGGTCGGGCGCAACACGTACGACACGCACGGTCAGGGCGTCTGGCAACCCTGGCCGCGTCAGCAGCAACACATCGAGCGCATCGTGAGCGGCGATCCCAAAGTGACGCGCGAGCTGCTGCGCAGCCTCACCCGACCAACGCATCGTATCGACCCGAAGATCCAAGGCACCGCCGTAAAAACGGCGACATCGCTCCAGGTCTGCCGAGGCCAACGTGATGCCCGCGAGGGGCTCGCACAGAACGGGTCGACCATCCGGCCGCGGGGTCATGGGATCGAGGGGTACAACCGGTTGACTCATCGAAACACTCCCGTGCAGTCATCTCAAAACTAACATGCTGACGACTACACTAGGCAGCCATGACAGACCGTCGTGATTTTCTCTCTGCCACCCTCCTCTCGGCGGCGCTCGCGGGCTCCGGAATCGGACTACCGGCTTGGAGCGCCACCCAGCAGTCGGCGCGCCGCCCACAGTTCAAGAGTGATCCATTCGGACTCGGCGTCGCCTCGGGATACCCCGTGAACGATGGGATAGTGCTTTGGACGAGACTGGCCACACAGCCAACCAATCCCGAAGCACATCAAGGCGAGTACGACCTCGCCGTGCATTATGAAATTTCGGAAGACGCCCACTTCTCGAAGGTCATTCAGTCGGGGGTCACACGAGCGGAAGCGCGCTATGCGCATTCGGTCCATCTCGAGGTTCGGGGACTCAAGCCCGGTCGCGACTATTTTTATCGCTTCAGAGCCGGCGATTATGTGAGCTCAATCGGTCGAACGTGGACCTCACCTCTCGGCGAGAGACAGGCGCCGCTGCAGATCGCCGTCGCCAGTTGCCAGCATTATGAACAAGGTTACTTCCACGCCTACTCCCACATGATAGAGCGCGGCACCGATCTCATCATTCACGTGGGCGATTACATCTACGAGGGAAACACCAGCTCACCTGTACGTCGACACGATATCGGCGAGTGCAAGACGCTCAATGATTATCGACTCCGTTACGCTTGGTATCGAAGTGATCCAGTCCTACGCGCCGCGCACGCCCACTGCCCCTGGCTCGTCACTCACGACGATCACGAGGTCGATAACGATTACGCGGGCTTGATCGCCGAACACCCAGATGGCCAGGCGGAATTCGCCGCGCGACGCGCAGCGGCCTACCAAGCATATTGGGAGCACATGCCGCTGCCACGCTCAGCGCTGCCGCGCGGCAATGACATGCAGCTCTACATGACGCGCACGCTCGGCGACCTCTTGGCCATCCACATGCTCGACGAGCGGCAATACCGCTCACCACAAGTGTGCCCAACTCCGCCCCGTCTCGGCGGTGGCTCACGTGTGTACGTCGATGCATGTCCCAGCTGGAATGACGAGTCGCGTAGCATTCTCGGTGCGACTCAAGAGGGTTGGATCGATGCACAACTTCGCGCCTCCAACGCACGCTGGAATTTCATCGCACAAGGGGTCGTGATGACGCTGATCGATGAAGACCCGGGTCCGCGGCAACAACACTGGAGCGACAGTTGGGCCGGCTACCCAGCTGCGCGTCGTCGCATGCTCGAATCGATCGCCTCAAGTGGCTGCAAAAATCCGGTGATGCTGGGCGGCGATATCCATGCCTTCATCGTGGCGGATCAACGCCTCGTTCCGCATGACAACGACTCTCCGCTCATCGCGAGCGAAATCGTCACCACCTCGATCACCTCCGGGCCACCGCCCCAGAAAGTCATCGATGCGTACAATCGACCCGAGGCTTCGGACGTCTTCTTGGCCGATGGTGCGTATCGCGGCTACGCAAGGCTCACGCTGACGCCCGCCAGACTCGAAGCGGAACTCATTGGTTACGCCTCCGTGCGGGAACCGGAGGCGGTCGCTCAGTCGCTCGCGCGTTTCGTGATTGAGGACCGTCGACCGGGTCTGCAACGGGCCTGATCGGCTCGGCCACGCGTTAACGCGGTCAGGCACGCAAATAACGAACGATCTCCCGCACCCAGTTTTCAGGTTGCTCGTCGATGATGTCGTGCGATCCACCTTGCAACTCGGCATAGGCAAAGAAATCAGGGCGCAGACCGTGCGCACGCTGGGTCGCCGAATGCAAATCTTCACCGGTATTGGTGAACATCAGCGTCGGTACTTCGATGCGCTTCAGTACGGCCTCGAGATCGGCGGAGATCACGAGCGGAAAAGCCCGCCAGTTGCTGCCGTCACGGTGCAAGGCCTCGACCGTGTAGCGATGCATCAAACGGATATCGCTCCAGCCTGGCGTTGATCGAAGACGGTTCTCCCAAGCGATCAGTAGATGAGATCCGTCGGGTTTCGGGTCTTTCGGTCCGAAGTAAAAGGTCGCGAAGTGATCGCGCTCGGCTTTACCGAGCAACGGGAAGCCGTTGAGTACAAGCTTACGTACAGCCTGCGGATTCGCCGCTGCAAACACGGCACCGAGTACAGCGCCGGTGTGGTGACCGACGAGGTTCGCGCTTGTCCAACCCATTGCCCGCAGACCTGCAGAAATGATGCTCGCGAAATCTTCGAGGGTCGCCCCGTCTGCAGCGACGTCCGACATCCCGAACCCGGGCATATCGAGCGCCAGGGCATCGAAGCCGACCGCCGCGAGCGCGGGCATCACCGCCTCGAATTGCGTCGAGGACAAGGGTGATTGATGGAGCAATATGAGCGGCTCGCCCACCTCGCCCCCTGAGCCGCGACCCATGCATCGACGATAGTGGATCTGCCCCGTGGGCCCGTCGAGATAGCCGCGGCGGATCGATGAACGCGAAGTGGTCATGCGCTCGAGTGTATCCGGGACCCCCTGATTTGCGCCTACAATCGCCCCTCGTCGCCTCTGCATGAACATGAGTACCCCCCACAACACACCGATGACCCGAGTGGTGGTCGCCTCCTCGACGGGCACCGTCTTCGAGTTCTACGATTTTTTCTTATACGGCAGCCTCGTCACATTTTTCGGTGCGCTGTTTTTCCCACCCGGTAACGAAACGGCAGCCCTACTCGCAAGTCTCGCCGCCTTTGGCGCAGGCTTCGCCATCCGACCACTGGGCGCGCTCCTCTTTGGTCGTCTCGGTGACCGTGTCGGTCGCAAACGAACCTTCCTGATCACCATCGTGTTCATGGGGCTCTCCACCGCGCTGGTCGGACTCATCCCGACCTTCGAAGTCATCGGCTGGTGGGCGCCTGCACTGCTCGTGACGCTCCGGCTCGTTCAGGGGCTCGCACTCGGCGGTGAGTATGGCGGCGCAGCGATCTATGTCGCCGAGCACAGCGAGCCGTCTCGCCGTGGTTATTTCACGAGCTGGATCCAGACCACCGCGACGCTCGGGCTCGTACTGTCTTTGCTCGTGATCCTCGGCTGCCGATATGCCCTCGGCGAAGAGGCGTTCCGCGAGTGGGGATGGCGTATTCCGTTTTTATTGTCGGTGATCTTGCTCGGTCTATCGGTTTACATCCGTCTGCAAATCTCAGAGTCACCGCTCTTCGAACAACTGAGGCGTGAGGGCGGGCTCGCCCGCGCACCCATCCGCGAAACCTTACTCGGCGCCGAGCATCGCAAACCCATGGCGGCCGCGCTCGTGGTGGCTGCCGGCATGGCACTCAGCTGGTATACGGCGCAATTTTATTCTTTGGTATTTCTACAGACAGCATTGCTCATCGACAACGCTACGGCGTCGGTCTTGATTGTCCTCGCTCTGCTCATCGGCATGAGCACCTTCGTCCTCGCCGGCACCCTCGCCGATCGCATCGGACGGCGACCGGTGATACTCGCGGGCATGTTGGTCTCGGCACTCTCGATCATGCCCGCGTACACGGGACTGCTCACCGTCGGCAACCCGATGCTCGCGACCCTCCAAACGACCGCACCCGTCAGTGTCTATGCAACGCCAACGCGTTTCGATCCGTTCGCAAGCGCCGCAGAGCTCGATGACGCGACCCGTGGGCGCGACTATCTCGCCAAGCGCGGAATCTCCTATTCCAACGCTCCACCCCTCGAGGGCTCGGAGTTGGTCATCACGGTGAATGACACTCGCATCGTCGGATTCGATCGGGAGCTTCTGCAACAGACGCTCGCGGAAGCGGGTTATCCCGACAAGTCCGCTGTCACGCGACTCGAATCCCTCTCCGACCTCGACTCCACCCACGTCAAACTGATCGCGCTGATCTTGATCATGATCGTCGGCGCGGGCCTCACCTGCGGCCCTGGCGCGACGTTTCTCGCCGAGGTTTTCCCCACGCGCATCCGCTACACCGCGCTCTCGGTGCCGTATCACATCACGAGCGCCTGGTTCGGTGGCTTCATGCCGCTCACCGCCGCATGGCTCGTCGCACGCTCGGGTGATGTGCTCGTAGGGCTTTGGTATCCAGTGGTCGTGATGAGCACAGCCCTCGTGCTCGCGCTCTGGGTCGTCCCTGAGACGCGAGGTCGTTCGCTGTGACACTGAATACCCAGTGGGTACTCGCCGCGAGACCCGTCGGTGCGGTCAAAGAAAGCGACTTCCGGCTGATCGAGTCACCATTACGCCCTCTCGTCGAGGGTGAATTCCGTATCGAGGTGCTCTATCTCGGCGTGGCGGCGGTGATGCGCGGCTACATGCTGAACAGCGAAAAATTTGAGCGGCCGCTCGAGATAGGCGATGTCATGCATGGCCGCGGCGTCGGACGGATCGTCGAATCTCGGCATAAGGATTGGCGAGTCGGTGAGATTGTCCACGGCAAGATGGGCTGGCAGCGCTACGCCATCGCCGACGGATCGCCCTATTTCCTCATGTTCAAGGTGCGCCAACGCGTCGTGCCCGTCTCGACGGCACTCGGCGTGCTCGGCCTGACGGGTTTCACGTCCTATCTCGGGCTCGTCGATATCGGCGCCGTGAAAGCCGGGGATCAAGTGCTGGTGTCCGGCGCTGCGGGCGGTGTCGGCTCCAATGTGGGGCAGATCGCGCGCAACCTTGGCGCCGAAGCTGTCGGGATCGCGGGATCACCGGAGAAATGCGCGCTGCTGATCAACACGCTCGGGTATCGCGCAGCCATCAACTACAAATCGGACCACGTCGAGCAGCGTATCGGCGAACTCTTTCCGAGCGGACTCGATGTGTTGTTCGATAACGTCGGCGGCACGACACTCGATGCCGGGCTCGCGCATCTCCGCCGCCACGCGCGGGTCGTACTCTGCGGTGCGATCTCGCAATACATCGATGGCGTTGAACAACCCTACGCGCTCAAGAATGCCTTCGCCATCTTCAAAAAAATGGCGCGCATGGAAGCCTTTTTCATTTATGAAATGAGTGAACGATTCGAGCAGGCCGAAGCGCAACTGGCCGATTGGATCGCGGCAGGCACGCTGCACTATCAGGAAGACATCCTCGAAGGTTTAGAACAAATGCCGACCGCTCTGATTCGACTCTTCGAGGGACGCAACGTTGGCAAACAGCTTGTACGCGTGACACCCGACGCCCGATGAACCGCTCATCGATCCACGAAAAAGAATCATGCAAAAAGAAAAAGGCCCGATGATTAACCGGGCCTTTTTTGTTCGACCGCGCCGCGGTGAACGTCAGCGCGCTTTACCAGCGACCGCCGCCACCACCACCGCCACCGCCGCCACCGCCACGGTAGCCACCGCCACCGCCGCCGCCGCCGCGGAAGCCGCCACCCGGACGACCGCCACCGCCACCAGTGCGGGGACGATCCTGCGCTTCATTGACGCGCAGCGGGCGACCGCCCATCGAGTAGCCGTTGAGGGCCTGAATGGCGCGAGCTGCGTCATCCTGACCCATTTCAACAAAGCCGAAACCGCGCGGACGACCGGTATCACGATCGACCGGAAGAGCGACCGAAGTCACTTCGCCGTGCTGAGCAAACAGCGCGCGGACTGCCGCTTCATCAGCGGTAAAAGGCAGGTTGCCTACGTAAATTTTTGCCATCTCTGGAAACACTCTCTAACTTAACGGAACACTAACCCCTTGAATGCAGCGCCGCCTTGCGACAACGACAGCCTTCTCGGCCTCCTGATCGATGTCGATTCAGCAATGCAGACCGGCGTTAGGACGCCCAGAGATGCAGACAGAAAGGAAACGATCGGCCAGGAGTCTAACACCGAAAAGCGACTGCAACACTACAATCTCACGCGCTATAGTGTTGATCTTCCTCCAAAATGACTGTTGCGGCTTTCCAACGAATCGCTTCCACCTCGCCCAAGGCCCCCTCAGATGACCCCCGTTACCCCCTCGCCCCAGGCCTCGGGCCTCGCCCGCCAGCTCCCGGGGCTCTTGCTGGCCGTGGGCGTGGCCGCCGCCGCCTTCGGGGTCCGCGCCCTCGAGCTGCCGGGGCTCTCGAAGATCAGTCCACTGATGCTGGCCATCGTGATCGGCATGGTGGTCCGAAATACCGTCGGGCGACCCGAGAGTGCCCGCTCGGGAATCGCCATGTGCCTACGGAGACCCCTTCGAACCGGGATCGTCTTGCTCGGCTTGCAGGTCACGCTGGCGGAAATCCTTGGGATCGGCGTGGTAGGGCTCGCCATCCTCGCTTTCGCGTTGCTCGGCACGTTCTTCCTGACCCAATGGCTGGGCGTACGTCTCGGGGTTCGCCCCGGTCTCGCCACGTTGATCGCCACCGGCACCGGCATCTGTGGCGCCTCGGCCATCGTCGCAGCGAACACGGTCGTCCGCGATGATGAGGAAGCCGTCGCCTATGCCCTCGCGACCGTCACGCTTTTCGGCACGATCGCGATGTTCGCGTATCCCGTGATCGGCGGATTACTGGATCTCGATGCGCGCAGCTATGGTTTATGGACCGGCGCTTCGGTCCACGAAGTTGCTCAAGTCGTTGCCGCGGGATTCGCCCGAGGCGAGGTGGCCGGAGAATTCGCCACGGTCGCCAAACTTGCGCGCGTCTTGATGCTCGCGCCACTCATCATCGGAATGGGACTGTGGGCACGACGTCAGCTCGCCCGCCGCACCGATGCGAACTCCACGGAAATCCAAGGCCACGCGCCCATGCCCTGGTTCGTCTTCGGCTTCCTCGGCATGGTGGTGCTGTCGGGCAGCGGCTGGCTGCCGGTCGAGGCCAAGCCGATCGCGGCGCCGATTGCGCAAGCCCTGCTGGCCCTTGCGCTCGCGGCGGTCGGACTCGAGACCGACGTACGCAAACTCATCGCTCAGGGCTGGCAGCCTCTCGCGCTCGGCGCGCTAGCCACCGTATTCATTGCATCGAGCACGCTCGCGCTCGCCCTGCTCTGGCAGGGCTGACACGAGTCACGCCGTCCGGGTCTCGCCGGAGGTCAGCAGCTTGGCGAAACGCGGGGCCAGCCAACGCTCAAAATCATCGACCACGGAGAACATCGACGGCACGATCACGAGCGTCAGCGCCGTCGACGTGATGAGTCCGCCGATCACGGCAATACCCATGGGCGCACGAAACCCTCCGGCGGCCAAACTGAGCGCAATCGGTAGCATGCCGGCCACCATCGCGACGGTGGTCATGACGATCGGTCGCGCTCGCTTGTGACCCGCTTCAATCAAGGCTTCGAGTTTCGGCGTACCGGCCCGCATCTCCTCGATGGCGAAATCAACGAGCAAAATCGAGTTCTTGCCGACGATACCCATCAGCATGAGAAAGCCGATGACGACCGGCATCGAGAACGGCTTGCCGGTGAGCATGAGCGCGATGATCGCACCCCCGACCGAAAGGGGTAACGCCGACAAAATGGTGATCGGCTGAAAGACGCGCGCAAAGAGCAGCACCAGCACCGCAAAAACCAGCAATACGCCAGCGACGATGGCGAGCGTGAAGTTAGAGGCAAGCTCTTTCAAGAACTCGGCTTGGCCGACTTCGACGAGTCGCACGCCCTCAGGTAAATTTTTGATCTCGGTTAGCGCATAGACCTTGGCGAGTGCCGGACCGATCTCGACACCCTTGGCGAGATCCGACTCCACCACGACACGCCGAGTCTGGTTATAGCGACGAATGACCGACGGGCCCTCACCGAAGCTAATGTCGGCGACCGCTTTGAGCGGGACCGTCGAACCTGCGGCCGTGCGCACCGGCAGATTCTCGAGCGTCGACAGATCTCGTCGGGATTCTTCGAGCAGACTCACGCGGATCGGAATCTGGCGATCACTCAAGGAAAACTTCGCCGCATTCTGGGGAAGGTCACCGAGCGTCGCGATACGAATGGTCTGACTGATTGCCGCAACGGACACGCCAAGCTCGGAGGCGAGATCGAGCCGCGGGCGAACCAACACCTCGGGTCGCTGCATATCGCCATTGACCCGCGGGTCACGCAACTCTGGCAGCTGACGCATCGCCGCCACAGCACGCTGAGCTGCCGCTTCGATCTTGGCTGGATCCTCACCGGTCAGGAACAAGGTGATCGGACGTCCGCCCGGCCCGCCATCGTCACCACTGAAGACAACGCGTGCATCGGGAATATCGGCAAAAAGCGGCATGACGCGATCCTGCCACTCTTTTTGGCTGACCGATCGCTCCTTGCGAGGAACCAAGGTCACGTAGAGCGATGCCGTTCGAACGTCTCCGTCACCGATCGACTCAATGATATCTGTCACCTCGGGCTGCTTTGCGATCAGCGAGGTGACCTGCGCAGAAATCTTTGCGGTCTGCTCGAGCTGCACACCAGGCGGTAACTCAATATTAATTTGTGAGGATGAAAAATCCTGAGGAGGGATCAAGGCCTTCGGTATCGCAACCAAAAGACCGATCGAGAACAGGAAGAACGCAAGCCCACCCAGCAATGTCATGCGCCGATGTTGCAAGGTCCATCGAAGCGCATCGAGATAGGCCGTCATCATCGGACCATCCGCTGATCGGATGTCATCATGCGACTTGAGTGTGTGGGCCGCGATCAGAGGGGTGATGAGCCGCGCGACCAAAAGAGAGAAAAACACCGCCGCGGCGACGGTCAATCCAAACTGTTTGAAGTATTGGCCCGTGAAGCCGCCCATGAAACTCACCGGCACGAACACCGCAATGATGGTTGCCGAGGTTGCCACCACCGCAAGACCGATTTCGTCGGCAGCATCGAGAGCGGCCTGATAGCCGCTCTTGCCCATCCTCATATGACGGACGATGTTCTCGATCTCGACAATGGCGTCGTCCACGAGCACCCCGGCTACAAGCGACAGCGCCAAGAGACTGATGCTGTTGAGGGTGAAATCCTGCCAATACATGAACGCAAAGGTCGGGATTGCCGAAAGCGGAATGGCGAGCGCCGAGATCACGGTGGCTCTCCAATCTCGCAAGAACACGAAGACCACAAGTACGGCGAGAATCGATCCTTCGATCATCGCCATGAGAGCCGAGCGATACGTCTCCCGGGTGTGTTCGACCGTGGTGAAAACCCGCTTGATTCCGATATCCGGATTTTCTTTGAGGACGGTTGCGATCTCGGCTTCGACGAGATCGAGCGCCGCGACATCGGAAGCACCGCGCGCCTTGAAGACCCCAAAATTGGTCGCCTGACGGCCGTTTAATCGCGAGATCGAACGCTGCTCACCCACGGCGTCACGCACGTCGGCAACATCCTGCAAGCGTACGCTTGCACCGCTGGCGAGTCGAATCTGGGTCGCGCCGAGTTCCAAAGCCGTCTCCGCAGAACCCAGCACTCGGATCGACTGCTCACCGCCGCCTACTTGCGCTCGCCCACCTGGTGCATTGAGGTTGAGCACTCGAAGTTGCTGATTGACCTCCGCAGCCGTAATGCCGAGTGCCTGCATGCGAGCCGGGTCGAGCTCGACGCGTATCTCGCGCGATACGCCGCCGCCCCGCGCCACCTGTGCGACGCCCGGCACCGCGAGCAGACGCTTGCTGATCGTGTTATCCACGAACCAGCTGAGCTGTTCGGGCGAGCGCCCCGTCGTGGCGACGGCATACCAGGCAATCGCCCCGCCCTCGACATCGATACGGTTGACCTGAGGCTCATCCACACCGTCAGGCAGATCCGATCGGATCTTGCTCACGGCATCGCGGATATCATTGAGCGCACGATCGATCGGCGTCCCGATCTGGAACTCGATCGTGGTGTTCGAGAATCCTTCGGCCGCGCGCGAACTGATGCTTCGCACATCGGCGACGCTGCGCACCGCGCCCTCGACCTTCTGAGTGATCTGGGTTTCGATCTCGGACGGTGCTGCGCCCGGTTGCGACACCTGCACCGAGACCAACGGAAAACTGACGTCTGGATTCAGGTTGATCGGAAGCCGCTGAAAGCTCACAAGACCGACGAAGGTCAGCACCATGAAGAGCACGATGGGGAACGTCGGATGACGAATCGCCCATGCGGACATATTCTTCATTGCGCGATCCTCACGGCCTCACCGGCGCGAAGATAAGGACCTGCAGTCGTCACGACCTTTTCACCCCCCTGCAGACCGCTGCCGATCACCACACCCTCGGCGCGCGAACCTTCGACGCGAACGTCACGGCGCTCAACTTTGCTCGAAGCGTCGACGACGAAGACGTAGTTACCCGTGGTATCGCTCATCACCGCGGTCTGCGGAAGGAGCGGACGGCGGCCTGAGCCCACCGAGATTTCCCCTCGCGCAAAGGCGCCCGGACGCAGATCCCGATTCGCGGGCAGATCGATGCGTACGCTGCCGAGCCGCGTCTGAGGATCGATGACGGCACCGATCAACCGAACCTTGCCTTCGAACGCCTGCTCGACACCCGTGACTCGAACGCGCGCGGGCTGCCCGGACGCAAGTCGTGGCAAATCGCGCTCCGCGACGTTGCCACGCATTTCGATTCCGCCGGCTCGTCCGAGACGAAAGAGCGGCGCACCACCAGGGCCCGCCAGTTGACCGACCTCGGCCGAGCGCGTGAGGACGATACCGTCGAAGGGTGCGCGCACGTCGGTTCGACGCAGACGCGCCTGCGCCTCGGCGAGTTGGGCCGAGACGACTTTGACCTTGGCCCCTGCCGCGATCGCCGCGGCTCCCCGACGCTCGATTTCTTGGGCAGACAACGCGCCCGTGCTGGCCACCGCTTGCGCACGTCGATAGTCGGCTTCAGCCACGGCCGCATTGGCCTTCGATTCTTGTAATGACGCCTCGAGACTCGCCACTTGAGGAGCCACCAAAGACGTATCGAGACGAGCGAGCACTTGCCCGGCTTTCACGCGATCACCCACCTCGGCATTGAGCGCCGACACTCGCCCGCCCTCGCCCTCGGCACTGATCGCCGCCTCGTCACGTGCTGCAATGGCTCCAGAGAACGTGACGACATCGGCAAGCTCCACCGCCTCGACCACCGTGACCGAGACCAACGGCGGCGGATTGATCGCCCCGTCCTCACGACCGGAAAACACGAAGGTGCGGATCAGCCCAAGCACCGCCAGCAGAAGTAGCGCGGCGAGGGTCCAAAGAATACTTCGGGGAACGGTAGTCAAAGAAAACTTGAGCGCAGAGAGACGGGACATGATCACTTCCAGGACGGCCAAGGGTTCAAGGTGTTATATTTAACTACAACAGGATAACGCAGATCCCATTTAGGGATACCGTGCGGGCGAGGAGTTTATGCTGTCCCGATCATGCGTATCGCAAAACCTATCCTTCTTGTCAGCACCCCGATCGGCGTGGTCTTTGGGATCATCGAGGCTTGGCGGGTCGGAGCGTGGCTTGGCACCTTGATGCTGGCCCTGCTCAGCGTGCTAGGCGGATTTTTATGGCTGACGGTGCGACGGATTCGATCGGAACGCGACGGAGAATCGCGCGACCAGCGATGAGTCGACGGGAGACCTCGGTACGATGAGAGTGTCGCAGGTGATGGTAGACAAAAGAGTTTCGAATTTGGAGATCTCTGCCGAGGTCCGCTGAGAGCCTTCAGGCGCCGCCATCACCAAGATGTCAGTCTGTTTGCGCGCCACCTTCCCGCATAACGCCTTCGGATCCTGCTCGGAATCCACCTCAGGCTCAGAAAACCATCCGTGACATTCGCGACGCAACCGGTGTGACAGATCGAAAATCTTTGCGCGGGTCACCTCGTCGGGGGTGTTGAACGCGTCGGCGATCAGGATGCGAAGTGACGGCGCCCACGGGCTGCCCCGGGTCAGCAGGATGGGAGCCGTCACCTGCTTCACTAACTGAACGAGTTCAGGTCGGAAGAGAGTCGGGAACCACGCTCCCCTCCCTCTACGAGCCCGCGAATCACGAGCAAAGGCGCCAGCTCACTCGCGCAGCTTGTGCGCATGACGATCGATCTCGAGATTAACCGAGAGCAGTGACGCCGGGTTTTTAAAGCGGCTCGCGCGGGAGCCAATCGGCGATCGCCTCGGCGCGCTCCGGCGGAATTCGAGAGATGATCGCCGGATGAGATTGTCCGATTGAGTTTTGTCCGGCGGCCGCCTCACGCATTTTTCGCTCGAGATAACTGGCGTGCTGACGGGCGAGCGGAGGGATACCCCTTGATGCCACCGCCTGCCCCCGCGGGCCATGACAGCTCGCGCAACTGCGGGCGAACTCTGCTGCCCCCGCGTCGAGTGCACGGCCGGATCCCGTAGCGGGCGGCATCACGCGCTGCAGCCCGGCGACGTATCGCGAGACCGCCTCGACCGCCTCGTCGCCAGCCAGATGATCGTTGTTTGAGAAATGCTGCATGCGCAGATCCGTTCACGCTCCACGACGAAAACTTTGGAGCTGACGTCTGACGACCTCGGCCGGTTGCCCGCCGATCGCAGGCACGCTGCCGTCGATCACACCGCCGCCATCCTTGCCGTGACAGGCTGCGCAGTCGCGATAAAGCTTGGCCCCCGTCGAATCCCAATCTGCTTGCGCCGCTACGCTAAACCGCAAAAACACCACAGTCTGTGACGTTAAAGAAAAAGTGTTCGCCGCCAAATTCTAACTTAATCGCATCCCTCGACTCGCATCTCGCGCTGCGTCATATACCTACATTCGAGCGGTAGATCGCCCTCGAGGAAGACCTGCCCTCGCCCCATCTCAACGCGGCTGCCAGCGAATCGAAACCCCCGCGCTCGTGAATCGGGCGAACGCATAGACTTCATCGTTGTCTGCGCCGCCATCCAGAAACCGCACACTCGCGCCGACGGACCACTCGTCGTCCATCGATTTCATCAGCTTAAGTCCGGCGTCGACGGCATAGCCGGGTCCACCGGCGAGCGCATCGATGTCTCCCTCGACTCGCCAGCCTGAACCCAGAGGGCGTTCGAACGCGCCGTGCAGCAAGGGTACGAAGCCGGTGTTGTCCTTCTTGGCGGAGAGAGCGCCCTGACGAAGCCGAATGCTGGCATCGCGGATCTTTGCCGTGAATCCAACCTTCACCACGAGATCGTCACGATCGATCCAACGCCATCGCACCGTGCCTCGCCACGAATTGAACTGATAACGGGCATCGACTGGACCTGAAGCAAAGTTCGCACCCTGAAAGCGGATCGGATCGGCACTCACGCCCTCGTTCGAGAGCGAAAGCGGAGCGAGCAGCACACGCCACTCCCGTCGTCCACTCGAGGGCCAAGACAGCTGCACGCGCGGCGCCAGGTAGGGCCCGTCACCGGTCAGGCGATCAAGTGCGAATCTCGATCCGGTCGAGTCGTTCGGCACCTGTACGTCGTTGCGACCCTGCCATGCCGCATACAAGTCGGTATCGATGACCCAGCCTGAAGTTGAGTTCTCGGCCCGCGCCAAGTCAGCCGAGAAGAAGGTGCTCAAAGAAACCAGCGCCATCCCAACGGCGACCCGTCGCATGACAGAACTGCGGTTTCGAATGTGATCAGCCGGTGTCCTGAAGACCTTGAGCAATACCATTGACACTCGCCAGCAAGGCTTCGAGTAGATCGCGGTCATTTCGTCCTCCTTCCCGCCAGCGGCGCAGCAGATCGACCTGCATGAGATTCATCGGGTCGACGTATGGGTTGCGCAGCGCCAGAGCCCGCTGCTGCGTTCGATCGCCATCGAGCAAATTCTGTTGATCTTTGACGAGCAGCAGAAGCTCCCGAGTCAGACCGTGCTCCCGACGCACTTCGTCGAAGAATCGATGGCCGGACGCGGGATGTAATGAATCGTACTTTGCCGCAATCTGCAGATCAGAGCGTGCCAGCATGATCTCGACGTCGTCGATCAAGTTACGCAGGAACGTCCATTCGAGCAGGAGATGTCGTAACGTAGAAATCCCGAAAGCCTCGACTGCAGCCTGCAGCCCAGCGCCCGCCCCATACCAACCGGGCAGCAGCATGCGATTCTGCGTCCATGCGAATACCCAAGGCACCGCACGTAACCCCGCAATACCCTCGAGCCCCTCACGTGCGATCGGGCGACCACCGATTTGCATATGCTCGATGACGTCGATCGGCGTCACGGCACGAAACCAGTCATGGAAGTCGGTCGAATCATCGACGAGGGCGCAGTACCGCTCTGCGCTGGCTCGCGAGAGTACATTCGCGATCTTGAGTCGCTCGGCGTCGGCTGACTCAGATCTTTGGCGTCGTCCGGTCGCATTGGCGACGGATAAGGCGCTGAACGCGCGCTCGAGAGTACGCAACGCAATTGGTCCAAGTCCGTAGTGCTGGATGATTCCCTCACCCTGCTCAGTGAGCTTGAGCCAACCGTTGATCGTAGACGGCGGCGACGCACCGACGATCGCGTCGATTCGTCCACCCCCACGGGGAAGACTCCCTCCTCGAGCGTGCACGATTCGATGCTCCTCTCCAGCGGCTGCGAGCGACGACGCGATGGAGCCCTGCGCCTGATGCACGGCAAATCGGGAGGTGACGATCCCTTGGCGCTTGTTCCCCTCTGAGTAGCCAACCAGCACCGTTTGCTGCCGCCCCCTCGAGTCCAAGTGTCGACGATAGAGCGGCTCGGCGAGCAGTTCGCGCATGATCTCGCCGGCCTGATCCAAGGCCTCAGGGGTGGCAAACATCGGCGCGAAGTCGATCGCAATCTCGTCCGTCTGCTTATCGAACGCTTCGGCCCAACGAGCGAGCAGTACGGCCGCGAGCACGTCATCGGCTCCCTCCGTCCCGTTGACAATATACGAACCAATCGCCTCGCCGCCGAATCGCCGACGACACTGCAACATCGCCTCGAAGACCGCGAGTGCTCGCTTTCCCTCCGCATTCAGCTCGACGCGAGGTCCCATGTCGCGAGCGATCAGATCGACGAGTCGTATCTGACGCTGCGCGCGATTCAACGTGAGCCACTCAGGCTCATCCAAGGCGCGAGCCAGGATGCCGTGATGGACGCCCGAGTGCTGGCGAACATCGAGCGTCGCCAGGTGGAAGCCGAACGTCGCAATACGACGCTGCAGCCGACGCACGGCAAAGAGGCCTGCATGCTCACCGCGATGGGCCAGCAAGCTCTCGACGACCAGATCGATATCGCGCTGTAATTGCGCCGGCCCCTCGTACCCCGAAGGTCGGCCGTCATACGTTGCCCGTAACCTCTCCGCGACTTGAGTGAGGAACACCCGATACGGCATGCGATCATGACTAGCCGGCGCTGATGAACGCGCGCCGGGGATCAAGATCAAATATTCTTCACTGCGCTTTTGCAGCGCCGCACTGATGCCGATGCGACTCGCACTCTGCGACAGCAGCTGAGCAAGCGACTGCACCTCGAGGAAGTACGCGTTGACGATGGTCTGCTGCTGTCGAGCCAGCGTATCTCGCAGACTTTTGGCATGGACGTCGGGATTACCATCCATGTCGCCGCCCACCCACGTCCCGAAACGCAGGATGGTCGGCAGTTCAACCTGTCGAGGATCAACCCCGAAGTGTTTGCCCAAAGATTCGGCAATTTCTTCATAGAAGTTTGGGACGATCCGGTAAAGCACTTCTGCTAGGAAGAACAACACATGCTCGCGCTCATCGGCGACCGTCAAACGCTGACGCGGATGGTCTTCGGTCTGCCAGTGAGTCGTGAGCTCGACGCGAATTTGACCTGCTGAGGCTCGTCGCTCGTTCGGCGCCAAGGTCGGATTGAGTCGATCGTACAAAAGCTCCGCGAGCTTCAGCTGTTTACGCAGAATAGTGCGACGAGTGGACTCCGTCGGGTGCGCCATGAACACCGGCATGATGTGTAGCGATCGCAGCAGCTCCATGAGTTCATCGAGAGACAAACCCGCTGCCTTGAGTCGGCCGATGGCATCGTCGGCGCCGCCCGGCTGTGGACGCTCCGCATCATCTTGGAAATACGCACGACGCCGACGGATACGATGAACCTGCTCGGCGAGATTGACGGCCTGAAACCAACTTGAGAAAGCGCGTTCGAGATCTCGAGCGAGCGCCGGATCGCGACCGGCGACCCGCGCTTCAAGCTCAGCGTCGGCCGACGCATCACCACGACGCCGCGCGATGGCGAGCGTGCGATCACGCTCCACGATGTCGAACAGTTCGTCACCCCCCTGGTCGCGAAGCACCTCGCCGACCAAGGTTCCGAGCATATGGACATCGTCACGCAACGCCGCGTGCTTAGGTGGGAACTCGATGTCGTTGCGGCTCACGGCGGAATTTTACACCCGGGCGACAGCCTGAAACGAAAAGGCCGGAAGGGAAACCCTTCCGGCCTTGTTCGTCTCCACGCCGCGAACGGCGTCGAATGAGATCAACGGAACGAGTAGGTGAAATCCACACCGTAGCTCTGGCCCGCCGAGTCGTGGATGAACGACCCGCCGAACTCCGGCGCCGGGATGATTTCCTGGAGATACTCCTCGTCGGTCACGTTACGGCCCCAGGCCGTGAGGCTGAAGGTGCCGTTGGTGACACCGAGGCGTGCATTGATCGACTGGAACGGATCACGCTGCATCTTCGAGAACTCACCCTGGCCGAAGCCGAAGTAGGTGAAAAGGTTCGGCAGCCGCTGCTTCTGCACCGGGTGGAACCAGGTCTCGCCGACGAACGAGCCATCGATGCGAGCGCTCACGGTCCAGTTGGTCGTGATCGGGAACTTGATGTCGATACCCGCGTTGCCCGTGTACTTCGGCGCGTACGGCACTTCACTGCCCTTGGTGTAGGGACGACCCGTGTACTTGTCGATCTCGCCGTCGGTGACCGCGTAGCCCGCAAAGAGCGACACGTTTTCGTTGACGTTCCAGCGCGCATCGAGCTCGTAACCCTTGATCGACACTTCGTCGATGTTGGTGACGACGCGGAGCAGACCGAAGGGACCCGCGAAGAAGTTGAAGAACTGCATGTCCTCCACCTTCGTCTGGAAGGCCGCGAAGTTCACGCTGATCGTACGATCGGCGAAGAACGACTTGAAGCCCACCTCGGCCGCCTTCGACACTTCCTTGCGGTAGAGGTCGTTGACGTCCGTGATGTTGAGCGTGGCATTCGCACCGCAGGTCGGCGGTGGTAACCCGGCCCCTAAACACAGGACCGTGCCACCCGCCCGACCAAAAGCGGAGGCAACGGTCGCCGCGCTACCCGACGAGTTGAAGCCGCCGCTACGGAAACCGTAACCGTACGAGGCGTACACCGCGAAGTCCTCTGAGGTCTTCCAATTGGCCGACAACTTCGGCTGCAACTGGCTGAAGCTCTTCGAACGGCTCGGGATCCCTGTCGCTGCGAAAGCCGGATTCGCCGTGTAGGCCGGATTGATGTACGGGTTCGAGAAGAAGCTGAACCCAACGGTCTGAGCACGGCACGGACCCGACGTGGCCGCGGCGCTCGAGCAGCGCGGCACGTTGTTGTCGACCGAACGATCTTCGACGTCGTAGCGCACGGCGAGCGCGAGCTCGAGGGCGTCCGTCACGTCGTAGGCCACTTGACCGAACGCCGCAAACACATTACTCGAAAAATCATCGTCATAAAGTAGATCAGTCGGATTCTTGCCCGTTGTTGGCACGAAACCCGCGGCCGTCAAGCCACGATCAAAATCAGACCCCTGGGATACGATCACGCGTCGCTGGATGTCAGCCGCGTAAAGACCCGCAACCCAGCGCGGCGACTGCTCGCCTGACGAAGTGAGACGCAGCTCAAGGCTCGTATCCTGCTGGTCACGCTGCTGATACTGATAACCGTCGCAGGTAGTCGGGGAGTACGGTGGCAGAAAGCCCGCACCGTTGTTACCCGCGGGCGTCAACCAAATGCTCGACGGAATACCAAAGAATGGCGGGATGTAGCCCGGGTTCGACAGCTTCGCGTCGTTGGTGCGGCGGCATGTCGCATCCAAGGAGTACAGCAAGAACGCACCGCTCGTGCCATCGGTGAGGAAGTAGTTGGTCTGATCATTAAACGCCAAGTAGCTCGAAAGCGTACCCAGCGACGTCTCCCACTCGCCCTTCACCGACAAATTCAGGTTTTCCTGTTCGTTCTGCGGCGCGATGTTGTTGATGTAGCGAAACGTGTGCTCGTTCGGATTGGCGTAAAACGCGGGCCCGACGAACGGCGCCACGTCGGCGAGCGCAATCGAGGCGTTGAAGTTGATGGCACCCGCGTCGATGGTCGAGTACTTCGCCTTCACGTCGATATCGCCACCGGCCACCGGGAACAACAAGCGGGCTTGGAAACCCGACTCCTCATAAAAATCGACACAGTCGTCGCAGCGGAGGTCGAGGTTGCTCCACTGACCATCCGTCGTGCGCGTATAGGCTGAGATCGAGCCTCGTGCGGAATCACCGACGGGGCCACCCAAATAGAAGTTGCCCTTGAAGCTGCCGTACTCGCCGCCACCCAAGCCGATGTCGAACTCGACTGAGTCGCTCGGCTTGCGCGTGGTGATGATCATGGCGCCGGCCAACGCGTTACGGCCATACAGCGCGCCTTGCGGGCCCTTCAGGATTTCGATCTGCGACACGCCCGAAAGCTCTTGGTTGAGCGCGTTCGGGTTGGTCTGCAACACGCCGTCGATCACGAGCGCAAAGTTAGTCTCCGCATCGCGCGCGGTGTTGATGCCGCGGATGTTGACTTGAAGGTCACCGGCTTCGGCCGTCTGCACTTGTGAGACACCGGCCGTCAGGGCGATGAAGTCCTGGGGACGCTCGATGCCGGCGTTCTTGATTTCGGTTTGGGTGAAAGCCGTGATCGTCACCGGGACGTCTTCGATGCGCTCAGCACGCTGACGAGCGGTCACCACGATTTCTTCGAGCTGCGCCTCTTGCGCGCCAGACTGAGCGGCCGCCAACACGGCCAGAACGCTCGCCCCGACGAGGGAAAGCTTGTTATTGCGGTAAGACATTGATCCTCCGTAACGGTCCCTGAATGGAGTAGGGAAAAATACAACTCGAGTCTAGGGCGCCGGATGTCGGTGAGGCAACGGAAAAACCGCCGTAAAGCCAATTTTATTGTTGTTAAAACGCAACATTTGTGGGCTCGAGAACGGCCGTATCGGCTCATACGCAGGCACCCGACGGGATGCTTACGGCATGATGGACGCTCGATACCTCAATCATCTCATTCGACAGAGGATTCTCTTGTGAACCGTCATCCGCCCGTACCCGCCATCGACATCGTGAGCGGCATCTGGACTGAGGAGGCCATTTCTCACCGCCCAGGCTGGCAAGACCAATTCTTTGCCGGAAAGATGAAGTCGAAGACGAATATGAAGGGTGTCCCGCTCGAGGATCAGCTTGCGCAGATGGCGGAGGCCGGCATCGAGCGCGCGTTTCTCTTCGCCCCGAAGGCGGGCCGCAAAGGCTTGCCGGGGTCCTTCCACCTCCCCTACGAGATCATCGCCCGAGCCATCGAGAAGTATCCCGGACGTTTTTACGGGATGGCCGGACTAGATCCTTACGAGGGCATGAATGGCGTGCGTGCACTCGAAGATGCCGTGAGGAACATGGGATTCATCGGTGCTCATCTTTATCCGCATTGGTTTGATCTTCCTCCGGACCATGCGAAGTACTACCCGCTTTACGCCAAGTGCTGTGAACTCGGCGTGCCCATTCAGATGCAGGTGGGCCAATCGATGGTCTATTCAAAAGACCAGCCGATGCGCAGCGTAGGACGACCCATTCTGCTCGATGGCATCGCCTGTGATTTTCCGGAGCTCAAACTCATCGGCATCCACGTGGGCATTCCCTGGACCGACGAGATGATCGCCATGGCGTGGAAACATGAGAACGTGTTCATCGGCTCCGATGCGCACAGTCCAAAGTATTGGCCGCAGGCCTTCGTGAACTACATCAATAGTTACGGACAGGACAAAGTGTTGTTCGGCACGGATTTCCCCGTGCTGGGTTTCAAGCGCACCATGGAAGAAGTCCTCGCGCTCGAGCTTCGCCCCGAGCCGCTACGAAAGTTCTTGCGTGACAACGCGCTACGCGTCTACGGCCTGAAATAACCTTCGCTCCTCGGCGAGTCGCGTTAAGCCGTCGTCGGGTCAATCACCGCCGACACCGACGGACTTCGCCGCCTGCTCGGCGTTGAGTGCCGCTCCGCTCTTCCCGAGTGAATCAATCGTCGCCTGATCGAGACCCGCTTCGCGTAGAACCTCTTCAGTGTGTTCGCCGAGGCGCGGTGCCGGCGTACGGATCGACGCAGGCGTCGCGCTGAAGTTGATCGGGAACGACGGCATACGCAGCCGACCTTCGGTCGGATGATCGTAGGACTTCCAGAACCCCGTCGCATTCAGATGTGGATCTTCTGCGAGATTTTCCAACGTATTCACGACGATGTGCGGAATACCGGAGTGTGCAAACACCTCGAGCCACTCCGCGGTGGTCCGAGTCGCCATGATTTTGGCCGTGGTTTGATTGGTGGCGTCGATATTTCGTACGCGATCGGCCAAAGTTTTGAAACGCTCGTCCTCAATGAATTCCCGATGTCCCGTGACGTTGCAGAAACTCACCCAGTGCGCGTCCAGGTAGGGCAACACCGCGATATATCCATCCTTGGTTTTGTAGGGCTTACGATCCTTACTCATGAGACGGGTGTAACCGGGTTTACCCTTGGGTGGATCAAACGTCATTCCCCACAGATGCTCGGCCATCACCCAGTTCACCATGGTCTCGAACATCGGAACCTCAAGTTCTTGGCCCTCACCCGTCCGCTCACGATGAAAGAGCGCCGCGAGCACACCGTAGACCACGGTGATGGCCGTGGTCTTGTCAGCCACCACCGTTGGCAGATAGCGAGGTTCGCCCAGCACGGCGTCATTGAGCATCGCGATGCCGCTGGCCGCCTGGATTGAATCGTCCAGAGCGCCGAGACGCCCGTAGGGCCCTTTCTTTGAGTACCCGTACGCACCGCAATAAATAATGCGGGGATTGACCTTTCGCAGGTCGGTGTAATCGAGACCCAGCTTGGTCATCACCTGAGGTCGGTTGTTATGCACGAATACGTCGGTATCTTTGATGAGTGCGAGCAGCGCGTCTCGGGCGCCGGGAACCCGCAGATCGAGCACGATGCTGCGCTTGTTTCGGTTGCAAGTAAGGTAGAGGGCCGCCATGCCGGGGTTATTGGCCGCCCCGAGCGAACGATTGCTGTCGCCCCTCGGCTGCTCGATCTTAATGACGTCGGCACCCATGTCGGCAAACATCTGGCAGGCCCAGGGTCCGAGGACCACGCTCGTCATCTCGACCACTTTGATCCCGTGCAACGGTCCGCTCATCGGCCATCTCCCAAAAACAACCCCGTCTTTTCAATGATACGCTTGGCTCATGTACTTCGAGCTTTTCCTCTTTCAAGCTCTCCTGCAGGCGGTCTTGGTCGTCTGGTTGTGGGGGGTCTGGAAATCGACGGGCCTCTTGATCGCGGGACTCTTGCTCATTCCGCAGACTCATTCCGCAGATTGGCCTCGTCTACGACAATCTCATCGTGGGGGCGGGTCGGTTCATCGGATTCTCGCCGCTTCTCGAGGCGATCTCCTGGCCTCGCTTCTGGATCCACTGGCTGTTCGGCACTTGGCTCATCGTCGCCTCGGGGATCGCGCTGCGCCTTGCGGGCTTCGAGATCATGCAGGGCACGCGACCCAAGCTGGTGTTTTGCTCGCTGACGCTCGCTTTGATGTTTTACGACCTGCCCCACTTCTGGAACGAACAACTCTATCCGGTCTGCGAGTTCGGTCTCATTCGTTACTCGACTGCGGTATCCGCCGAAACACTCTGCTTCGGAGGTCAGGCGGTGGTCCCCAGCTCGCCTCCGATCCCATCGATCATCACGTGTCTCGTGGTGGTCGGAAGCGGCGCAGCGCTCATGATCCAGCGCAGATTCCCGTGGATATTCTTGGGCGGCATCTTGACGCTCGCCTCGGCGATGCCTCCGCTGCGAGACTTCAAGATGGATAACTTTGGCGAGATCCTGATCGCCGGCGGCTGTATCTGGGCGCTCGCGCATTTCTCGCGAGGTCGTCAGCCGGGCCGTCTCGCTCGCTCCTCCGACGCGACGACGTGAACGCCGTGTCGCCGACTAAATCAGGTCTGATCGCCCCATGGGGCGCGCTCGCTTGCGCGGCCGCTGCGATGCTGTTCGCAGCCAAAGGCATCTTCGCGAAAAAACTCTACGCCCAAGGCTTGAGCTTCGAGGGTGTGGTCGCCATTCGCGCCATGATCTCACTGCCGCTCTTCTGGTGGTTTGCGCTGCGACGGGAATCTTTGAGTACCATTGCCACGACGCCGCCACGCGCAATCTTCGTGGCCGCCTTTGCGGGCGCTTTGTGCTACTACGCAGGCGCTCTGCTCGACTTTCTGGCTTTGACGATGATCGATGCGAGTATCGAGCGGGTACTCATTTTCAGCTATCCCGCGATGGTGGTGATCTTCACGTCCGCACGAGATCGGCGCTGGCCCGAACGGCGGGTGTTGGCCGCGACGCTCCTCGCGTACCTCGGCGTCTTTTTCACCATGGGCGGATTCGATCTCGCGGAGCTGCGCGCCAACTTGCTCGGCGCGCTACTCGTGATCGGCTCCGCTCTGTCTTACGCGGTCTATTTCATGGTGGGCGAGACCTACACCCGGTCAGTCGGCAGCGCTCGATTTACGCTCATCGCAATGACGGCCGCGACGGCCTGCCTCGTGCCACATTATTTCTTGATCGGCGGGCTACACGAGATGACGACCATCGAACCCTCCGGATGGTGGTTACTGATCGGTATCGCCGTGTTCTGCATGTTTTTACCCGCCTCTTTCCAGGCCGAGGGAGTACGACGCATCGGCGCGGAACGCGGTGCGGTGCTCTCCTCAGTCGGTCCACCGACGACGGTGTTACTCGCCTTCACTTTGCTCGACGAGCGCTTATCGGCTTGGCAGTGGGCGGGTATGGCGCTGATCGTTCTTGGAATCCTGGTGCTCGATCTCGCCCGAACTCGAAAGCCCTAAGGCGCAGTGCCTATCCGGCGATGGCATACTTTCAGGAAGGAAAGGGAGATCTGTCGTGAGCCATACCCCGATCAAAGTTGCCCCAAACCGTTATCGAGAGTCCTTCGGTCGCTACTACGAGGACTTTGTCGTCGGCGATATCTATGAGCACCGTCCGGGACGCACGATCAGCGAAGCCGATAACACTTGGTTCACGCTTCTGACGATGAACACCCATCCGCTGCACTTCGATGTGGAGTACGGCAAGGCCTCGGAGTTCGGCCGCTGCCTCGTCGCCTCCCCGCTCACGCTCGCCATTCTCGTCGGCATGAGCGTGACCGATGTCAGCCAGAAAGCCATTGCGAACCTCGGCTGGAAAGACATTCGCATGACGGCACCGGTGTTTCCCGGTGACACGCTCTACGCCGAGTCCGCGGTACTCGACAAACGCGAGTCGAACTCACGACCGACCGCAGGAGTCGTCACCGTAAGCACCACCGGCAAGAATCAGGGCGGAAAAGTGATCTGCACCTTCGAGCGCAGCATCCTCGTGGCTAAGCGAGGTCACGCCGTCGAAGACCGCATGGGCTACTGAAATACTTTCGGAGTTCACAGTCATGAGCGAAAACGTCGATCAGGAAATCATCGATAGTATCGAGCGCTGGGCCGAACGCGAACTCAAACCCATCGCCAAAAAATTCGATCACGCCGACGAGTATCCGCTCGAGATCGTCGAACAGATGAAAGAGCTTGGCCTCTTCGGTGCCACCATCCTCCCGGAATATGGCGGCCTCGGACTCTCGGCGTCCACATATGCCCGAATCGTGATGAGCATCGCCTCCATATGGATGGCGCCCGTCGGTATTTTCAACTCTCATCTCATCATGGCGGCCTGTGTGCAGCGCCACGGCACCGAAGACCAAAAGAAAAAATGGCTGCCTCGCTTCGCGAGTGGTGACATCCGCGGCGGCATCGGCCTAACCGAGCCCAACGCGGGCACCGATCTGCAAGCCATTCGTACGATTGCGCGTCGCGAAGGCGATCATTACGTCATCAATGGAACGAAGACCTGGATCACCAACGGCGTTTACGGGAGCTGCTTTGGCGTACTCGCGAAGACCGATCCCGAGGCGCAACCAAGACACAAGGGCATGACGATGTTTTTGTGCGAAAAAGGCGATGGGTTTGTTGCGGCCAAGAAAATCCGCAAGCTCGGCTACAAGTCGATCGACAGCGCCGAACTCGTATTCACGGACTTCAGGGTATCCGCCGACAACCTCATCGGCGGCATTGAAGGTCGTGGCTTTCAGCAGGCCGTCGGCGGACTCGAACTCGGGCGCATCAACGTGGCAGCACGCGGAGCGGGAATTGCTGCTGGCGCTCTACGGGATGCCCTGCGCTACGCCCAAGAACGGCAAACCTTCGGCAAACCCATTGCCCAGCATCAGGCGATCCAACTCAAGCTCGCAGACATGGCGACACGCGTCGAAGCCGCACGTCTACTCATCGAACAAGCTGCGCGGAAATACGACACCGGCGAGCGTTGCGATCTCGAATCGAGCATGGCGAAGCTCTTCGCCTCAGAGGCCGGCGTCGAAAACAGTCTCGAAGCCATGCGGATCTTTGGCGGATACAGTTACTCCACCGATTTAGATGTTGAGCGCTACTACCGCGATGCGCCTCTCATGTGCATCGGCGAAGGCACCAATGAAATGCAGCGCATCATCATCGCGAGACAGTTGATCGAGAGGAATCCCGTTTGAGTGACGTGGCACATCCGAAAGGCCCGCCCCTTCCGCTCGAAGGGCTGCGAATTCTCACCTTCGAGGCTTTCGGCGCAGGGCCTTTCGGCTCCATGTATCTTGCCGACCTCGGCGCGGAAGTCATCAAAGTCGAGAGTCGCGTGCAGGGTGGCGACGCCACGCGTGGCATGGGGCCTTACTTCTTGGGCGAGCATGACTCGCATTTTTTCCAGACCTTCAACCTCAATAAGCGCAGTGTCTGCCTCGACCTGAAAACCCCTGAGGGGCAAACAGCCTTTCAAAAACTTGTCGCCACGTCCGACGCGGTGCTCAATAACTTACGCGGTGACCAACCCGACAAGCTAGGCCTCACCTACGCCGCACTCAAAGCCGCGAACCCCCGCATCGTCTGCGCGCATCTCTCCGCTTACGGCCGTGACAATGAGCGTCGCGGTTGGCCGGGCTACGATTATCTGATGCAAGCCGAAGCCGGTTACCTTCATGTCACCGGCGAGCCTGGTTCGCCTCCGGCGCGAATGGGACTCTCGATCGTGGACTACATGACCGGCATCACGACGGCACTCGCATTACTTGCCGCGCTCTTCGGTGCCGCCCGCAGCGGAGCAGGACGTGACGTCGATGTCAGTCTGTTCGACGTCGCTTTGCATCAACTTTCGTATCCGGGCACCTGGTATCTCAACGACGGTCTCGTCACCGGGCGAATGCCCCGAAGTGCGCACCCTACCGCCACACCCGTTCAGCTCTTCAAGACGTCAGACGGCTGGATTTTCGTGATGTGCATGACCGAAAAGTTTTGGCAGGAGTTGATGCGAGTCATCGAGGCGCCTCAAATTGCCGAAGACTCGCGCTTCGCGACCATGGCGCGACGCCGCGAGCATCGAGAATCTTTGACCCCGCTGCTCGATACCGTGTTCGAGCGTGGCACGACCGCTCACTGGCTCGCGAAGTTGCGAGGCGTGCTGCCGGCAGCCCCCGTCAACGACCTGGCTCAGGCACTACAAAACCCCTTCCCCATCACGACCGGAATGATCCGATCGACGCCACACCCGATGCGGCCAGACTTTCGAAGCTTTGCCAATCCCATCAAGCTTGATGGGAAGAGACTTCCTGCGAAGTCGGCACCGAGCCTCGGCGCCGACACCGACGCCGTGCTCACGGAGCTTGGTTACCCGCCCACCGAGCTCGACGCCCTGCGCAAGCGAGGCATCACGTGAAACTCGAGGGTCTGCGCGTCGTCGACTTGTCGCAGTTCCTGCCGGGACCTCAACTCACCTTGATGATGGCGGACCACGGCGCCGAGGTAATCAAGATTGAACCGCCCGGCGAAGGCGAGCCCGGACGCTACATCGGGCCGCGACAAGGTGGACACACGGTATTCTTTCGCAACACGCAGCGAGGAAAAAAAAGTTTCTGCGCGAATCTCAAATCGTCGGAAGGACGAGAGGCAGTACTCCGCCTCGCCGAGACGGCCGATGTCTTCATCGAGGCGTTTCGCCCTGGCGTTGTCGACCGACTGGGCGTGGGTTACGCCGAAATCTCGGCGCGTAACCCGCGTATCGTGTACTGCTCCATCTCGGCGTTTGGTCAGGATGGTCCGTATCGCAATCAGCCGGCGCATGATCTGGCGACCGAAGCCTTGTCTGGCATCGTCAGCCTGAATCAGGGCAACGATGGCGAGCCCGTCATGCCGCATGTGCCCGTCGCCGATATCACAGCATCGCTCCACGCACTCTCAGGCGTGCTCATGGCGCTACTGCGCCGCGAAAAAACCGGGCGGGGCGACTATATCGACGTCGCCATGCTCGACTCTGCCATCGCTTGGACACCCAACATCACCGGATCCACTTTCGCGAGTAGAACCCCGCCAAAGCCGCGCGAGGAGCGCAGCCTGGGTGGCTCGGCGTTCTACAACATCTATCGGACCCAAGACGGACGCCATGTCGTCCTCGGCGCTCAGGAGCTCAAGTTCGTGCGCAAACTACTCGCCGAACTCGGTCGACTCGATTTTGTCGAACTCTGCGAGCACGGGCCCGGGTCGCATCAAGCGCCGCTGATCGCCTACCTGCGCGAACTCTTCGCCACCCGCACCCGGGCCGAATGGATCGACTGGTTCGATGGCAAGGAGATCGGTTTCGCCTGGGTCAACGACCTTCGGGAAGCCTTCGACGATCCTCAAGTTCGGGCGCGCGGCATGCGCTTACTCGACGAAGACGGGCACGAACATATCGGTCCGCCGGTCAAGTTTCGAGACGAACCTGCGGCGCCACGGCTGCGATTGCCAGAGCTCGGCGAGCACAATGCCGAAATTCTCCGTGAACTCGGCTACGATGAGGCCTCGATCGAAGCGTTCGCGAAGACTCTGGAATCCGGCGGCCCGAGCCACCGGTAACTCCGGCAAAACCTTCCTTCGATCGCGAGGGAGACGGCATGCACTTCGATTACAGCGACCAGGTCAAGGCACTCCGCGGGCGGCTGCTCGCCTTCATGGATGCGCACGTTTATCCAAACGAACGTCGATTCTTAGATGAAATCGCTGCGAATCGCGCAGCAGGTAATCCTTGGGTGCCAACCAAGATCGTCGAGGAACTGAAGGTCAAGGCGCGCGCCGCGGGCCTGTGGAATCTTTTCCTGCCTCGTAGCGAGCGGGCACCCGAGGGTCTCAGCAATCTCGAGTACGCCCCACTCTGCGAAATCATGGGTCGTGTGTCCTTTGCAGCCGAAGTGTTCAATTGCTCGGCACCGGACACCGGCAACATGGAAGTGTTCGAGCGCTATGCCAGCGAAGCACTCAAGGATCGATGGCTCGAGCCGTTGCTCAAGGGCGAGATGCGATCCGCCTTCCTCATGACCGAGCCGGACGTCGCCTCCTCGGATGCCACCAACATCGCCTGCCGTATCGAACGCGATGGGGACCACTACGTGATCAATGGTCGCAAGTGGTGGAGCTCGGGAGCCGGAGACCCGCGCTGCAAGGTCTACATCATCATGGGACGCAGCAACCCCGACGCACCCGCTCACTCCCAACAAAGTATGATCGTCGTCCCAGCGGACACGCTGGGCATCACCGTATTACGGGCGTTACCGGTCTTCGGGTATGACGACGCACCTCACGGTCATATGGAAGTGTCGCTCACGAATGTGCGTGTCCCCATCGAGAACTTGTTACTCGGAGAAGGACGCGGCTTCGAAATCGCCCAAGGACGCCTTGGACCCGGACGTATCCACCACTGCATGCGCTCGATCGGTGTGGCCGAGCGCGCGCTCGAACTCATGTGTCACCGCTTGGCAAGTCGCGTGGCCTTTGGCGAGCCGCTCGCCATGCAGGGCGTTTGGCGCGAGCGGATCGCGGAGTCTCGTATCGCCATCGAGCAAGCGAGACTGCTCACGCTCAAAGCAGCCTGGATGATGGACGTGGTCGGCAATAAGGTCGCACGTAACGAAATCGCGATGATCAAAGTCGTCGCGCCGAATGTCGCGTTGCGCGTACTAGACTTCGCGATTCAGGCTCACGGCGGTGCCGGTGTGAGCGATGACTTCCCCCTGGCGTACGCCTACGCCTCTCAGCGTACGCTGCGTCTCGCAGACGGCCCCGATGAAGTACATCGCGACGCCATCGCCAAAGGCGAGTTTCGCAAATTCATTCCGAAAATCTGAGAATCCTCCATCATGAAAAATCTGTTTTCCGTGTCGGGCAAAGTTGTGCTCGTCACCGGCGGATCACGCGGCATCGGCGAGATGATTTCGGCGGGCTTTCTCGCCAACGGCGCAAAGGTGTACATCAGTGCCCGAAAAGCCGACGCCTGCAAAGACACCGCAGCACGTCTTTCACGCGAATACGGGGGTCAGTGCGAGGCCCTTCCCGCAGACCTCTCCAAAATCGAAGGCGTCACCGCGCTCGCTCAGGCCCTCGCAGAGCGTGAAGCCCGGCTCGACGTGCTCGTCAATAATGCGGGGGCTTCTTGGGGCGCTCCGCTCGGCAGCTTCCCGGAAGCGGGATGGGACAAAGTCATGGACACCAACGTCAAGGGGGTATTTTTTTTGACGCAGGCTTTACTGCCGCTGCTGCGCGCCGCGGCCGCTAGAGATAACCCTGCCCGCGTGATCAATATCGGCTCCATCGACGGGATCGGCAAACCGCTTTTCGAGACGTACTCTTACGGCCCCTCCAAAGCGGCGCTGCATCACCTCACGCACATGCTCGCCGCGCGACTCGCCCCCGAACATATCCTCGTCAATGCCATCGCGCCCGGTCCTTTCCCGACCTGGATGTTGAGCACGGGCGTCGGATTCGGCGGCAAAGTCGAGGGAGACGGCGTCGATTGGGAGGCCGTCGGCCGGACCAATCCGAGCGGCCGGGTGGGTACGCCTGAGGATATCGCGGGGCTCGCGATTTTCCTCGCCTCGCGTGCAAGTGCCTACACGGTGGGCGAAGTGATCACCTGCGACGGCGGACTGCTCGTTTCGCGTTGATGTCACAAGCGCTGATATATCGCACGACCTGCGCCACCTCGATGTGGGTCGCGATGTTGATCGTTGCCTCGCTGCAAGGCTCGCTCGCGAGCGAGCCACAAAAACCATCGCGCCCAAATATCGTCGTCATCGTCGCGGATGATCTCGGCTACAGCGACGTCGGGTCTTTCGGGAGCGAGATCCCGACTCCCAATCTCGATGCGCTCGCCGCTGAGGGCACGCGATTCTCAAGCTTTCACGTCTCGGGTGAATGCTCGCCGACCCGTGCCATGCTGCTCACCGGCATTCGCAGCCATCGAACCGGCGTCGGCGCCATGCACGAATCCATCCCTCCGTCGCTTGAGGGCAAGCCGGGCTATCTCACGGTGCTCGATCGCAATGTGATCACGGTGAGCTCGCTACTTCAGCGTAGCGGCTATCGCACGTATGCCGTCGGCAAGTGGCATGTAGGCAAAGAGACGTACAACCTACCTCCTGCGCGCGGGTTTGATCGCTCGCTGATTCAGGGTGACAGCGGCTCGGACAACTGGGAGACCAATCAACGCTATCTCGCTTTGACAGATCGAGTCTATTGGTTCGAAGACGGCCAGCCGGCAAAAATGCCGAAAGAGTTTTACTCGTCGCGTTTTTATGCCGACAAGGCGATCGACTATCTGCGCAACGACTGGGCGGCGACCCAAGCTGCCGACCGCGCGCCGTTCTTTCTCTATCTTGCTCTCCAGGCCAATCACATTCCGCTGCAAGCTCCGCCCGAATTCATTGAACGGCAGCGTGGTCGATACGATGCGGGATGGAAAGCGCTACGCGAGCGACGTCATGCTCGAACCATCGAACTCGGTTTACTACCCGACGAGACTCAGCTCGGGAACTGGCCAGGACTCGAAGATTGGAATGCGCTGGACCCGAAGCGTCGTGCCTATGAAACCCGTCGCATGGAGATCTACGCCGGCATGGCCGAGGCCTTGGACTACGAGATCGGTCGCCTGCGCCAAGCGATTCGGGCGCTCGGCGAGGACGACAATACGATCTTCGTGTTTCTCTCAGACAACGGCGCAGAGCCCTCAGATCCGTACGAATACTTGAGCGGCCGACTCTGGCTCGCGACGCAATACACACGAGACACCGACCGCCTCGGTGAGAAAGGCGCCTATGCAACGATTGGTCGGAACTGGGTGAGCGCCGCGGTATCGCCACTCTCGACACACAAATTTTATGCGGGTGAAGGCGGTTTGCGCGTACCACTCATCATTCGAGCGCCTATCGCCTTTGCAGACGACCGACCACGCGGACAGATCGCCTCCGGCTTTACGCATGTCACGGATATCACTCCCACCCTGCTCGAGCTCGCAGGCGTATCCCACCCCGGTACGCAGAGCGGTCCGGAGCCGATGACCGGTCGAAGCCTTCTCCCATTACTTCGCGACACGACTGCGCGGATTCGCGCGCCTGGGGAGACTCTCGGCTACGAACTCGCAGGAAACGCGGCACTCTTCGAGGGTGATCTCAAACTCGTTCGTAATCTGCCTCCCGTCGGCAACGGCGAGTGGATGCTGTTCGACATCGCACGCGATCCCGGCGAAACACGAGACCTTCGAGCGGTCCGCCCCGAGGATTTTCAACGGCTGCTCGAGGCCTATCAAAGATTTGAAAGCGAAGATGGCGTGCAGCCTTTACCGGAGGGTTACACCCCGCAACGGCAGGTCTCCCTCAACGCCCTACGTCGCGTCATCCTTCCTTCTCTTCTCTGGCCCGCCATCGTTATCGTCGGCTTGACACTGCTTTGGCGGGTTCTTCGCAGACGTCGACGACTCGAATGACTTACAATGCGGGCCTTGTCGCAAGGATGCCGCATGATTTCCAACGTCCATTTTTCGTTCCCTCACCTCGCGTGGCTCGCCCTGACGATGGGCGTGCTGACATCAGATATCGCTTTGGCTCAGCAAAGCGTGGACGAGATGGGTCTCGAGGAAGTCGTCGTCACCAGTCGTCGCGAACCGGGTGCAGTCATCGGCGACATCACGCCGGAATTTCAACTGTCGGCTCAAGAGATCCGGGCGCTCGGCGTGGGGTCTGTCTCTGAACTGCTCGTCGCACTCGGCCCTCAGCTCGGCAGTAATCGCGGCCGCGGCGGTGGACGACCCATCGTGCTCATCAACGGCGTACGCGCCTCAGGCTTCGCGGAGATTCGTGATATCCCGACCGAGGCCATCCTGCGTACCGACATCCTGCCAGAAGAGGTCGCGCTCAAATATGGGTATCGCGCCGACCAGCGCGTCATCAACTTCGTTCTGCGTCCGCGTTTTCAGGCGTTCACGTCCGAAGTCGGCGCTCGAGGTACGACAGAGGGTGGCCGCGAGGGGATCGATCTCGGAGGCAACTGGTTACGCATTCAGCGCGACGATCGGCTTCAGTTCGACTTGAAGGCGCGCCGCGAGGAGGGTCTCCTCGAAAGCGAACGCAGTGTCGTTGGCGCGAATGGGCAGCCTAATGCGGATGCCGCCTTCCGCTCCTTGTCTCCCACCGTCGATCAGCTGACGGCGAACGTGGTCCTCGCAAAGCCGTTCTCTGAAGGCGCGTCGTTCACGATAAACGGCACGCTTGATGACACGCGTCAGCAGTCACTACTTGGACTTCGACCCTCGCCCACGGGCACTAATCCGCTTCGTCGCGACGTCGACGCACGCGAGGGACGCTTGAGTGGCCTGCTTCAGGGAACGCGTTCGGGTTGGCGCTGGTCGTCTAGTCTTAACGCTGAGCGGGTCGACTCGACCACCGAGACGAGTGGCGAAGCGATTGCAGGCCGCTCAAAGAATGACTCGCTCGAGATCGATCTCGTGGCCAACGGCACCCCGCTCGATCTTCCAGCAGGCCCTTTAAGCCTCACACTCAAGGCCGCGGCAGGTACTCGCAACATCGATAGCGTTTCGACTCGCCTCGGTAACTCGATCGTCAGTGATCTGTCGCGCAGTCAACGCGACGCTCAATTCAATGTCGACGTGCCGGTATGGCGCGGCGAAGATGAGCAAGCCGCGCTTGGGGCGCTCGGAGCAAACTTTAATTATGCGGTCGAAGATATCTCTGAGGTGGGCTCTCTGCGGACGCTCGGCTATGGAATCAATTGGTCGGTCGCTCGAAAACTTCGTTTGATCCTCTCTGTGACGGACGAAGAAGGTGCGCCGTCGATGCAGCAACTCGGAGGGGCCGTCATTTCGACGCCGTTTACCCGAGTTTTTGATACGACGCGTAACGAAACCGTCGACGTCACCCGCATCACCGGCGGCAATCCGCTGCTCACGCCCGACCGTCGGGAGGTCTTCAAAATCGGGGTCGGCTCTCGTCCGCTCGAAGACATCGATTTCGATATCAACGCGGACTACGTCCGAACGCGCTCCAGCAACATTATTTCAGGACTTCCCCTTGCCACACCCGATCTGGAGAACGCGTTCCCGACACGATTTCAACGCGATGTATCGGGCCGCCTGACCACTCTCGATGCGCGCGCCCTGAATCTTTCGGGGCGAGATCGGGAGGAACTTCGATTCACCCTCAATCTCAGTCGACCGTGGGGACCGCAGCCCGAAGCGCCCTTCCCGCAACGCGGTGGTGCGAGCGGAAACGGTGGCGCAGGCGGCGGAGGCTCCCGTCCCGCCATGCCGGGTACGCAGACGCCGTCGGGTACCGCGCCCGCATCGGCCGAAGACGAAGCAGCCCGGCGCGCCCGCATGGCGCAGATCGGCGAGCGTTTCCTCGCGTTCGCGCGTCGAGGCAGTGCGCAATTCACCCTGACTTATACGCAACGCTTGGAGGATCAGATCACACTCGCTCCGGGTCTGCTGATTCTCGATTTACTCGATGGTGACTCGCTCTTCGACACCGGCGCCGCAGCGCGTCATGAACTCGAGGTGGCCGTCGGCGCCAATCGCGATGGTTTCGGTGGGCGCCTCGTCACCAATTGGCGTAGCAGCAGCCGCGTGACCGGCTCCCCGAGCGCGCAACAAGGTGATCTCGAGTTCGCATCGCTGACCACTGTGAACCTCCGCGTCTTCGCAGACCTCGGGTTACAGCCCTGGGCGAGGGATTACCCGTTCCTGCGGGGCGCGAGAGTCAGTCTCGTCATCGGCAATCTCTTCAACGAACGCCAGTCGGTGACGGCACGGGATGGCACGGTGCCAGTGATTTACCAGCCTGATCTACTCGACCCTCAAGGTCGAACGCTCCGCCTCACCTTCCGCAAACTCTTTTTCCCGGCCTTTCAACCGCCCGGAGGTCGCGCCGGCTGACCCGGGCTGCGATAATGCGGGGGTTTCCACGCTGCGCAGGCCCGTCATGCTCGAGACTCTTACCCGCGTCCCGCCCGATCCGATCCTCGGTGTTTCGGCCGCTTTTCAAAAAGACGATACACCCAAAAAAGTGGATCTCGGTGTCGGCGTCTACAAAGACGAGTCGGGCAAGACACCGATCCCGCGGGCCGTGAAGCGCGCCGAGCAAGAAATGCTCGCCGCCCAAACCTCCAAAACCTACCTCTCCCCGATCGGCAACCCAGGCTTCAACGCCCAAGTCGCCGGTCTTACTTTCGGCAGCGACCTCGTCGGCCGTAAAGGCGACCTTTCTCTCGCCCAAGCTCCTGGCGGCAGCGGCGCACTGCGCCTCGGCGCCGAACTGCTGATCGCGGCTCGACCGGGCTCGAGCATTCATGTCAGTGATCCGACGTGGGCGAACCATGTTCCGCTGCTCGGTAACGCAGGTCTTCGACTCGAGAAATACCCCTACTACGACGCCGCTCGCAACGCACTCGCATTCGATCGGATGATCGAATATTTTGATGCTTTGTCCGCAGGATCCGTCGTACTGCTGCACGCCTGCTGTCACAACCCGACAGGCCAAGATCTCGATTCGTCCCAGTGGAGTGCGGTCGCTGAGATACTCGCGCGTCGTCGTCTTGTACCGTTCATTGATTTGGCCTATCAGGGCCTTGGGGAAGATCTCGATCGCGACGCGGCGTCGATCCGCCTCATCGCGAAAGCGGTTCCAGAACTACTCGTCGCGGTGTCCTGCTCAAAGAATTTCGGGCTCTATCGCGAACGAACAGGACTGCTGGCCGTGCTCTCAGCCGGAAGTGAGCCTGCCTCGATCGTTTCGGGGCAGCTCGGCCGTCTTGCTCGTACGTTATGGTCGATGCCACCGGATCACGGCGCCGCAATCGTCGATCGCGTTCTAGCTCAACCCGAACTTCGACAGGACTGGATGACGGAGCTGCGTCACATGGCGAATCGCATCAATTCTTTACGAACGCTGCTCGCCGATCGTCTCACCGAGGCGAGTCAACGCGATTTCAGCTGGATCAAAACGCAGCGCGGCATGTTCTCGCGCCTCCCCCTCACGGCCGACCAAGTGGTGACGGCGCGCGAGGCGTTGCACATTTACATGGCGCCCGACGGCCGTATCAACATCGCGGGTGTGAGCCCGGCCAACGTCGAGCATGTCGCAACGGGCCTTGCCTCGGTGATTCGCGGATGACACACGACGCGACCGCGGGGCTTGGAGACGCTGCGCTGCGCGCGTGGTGGATGCCCTTCACCCACAATCGCCACTTCAAGTCGCATCCGCGCCTGATCACCTCGGGTCAAGGCGCTTACTACACGCTGGCAGACGGAAGGCGTGTCTTCGACGGGTTGTCGGGTCTCTGGTGTTGCCCTCTCGGACACTCTCCCGAGCGTGTTGTCGAGGCGGTTCAGCGACAAGTCGCCAGCCTCGATTTCAGTCCAAGTTTTCAGATGGGACATCCAGCGGCATTCTCTCTTGCAGAGCGCATCGCCCATTTCGCAGGCCGTCCCAACGATCGCGTGTTCTTCGTGAATTCAGGCTCGGAGGCGGTCGATACGGCGCTCAAAATCGCCGTCGCCTACCACCGTGTTCGCGGCGAAGGCTCGCGCACCCGCATCATCGGGCGCGAGCGCGGTTACCACGGCGTCGGGATGGGAGGCATCTCGGTGGGCGGTATGGTCTTCAACAGGAAGATGTTCGCGTCGCTCATGATTCCGGGCGTCGATCATCTGCCCCACACCTTCGACCCTAGACACATGGGTTACTCGCGCGGTCAGCCCGAGTGGGGGGTCCATCTGGCCGACGAACTTGAACGCCTCGTCACTCTGCACGATGCCAGCAACATCGCTGCGGTCATCGTCGAACCCATGCAAGGTTCAACCGGCGTCATCGTCCCACCTCAGGGCTACCTGAAACGACTACGAGAAATTTGCACGCGCCACGGCATTCTGCTGATTTTCGATGAGGTCATCACTGGCTTTGGACGCCTCGGTACCCCATTCGCGGCTGATTTTTTTGACGTGAAACCCGATCTCATCACGTTCGCCAAAGCCGTCAATAATGCTGCGGTGCCTCTCGGTGGCGTACTCGCCTCTGACTCGATTTACGACGCGTTCATGAGTGGCCCAGAGCACTTGATCGAGTTTTTTCATGGCTACACCTATTCGGGTCATCCGCTTGGCGTGGCCGCCGCTCACGCCACGCTCGATGAATTGCTCGAGCGCGGATTGATCGACCGCGCTGCAAAACTCGCACCCGTACTTGAGGAAGCCATTCATTCGCTGCGCGGTGAGCCGCTCGTCGCTGATATCCGAAATTTAGGTCTCGCCGCCGCCGTCGATGTCACACCGATTCCGGGGAAACCTGCCTTACGAGCGTTCCAAGTGTTCGAGCAGGCCTTGTCTCGTGGATTGTTGCCGCGCTTTACCGGCGAGACGATCGCCCTCGCGCCACCCTTCATCTCGACCGAAGATGAAGTACGCAACGCAGTCGAAGTGTTGAGGGCCGCGCTGCGCGCAGCCGCGTAAGGCACTGCGCGTCAGATCACGCAGGACACGCCGGTTCCACCGAGTCCGCAATACCCATTCGGATTTTTCGCGAGGTACTGCTGATGGTAGTCCTCAGCGTAAAAGAATTCCGGCGCTGAAATGATGTCGGTGGTGATTGCACCGTACCCCTTGCCAGCGAGGCTCGCTTGGTAACGGTCGCGACTCGTCTTGGCCTGCTCAAGTTGCGCCTCACTCGTGCAGTAGATCACCGAACGATACTGGGTGCCGATGTCATTACCCTGGCGCATGCCCTGCGTGGGGTCATGACGCTCCCAAAACGCACGCAGCAACTCACCGTAAGACACCTTGGCCGGATCAAAGATCACGCGCACGACTTCGGTGTGCCCCGTGAGCCCACTACAGACTTCTTCGTAGGTGGGATTCGGCGTATGGCCACCTGTATAACCGACCGAGGTTGACACGACCCCGGGAATCTTCCAGAACAGGCGCTCGGCACCCCAGAAACAGCCCATACCGAACACCGCCTCGACGGTACCGGCCGGAAATGGCGGCTTCAACGGCGCGCCATTGACGGCATGCGTGGCGGGAACGGACATGGGCGCGGCGCGCCCGGGCAGCGCCTCGGCAGCGCTGATGAGGTCGGTTTTGCGACGAAAGAGAGCCATGGGGTGAATTCTGGGGGCGGACCGCGCGGTCTTCAAGCGGCGGGTTGTTCTTGAGCGGATCGCTGCGTAACCTTGCATCGCCATGACGACCTGCCACGCCCACAATCTGAGAGAAAATCCTGCCGAGACGCCGAAGCCCTACGGATTACGCGTGTCGCTCAAGCCCGGAGACCCCTTCAGAGCACTACTCGGCGCGGACTGGAGCCGCACTCATTGGTTCGCCTCCGCGGAAGAACGTGATGCCGCCCTGATCGAGATGAGTCGCAAGCACGAGTATTCGCGTCCGGGGGATCGCCCCGCTCACGTATACGAAAAAGTACTCAATCAGAACGTCCGACCGAGAAACAAATAAAACGTATTCTCGCCGCCCTCGCCAAAGCCTGAGCCTAAATAGACGGGCCCTAGCAGCGTATCGAACCCGACGAAAACGCTGCCGTGAGTGAGAGAAGAGCCGACGCTGATGTCGCTGCGTCGGTCCCAAATGTTTCCTGCTTCCAGAGAGAGCCCCGCGTAAGCGGGCACGTTGAGGAACCCCTCTCCTCCACGCCCGATCTGTCGGTAGTACATCAGCCGCGCGAGCGCGTAGTGACGACCGCTCAAAGAATCAGGCGCTAATCCCGAAAGATTGAGAAACCCACCCACGGGGAAGAGTGAACGGATGGTGTCGGGGTTGGAGTTGATATTGGTCCCGAACGACGTCCACAACACACCCGTGTGCCTACCACTCGAACGCGCGGCGAGCCAATCGATGGACACGAGATCGGCGCGTCGGTCCGAGCCTAAACTGGGTGTTTCGGCGCGCCACTCCGCAACGAGATGCTGACCGCGCCTCGGAAAGTTCCGGTTATCGAGCACATCATACGAAAATCGCCCGTAGAACTCGCGAAGATCAAAGTCCTCGACATCAGGAGCGCCCTCTTCACCGATGCGCAGACGCGCTTGTCCCGACGCACGACGCACGCCTGCGCGTATCTCGCCCCAATTGGACAGCTCACGACCGACGTCGATGCCGTATTCGGTGGTACGAAGACGATATTCCGCGCGGCGCACTCCCTCTTCGATGAGCGGTACGTTGCGCAGATCGAATCTCGCCTGCGGCATCACGAACCATAGCGCCGAATCACCGACGGGAATGTAGAACTCGGAGGCGACTTTCGGATCTGAGCCAACCTGAAAATCCCACACCCACTCGGCGGCAAGCGGACCAATATCGGCGAGCACGATACGCGCTGCCGCGTTGTAACTGGAGTTACCGTTGAAATCGTCCTCGAGGTTGAGTCCGAAACGCATGTAGTTCGGACCCCAGGAATTTCGACGCGCACTGAGCTCGAGTAAATCGCCTCGCTGTCCCTCTCGCACGTGGTAGTCGACACTCTCGAAATTACCCCGACCAAACAACGTCGTGAGCCCGGCGTTGAGTGCCTCTGCAGTCGTCAGGTCGACGAATCCCGCCCGCAGAAGTCGCTCATAACGTGCAGAGTCGGCCGCCACTCGAACCTCATCCACTTGCAGAGAACCGCTTCGCGCGGCTCCACGATCGGCCAGGTAACGCGAATAGTCGACCTCACTGAGTCGCAGTGACGCGAGCCGCTCGGTCGCCGCCCGGGCCGCGGCCTCGCCAAGTTGGACTGCTCTCGGAACGATCTCGAAGTCAAAACTCGATGCCTCACCAAGCTCCGGCGTCAGCAACACATCGACGGGCTGGAGGGCTTTTCGCTGTGCATCACTTCCGCGTCGGATGAGAATGGACAACATCTGGTTGGAGATGGTCGCGACCGAGTCGAGCGTCTCGCGCTTACGCAACGGAAACCCGACATCGACGACGATGAGTACGTCCACGTCCATTTGCCGAGCGAGCTCAACAGGTAAGTTGTTGGCAAGCCCACCGTCGACCAGTAATCGTCCGTCGAGCTCCACGGGCGCAAAGACCCCCGGCGCGGCGAGGCTCGCTCGCATCGCCGAGACGAGATCACCCTGAGCAAGTTCGATCGCCTCTCCGGTCTCGAGATCAGTGGCGACCGCACGAAAGCGGGTCGGCAGCGAATCGAATTGCTGGATTCTCGCGACGGGTAGCGTGATCCGACGCAACGCCTGAGAGAGACGCTGACCAGACACGAGCCCCTTCGGTAAACGGAATGTTCCGCTTTTCAGACCGAGGGGAAAATCCACCAAAAAATTTTGATCTTCACTCTTACGACGGAAACTCAATCGATCGCGAGGTCCCGGCTCCTGAAAGGCCTGTCGCCACTCCGGGGACTCGACGAAGGCCGCGATCTCAGTAGCCGTCAGGCCGCTGGCGTAGAGCCCGCCCACCACAGCTCCCATACTAGTTCCGGCCACGGCATCGATCGGGATCCGCTCTGCCTCCAGAACTTTGAGGACGCCGACATGGGCCGCGCCACGCGCCCCACCCCCTGACAGTACAAGCCCAACGCGCGGGCGATCGGTCGCCGCCTCAGCCGAGACGGCAAGGAGGGTGAACGCCAAGAGCAGGACGGTGGTCAAACGCACGACCGCAAGGATACCAAGCGATAATGCACTCATGCTCGAACTTGCCGCCCTAGCCGTGTTATCCACCTCAGCCACCGCACTCGAGGAGGTGGTCGTCACCGCCCGCCGCCGCGAAGAACGCCTCGTCGACGTTGCCGCCAGCGTGTCACGCCTCACGCCCGATGCGCTCGGGCGCCTCGACCTCACCCACCACGCCGAGAGTCTCAATCGCGTGCCCGGGGTGTTTCTGCAACGTGGTAGCGGACAAGAAAGTTTGCTCGCGATCCGCTCTCCCGTACTTACCGGCGCCGGCGCCTGTGGGGCGTTCTTGTTTCTGGAGGATGGTTTGCCACTGCGGCCCACCGGGTTCTGCAACGTCAATGAGCTTTTTGAAACCAACACGGCACAGGCCGCAGCAATCGAGGTGATGCGCGGCCCTGGAAGCGTGGTGCACGGCGCCAATGCAGTACACGGCGTGATCAATGTATTGACGCCCTCTGCCGCGGATCTCGCCGGTGTGCGGCTGAACGCCATCTTCGGCGCCGATGATTTCAAATCCCTCGGTTTCGCGCTCGGGGACGGACGACACGCAGTGCAGGGGCTCGTCCGCCACGACGGTGGTTTTCGAGACGACTCGGAAGTGAACGAACTCAAGTTCAACCTGGCCCACGATCGAGAGCTTGCCGGCGGTGAATTGCGGTGGCGCGCGGCCGCGACGCGCCTTGAACAGGACACGGCCGGATTCATACGCGGATTCGATTCTTATCGAGATCCTGTCCTCCGTCGCTCAAACCCCAACCCTGAAGCGTTCAGGGATGCGGAGAGCCTTCGCATGTCGACCACGTGGAATCGCAGTGATTGCGCAAACTGCGACGATGAGGCGCGGCTGATTCTGCGGCGCTCCTCAATGACCTTTCTCCAGCATTTTTTACTCGGCAAACCCCTCGAGAAAAACGCTCAAACGAGCGCCGCGCTCGGTTTCGCGCGCAGCCGACCCCTCGCGCGCGAAGGCTGGTCGTGGCGCGCGGGCGTCGATGTCGAGTGGGCCGACACCTCGCTGCTCGAAATTCAGGCTGGGCCAACGCTCGAAGGCAGCACCTTTGCACGGTCGATTCGACCGGCAGGCCGGCATTACGATTACGCCGTCGAGGTCGCCTCGATCGGCGGCAATGCCTCCATCGAGTATCGCAGTGATGCGTGGCTCTGGCGTACTGCAGTGCGTGCGGACGCCATCGCGTACTCGTATGACAACCTCATGCGTGACGGGAATACCGCCGAAGACGGCACACCCTGCCCTGGCGGATGCCTCTACAGCCGTCCGGCAGATCGCAATGACTCGTTCTCTCGCCTGACGCCCCGAGTCGAAGTCATTCGTCATGTGAGTGAAAGCCAGCATATCTACGCAGTGCTCGCCGAGGGCTTTCGTCCGCCTGAAATTACGGAGCTCTATCGATTGCAACGCAATCAATCCGTCGCCGATCTGGGTGCCGAGCGCATGCGCAGCGCTGAGTTCGGTTGGCGATTTGCGTTTGGCGACAGCCCTTCCCCGTCGTTGCGCGGCAATCTTGCCGTTTTCCGCGCCAGAAAAAGCGATGTCATCTTGCGTGATGCGAACGGGTTCAACGTGGTCGGAGGTCGCACACGCCATGAGGGCATTGAATATGAGCTCAGCTGGCAAGCGCTTCCGAGGTTACGCATCGACTTTGGCGGCACCCTCGCACGCCATCGTTACGATTTTTCTCGGGCTATTGAGGGTGGCGAGACGATCACAGCAGGACTCGACATCGACACCGCGCCTCGACAAATCCATCGTCTCGCTTTGAGCGCACAACCCCAGGAACGAATCGACCTGGAACTGGATGTGCGCCGCGTCAGCGCGTATTACGCTGACGCTGCCAACCTCCGGCAGCATCCCGCGCAAACGGTTCTCGGCGCCCGAGGTCGGTGGCGACTAACGACGGACCTGGCACTGACGCTCGAGGTCGACAACCTCACCGATCGCCTGCACGCCGATCGCGCCGACTTTGCCCAAGGGGATTGGCGTTACTTTCCGGCGCGTCGGCGCAGTGCTTATCTCGGCTTCGACTGGCGTTCGCGTTGACGTCCGAACGGAATTTGTTGGGTAATGCAGTGGATGTTTCCACCGCCCAACAAAATCTCTCGTGCCGGCACCCCGACCACGCGGCGATTCGGAAAGATCCCCTGTAGTTGCACGATCACCTTCGTATCGAGCCGCTGATCGAGCATGGGCACGACCACGCCGCCATTGGCAATGTAGAAGTTGACGTAGCTCGCAGCAAGACGCTCGCCACCCTTTCGGGGCTTGGTACCCGGGCGCGTCACAAGACCTGCCGCCTCGATATCAGTCATCTCGAGCGGGCCCGGCATCGGAATCTTATGGATCTTCAAGCGTCGACCTCGGGCATCGCGAGCCTCGCTCAATCGATCGAATGCATCGCGCGAAATCGCCGCTTGCGGATCGCGACGATCATCGCACCACAGCAGCGCCACCTCGCCGGGCGCCACGAAACACGCCAGATTGTCGATATGCCCGTCGGTCTCGTCGTTGAACACACCGCGATCGAGCCAGAGGATTGTCGACGCACCCGTATAGGCTCGTAAGACGGTTTCAATTTGATGGGCGTTGAGCGTCGGATTGCGGTTACGGTTGAGCAAGCACTTTTTCGTGACGAGCAACGTACCTTGACCGTCTGAGTGGATCGCGCCGCCCTCACATACGATGGGCGCGCGATACCGAGCGAGGCCTTCGAGCGCAAGCACGCGACGCGCGACGAGCTCATCGCGGTCCCACGGAAAATAAAGCCCGCCGTCGAGTCCGCCCCAGGCATTGAAGTGCCAATCGATACCGCGAACCTGACCTTGAGGCCCGACGACGCAGGTCGGTCCTACGTCTCGCATCCACGCGTCATCACTCTCAAGGCGTACGACTCGAATGCGTGGCTCGAGCGAACGACGCGCCTCATCGAACTGTACCTCCGACACACCCACTGACACGGGCTCGAATCGAGCGATCGCGTGCGCCACGGCGGCGAATGCGCGCTGAGCGGGACGGGCCTGCTCGCGCCAGTTGTCCGGCCGAGTCGGCCAGAGCATCCAACAGCCGCGGTGTGGCTCGAATTCCGCGGGCATACGGAATCCGTCCGCTAGGGGCGTCGAGGTCAAGGGCTCGTTCATATCCCAAATTCTAGCGGAGCCGCCGCACGGACGGGCCGCCGGCCGACCACATGGTAGAATTCGCGCACGCAACGGCGGGGGTTTCAAATAAACGCCGGGCGCTTCAGAAGGAGTTCACTCATCATGACATCGGCTTCAAAAGTCACGCTCACGCCACCGGCTGGGGGCGCGAAGATCACCATCCAGGACGGTAAGCTCGCCGTCCCGCATAACCCGATCATCCCGTTCATCGAAGGAGACGGCACAGGTCCAGATATCTGGCGAGCGAGCGTCCGAGTCATCGACGCTGCAGTCGCCAAGGCGTATGGCGGTCAGCGCAAGATCCACTGGCTCGAGGTCTACGCCGGAGAGAAGTCGAACAAACTGTTCAACACCTGGCTGCCCGATGAGACGGTCGCGGCCTGTCGTGAATATCTGGTATCGATCAAAGGTCCGCTCACGACGCCCATCGGCGGCGGCATCCGCTCACTGAACGTGGCGCTTCGCCAGCTGCTAGATCTGTACGTGTGCCTGCGCCCCGTTCGTTGGTTCAAGGGCGTGCCCTCACCGGTGAAGGCGCCCGAGAAGGTCGACATGGTGATCTTCCGCGAGAACACGGAGGACATCTACGCCGGTATCGAGTTCGAGCTTGGCTCCGACGAGAACAAAAAATTCAAGGAACTCTTCAAGGCTAACTTCCCCAAGGCCTACGCGAAGATCCGCTTCCCGGACACTTCGGGTATCGGTATCAAGCCGGTCTCCCTAGAGGGTACTGAGCGTCTCTTCCGCGCGGCGGTGGAGTACGCCATCGTCAACCAGCGTAAGAGCGTGACCATCGTCCACAAGGGCAACATCCAGAAATTCACCGAGGGCGCCTTCCGCAATTGGTCCTATGCGCTTGCCGAACGCGAGTTCCCGGGTCAGACCTACGGCTGGGAACAGTGGGAGCGCACCAAGGCCGAGAAAGGCGAGAAGGTGGCGAATGCCGAGATGGATGCCGCCAAGAAAGCCAGCAAGGTCATCATCAAGGACGCCATCGCGGACATCACGCTGCAGCAAGTGCTCACGCGTCCCGACGAGTTCGATGTGCTGGCCACCTGCAACCTCAACGGTGACTACCTCTCCGACGCCCTCGCCGCTCAGGTCGGCGGTATCGGTATCGCGCCGGGCGCCAACATCAACTACGTCACGGGTCATGCCGTGTTCGAAGCGACGCACGGCACTGCACCGAAGTATGCGAACCTCGACAAGGTCAACCCAGGCTCGGTGTTGCTCTCGGGCGAGATGATGCTGCGCTACATGGGCTGGACCGAGGCGGCCGATGCCGTCATCACCGCCATGGATCGCACCATTGGTCAAAAGACCGTGACCTACGACTTCGCGCGACTTATGGACGGAGCGAAGGAAGTCAAGTGCAGCGAGTTCGCCGACGCGCTGATCAGCAATCTCTAAAGGTCGCGCGGTGACCGCCGAGAGCCTTATCGAAGAAGGATCTCGGCGGATCGCCGCCGCCTTTGCGTCTTACAACCGTGAGTTTCGGGACATCACGCGGCGTGCACCCGCGCGTTTCGAGGCGCGCGACTGGCACGGCAGCCAGCAAGACGCCATCGAACGTATCGAGCTCTACGATAGCTGGGTCAATCGCACCGTGGCGAACGCCCGTCAGGACCTCGGCGAGGTCGCACTCGATCGACAACTTTGGTCGGCGATGCGTAGTCGGTTCCACGCCCGGACCGCAGGCCTGCCCGATGCCGCATTCGCCCGAACTTTTTTCAGCTCCGTCTCCCGGCGCGTGTTTGGCACGGTCGGCGTCGCGACCGATATCGAGTTCGTCGGCATCGACCTCGATCCGCTAGAGGGAGCGGGAGACAACGCCGAAACCCAGGTCTACGCCCACCGCGGCAGCTTGGAGCTCGTCATCGAGGATCTGCTCGGTGATATCCGACTACGCAGCCCCTGGATCGACTTCGAAAAAAGCGTTCGTAATGTCACGCTCGACATCACCAAACAAATTCGTAGTCATCTGCCGGCGGGCGTCGAAGTCGATGCGGCCTTGAAGCATATCGAGATCCTGACCCCGCTGTTTTTTCAGAGTACCCGAGCCTATGTCGTCGGTCAGATCGTCGCCGACGGGCTACGACTGCCGCTTGCACTCGCGCTTCAAAATACTGACCGCGGGCTCTTCATCGATGCCGTCATGCTTGATGAAGACGAGCTCAGTATCGTCTTTGGTTTTACCCGCTCTTATTTTCACGCCGACATCGAGCGCGTGGTCGAAGCCGTCGTCTTCCTGCGCCACTTGCTACCGCGAAAACCCTTGTCGGAGCTCTTCACGGTGCTCGGACGCGCGCGCCAAGGCAAAGCCGAACGATATCGAGAGCTCGCAAGACACCTGCAACACTCGGATGATTTGTTTGCGCATGCGCCGGGTGAGCGCGGACTCGTCATGATCTGCTTCACCCTGCCCTCGCTCGATGTCGTCTTCAAGTTGATTCGAGATCGTTTTCCACCCGTTAAAACCGTGCTGCGGCAGGACGTCCTCGACAAATACAAGTTCGTCTTCCGTCACGATCGCGCAGGACGACTCGTCGACGCCCAGGAATTTAAACGGGTACGGCTCCCGAGAGCGCGCTTCACGACGGAGTTGATCGACGAGCTGCTTTCGGAGACCGCCGAAACCGTGCATGTCGAGGGAGACGATCTCGTCTTTGACCATATGTATATCGAGCGTCGGATGGTGCCGCTCAATCTGTTCCTGCGGGAGGCGGCTCCCGACGCTGCCGATCGAGCAGTGGTCGATTACGGACAAGCCATCCGCGATCTCGCCCTCTCCAATATCTTCGCAGGCGACCTGTTGCTCAAAAATTTCGGAGTGACCCGCCACGGGCGCGTGATCTTTTACGACTACGACGAGCTGTGTCAGGTCACCGACTGCCGATTCCGAGAAATGCCTCAAGCCGACAACGACGAAGACGAGATGCGAGGCGAGACCTGGTTCTACGTCGCCGATAACGACGTTTTCCCGGAAACCTTCTTGAACTTCCTGGCTTTCAGCGACGCCCAGAGAGATCTCTTCCGACGGACCCATGGCGATCTCTTGGAGGCCGATTTCTGGCGCGGCATTCAGCAGCGGGTCAAGGATGGGGCCGTCCTCGAGATCCTGCCCTATCGACCGCGACGACTCGGACAGTCGCTGCCCGCACCGAGTTCGACTTAAGTCGTTGGCAGCGCAGTCTGCTCGGCGTTAGGATCGGGGTATGTCTAGTCCCGGTCAGATCGAAGTCAAACCCCGCGATATCCATTTTTCGATGGATTCCGCTCGGGGTCGTTATTGGCTCGGGGGAGATCCGGTCGGAACGGCCGTGCTCAACGGCCTCTCGCTGACGTTTCCGGACGGTGAAAAGCTCTTCATGGACGCAGTGCGTCACTTTCGCGGCAAGGTCTCGGGTCAGTTAGCCGAAGATGTTCGGCGATTCCTCACGCAAGAGGCCATGCACTCGCGTGAACATCACGCCTTGAACGCCATCATCGATCGCAGCAAGTACCCCGTCAACGAAATTCTCGGGCGTATCCGGGATCGTATCGCGTTCAATCGCTCGAAAGGCCCCTACGCGATGCTGCTGTCGACCATCGCGCTGGAGCACTTCACGGCCATGATGGCCGACATGCATATGCAGAATCGGGGCTTGTACGCGAAAGCAGATCCCGAGATTGCGCGACTTTGGCGATGGCATGCCCTCGAAGAGACCGAGCACAAAGCCGTCGCCTTCGATGTATTCCTTGAAGTCACCAAAAACTGGTCACCACTCAAGCGCTATCTGCTGCGTTGCTGGTCGATGATGTACATCACATACCACTTCACCCGAAACATCGCCAACCATGCGACCTGCCTGCTGCAGGCCGACGGTTACACCGAGGCGGAGGCTCGTAAAGCCGTCTCAAGATTTCTTTGGCGCGATCCGGGAATTTTTCGCCAGGGCTGGCGCAGTTATTTCGCGTGGTACCGGCCGGGCTTTCACCCCTGGGACCTCGACAATCGAGACGCGCTCGCTGAGTGGCGCGCCGAGTTCGACGTCAGCTGATCACAGCCTTTCGCTCCCGGCCATTCGGCAATCCAGCGCCGAATCAACGCCACCCCTTCATCGTGTGCGAGTGCACGTCCAAGTTCCGGCATCATGGCGCCCGGATCGGTAGACGCCATGCGGTAAACCGTAATCGATTCGTCCGGCTGACCGGGCACCAGACCGAAGCGACGATCTCCCGTGCCCCGTCCTGCCGCAATCGGCGACTTGCAGACCCCGAGCGCAACGGGCGACGTCTCGGAGGCGTCCAGAGACAAGCCTGAGGTATCGGCAGGCCCCTGTCGGTTGTGGCAGTGGCCACAGTTGATATCGAGATAGGCCCGCGCACGCGCCTCGAGCGGCGCTTGAGTGTCATCCCAGGCGGCCGCTCGCGGGAGCGCTGCCGGGTTCAGGTCACGCCCTTCAGGTCCGGAAAGACGCCCCGAGCGAATCCAATGTTCGAGTTGATTCGCACGACCCTTGCCCTCGCCGAGGTCGTGCTCACGATTCAGATGGCGGGCCTTGAGTCCGATCGGTGACAAACTCCCCCGCTTCACATCGGTCGCGTGGCACCCGGCGCATTGATTGACATCGGGCACGACGTAGTCGAAATCGACCTGCTCGACGCCATGGGTCTCGCTGACAAGCCTCAGCGCTCTGACGGTGCCCGTCCTCTCGAGTCGCGCAGTGCGCTGTGCTTCGTCCCATACATAGGTAGAGGCTGCCCATCCTGAGGCACGACGTACCAGTAACCGCGTCTCGATTAGCCGGACTTGATCGAGCACGAGACGACCACCCGACTCGAGGCCCTGCGCCTGCGAGGTTCGAAGCACTCGCGCCGGATCACCCTCGGCGACGAGCGGGTAGTAAAAGGTCTTGGTAATGAGCGTACCGACCGGAAACTCGAAACTACCCTCGGCTGAGTATCGCGCCTGAGTCCCTGACGGCATCCACACGGTGCGCAGTTTGTGCGCGTAATCGCTAAAGAGCGGCGTGTTCAGTTCGTAGTCGACGACGCCTTCGCGAGGGATGAGTCGACCCTCCTGCAGCGTGAACACGCCCCACTCCGCGAGCGTTTCGGGATCGGTCGAGTCGTGAAACACGGGACTGCTCGGACCTCGGGCGCACGCCGCGAGCATCGACAGACCCATCAACAGGATCAGTAATCTCACTGGGCGCGATGAACCGACGGGTGTCACAAGCTGAGCTCGACAGGCGGCAGCGGCGCGAGGCGACAGTCGTACTCTGCAGTCGAGACCCGCGGGTTGCGATACTTACCCGGTCCGTCGGCGTTGAGCACGGGCCCTGCATCTCGCACGCAAATAGCCAGATCGTCCGGTAACTTCCCGCCGCGAGTTTTCTTTGAGTCGACGTAGCCATCCCACAACACCGGGGGAAAGCGGCCACCAAGACCGAAGACGGCGAGCTTAAGCGCCTTGAGGTCGAGCCCGTCGGGAGCATCTCCGCCACCTGAATAGCGATTACCATGAACATGAATGGCCTCAGGGTACGGATCAAAAATGTCAGCCACTCCCTTCTCGGTCATGTAACCCGTCGAAAAATAGCTGGAGATAATCACGTGGGCGGTCGCATTGTCGGTGAATTCGTTATCGAAGATCTCGACCTGATCATTCGAGTTGATGACGACGCCCGATCCTGCCGGAATGCTGGCGACCGGCGTCCCCTTGGCTCCGAAATTAGCGGTGTTGTTGCCGTAGATCTTGTTACGGAACACACGCGTTCCCGCGCCGCGCTGCGGGAGGTTCGGCATATTGAACACGAGCACGCCACCCGTATTTTCGGTCGCGATGTTGTCGTAGACATCCGCGCGCCGCGAATTCTCGATCTCGATACCGGCGACATTGAGCCGCGCCGTATTGCGGCGTACGACGATGTCCTCCGATTGCCCCACGTAAATGCCGGCATCGGACGCACCGATCACGAGGCAGTCCTCGATGAGCACCTGACGAGTACGTACCGGGTAGAGACCGTAGGCACCGTTCGAGGTACTCGGCCCACCCGTCCACTCGACACGTAGCCCGCGTAATGTGATTCGCTCGCCCTCGTTGACTTTGACGGCATCACCGCGAGTATCTTCGATGGCGAGATTTTCAAGCGTGAAGTCGCTCGCGTTCACGAGCAGCCCCTCGGCTCCCACCGTCTGCCCTTTGAACGAAAGCACGGTCTCGTTCATCCCTGCACCGCGGATCGTGACCCCACTCACCCGCAGACTTAGGCTGCGATTAAGGGAGTAACGACCTGAGGGAATCTCGATGATTTCACCGGGCTTCGCGTCCAGCAGCCGCGTCTGCAGCTCGCGCTGGAAACTCTCGTCGAAGGCCGGCTCGTTTGCACTGCAGCCGACAAGTACCCACGTCAGCACCACAAACAACCCCAGGCGCCGATCAAACAATTTGTTGACATAGATCATGGGTGAATGGTCTCCAGAGCCTGCGTGAGATCGGCTTTCAAGTCTTCGATATCCTCAAGTCCGATCGATAATCGAACCGTCCCCGGCCCGATGCTAGAGAGGGCGAGATCTTCCGGCGAGAAATCCTTGGGTTGCATCATCTGCGGAGGCATCGCTAACGACTCAGTGGAGCCAAAGCTAGGCGTTCGCGCAAACAGCTGCAGCGACTCGGTAAACTTCCGCCCCGCCTCGTACCCGGCTACGAGATCGAAACAAATTACCGAGCCGAACTCGCGCATCTGGCGTCGAGCGAGCTCCGCTTTGGGTTGCGAGGCCAGCCCCGGATATCGAACTCGCGTACATGCCGGATGGTGCTCAAGAAACTCTGCCACGGTCTGGGCACTCGCTGACTGCTGCCGGTAGCGCACGAAGTAGGTCTTCAGACCTCTCACCATGATGGAGGCCGACAACGCATCGAGGTGTGCGCCGAACAACCGGAAATCACTGCGCAGCTGATCGATGAGTTCGCGTCGAGCGATGACCGCGCCGCCCATGACATCTCCCGCCCCCGTCGCAAACTTGGTGAGGCTGTGCACGAAGAGATCGATGTCAAACTCTCCGTGCTGATGAAATCCTGCGGCGGTATTGTCGATGGCAGTGAGCGCACCATGCGCCCGAGCCAGTCGGGTGATCGCTTCGATATCGGCAATCTTGTTGATCGGATTGGTTGGACTCTCGAACCACACGAGACGGGTCTTTCGGGTAGAGAGCGTTCGCTCGAGACCTGCAAGGTCATCGATGGAGAGCATGCTGTGGGTGACCCCAAAACGCGCCAACATTCCGCGGATGATCTGACGCGTGGGGCCGTATCCCTCGGTGAAGAACACCACATGGTCGCCGGCGCGGGTGAGCCCGATGAGCGTCTGTGCGACCGCATTCACGCCCGAGGCGGTCACCATGCACTCGTCTCGACGCTGTAGCTGGGCCAGCATGAGCTCGAGTTGTCGAACCGAGGGATTCGATAGGCGAGAATAAAAGAAACCCGGTCGCTCACCGCGTGCGATCCGCTCACCCTCGAGCACGGTCTCGGTCTCCCATTTCACGTTCTGGAAGATCGGCAGATTGAGGGGATAGTTGTCGTCCGGCAGTTCGATCGCCGGTGGGTGATTGACCCGTGTTTCGTCTTTCATTCGATACGTCAGTTGCCGCTACGGGCCATCTGCTCCTCGCGCAGCCGACGCTTTTCCTCGTGCTTCATGTACAGGGTCGAGAGCACCACGCCTGTGGCGACGATGAGCACCAAGATGGTGGCGAGCGCGTTGATGTCCGGACTGACGCCCCGCCGTACCCGAGAGAAAATCTCCATGGGCAGCGTCGACGAGCCTGGGCCCGAGACGAACTGCGAGATCACCACATCGTCCCACGAGAGCGTGAAAGCGAGCAGCCAGCCCGATACCAGCGCCGGAACGATGAGTGGCAACGTGATACGAAAGAACACTGTGGCCGGCTTCGCACCAAGATCGAGTGCCGCCTCCTCGAGTGCGTCGTCGAACCCTGCCAGACGCGACTGCACGACGACGGTCACATAAGCCATGGCAAACGTGATGTGGGCAATGGTGATCGTGAGCATCCCTCTACCCTCAGGCCAGCCGATGAGCTGCTCGAGAGAGACAAAGAGCAGAAGCATCGCAATACCCGTGATGACCTCAGGCATCACGAGCGGCGCAGTGGTCATCGCAGAGAGAAACGCCCGGCCGCGAAATGGCCCGAAACGCGCAAGCACTAGCCCTGCGATCGTGCCGAGAATGACTGCACCCGTTGCCGTCATGGCGGCGATCTGCACACTGATCCAGGCAGCGCCGAGCAATTGGTCGTTCTCGAGGAGCCTGACGTACCAACGAAGTGTCGGGGAGTTCTCGGCATCCCACACCGTGACGAGGCGCGAGTTGTTGAACGAGAAAACCATCATGGAAAGGATCGGGATGTACAGGAACGCGAGCCCGAGTCCGAGCATTCCGTTGCGGAACCAGCCACGATTATTCATCGTGCGCCCTCATCGCTTGGCTGCCTCGAGTTCGCGGCGCTGGTAGCGCTGAAAGAGCAGAATCGGCAACAACAACAGCAGTAATAGAACGATAGCCACTGCGCTGGCGACCGGCCAGTTTCTTGCACTGAAAAACTGCGCTGAAAGTACGGTGCCGATCATGAGCTGATCGGTCCTGCCAAGTAGCGAGGGAATCACGAACTCGCCTACCGCTGGAATGAAGACGAGCAGGCACCCCGCGACGATTCCCGGCATAGAGAGCGGCAGCGTCACCTTGAAAAATGCCTTCATCGGTGATGCGCCCAAATCCGAGGCGGCTTCAAGCAGGGTCAGATCGTGCTTCTCGAGGTTCGAGAACAAAGGCAGGATCATGAATGGCAGATAGGAATAGACGATTCCGATGTATACCGCAAAGTCGGTGTAGAGCAGCGTGAGCGGCTGGTCGATGATGCCGAGCGCAAGCAAGGTGTTGTTGATCACACCGTTAGTCTTGAGTAGACCGACCCAGGCGTAGACGCGCAGCAGAAACGACGTCCAGAACGGCAGGATGATCAGCATCAAGAAGAGATTTCTCGTGCTCGGCCCACATCGCGCAATGGCGTAGGCCATCGGATAACCCACGAGGAGACAGAGTACGGTCGAGATCGCCGCCACTTTCACCGAGTAGAGGAAGGTGCTGAGGTACAGAGAGTCTTGCAGCAGCACTTGATAGTTGGATAAATTGAGCGTCGCAACGAAACGCTGGGTCTCTTCAACCCAAGCAAAGAGCGGCGCATACCCAGGCTGGATGGGCTGCATCCAGGAGAAAGAGATCTTGAAGACGATCAAAAACGGTACGACAAAGAAGAGCAGCAGCCACACGTAGGGCACGCCGATCACCAGTCGCTTTCCAGCCAAGGAGTGCAGCGTGGCGAGGACTTTATCCACGGGCTTAGATCGTCAACACCACGGGGCTGGAGGGACGCCAGCTGAGATGTACCGTCTCTTCCCAGACGATGCGCTCATCCGCATGTCGTTCGACGTTGGGAATGGTCACCCGAACCATCCGTCCAGACTCCAGCCGCACGAGATACACCGATAAATCACCCATATAGGCGATTTCCTTCACTACCCCCTTGGCGCAGTTCTCAGTACCGACGGGCGCAGAGCGCGACATCTCGATTTTTTCAGGACGAATCGCCACCGACACCTTAGCCTCGGGCGGCGCACTGATTCCGTGACTCACGAACACCGTAGCCTCGAGCTCGTTACAGCGGATACGGACGTGCCCGGGCTCGTCCTCAACAAGCTGTCCATCGAACATGTTGACCGATCCAATGAAATCGGCCACGAAACGGGAATTTGGGAATTCGTAGATGTCGGTCGGCGTACCGACCTGGACGATCTGCCCTTTGTTCATGACGCCGATACGAGTCGCGAGCGTCATCGCCTCCTCCTGATCGTGCGTGACGACGACGAAGGTGACGCCGAGCTGTTCTTGAAGGTTGATCAACTCGAATTGAGTATGCTCTCGCAACTTTTTGTCGAGCGCACCGAGAGGCTCATCGAGCAGAAGTAATTTGGGACGCTTGACGAGCGCACGAGCCAAGGCCACCCGCTGCCGCTGACCGCCCGAAAGCTGGTGAGGTTTTCGACGAGCGAAGTCACCAAGCCTCACGATATCGAGCATTTCGCCCACACGCTTGGCAATCTCCGCCTTCGATAGACCCTCTTGCTCGAGACCAAACGCGACGTTTTTCTCGACGGTCATATGCGGAAAGAGCGCATACGACTGAAACATCATGTTGACGGGACGGTCATACGGCGGAATTCCCGCCATGTCCTGCCCATCGATCAGCAGACGCCCCGACGTTGGAGATTCAAACCCCGCCAGCATGCGAAGTAAGGTGGTCTTGCCGCAGCCTGAGCCGCCAAGCAGACAAAAGATTTCGCCTTTGAAGATGCTGAGAGAGACATTGTCGACTGCGACGAAGTCACCAAACCGCTTGGTGACGCCCTCGATCCGGACATACTCGTGACTTCGGTCGATTGTTTTTTGCGACACGTCCCGCCCCTACCCCGAGAACGCCAAGGCCGCGCGGAGACCCCTCTCCGCGCGGCCTGCGGGTTATTGACCGGCCTTGAAGCGAGTCCAGGTCGCCGTCAGAGACTGCGTGAAGGCATCGCTCTCGGCGAGATCGACTTGAAGACGCGACTTCACTTCATCGGTCGGGTAGATCGCGGAGTTCCCAAGGATCTCGGCCTTGATCAATTTTTGAGCGGGCACGTTAAAGCTCGCGTAATTGACCAGGTCGGTGTTCTTGGCAGCGACCTCAGGTCGCATCAGGTAGTTGATGAACGCGTGGGCGTTTTCGACATTCTTAGCGTCCTTCGGAATGGCCAGCATGTCGAAGAACATCATGGTGCCTTCTCGCGGGATCTTGTAGTCGATCTTGATGCCGTTCGAGGCCTCCACCGCACGATCGCGCGCCTGGAAGATGTCTCCCGACCACGCCATCGTCAGACAGATTTCACCATTGGCAAGATCGTCGATGAACTTTGAAGAGTGAACGTACTTGATGAACGGACGGACCGCCATCAACACCTTCTCAGCCGCCGCCAAATCTTCAGGGGATTCGCTGTTGGGATCTTTACCAAGATAAATGAGAACGGTGCCGGTGATCTCGGTCGGAGAATCAAGGATCGCAACGCCGCAATCTTTGAACTTCGACACGATCTTCGGGTCGTAGAACATCGCGAGACTGTCTGTCGGCGCGTCTTTCATGCGCTCGGCGATCTTGTCCTGATTGAAACCGATACCCGTCGTACCCCAAAGGTAGTTGATCGAGTGGGCATTATCGGGATCGTGTCGCGCCACCTTGGCCATCAGCTCCGGATCCATGTTCGCGACGTTCGGCAACTTGCTCTTGTCGAGCGTTTGGAAAATTCCCGCCTTGATCTGGCGCTCGAGAAAGTTCGCCGACGGCACGACGATGTCGTAGCCCGTGGCTCCTGCGAGCAGCTTCGACTCCAACACTTCATTTGAGTCGAAAACGTCGTAGGTGACATCGATACCGGTCTCTTTTTCGAAGTCGGCGATCACGCTTTCGTCGATGTAATCGGACCAGTTGTAAACATTGAGCACCTTCGACTCCGCCGCATCCTCCGACTTGCCACCGCAAGCGGTGAGCAGCGCAGCGACGGACAGGGCAACGAGAGCCGGTCTGAAAACCTGTTTCATTTCTGGCGGACTCCTGGAAAGGGAAACTCCCGCACCGTGCGGGAGACAGCGAAGTTATAGCGCAGACCCCCGTCCCGGGAAAGCCCATCGAAGGGTTTCGACGCGTCGCGGTTCCGCTCTACAACCAGCCGTCCCGACGCAAGTCGGCGTGGAGCTGGTCCAGGGACGTGACCGCCTTGGTGAGGAGTTCGTCGATTTCATTTCGGGTGATGACGAGCGGCGGCGCAACGATCAGGGTGTCCCAGACGGCCCGCATGACGAGCCCGTTTCGGATGGAGATGTCCCGCGCACGCGTGCCGACCGATCCCCGCTCAGGAAAAAACTCACGCGAAGGCTTTCTTGGGACGAGCTCCAACGCTCCCAAAAGCCCCAAACTTCGCGCCTCGCCAACCAGGGGATGCGCCGCCAGCTCGCCCCACCGTGTTGAGAAATACGGGGCCAGATCGTTTCGAACTCGGTCGACCACACCCTCTTTCTGCATGATCTCGAGGTTCGCGAGCGCCACTGCGGCCGCGACCGGGTGACCGGAATAGGTATACCCGTGGGCGAACTCCCCGCCCTTTTCGATGAACACCTCGGCCACTCGATCGGAGACCATGAGCGCCCCGAGCGGCTGATACCCCGAGGTGATGGCCTTGGCGAGGGTGAGGAAATCCGGACGGGTACCGAAATGCTCGCACCCGAACCACCGACCCGTCCGACCGAAGCCGCAGATCACTTCGTCCGAACCAAACAGAATGCCGTAGCGATCGAGAATGCGCTGAACCTCGGGCCAGTAGGTCTCCGGCGGAATGATCACGCCACCCGCCCCTTGCACGGGTTCACCGATGAAGGCCGCCACGCGCTCGGGACCGATCTCAATGATTTTGGCCTCGAGTTCACGGGCCGCCTGCAGACCAAACTCCGCGGGATCGAGATTGCCGCCGCGTTCGAACCAGTAAGGTTGGTTGATATGCACGATGCCGGGAATGGGCAACCCGCCTTGTGCGTGCATCGCCTTCATGCCGCCGAGCGAGGCGCCGGCCATCGTGCTGCCGTGATACCCGTTCCAGCGACTGATGATCACCTGTCGCTCAGGTTCGCCGCGCAGCATCCAGTAGCGCCTCGCGAGTCGCACAAAGGTGTCGTTGGCTTCGCTGCCCGACCCCGAGAAGAACACGTGGTTAAACTGCGGTGGCGTGAGTTCGGCGAGCTTCGCCGCAAGCTCGATCGCCGGTGGGTTCGCGCATTGGAAGAAGCTGTTGTAGTACGGCAGCTGTTGCATCTGCCGATAGGCAGCCTCCGCCAGTTCGGGGCGTCCGTAACCGAGCGCCACGCACCATAGCCCCGACATGCCATCGAGGATGCGATGCCCTTCACTGTCGTAGAGGTAGACCCCTTCGGCTCGGGTAACCACGCGGGTTCCACGGGCCGCCAGGGCGCGGGAATCTGTGAAGGGATGCAGATAGTGGGCGGCGTCCAACGCCTGCCACTCTGCAGTGCTGCGCTCTGGGATCGGGCTCATGCCCACATCTTACGACGGCGGACCGTCACACGTTGAGCAGCAAATGCTCACGCTCCCACGAGCTGATCACCTGCAGGAACACTTCGTACTCGGCCTGTTTAACGAGCGAAAAGGCGGACACGAAACTTTCACCCAGAATCTCGATCAGCGGATCACACTCGCGGAGCAAGCGAATCGCTTCATCGAGGTTACGTGGGAGCGAGAACGGAAGATCATGAGCGCTGCCCGTGATGGGCTCGGTGGGCGTCAAGCCCTGGACCATGCCGAGATACCCGCAGGCGAGCGAGGCTGCACTGGCGAGATAAGGATTGGCGTCTGCACCGGAGAGGCGGTTCTCGACGCGGCGTGCCTGCGGATCGGACCCTGGTACACGCAAGCCGGCCGTGCGGTTGTCGTAACCCCACTGCACATTGATGGGTGCCACCTGGAATCGGGTGATTCGCCGATAAGAATTGACGTTAGGCGCGAGCAACGCCATCGCGGCAGGCAGATAACGCTGCATGCCCGCGATATGCGAGAAGAAGAGCTGAGTCGGCGAGCCATCGGCGTTCGAGAACACGTTCTTATTCGTCTTGCTGTCGACGATGCTCTGGTGGATGTGCATGGCGCTGCCCGGCTCCTTGGCATGAGGCTTGGCCATGAAGGTCGCGTACATTTTGTGACGCAACGCCGCTTCACGGGCGGTGCGCTTGAACATGAATGCCTGGTCAGCCAGATCGAGCGCGTTGCCGTGCAGAAGATTAATCTCCATCTGCGCGGGACCGTCTTCGTGGATCAGCGTATCGATAGCGATATCCTGATCTTCACAGAACTGATACACGTCATCGAAGAGCGGATCGAATTCATTGACCGCGGCAATGCTGTAGGACTGACGCCCTGGCTCGGCTCGGCCCGAACGACCGATCGGCGGCTTTAGCGGATAGTCCGCATCGATGTTGGGTTCGACGAGATAAAACTCGAGCTCGGGCGCCACGACCGGCTCCCAACCTTTCTGTGCATACAGGTCGAGCACGTGTCGTAGGACTTCTCTCGGCGCCATCTTCACGCGACGACCGTCCGCATAAAAACAATCGTGGATCACCTGGGCCGTGGGCTCAGGCGCCCACGGAACACGGCGGATCGTGCGCGGATCGGGCTTGAGGATAATGTCGATTTCAGCCGGGCTCATGGCTGCGGCGGTTTCCTCGGGGTAGTCGCCCGTCACGGTCTGCAAAAAGATGCTCTCGGGCAACCGCATGCCCTGGTCACCCTGAAATTTTTGGGCAGGCATGACTTTGCCGCGTGCGATACCCGCCATGTCCGGGACGATCGCCTCGACTTCTTGAATGTTGTGATCGCGGAAAAACTGCGAAATGGGATCTGTCATGACTCGAACCTCTAGCGGGCGCCCTGCTGTCGTCGGGTCGCACGGGCTCGTGCGGCCTCACCGAAAGCAGCGAACAGCGCTACGGAAAAATTGTTGGCCATCACCCGCCACTCGGGATGCCATTGCACGGCCCAAGTAAACGCGGGCGCAGCGGGCAGATGAAACGCCTCGATCAACCCGTCGGGCGCTCGAGCGGCCACCTGCAGACCCGGGGCAAGCTGTTTGACCCCCTGACCGTGCAAAGAATTCACTTTCACGCGATCGGCACCACCGGCCCACTCACGCATCGGCCCTGGCTCGAGCACCACCTCGTGCGCCGGACCGTACTGGATCTCGAGGGGCGCGGATTTATCTTCCCGATGATCGAAGAAGCCCGGCGCCTCATGAACCTTCTGCCACAGCGATCCGCCGAGCGCGACATTCATTTCCTGACATCCCCGGCACAGCCCGAGGATCGGGACACCTTGCTCGATGGCCGCACGGATAAGCGGTAAGGAGGTCGCATCGCGCTCAGGGTCGTGCAGCGTACCGGGCTCGCTCGGACCTTCGTCGTAGTGATGCGGCTCGACGTTAGACGGACTCCCGGGAAATAGCAGTCCATCGAGGCGAGAGAGTAGTTCCTCCGCCTCCAGCGGCTCGGGCAACACCGGGATGAGTACAGGCAGACCACCGGCGGCTCGAGCCACGGCGTGCGCGTACTTCTCACCGACCATGTGAAAAGGATGGGGGCCGACCATGCGACGGTCGGCGGGAATTCCGATGAGTGGGCGAAGGGACATTGGAAAGGCGGCTTCGGGATTGGCCCGAAACGCGAGACGATTAGATCACAAGGCGTCCTGTATAACCGTCCAGTCTTCGAGGTTTTTCATCTAAGTCACTGTTTTTATTGAATCTATATTGCTTGGGTGCAGCCGGCCCCGTATGCTCGGCGACCTTCCCGGACACCTCGCCCGGGCCCAACCCCCGAGTTCCCATGAGCGCCTTTCCCGAGCTCGATCACTTCCTCGAGCAGCACCCGGACACCCGGCATGTCGACGTTTTCCTGAACGATCTGAACGGGGTCGAGCGCGGGAAGCGAATCGAGCGGGAGTCGCTCGAGCGACTTTACTCCGAGGGGATGCTGCTACCGGGCTCGATGTTCGCCCTCGATGTCCAAGGTGGCACCATCCAAGAGAGTGGGCTCGGCTTTGACGAAGGCGATGCCGATCGACCCTGCAAGCCCCTGCCCGATTCTTTGGTCCCAGTACCGTGGCAGAGCGGCGGCGTCGCCCAAGTTCAGGTGGCGATGTACGAGCCCGACGGGCGAGCCTTTTTCGCCGATCCGCGACACGTGTTGACGAAGGTGCTCGACCGATTCCATCGTCTCAACCTCACGCCCGTCGTCGCGCTCGAATACGAGTTCTATTTCATTGACCGCGAACGCCTCGAAGGCGGCATGCCGCAACCACCGCCGCTACCGATCACCGGTCGACGAGAGTTTCGCACCCAAATCAATTCGATGACGGATCTCAACGAGTTCTCGAAGGTGCTCTCGCGGATCGACGAAGTCGCGCGGATTCAGGGTCTACCCTCCACTAGCGCGCTCGCCGAATACGGGCCGGGACAGTTCGAAGTGAACCTCGAACATCGCCCCGATGCCTTGAGGGCGTGTGACGAGGCCATGCGCTTCAAGCGTGTAGTGCGCAGCGTGGCACGTGAGCAAGGCTGGGACGCCACGTTCTTGCCGAAGCCCTACCGCGATATGGCGGGCTCGGGTTTGCATGTGCATGTCAGCGTGCTCGATGCCGCCGGCCAAAACATTTTCGCCTGCCCGAACCCCGCAGACGCCCCGGACGATGCGCCCCATCATGGAATCGAGAGTTCCGCCTTGAGACATGCGATCGGCGGGATGCTCCGCAGCCTCGCCGATGGGATGGCGATTTGCGCACCAGGACCGAACTCGTATCGGCGATTCAGGCCCGAAGCGTATGTCCCGATAATCCCGTGCTGGTCCATCAACAATCGTGGCACAGCCGTACGAATTCCTTTGAGCGACGTGCACAACCGACGTATCGAACATCGGCTGGCCGGCGCGGACGCGAATCCGTACCTCGTCGTGGCGTGGGTACTCGCCGGAATACACCACGGGATTGCCGAGGCGCTGGAGCCAAGTGCGCCGATCCGCGGCAATGCCTATCGGGAGTCCGGTGAACGCCTGCCCTTGCATTGGGCGAGCGCCATCGAGCGATTCGAGCGCAGCGAGTTTGCGGCGAGCTATCTCGGTCGGCCGTTCCGCGATCACTACGCGAAGGTCAAGCAAGGCGAGCTCGACGAGTTCAACTCCCACCTGACATCACTCGAGATGCAGTGGTATCTCGGTGCAATCTGATCACGCGATGAGCACCCGCCCCCGATGAGCACTCACGTCGACTCGTGGTACGCCTCGAGCACGGCGGCGACGCCTCCACGACCGTTGCTCGAAGGCGAAGTCGACGCCGACGTCTGTGTCATCGGCGGGGGAATCGCTGGCTGTTCGGCGGCACTGCACCTCGCGGAGCGAGGTTATCGCGTCGTTTTGCTCGAGGCAGAGCTCATCGGCTGGGGCGCCTCGGGCCGCAGCGGCGCACAAGCGATCACTGGCGTCGCCTGCGGTCAGAGCAAGCTCGAGTCCCTCATCGGCGACGGCGATGCACGACGCATCTGGGACATGACGGTCGAGGCTCTGCGGCTGCAGCGTGACCTCATCGATCGACATCGCATCGACTGCGACCACGTCACCGGTCAGATGCATGTGGCACTCAAGTCACGGCAGGAGCGTGAGTTACGGGAAGATGTCGAAACCGCCCACGAGCGATACGCCTATCACTCGCTGCGCATGGTCGAGCGAGACGAGTTACGGAGCTTGATCGCCTCGGATCGGTACATCGCCGGCACCTACGACTCGGCCTGCGGTCATCTTCATCCGCTCAAATACACCTCGGGTCTGGCGGCAGCCGCCGAGCGAGCCGGCGTCACGATTTTCGAGCGCTCGCGAGCTCTCGGATATCAGCGGGCGCCCTCGCCATCCTCCGCGACCCTCTCTTCGTCCTCGCCCCTAGTCGTTCGTACCGACAGAGGTATCGTTCGCTGCCGCTCGATAGCCCTCTGTGGAAATGCGTGGCTTGGACCCTTCGCACCGGCCCTCGCGCGCAAGATCATCGGCGTGGGCACCTATATCGTCGCCACCGAACCGCTGGGCGAGGCGCGTGCCGCCGCGCTTATCACCAACAATGCGGCCGTCACGGACATCAACTGGGTCATCGATTACTTTCGTCGGTCATCCGATCACCGCCTGCTCTTCGGTGGTCGCGTGAGCTACTCGGGCGTTGATCCACTCAGTACGCGGCGAGCGACGCGTGCGCGCATGCTCAAAGTATTCCCTCAATTAGCCGATACGAGTATCGAGTTCGCCTGGGGCGGACTCGTCGACATCACGCTCAACCGCGCACCCCATTTCGGGCGTCTCGAACCCGATGTCTATTTCGTTCAGGGATTCAGCGGTCACGGTATCGCGCTGACCGGTATCGCCGGCCAACTACTGGCCGAAGCCATCAGCGGCACGCATGATCGCTTCGACGTGTTTGCGCGCATCAAGCACAGGGATTTCCCGGGCGGAAAGGCACTGCGCCGGCCCGCGCTGGTGCTCGCGATGCTGTGGTACCGACTGCGCGACCTGCTGTAATCAGCCGCCGGCGGCGTGCGACATCAGGCGCGAGAAGAAGGGGCGAAGCCGTTTTTCGGTGATTTCCGCGACAGCCGAATACGCCGCAGGCACCACGACGAGTGACAACAGCGTCGAGGTGATGAGTCCGCCGATAACCGAGGCACCCAACGGTGTCCGGAAACTACCGTCCGCACCAAGACCCATCGCAATCGGGAGCATGCCCGCGCCCATAGCAAGCGTGGTCATGATCACGGGCCGGGCGCGTTTACGGCAGGCATCGATCAACGCTTCGTCACGGGACATGCCGGCTTGCTCCCCTAAGATCGCGTAGTCGACGATCAAGATCGAATTTTTGACCGCGATACCATTGAGCAGCAGCAGACCTATGAGAGATGGCAACGACAGCGAGTTGCCCGTCAGCAGAAGCAAACCGAACGCACCGCCGCCACACAGCGGGACCGCAGCGAGGATCACGAGCGGTTGAGTTCCGCTGTGGAACAGCAAGACCAATACGATATACACCGACGCGATACCGGCTAGCAGCGCAAGTGCGAAGCCCACGAAGAGCTCGACGAATGCTTCGGAGTCCCCGGCCGGCAGTATGCGAACACCGGCCGGTAGATTCTGCATGGCCGGCATGCTCCGTACCTGCGCCATAACATCGCCGAGGGGTAAGCCGTTGAGCTCGGCAGACACCGTCACCGTGCGCTCACGATTCAGTCGATCAATGCGCGCAGGTCCACTGCCCTCTGTAATGTCAGCGACCGCAGACAAGGGCACGGGACCATTCTTCCCAGGCACCCGCAGCTGCCTGAGCACCGAGGGATCCGTCAGCGACGAACCCGCCAACTGCACACGGATCGGGACCTGTCGCTCAGCGAGGTTCAACTTGGCGAGTCGCTGCGTTACGTCACCACTCGTGGCGATGCGAGCCGCATCGGCGATATCCACTGTCGACACGCCGAGATCGGCGGCACGAGCCGGGTCGGGGCGAATGACGGTCTCCGGACGCAGTAACGCGGCGGTAGTCGACACAGAGCCGACACCCGGAACGGTTCGGATCGTAGCCGCAATTTCCTGGGCGGCAATCGATAACTGCTCGGAATCTTTGCCGCCAATAGCCATGGTTAGCCGATCGCCCGGCCCGCCCGCGACGAAACTGGCTCGAACGCCCGGAAGCGGCATCAAGGCCGTGCGGACGTCGTTTTCGATCTCGGCACTGCTGCGATCACGATTCTCCGCGAACTCTAATGTCATCGATACTTTGCGCACCTCAGGGAAGCTGAGTCCGCCGCCCATGGTTTCGCCACGCTCGCCGCCCACTGTCGTGAACGTGCGGACCACTTCTGGCACCTCACCCCGCAGCCGCGCACGAACCTCTGCGGCGACCTCAAGCGAATCCGACAGGCGCGCACCCGGCGGCAGCTCAACCTGCAGCTGCGCCCGCGAAACGTCCGAGGTAGGCAAAAAGGTTGTCGGGATGAGAGGCACGAGCGCTAGGGAAAACACGAAGGTTAGCATCGCCAGTACGATCACTCGCCGGCGATGATGGATGGCGTACTCGACCCAGCGCAGGTAGCGAATCATCAACGGCGAATCCGTTACGACCTTCGGCTCGCCGCGCATGAAATGCCCCGCCAGCATGGGCGTGAGTAGTCGTGCCACAAGCAAAGAAAATAGTACGGCAGCCGCGGCGGTCCATCCAAACTCGCGGAAGAACTTCCCGGTCACGCCTGGCATGAAGGCGACCGGAATGAATACCGCCGCCAGCGTGACAGACGTGGCGATCACGGCGATGCCGATTTCATCGGCGGCATCAACGGCCGCCTGCATAGGCGGCTTACCCATCGCACGATGCCGCGCGACGTTTTCGACCTCGACGATGGCATCGTCGACCAAGACACCGATCACCACCGCAAGTGCGAGGAGCGTCAGCAAGTTCAGCGAGAAATCAAGCCAACTCATCACGGCAAAGGTCGGGATCACCGATAGCGGGAGTGCCAGAGCCGAGATGGCGGTCGCGCGCCACTCGCGCAAGAAGAACCAGACGACGATGACCGCAAGCAGCGCGCCTTCGATGAGCATCGCCATCGAGGCGTTATAGGAATCTTTGGCTGTTTCGACCGTCGATTGAACTTCGGTAAAACGAACTTCGGGATACTCAGCCTGAAATTTTTTGACGCTCTTTCGAACACCCTCGCCGACCGAGACCTCGCTGGAACCCGCGGAACGACGGACCGAAAAACCGACGACCGGTTTGTCGTCAAGCAACGCGGCGGCGCGCGCCTCGGCAGCGCCGTCGACCACAGTCGCGATGGCGGAGAGCCGGACCGTGCGGCCATCGGGCAAATAAATCGGATAATCGGCGAGATCCTGTGCGCTTCGTACAACAGCAACCGTTCGGACCGATTGCTCCGCGCCGCCGGTCTCAGTTCGGCCACCCGGACGCTCGACTTGCAGTCGTGCCAGCTGATTCGATACCGAGCCCGCCGTGACCCCCAATGCCTGCAGCGCTTCAGGTCGCAGGTCGACCCGCACCTCACGCTCGACCCCACCCACGCGTGATACCGAGCCTACGCCCGAAACGCCATAGAGCGCTTTTGCAATCTTGTCATCGACGAACCAAGATAACTCGTCTGGCGCAAGACGGTCTGATTCCACCGCGAAAGCGATTACGGTTCCGCCCACAAGATTGATGCGTTGGATGACCGGTTCGTTGATGTCTTGAGGCATGTCGCGACGCACTCGCGATACGGCATCTTTGACCTCATCGAGCGCCTGGTCGATGTTGCGACCCAACTCAAACTCGATGCGTGTGACGGAGGTTCCCTCGCTCAACGCGGAGTTGATGCGTTCAATTCCTGGAATACTCGCAATCGTATCTTCAACGCGACGCGTCACGTCCGTTTCGAGCGTCGAGGGCGAAGCCCCCGGCAAGTCGACGGAGACCTGAATGCTCGGCAAGGCGATATCCGGTAGCTGGGAAATGGGCAACTGCCTCAAGCCCCAAAATCCAGCGATCACGAGGACAACAAATAATAGGACCGAAGGCAGAGGGTATTGAATACCCCAGCGCGACAGGTTCATGAGCTCTGACCGTCGACGACCTTGACGATGTCGCCATCGCTCAGAAAGCCCGCGCCTCGAGCGACAACTTTTTCGTCCTCTTTGAGCCCCGAGCGCACTTCAACGGAATCCCCCTGCGGCGGGCCAGAATCGATACGACGCTGTAACACCTTGTTGCCCTCGCCCATCACGAAGACATAGGGATAGCCATCGCGGAATACCACGGACTGCCTCGGGATGACCGTCACCTCGGCTTTACCGACCCGCAGACGACCTTCGGCGAACATCCCGGCACGCAGCGCACCGGGTTTCTCAAGATCGGCATAAACGAGCGCGGTACGAGTCTGCGAGTCGATCGACGGCGATACGGCCCGAATGACGCCGGTCACCACATCGCCCGAGGGGCCTCGCAGATCGACCGTAGCGCCCACCTTGATACGAGTCAGGTCGTTCTCGGACACCTCGGCACGCCACTCGAGTCGTCCACGACGAATGAGGCGGAGCAGCTCACCGCCCCCTGAGACAATTTGACCGGGCTGCACGGTGCGCGCGGAGATCACACCGGCATCGGGAGCACGAAGCGTCGCAAAACCGAGTCGTAACTTGGAGGCATCGCGCTCGGCCTCGGCTGAGACCACTTGCGCCTCGGCCGTGGAGCGATTGGCGCGCAGCACTTCGAAATCGTTGGCCGAGATCAGGTTACGCTCGAGCAGACTCGCGCCCCGCTTTTCTTGAGAGATCGCAAGCTCCGCATTGGCGCGCGCTTGAGCAAGACTCGCCTCGGCCTGTCTCGCCTGCACCTCGAGCGTGCGGCGATCGAGCTCAAGCAGGGCCTGTCCGGCCGCCACTTTGTCACCTGGCTCAACGAGCACGTTCGCGACGCGCAACCCCGCCACCTCGACACCCAGCGACATCTCCTGCCACGCCGCGACGGATCCGGAAGCCACGATCTCGCGATCGATCTGTCGGCGCTCGGCGGCCACCAACGTGACCGTGAGCGACGAGGCAGCCGGCGCCTTGTCGCCCCCTCGCGAGCAGGCCGACAGGCTCAGTGCGACGGCGAGCGTCACCCCCATGACAAGGAATTTGCGGGATATCACATAAATCACGATACGCACCTCGGGTGGGTGGTGACCACGAAGCCACCCCCGGGCGTCCATGGCCCGGTCAGATTACGCTAACGAATCTCGAAAGCCCGATGAATATCCGTATTTCGCGCAAAGTCGGGCGGGACGGTCTCTCGGCTGATGTCGCGGACCGAATGTCGCGTCGACAGCCCCTCGTCCAGACGAAATCTTTGGGCGTTGGTCGAGAACACGAGTAGGCCACCCGGCGCGAGCACCGTCATACAATCTTCGATCAGCCCCACGTGATCGCGCTGGACGTCGAACACCCCTTCCATGCGCTTGCTATTCGAAAACGTCGGCGGATCGCAGAATATGAGATCGAATCGCTCACCCCGCTGAGCAGCCGCGGCGAGCCACTCGCGTACATCGGCGCGCGCGAAACGGTGCCGCGGACTTGCGAAATCATTAAGCGCGAGATTGGCTCGCGCCCACTCGAGATAGGTCGCTGAGAGATCGACGGTCGTGGTCGAGCTTGCACCACCCGCCGCGGCATAGACCGTCGCCGTTCCCGTATAGGCGAAAAGATTGAGGAAGCGCTTGCCGGAGGCGGCCTCGCGCAACCGCGCGCGAGTGGCCCGGTGATCAAGGAATAAACCCGTATCGAGATAGTCCTCGAAGTTCACTCGAAAGCGCAGACCACCCTCACCCACGACGCGAAACTCACCGCGCTCGTCGCGCTTGGTGTACTGATCGCCTCGCTTGACGCGACGACGGATTCGAAGATGAACATGATCGGCGTTAATGTCCGTCGCGACCACGAGACCCGCGAGCGCCTCGGACCGACGCTTACGAACGGTTTCCTCGGGGATCTGTGCCGGCGCCTGATATTCCTGAACGACGAGCCAGCGCTCTGACTGGTCGGCCGCCGTGTATAGGTCGATCGCGAAGGCATACTCGGGCATGTCCGCGTCATAGAGCCGATAGCAACCCACCTCCTCGCGACGCTGCCAGACCGAAAGCTGCTTGAGATTCTTTCGAATCCGGTTTGCGAACATCACGGCCCCAGGCTGCTCGGCGAGCGAAACGTCGATCTGCGAGCCCTGACGCGGACGCAGGTCACGCGCTGCCGACTCGCCAACGCGTACGCGCAGCAAACGACACTCGAGCGCACCCACCAACACGCTGTGTACTCGATGTGCGCGCAATCCAAGCTCGAGTCCGAGCGAGGCATCGCCACTCAGGATCGCAGCCTCCCAGCCCTGAAATCGTTCGCGCAACACGTCTCCGAGTTTGGCGTGTACGGCGCGCGCTGCCGCCAGATCGCCCAAACGAACACCCCACGGTGGGTTGGTGCACAGCAAACCCTGCGGCGTCGGTGGTGCCGCGGTATCGAGTGCACCCGCTTCGAACGCCGCGATCTCGCCGACTCCGGCATGCGAGGCGTTGATCGCGGCGTCTCGAAGTAATCGTTTATCTTGATCTCGTCCGAGCAGCCGCAAGCCCCTCGCTTTGCACTCGGCTAATCCTGTCGCCGCTCGTGCTTCACTGGTCTCGACGAGTCGTTGCCAGAGTTCGGCATCGTGACCTTTCCAAGCGAGGAAGCCGAAGTAACGACGACGATGATTCGGCGCAATACCCGCAGCCATGCGCGCCGCCTCGACGACGAAGGTACCCGCGCCACACATGGGGTCGATGAATCCGCCGCCCGCTGCGGCGATCTCGGGCCAACCCGCACGCATCAAGATGCCGGCGGCGATGTTTTCCCGTAGCGGCGCCTCGCCCGTATCGCCCCGCCAACCTCGGCGGTGCAGGCCTTCCCCCGATAGATCGAGCGAGACCGTCACTCGCGTTCCCACCGCGTGAGCATGCACTCGCACGGAGGGCTCGAAGGTCGCAATGTCCGGACGTCTGCCGGTCTTCTCACGTAGCGCGTCGCAGATGGCGTCTTTGAGGCGCAAGGTGCCGAAGTGCGTGTTGGAAATCGCTGGATGTCGGCCGGACCACTCGCAGGCGATGGTTCCTGCCGAATCGATATGCGCCACCCAATCGACGCTACGCAACGCGGCGTAGATCGATGCATCATCAACCGCCTCAAACCGCAACACCTCGAGGTGGACCCGACTCGCCACGCGTGACTCCAGGCAAATTCGATAAGCGACCTCGAGCGATCCCGTGAACGCGACCGTGTTACCCCTCTCGCGCACGTCGAGCCCGCCGAACTCGCGAATCTCGCGTGCGAGCAGATCACCGAAGCCACGCGGCACACTCGCCACGAATGCGCGAGGAGTGCTCATGGGGAGGGCGGCCACGGTCGAAGATTTCTTGCGCCCGGCTTCAGATGTCGACAAAGAATTCGATAGGCATCGGCATCGAAACCTTCGAGCGTCGAATTGAGGCGCGGCCCTAGCTCGGCGCGTTGATCAAACTCGTCAGCCACCACCGTTCCGAGATACTGCCAACCGTCGATCACGTGCCAGTGACGCACACCGAGCGCGCTCACCTCCTCGACTGCAACCGGACCCTCGTGGGGCCAAGAGCGCAATTTGAGCGAAGCCAACTGAAGCTTGAGTCGCGCCCGGTGACGCACTGACGGCTCTTCACCCACACACGCTCCGGCACATCGCCCGACTTGATACCCGAAACAAGATCCAGATCCCGCCGCTTCGAGACCCAACACACGGAGACAAAACTTATGGTCGCGAGCAAGATTGACGAGCGCAGTCTTCGCCTGCCGCGCGCTGCGATACAGACCGAAGGCGTCGATTCCGGCGGGGACCGGTCCATCGAGTCGATGAAGTTGCGGCGTACGCCCTCCGTCATCGATCAGCCAGGTATACGCCTCGCCACCGCGTAGCCTACGGTTGTATACCGGCTGCAATTCGCGCACGAGCCGTGACTCGAGTAGCAAGGCACCGAGCTCGCCGGCCGTCTCGGTCCACTCGATTCGCCGCAGCTGTGCGGTCAGACGCTGCGATTTCGAATCGCGACTCGCGCCCATGAAGTGCTCGAGCACCCGCTCCCGCAAGTTGTTGGCTTTGCCAACATAGATGAGCGCATCACCTTCACCAAAGAAACGATAGACTCCCGCCGATTCGGGCAGATCGTCGATGAGGTCGGGCGACAAATGCGACGGGAGCGACGGTCGTCGACCGACGCGATCGATCGCGGCATCGAGCGCTACAGCGGGCCACTCCGTTCGCAAGCGCTGCCAGAGCTGCGCAAGAACCTGTGCATCGGGCAAGGCACGATGACGTGAACTGCATTGGAGCCGGTGACGCTCGATGATGGAGTCGAGATTATGTCGACCCGCCTCAGGGTAGAGATCTCGCGACAGTCGTACCGTGCAAGTCAGTGGCGCCGAAAATCGACGACCCGCGCGGCGCATCTCGGCACGCACGAATCCGTAGTCGAATCGAACGTTGTGAGCGATGAAACGCCGATTCGCGAGCCGGGATTCGATCTCCTCCGCGAGATCTTCGAATCGCGGCGCATCCTGCACCATGTCCTGGGTGATGCCGGTCAAACGCTCGATCGACGGCGGAATCCGCGTACCGGGATTGATGAGCGAGCTCCACTCCCACTCAATTTCACCGGCACGCATCGCGACGATGGCGATCTCCGTCATGCGATGCCAAGCCGGATGCCCACCCGTCGTCTCGACATCGACGAACGCGAGCGCTCCGTCGGCAAGCGAAGAATCGACGACGTCCGAACTCACCCGAGTTCGATCCAGGTCGTCTTCAGCTCGGTGTACTTATCAAACGCGTGCAGCGACTTGTCACGGCCGATCCCCGACTGTTTATAGCCGCCGAACGGTACGGTGATATCGTCGGCGTCATAGCAGTTGACGTACACGGTTCCGGCCCGCAAGCCGCGCGCCATACGATGCGCCGTCGAGAGGTCGCGGCTCCAGACCGCGGCCGCCAGGCCATACTCGCTGTCGTTGGCGATCTTGAGCGCCTCATCAGGCTCCTTGAACGTCAAGCACGACAGCACGGGCCCAAAGATTTCCTCGCGGGCGATTCGCATACCCGGCGTCACGCCATCGAAAATCGTGGGCTCAACGAAGCACCCCCCCGTCTCGAGACGGACCTGCGAACCGCCCAGGTGCACACGCGCACCCTCTTCGCGACCCGCCTTGATCAATCCCAGCACTCGGTTCATCTGGATGTCGTCGACGATGGCGCCGAGGCGCGTCGCCGGATCGAGCGGATCCCCTGGCTTGAACTCCCGCGCCATCGCTGCCACTTTCTCGAGCATCGCCTCACGAACGGACTCGTGCACCAGCAAGCGCGAGCCCGCCGAGCACATCTCGCCCTGATTGAAGAAAATGGCGAACGCGGCGGAACGCGCCGCCGCATCGAGATCAGGACAATCGGCAAGCACGATGTTCGCGGATTTTCCGCCGCACTCGAGCCCCACCCGTTTCATGTTCGACTGCGCGGCGTACTGCATGACGAGCTTGCCGGTCGCGGTCGAGCCCGTGAATCCGATGGCATCGACACCCATGGAGAGCGCCAGTGCCTTTCCCGCGGTTCCGCCGAAACCCGGCACGACGTTGAACACTCCAGCAGGGATCCCCGCCTCAATGGCGATCTCGGCAAGTCGAAGCGCGCTCAGCGGAGATTTTTCGGAGGGCTTGAGCACCATCGAATTACCGGACGCCAGCACGGGGCCGAGCTTCCACGCCGTCATGATCATCGGGAAGTTCCAGGGCACGATCGCCCCGATCACTCCCAAAGGTTCTCGCGTGATGGTCGCCAACGAACCTGGACCTGTCGGCGCCACCTCGCCGTAGATCTTGTCGATGGCCTCGGCGTACCACTCGATGCAGCGCGCGGAGGACGTCACATCGACCTTCAGCGAGTCAGAAATGGGCTTTCCCATATCGAGCGTCTCGAGCAGCGCGAGATCTTCCTTGTATTTGAGGATGAGCTCGGCAAACCGCTTGAGCACCCGCTTGCGCTGAACCGGGCTCTTCGCCGACCAGACGCCCGACTCAAAGGTCTTGCGGGCGCTCGCCACGGCCACCTCGACATCAGGGGTGTCGCACGAGGCGACTTCGGCGATCAGCCGACCATCGAGCGGACTTTTCTTTTGAAAGGTCGCGCCGCTCAAAGAGGGTGCGTAGCGACCGTCGATGAAGGCCTGAGTGGCGGGACGAAGGTTGGCGGCACGCTCGTGCCAAAGAGAAGTGTTTTGCGCAGCCATGGCGCGAAGTTTAGCAGCCCATGCACTAATGCCCTGCGTGCCCAGATTTGCCCGCACCAAACCGGTGCGAAATCTGAGATAGAATCCGCTCAAAGTAGCGATTCACGCCTGCTAAGGCTGGCATGGCGCTTGCTGTTGTCCTCCTGTAACCCTTCAAACCCCGAGGTCATTCCAACATGAAGACTGCCCCCGTTATTGCCGTACTCGCACTCGGAGCTGCGGCGGCCACCGCCCAAGCCGAGGTGTCCTCGACGATCACCCTCGCCTCCGACTACGACTTCCGCGGCATCACGCAGACGGCACGCGACCCTGCCCTGCAAGCGAGCCTCGACTGGTCATCCGAGTCGGGCTTCTATCTGGGTGCGTGGGCGAGCAACGTCGATTTCGGTGATGGCACCGAATCCGAGTTCGAACTCGACCTCATCGGCGGCCTCGCGGGTAACTTCACCGACGACTTCGGCTACGACATCGGCCTCGCGCGCTACAACTACTTCGATGATGGCGATGACATCGACTACACCGAGTACTACCTCGGGCTCTCCTACAAAGCCGTATCGGTGAAGTACTGGTACGCCACCGATTTCGTCAACTCCGGTGACGGTGCCAACTACCTCGAGGCGAACGTCGAGCTTCCGCTTCCAAACGACTTCACCCTCGGGTTGCACGTCGGTCGCTCGAGCGGCGCCTACTGGGGTGATGATCAATACACCGATTACTCCATTGGCATCGGCAAGACCGTCGGCAACTTCGACCTTGGCCTCAAGTGGGTCGACGGCAGCGACTTCAAGCCGGGCGTCGACATCGGCGACGCCAACTCCACGGAGAACAAGGTCGTCTTCACGATCGCCACGACGCTGCCCTGGGGCAACTAAGCCACCGCGATCACGTGCGCCGATTGGGTGCAGACAGAAAAAAAGCGCCGGGACCCAAACCCCGGCGCTTTTTTTTGCCTCGCAAAAAGGCTGATTAACCGAAAGACTTAAGCGATCGCGCGTTGACGCGCGCCGAGCGCTCGCTCGACGACCAGCCCGCCGGCGACGTAGCTCGCCATCGTCATCAGATAGCCCGGGAAATACCCGGTCACGGCCGACGCAAACGCCGTCAGCGTCGGCGCCGTGGGTGACGGAGCCAGCCAGAACATGCCGAGGTTGGCGACCACGAACGTCACCAGCGCACTGACCGCCACGGCGAGACTGATGCGACCATAACCACCCTCTGCCACCCAACGTCCCGCCACGAACAACGCGCCGTAGGCCGGAATCAGGAAGAGATACGCGATGCTGTAACAGTTGGTGGGCGTACCCATCGCAAAGGCCGCGAGATCGACCACCCAGCCGAGCACAAAATAGGCCGGAAAGAGCCGCAGGTCGCGAAGCCAAAGACCGGCCAGGAAGAAGACGGCCCACGACGCATCGAGCGGACCGCCGTACTCGCCGAAGTGGCCGAGTCGGGTCACCGCCATGACGAGCGCGAGAGCCAGCGCGACCCACCAAAACCCGCCACGGGCTGACGTTGAATTTTCGATCATCTACCGAACCCCCCAACAAGCTCAACGCGGCGCACGATAGCGCAACGTCACGAAAAACTCCCGACCCAAGGCCGGATACAGCGTCGCCGTCTCATAGCGACGGTCGAATGCGTTCGCGAATCGCACCTGAACCTCGGTGACGCTGGAGACCCGCCAGGCACCGGTCAGATCGACGGTCGCATACCCACCAAGTTCGCGCGAATCCGCGAAATCATAATACCTACGGCTCACAAACTGCACACTTGCACCCAGATCGAACGCCGCCCCGCTCCACTCGAGGGACGAGCGACCCGACCAAGCCGGTCGACGCGGCAGCTCTCGGCCCCGGGTGAATCCCTGGCTTCGATCCTCAGGCCGACAGCCAGCCGAACGTCTGCGAGATCCGCCACGGACCCCGCTGCCATTCGATCGCACCCTCGACGCCCCCGAGCGAGGCTTTCGAGACGTTCTGGGGTAAGAAGGTCGCCACGTCGAAGGCGATGAGATCGTCGACGTCGCTGCGATAGGCGCTGACTGACCAACGCCCCCACGGCAGCCGCTGCTTGAGACCGATCTCGGTCGTCAAGGCGCGCTCGGGAGAGAGGTTGGGATTACTGAAGCCCGGGTAGTAGAGCTCGTTGAAGGACGGCGCCTTGAACGCACTGCCGACGCTCGCATACGCCTGCAAACCATCGGACAGTCGAACACCCCAGGCCACACTCCCCGTCGCGTTCGAGCCGAACTGCTCGTTGTCGTCGAGCCTCGCCGCGAGCGCGAGATCTTGAGAGCCGAACCCAAACGCGTACTGAGCAAAGGCAGCGAGATTGTCGCGGGATGAACGCGCGTAAGAGATATCGCTGTCGACACGATCCTTCAAAAAATCGGCGCCGATCAAAAAATTGCCCTCACCCACGCGCCACTCGTTCTGCCAGGTCACGGTGTCCCGCGACGAGTTGAACACGCTCGTGAAACTTGCCGAGGCACTGAAGCTCGTCGACTCGTCCAAAGAGCGACCGACCGTCAGGGTGCTGCGCCAACCGGGCGTCGGCTCGGAAACGAGCTTGACGCCTGCGACCTGATTCACGAGGTCAGACTGATTGAGGAACGACGAGTCGAAGGACACCCGCGCCTTCGCGCGCTGCGCGTAGGCCTCGAGCGTGGTGCCCCCGTCGAAACGATAGCCCGCACCCAGGTTGACGCTGGTGTTGCGGTAAGGATCGCGATCGGGCTCGGACGTGAAACAACCGCCACCCGGCGGGAAAGGCAAACCCAAGCAGGCGTTGATCCCGTCGGTTTCGAGGTGCGAAGCCTGCAGATCGACCCAGGCCGACTCGTCGCCGAAGCCTTGACCGAGTGCAAGCTGGCGAGCGCCGTTCGAGCCCGCCGTCACGCGCAGAGATCGATTCGCCTCGGCACCACGCCGGGTAAAGATGTGTACGACGCCGCCCATCGCGTCGGCGCCATACAGACTCGAGCGAGCCCCGCGCACGATCTCGACACGCTCGACCGAGTCGAGCGGTAGGTCTTGTAGCGCCGGGATGCCGGTCGTCACTGATCCGATGCGCACGCCGTCGATGATCCAGAGCACGTGATCGGACTCGCCGCCGCGGACGTAGACCGAGGTCGGCTGACCGATTCCACCCTGCCTCGCGACGGCCACACCTTCGACGCCGGCGAGCAGTTCATCGAGCGTTCGCGCCTGCGAACGTTCGATGTCTTCGCGATCGATGATGGTGACTGAGGACAACGTGTCCTCGAGTTTCTGCAACGTGCGGGTCGCCGTGATGACGTACGAATCGGTCGAGGACCGGCCATCGGCCGCCTGCAACGCGAACACCGAACAGCCCGCTAAAACCAGGAATAAGGCCATTCGGGCCGAAAAATGAGCGCTCATCGACACTCCTTCTCGCGCTCCCACCGAGCACGCCATGGATATCGCGAGGCCGGTCTCCGGACTGACGAGTGGCGCTAAAGAATGCGCCGAGGATGATCGCCTTCCCGCTCCCACCCTTGCAGTGGGAACAGTGGCCGAAGATCACCCTGCCTCGCTTACCGTTGCGGGGGCAGTGTCGGAATTGCGCGCCGCAGCGCACGCACCGACTTCCCGTTTCACCTCCGACACGACCATCGCATCGAAGGCACCTCACGAACGGACGAGAGGCTACGCCCTCGGGCCGAGCAGAGTCAACGGGGTAGCGAGAGCGACGTCCGCTACGCGAGCCCTTCAGGCGCTACGCTAAGCCGTTCAGTAGCGACGGAAACCCTCTTAGGAGCTGCAAGAAAGCGCGGAGCAGCCTGCTCGGTGCCGCGCCCATTCGGGTCGTCGAGCGGCGTAAGACTCGCGGCCCGACTGGCGCTCGTAGGGATTGCGTAGCACGGTCAATAATTCTTCTAGCGGCTCGACATTACCCTCTGCCGCCGCGTCGATGGCCAGTTGCGCGAGATAATTTCGCGGCACGTAGCACGGGTTATGGGCGCTCATGCGATGCTGCCGCTCGCCGGTCTCGAGACCGCTCGACTCACCCCGCTGACGCCATCGTGTAAACCACGTCCGCCATCGCGCCCGGAGATCGTCAGAGAGGTCGGCACCTTCGTACAACGCCGGTCGGATCACTCGCTCGATGAGCCCCTCGTCGTCTTGGTCGAGATGATCGCCGAGCCCTCTGAAGACGAGAGGCATATCGGTCTCCACCGCGGACATCAAAGAAAAGAGCTCGTCGACCCATGTCGTATCGCCTTCACGATCGATACGGTCGAGACCGAGCTTGGCGGCGAGTAGGCCCTGCCACGTACTGCTGTAGGTGCTGCGATAGAGCTCGAGCCCCTGCTGGAGCGCCTCGCGATCGTCGATGATCGGCAAGAGTGCTCCGGCGAGCCTTGCGAGATTCCAAAGGCCGATCTGGGGTTGATTGCCATAACAGTAGCGACGACCTGAAGCATCGGTCGTGTTCGGAGTCCATTGGGGGTCATAGCCCTCGAGCCAACCGTAGGGACCGTAATCGAGGGTGAGACCGAGGATCGACATATTGTCAGTGTTCATCACCCCGTGTACGAACCCGACCCGCATCCAATGCGCAATCATGACGGCCGTGCGCCGGCAAATCTCGGCGAACCACGCCGCCGGCGCCGCGGGATCGGCTGTATCGAACTCGGGGTAATGCACTCGGATGACGTGATCCACGAGACGACGTAACACCGCCTGTTCGTCGGCGGCTGAGTGGATCTCGAAATTTCCAAAGCGAATGAAAGTGGGAGCCACTCGGCAAACGATGGCGCCCGGCTCAGGCTGCGGGTGACCGTCGTAAAACATATCGCGGACCACCGGCTCGCCCGTCGCGACCAGCGAGAGCGCTCGGGTCGTCGGCACACCGAGGTGATGCATGGCCTCGCTACACAGAAATTCACGCAACGACGAGCGAAGCACGGCACGACCGTCCGCAAATCGTGAATAAGGGGTGGGACCTGCGCCCTTCAACTGCAACTCGTGTCGGGACCCATCGACCGCGATGAGCTCGCCGAGCGTGATGGCTCGACCATCACCGAGCTGCCCCGCCCAATTGCCAAATTGATGTCCGCCGTAACGTGCTGCGTACGGGCGCATCCCGGGTGCGAGCGCATTACCCGCGAGAATATCGACGGCCGCACCGACCGCAGACGGACGCGCCAGTCCTAAGCGCTCGGCGAGATCGTCCGACCAGGCGAGCAAACGCGGCGCGGCCACAGGCGTCGGCGCCACGAAGGTATACGCCGCCTCCGGCACCTGCCGCGGGACATTCTCTGTATGAGGATCGGCCGGTAACGCCTCGACGACCGTCGATTCGAAGTGGACGTCCCGAAGCGCGCGCTGCGCGAGAGTGCTCATAGGCTGATTGTAGCCCGCGAGCTCGCAACCGCAGCCCCGTACCGCAGCGCGATGCCAGACCTCAGCGCTATCATCCGGGCGTGAACGCCAGAAATCTTCTTATCCACTCGCTGCATATCTATCCGGTCAAATCGTGTCGCGCGATCGACCTCGATGAGGCGCGCCTCGGTCCGCGAGGCCTTCAGTACGATCGCGAATGGCTGTTCGTGACGCCGGAGGGGCGATTCCTCACTCAGCGGAGTCACCCCGTGCTCGCGCTGTTGGCGGCCGAGCCCGACGACCTCGGCGTGACACTCATTCATCCCAACGCGGGCCGACTGCGCCTCGACAGACCTGAGCCCATGACGACGTCGCCGGCAGACTGGCGCCTGGTCACGGTCTGGAAGCGTGAAATCGAAGCGATCGATCTTGGGCGGGAGGCGGCCCGCTTCGCGAGTGCCGTGGTCGGCGAACCTGCACGGATCGTGGCGGCCGGATCGGATAACTTTCCCGATGGCCATCCCCTGCTCGTCTGCACCCTCGCCTCGCTCGACGATTTGAACGGACGACTACCCTCCGCTCTGCCGATGAGTCGTTTCAGGCCCAACATCGTGCTCGAGGGTACCGAAGCCTGGGAAGAAGACCACATCAAAGATTTACTTATCGGCGCTGCACGCCTGAGATTCGTCAAAGCCTGTACGCGATGCGGCGTGACCGGGATCGACCAAGAGACGGGTCGCAAGGCCTTGAGCCCCCTGCCCGTCTTGCAAGAGTTCAGATTCGACACCGCGCTGCGCGGCGTCACGTTCGGTCAAAACGCTCGGGTGGAGAGCGGAGCCGGTAGCCTGCTACGCGTCGGTGATGCGGTGCATCTCTTAGGCTGAGGGAGCGTTCAGGGGTACTCGCGACGTCACCTGACCTCGAAAGTCGAGCCAGGTGTGATTGGTGTAATCGTAGAGCTTGCAACGACGAACGCAGTCGACATACGTCTTCCAGTTCATGCGATAGACCTGGAACTGATCGTTGAAGCGTTCAGTCAGCAGGCTCTGCGCCCTGCGTAACGAATACATCGGGATACGAGGATTCAGATGGTGCGCGTTGTGCTCCATGATGTTGTGGAGCAGGCGATCGATACCCAAAGGTAAGCGCACCTGAACGGTCGCGGTGAGATACGCGCGATATTGTTGCCACTCGTGGCGCTTCAGGAACCACGCGATCTTCGGGTGCGTGTGGTGTACGAACACGACGAAGCCCATCACGACGTTCCAGAGCGCGAACGGCACGATCACGCCGAGCGTAAGCAGCAACCCGAGGCTCTGCTCGGTTTTGATGGCCACGAAGACGACCAACGCCACCCAGGCGATCATGCTCACGGTGACGAGCGCGCTGTCCCAGTGGTACTTCGCGCGGCTCGCGCCGATTTGCTTACGCGTGGCGAAGTAGAGTTTTTTCCACCAGAGCTCAAGGAAGTAGTAAAGACCCCATCCAAGCCCACTGCGGTAAATGCGCTCGAGCGCACGGCGATAACGCGGCAGCGCATCGAACTCGTCTTTGGAAAACGGCGCCCACACTTGGTCGCGACCCTTGAGATTGTTGAAGCCGTGGTGGGCGACGTTATGACCGACGTCCCACAAACTGAACGCCGTCATTGAAGGCAGGAAGGCGATGCGACCGACAACTTGATTGAGCCACTTGCTCTTGAAGAAGGAGCCGTGACAGGCGTCGTGGCCAATCAGAAACAGGCGAACGATGCCAGCCGTGATCATCAGGGAGCCCAGCACTTTCAACCAAACCGACGCGTCGATGAGCACGAGCGTGAGCCCCCCTGCGAACAGGGAGAGATCGATCAGAAGCGCGAGGAAAGGCTTGAGATAACCCGCGTTTTCGAACGCGATCAGTAGCGCCTTTCGACTCGTGTTCTCGGTTGCGGTCTGCATGTCGGGTCAACCCTCAGAGGTGCGATTTGGGAAAGGATTATACCCGGCCTCATAATGCGCCGTATGACATTCGCTTCACCGCCCCTGCGCAACGAATCAACCGACGTCCAGCATCTGCTCGACTCGCTCAACGACGCGTGGCGGGAGGCTGCGATCGCCACGGGTCGTCTGCTCGTGTCGGGCGCAAGACGCCGCGCCGACGAGCGTCCGTATCTCGACGCCTTTTTGCAGGAGTTCGGTCTCTCCAACCAGGAGGGGATCGCGCTCATGTGTCTGGCCGAGGCGTTGCTGCGTATCCCCGACGATGACACCGCCGACCGACTGATCGCGGAGAAAATAACCCACGGCAACTGGGATTCGCATGCGGGTCGCTCATCGTCGTTATTCGTCAATGCGTCGACGTGGGGCCTGATGCTGACGGGACGTCTGGTCGAACTACCCGGCGACATGACGAATGATGCGGGTCAATGGATGCGCGGACTCAGTCAGCGCATGACCGAGCCCGTCGTCCGTAATGCGCTGCGTCGCGCCATGCGCATCATCGGCGGTGAGTTCGTCGTAGGTCGAAGCATCGAGGAGGCGCTCGAACGTTGCGCCTCGGAGCCCGCCCTCGCGCTCTGCTCGTTCGACATGCTCGGTGAAGGCGCTCGCACCGATGCCGATGCCGAACGCTATACCGAGGCGTACGCCTCGGCGATCGAAGCCATCGCCGCCACGCGTTCCTCCATCGACACCTCCACGCTGCATCGGTATCACGCCATCTCGATCAAGCTGTCGGCGCTCGATCCGCGTTACTCGCTGACACAACGCAAACGCACGCTCGATCGCTTGCTACCCCGCGCGCTCGAACTGACTCGCCTCGCCGCTGCACGAGGACTCGGCCTCACCCTCGACGCCGAGGAGCAAGATCGCCTGGAGCTATCGCTCGAACTCGTGGGCGCCTTGGCACGCGATCCGATGACACGCGATTGGCCCGGGCTCGGGCTTGCCGTTCAGGCTTATGGACGCCGTGCGCCGCAGGTCGTCGATCACATCACGGCGCTCGCGAGCGAACTGCGTCGCCCGCTGGCCGTACGCCTCGTCAAAGGCGCGTACTGGGACAGCGAGATCAAGCGCGCCCAAGAACGCGGCCTAGCCGAGTACCCCGTCTACACGCGTAAATGCTCGACCGACGTCGCGTATCTCGCCTGTGCTCAAAAATTGATCGCCGCTGCGCCGCTCGTCTACTCACAGTTTGCGACGCATAACGCTCACACGATCGGCGCCATCCTTGCGATGCGAAGGGCGACCTCGAACTCGCCCCCGCTCGAGTTCCAGCGCCTGCACGGCATGGGCGTCTTGCTCTACGGCGAGGCTCGTCGCCAGCTCGAGGATTTTCCACCCGTGCGTGTCTACGCGCCCGTGGGACCTCACGCCGAACTCCTCGCATATCTTGTACGCCGACTACTCGAAAACGGGGCCAACACCTCTTTCGTGAATCGCTTCATGGATGAGCGCGTCTCGGTCGACGATGTCGTCCTAGATCCCGTCGATGAGGTGCGCGCACGGCTCAATCATTCAACACTTTCCCATCCGGACATTCCGCTGCCGCCGCAACTCTTCAGCGCGTCGCGGAAAAACTCTTTGGGACTCGACTTTGGGCTTGAGATTACGCTCAAAAGCTTACGCAAGATCTGTCAGTCTCACCCCGTGACCAACCTGCCCCCGTTCGAGCCGTCAAGCGCCGTGGCCCCCGCGTTTGAGGCCGCGACCTCAGCGCTGCAGGCGTGGCAACAGCGCAGTGTCGAAGATCGCGCGGCCTGCCTCGAGCGCGCCGCCGACCTGCTCGAAGCGCAGCGTGACACATTCCTGTCGCGACTCGTTCAAGAAGCGGGCAAGACTTTCGGCGATGCGCTCGCGGAAGTCAGAGAGGCGTCGGACTTTTGTCGGTACTACGCGGCCGAGGCGCGCCTGATGCAAGCGGCGCCGCAACGTCTTGTCGGTCCGACGGGCGAAACAAACGAATTGCATCTCGTCGGTCGCGGCGTATTTGCCTGCATCAGCCCGTGGAATTTCCCGCTCGCCATCTTCGCAGGCCAGGTCGTCGCAGCACTCGTGACCGGAAACACCGTCGTCGCCAAGCCAGCCGAAACCACACCCCGTGTCGCGCTCGCGTTCGCCGAATTACTGCATCAGGCTGGTGTCCCGAAAGAGGCTCTCCAAGTCCTGCCGATGATCGGGCGCGACTTTGGTGAATCGGCGCTCGATCACCCCGATCTCGCCGGCGTCGTGTTCACCGGCTCCACCGCCACCGCGCGCTGGCTCAATCAAAAATTAGCCGCCCGACAAGGCTCCATTCTGCCGCTCATCGCCGAGACGGGTGGTATCAACGCGATGATCGTCGACTCCAGCGCCCTCCCCGAGCAGGTCGTCGACGACGCCATGACGTCGGCGTTCGGCAGCGCGGGGCAGCGCTGCTCAGCACTGCGGTTGCTCTGCGTACAGGAAGACATCGCCGATCGCATCATCGAGATGCTGAAGGGCGCGATGGATACCCTAGTCGTGGGCGATCCCCGGGATCTCGCCGTCGATGTCGGTCCAGTCATCAGTCTCGAGGCCGCGCGCCAGTTGCGAAGTCATATCGAAGAGGCCTCGAGTAAAGGTCGACTCCTGAAGGTGGGTCGTCTACCGAGTGCACCGCCCGTCGGTTACCTCACGGCCATCGATCCGGGGCGGTACGTGGCGCCCCATCTGATCGAGCTCGACTCAGTACGCGACCTCACCCGGGAGGCTTTTGGCCCGATCCTTCACGTCGTGCGGTTCGCGTCCGGCGATCTGGAGACGCTTCTCGCCGATCTACGGGCGAACGGTTATGGGCTGACGCTTGGAATCCAGAGTCGACTCGAAGGGACTCGACACCGCGTGTACGCCCTCTCGAACGCTGGCAACGTTTATGTCAACCGCAACATGATCGGTGCCGTTGTGGGCGTACAGCCGTTCGGAGGTTCGGGACTCTCGGGGACCGGTCCGAAGGCCGGTGGACCGCATTATCTGTCACGCTTCGTCACCGAGCGAACGCTGACGATCAACAACACCGCAACGGGTGGCAACACGACACTGTTAAGCCTTAACTAGGCGTGATTTGACGACCGGACTCGATTCATCGATGGGGTTCAGCGCGTCCAGGGCGGCGCAGAGGTCGAAACACCCAAACGTCGAGCAGCTTCAGCGAGTCTTTCGCAAGGTAGTCGTCCGCAGTCGACGAGGCCTTGCACGGCGGCCAACGCAATGCTTGCATGATCGACTTCAAAGAATTGTCGTAAGGCCGCACGCGTGTCACTTCGTCCGAAACCATCAGTACCGAGTACGATGAAACGCCGGCCCGGCAGATAGCTTGCCAGCATCTGCGGTACGGCTCGGACGTAATCCGACGCGGCAACGATAGGCGCCTCACCGGCGAGACAACGTTCGAGGTGCGACCATCGCGGAGCTGCCTCAGGCGCGAGCCGACGCGCGCGCTCAAGATCGGCGGCCTCGCGCGCTAACTCGCTGTAACTCGTCACGCTCCAGATCTCGCTCGAGATCGCCATCTCGCGCTCGAGCCATTCGCTTGCTGAGATTACCTCGCGCAGGATCGCACCCGATCCGAGAAGCCGGACCGACGGATCGGACCCTTTCGTGGCGTAGCGATACAGCCCACGGATCACGCCCTCACGCGCCTCAGCAGACAACGATGGCTGGGCGTAGTTCTCGTTCATCACAGTCAGGTAATAGAACTCGTCGCGACCTTCCTCCAGCATGCGGCGTGCGCCATGATCAAAAATGACGGCGAGTTCCCCCGCGAATGCCGGGTCGTAGGCACGGCAATTGGGAATGGTCGCGGCCACGAGGTGACTGGACCCATCCTGATGTTGCAGACCCTCGCCGCCGAGCGTCGTGCGACCCGCCGTCGCGCCGAGCAAGAATCCGCGTGCACGCTGATCAGCGGCTGCCCAGATGAGATCGCCGACACGTTGGAATCCGAAAATCGAGTAATAGATGTACAGGGGCAGCAAGGTGACGCCATGCACACTGTACGACGTGGCAGCGGCCACCCACGATGACAGCGCGCCTGCTTCGGTGATGCCTTCCTCGAGTAACTGCCCATCACGACTCTCGCGATAAGACAAAAGCGAACCGGCATCTTCGGGCTCATAAAGCTGCCCGAGTGGAGAGTAGATACCGATCTGGCGGAAGAGACTCGCCATGCCGAAGGTCCGAGCCTCATCGGCGACAATCGGTACGATACGTGGACCCAAAGATTTATCGCGCAGCAGATTACTCACCATGCGCACGACGGCCATCGTCGTGGACATTTCTTTGCCCTCGGCCTCAGTTGCAAAGGCTGCGTAATGATTGATCGCAGGAATCTTGAGGCGCTCGCCTTCCCGACGACGACGGGGCGTCGGACCCCCGAGCGCTGCGCGCCGACCGCGTACGTAACGCATTTCGGGACTGTCTTCGGTAGGCTTGTAGAAACGAAGTTCCGACACTTCGGTATCGCTCAAAGGCAAATTGAAGCGGTTGCGAAACTCGAGCAAAGCGTCGATATCGAGCTTTTTTTCTTGATGCGCAGTCATGCGCGACTCGCCCGCACGTCCCATGCCGTAACCCTTTTTGGTCTTGGCCAAGATCACCGTGGGCTGCCCCCGATGACTCGCTGCCGCGGCGAACGCCGCATAGAGCTTGCGAAAATCATGGCCGCCGCGTTTTAGGCCGTCGATCTCTGCAAGCGACATGTGCGCGACGAGCGCACGCAACTCCGGATCGAGCGCAAAGAAATGTTCTTGGTTGTAGGCGCCGTCGTTTGCGCCGAGCGTCTGATACTGCCCGTCCACCGTCTTCGAAAAGGCGCGTAGCAAAGCATGGTGATGGTCGCGCGCGAAAAGCGGATCCCAATCCGAGCCCCACAACACCTTGATGACGTTCCAACCTGCACCGGTGAAGAGCGCCTCGAGCTCCTGGATGATCTGACCATTGCCGCGCACCGGTCCATCGAGGCGCTGCAAATTGCAGTTGATGATGAATGTCAGGTTGTCGAGCTTCTCGCGTGCCGCCAGCGTGAGCGCACCGATGGACTCGGGCTCATCCATCTCGCCATCGCCGAAAATTCCCCAGACGCGACGGTCCTCATTCTCGGCGAATCCTCGGTGCGAGAGATATCTCAGAAACCGCGCTTGATAAATCGCATTGATCGGACCGATACCCATCGATCCCGTCGGGAATTGCCAGAAGTCCGGCATGAGCCACGGATGCGGATACGAGCTGAGCCCACCTCCGCCGACCTCTTGTCGATACTTCGAGAGCGCCTGCTCATCGAGTCGACCCTCTAAATAAGCCCGCGCATACACGCCGGGCGCCGAGTGCGGTTGGAGGAAAACGAGGTCGCCTCCGCCCGGTGCATCGGGTCCTTTGAAAAAATGATTGAAGCCCGTCTCGAAGATTTCAGCGGCGGAGGCGTAGGTGGCCACGTGACCCCCGAGCTCGCCGTACGCTTTGTTGGCCTGCACCACCATCGCGAGCGCATTCCACCGCATGATGGCGGTGAGTCGCTCTTCCATCGCAACATCGCCCGGATGGACTGCCTGCTCATCGAGAGGAAGGGTGTTCTGGTACGCCGAGTACGGCATGACGTGGGCGACGACGCCCAGCTGCTGAGCCTGCTGCTCGAGTTGAGTCAGCAGGAACAGACCACGATCGCGCCCTCCCGTGCCGACTGCCGCACGCAGCGCCTCCAGCCACTCCGCAGTTTCCTCTGGGTCGATATCCCGGGTCGGATCCATGCTCATGCAGGCAGTCGATGATCTTTGAAGCGCTCTCGAAGCACGCTCTTTTGCATCTTGCCGGTGGCGCCAAGCGGAATCGCCTCGACGAAAACCACGTCGTCAGGGATCTGCCACTTGGCGAGCTTGCCCGCAAAAAATGCGAGCAATTGCTCCCGATCGATCTCCACTCCCGGCTTTTTGACCGCCACAAGCAAGGGTCGCTCATCCCACTTGGGATGCGGTACCGCGATACACGCAGCCATCGCCACCGCCGGATGGGCCATCGCGATGTTTTCGACGTCGATGGAGCTGATCCATTCACCGCCCGACTTGATCACGTCCTTGCTGCGATCGGTAATCTGCAAAAAACCATCCTCATCGATGGTCGCCACATCACCGGTATGAAACCAACCGTCGATCAGCAGCGCCTCGTGCTCTTTTTTGAAATAGCTCGAAATGATCCAGGGACCCCGAACCAGAAGATCGCCTGACGTCTTACCATCCCAAGGCAATTCTTTGCCTTCCGGATCGACGATCTTCATATCGACGCCAAACACTGCGCGCCCCTGCTTCGCCAGAATAGGCAACTTCTCGTCCCAGGAGAGATTCGCGTGCTTTTCGCGTAACGCCCCCACCGTGCCGAGCGGCGACATTTCGGTCATGCCCCAGCCGTGCAACACATCGACACCAAGTTTTTGAAAGGCGTCGATCATCGCCGGCGGACACGCCGAACCCCCGACACTCGTGCGTCGCAGACTCGTGAAGCGTTTGCCCTCGCTCGCGAGGTGATTGAGCAAACCTAGCCAAACAGTCGGCACACCTGCCGCGCAGGTCACCCGCTCAGACTCCATCAACTCGTACACCGACTTACCATCGAGCGCCGCGCCCGGCCATACAACTTTGGCGCCCATCATGGGTGCGCTGTAGGGCACACCCCAGGCATTGACGTGGAACATCGGCACCACGGGCAAGATGCAGTCACGCGCCGACAAGAACGTGGAATCGGGTAACGCACCGGCGTACGCGTGCAAGGTCGTCGAACGATGACTGTAGAGCACACCCTTCGGATCGCCCGTGGTGCCACTCGTGTAGCACAAGCCCGCAGCGAGTCGTTCGTCAAACACCGGCCAGGTATAACGTCCGTCCTGCGCATCGATCAACGCTTCATAGCTCAATAAATTTGGGATCCCCGAATCAGGGGGCAAAGCATCCGCTTCGCAGAGTGCGACCCAATGACGCACCGTCTTGCAATGCGGCGCAATGGCCTTCACGAGCGGCAAGAACGTCATATCGAAGCAAAACACTCGATCTTCCGCGTCGTTGGCGATCCAAGCGACTTGCTCGGGCTTCAAGCGCGGGTTGATCGTGTGAACGACCCGCCCGCTGCCACTCACACCATAGTAGAGCTCGAAATGTCGGTAACCGTTCCATGCCAGGGTCGCGACTCGATCGCCCTGAGCCAGGCCGAGCGCATCGAGGGCTTGGGCCAGTTTCTTTGATCGCGTGAGCGCGTCACGATAGGTGTAGCGGTGAATATCACCCTCGACCCGCCGAGACACCATTTCTATATTGCCGTGATGACGCGCCGCATGTTCCAAAAACCGCCAGATCAACAGCGGTTCGTCTTGCATCAGTCCAAGCATAAATCCCCCTTGGTCACGACGAAGAGCGAATCGGGCATCTGGCGATCGAGTTCGAAGTCCGTCCAGATGATTTCGTTTTGTTTGACGCCATCGTAATAGAGTCGCACGAGTCCAGGCTGAACCCACGATACACCGGGCTTTCTGAAAAAGTTAGAGTAAAGCCGCTCATGCCAGCCGCGCGAGGTGTCGAAGCCGAGACGAAGGATCGCGTAGTCATCCTGAGCGATCGAAAACAGTGTCACCTGATTCGAGGGATCGATGATTCTTACGACATAGACCGGCCTACCCTCGACAGAATCGTCGGGCAGTCGCTCTTGCCGAAAGCCGGGCTCGATAGCGAAGCGAATCACACCAAAACCAAAATTTTCGGACCACTGCTTATCGGCTTCGGACGGAGGCTGAGGACCTTCGAGCGTGTACGAGCGCTGACCATCAAAGGTGATGAGGCGAACACAACGCCCCCGATGCCAGCTCTCGATGCGCACTTTGCCATCGGCCGCATGGGCCATACCTTTCTGATTGGGGTAGACGCGCCACATGTCGTACCGCTCGTGACGTTCGACTCCATTTGGCGTGTAGAACACCGCATGACCTCTCATCAATAGCGTCCGCGGGTGAATCCAGGTCTCACCGCCCGCGGCCGTCTGCGCGCGAGCAACAATCTCGCGCGCTGAGAGAGGTTCACTTGTCGCCGCCGCGACTGCTGGAGCGCTCCACCACAGCATCGCCGTCATCCAGATCGCACACACACGACTCATCGCCGGTCTTCCGCGATCAATTGCGACACATCCACCGACACCCGACTCTGGCGACCAAGCAAGTCGAGTAGCACCATGGCTCGATCGGTTCCTTCCTGCATCTCGAATACGGCCTCGAGACTCGCGTAAGGCCCGGCGACGATGCGCAGCTTCTGGCCCTGCTCGAACAGGGGACGATGCACCTGCGACTCCTCAGCCCCGGCGCGCAGGAGATCGATCAAAGATTGAGGGACGGTGGCGTAGGTGCCGCCGAATTTCACGAGCGACGCGACGCCGACGGTGCTGCGCACCGGCGCCCACGACTGCTCCGGCTTCGCACCGACGAAGAGATATCGTGGGAACAGCGGCTCTTCGATCCAGGTCCACTTGAGGCGTCGCTGCTTCTGCACACGCATGAGTGGGCAAAGCACCTCGAAACCCTGACGCTCGAGATGCTCTTGAGCCAGAACCTCAGATCGAGGTTTGGTGAAGGCAACCAGCCAAGTGACCATGACGGCCGACAGTGTACCGATGATCGAGGCCCAAGACCTCAGGCAGCGGTCTTCGACCGTGCGATCCAGTCGGTGACCGCCTGATCGAGAATCTCGAGCGGCATGCCGCCGTTCATCAGCAGCACATCGTGGAAGCCCTTGATGTCGAAGGCTTCACCCAACTCACGCTCGGCACGCTCGCGCATGCGCAGGATGGCGAGTTGCCCGACTTTGTATCCCGTCGCCTGCCCTGGCCACACGACGTACCGCTCGATCTCGCGGGTCACCTCGGCCTCGGTCATTCCCGTCTTGGCCACCATGTATTCGATCGCCTGCTCGCGAGACCAACGCTTCGAATGCATACCGGTGTCGACCACTAGTCTGACAGCGCGGAAGATCTCCGCCTGCAGACGACCCAAATCACTGAGCGGATCTTGGTCGTAAAGCCCCATATCGGTTTTCGCCAGTCGTTCAGCGTAAAGCGCCCAGCCTTCCGCGTAGGCATTGAAGGGCAGCACCTTCCGTAAGAGCGGTACACCTTCAATGAGCTGCGCGGCAGAGAGCTGGAAGTGATGCCCGGGCGATCCTTCGTGCACCATTAAGGTCGCGAGACCGTATTTCGGATTATCTGCCGTATTTTTTTGGTTGATGTAGAAGCGACCCGGACGCGAGCCATCGAGGGCCGGCGGATTGTAGTAACCACCCGGCGAGGAGTCTTGGGAGTATTCCGGCACGCGGACGATCTCGAGTGGCTGCGGCGGAATTTTATTGAAGAACTTCGGCGCCACCGCCATCACCCGTGCATCGAAGGCTTTCAAATACTCAAGCATCTCGGCGCGACCTGACTCGTCGTTCGAGAAGAGCTGATCGGCGCGGTTGTTCAGTTGATTCACCCGCTCGGCGAGCGTCGCGCCCCGGATACCCTCGGCCTCCAGGATCGTCAGCATCTCCGTCTCGATTCGAGCTACTTCGCTGAGTCCGAGCTGATGCACTTCATCGGCAGAGAGATCCGTCGTGGTGTTCGACTTGAGCGCAGCCGAATAAATCGCCTCACCGTTCGGAATGCGCCAGATGCCGGCGTCGTGGTTAGCGGTTTTTCGCAGATCTTCGAAAAGCGTGATCATCGCCTCGTAACCCGGGATCACCTCGCGCTGCACGATGTCGGTAGCCTCGGCGAGCATGCGATCGCGGTCAGCTTCCGAAAGGCTTTCGACCCTCTCGAGCTTGACGGGAAGCGTCGTCACGAGCGCATTACTCGCCGCCCCACCCTTCACGAAGGCCCGCATACCCGTCAGGGCTTGGTCGATCACGAAATCAGGTGGAACCACACCGTTCGCGCGATCGTCTTCGACGCGAACTTTGACCTCGCGAAGCACGCGACCAAATTCATTGAGACGCGACAGGTAGCGCTCCGCACTGCGTTCACTTTTGATGACGTGACCGTCGGTGAGGAATTGCGGCAAATCGGCCGTCACACCGGAAATCTGATTGACACGATATCCGGAGTGCTCGAATTCACTCTGGCGGATGATGTCGTCCAGGAACCACGCCGTCACCTTCCAAGTGAGCAGCTCCTGGCCCTCAAGCCCCTGCGGTCCGTAACGATCGAGCCCCGCGCGCGCCTGACGCATCCGTTCGAGCGTGCGCTTCTCGTTCGCCTCGGTCTGATCGTCGAGCTTGCCACTATGGATATCGAGCAACGTATCGTCGATCAGACCTAACGCAGTCAGCGTCTGCGGCGAGGACAGCGCCAACTGGATCGTGATTTTGTTGACGTAGTTGTTGAGTCCAACCGGGGTGAACCAGAACCACATCGACGCGCCGGCAACCGCCAGCACGAACAACCCGAGGAACCACGCCAGAATCTTTTTGAGAGTCTTCAACGGAACTCCGCGCTTTTTAATAGTGGTGGAAAGGGAGGGACTCGAACCCTCGACCCCGGCATTATGAGTGCCGTGCTCTAACCAGCTGAGCTACCTTTCCAAGTCGGCGGCCGAAAAGGGCCGGGAGTTTGGTCGGCCCCGCCCCGCCCTGTCAAGGCAGGCTCAGACCCGGGTCAACCAGCCGTGCGGATCAGGCGCCTGGCCCTGCTGCACGGCCACGAGCGCCGCACGCAGCTTGAGGGTCTCGGGGCCGACCTGCCCGTCGCCAACCCGATGCTCGACACCCTGACGCACGAGCGTGCCGACGCTCGACAGCACCGCCGCCGTACCCGAGAGCGCCGCTTCGCCGGTCTTGATCCAGTCCATCATTTCATCGACCGAAAACACGCGCTCCTCGATGCGATACCCCATGTCACGGGCGATCGTGAGCAGAGAGTCGCGCGTGACGCCGTGCAGGAAACTTTTGTCGAGACTGCGCGTCAGGATGTGGCCGGGACGGAACAACAGGAAATTGGAGGCGCCGGTCTCCTGCACTTCTCCACCCGGACAGAAGAGCACCTGATCGACCCCATGCGCTTTGCGCGCTGCGAGTGTCGGACCCATGGCCGCCGCGTAGTTACCTCCGGTTTTCACCATGCCGAGGTGTGGCGCACAACGCTGTGCCTGTTCTTCGACCAAAATTTTGAGTGGTCGGATGCCACCGGCAAAGTAATCCCACACCGGGCTCGCGAGCACGACGAGACAGGCCTCGTTGGAGGGCGTGGAGGCCGCGCCGATGTTCGGCATCGTTCCGAACAGTAACGGACGAAGATAGAGCGCGCCGGGCGCCTCAGGAACGTCGGCGCGAACGCGATCGACGAGCGCATTGACCATGTTGGCGAGCAGCGCGGGATCAGGTTCGGAAAGAATCAGCGCCTGAGCACTGCGGCGCATACGCTCGATGTGTCGCGCAAGACGGAACACTTGCACCGAACCATCGGGATGACGATAGGCCTTGAAGCCCTCGAAGCAGGCGCTACCGTAATGCAGCGCATGGGCAGCCGGATGCATCTCAAGAGGTCCCGTACGGCGTAACTCCATCGGCGACCATGCACCCTCGCGATACCAAGCGACCGCCATGGTGTCGGTGAGGATGCTGCCAAAAGGCGCGTTCTTGGGGCTGGCCGTCATCGTTTTCTACTCCGGGTCTTGGGTGTCAATGATGCACCACCTGCGGCGGCGATGGGGAGCCCGGGGTCGATACCGGCGAGCGCGAACCCACGTCGATAGTCGCGAATGTACTTCTCGCGCCACGTTCGGGCGGCTGCGGCATCGCCACGCTCGACGGCCCGAGCGCCCTCACGCTCGAATTGCGCGCCTGCTCTGCCGAAGATGGTCGGCTCGCCCTGTGGGTCGATGGCGTATCACACTATGTGCACGGACACCTGCACGATCGCACGGCCCACGTACTGATTGACGGGCCTCAAGCTGCCGTGCGGATTGTCGATCCTCGCGAATCGACGGACTCGGGAGATGCACCGAGCGGCGGTTTACGCTCACCGATGCCAGGGCGCGTCGTCGCAGTACATGTCCAAGCGGGAGATCGCGTC